>ENA-UOOR01000643-UOOR01000643.1-fermentation-metagenome-genome-assembly--contig:-NODE-643-length-47829-cov-3.330682_pt1 | contig 47829 bp, 44 predicted proteins | sample MGYA00245780_ERZ724029 | MGnify/ENA primary metagenome ERZ724029 (study PRJEB28704, sample SAMN03018315) | fermentation metagenome | biome: anthropogenic terrestrial biome; feature: soil; material...
TGCAACGGATAACGCGGCGAACGCTCTTGGTATAGAAAAAACAGGTAAAATAAAAGCCGGTTATAAAGCGGATATTGCGATTCTTGACACCTCTTGTCCGCAGATGCAGCCCATGAACAACCCTGTTAGCGCCCTGTGTTATTCCGCAAACGGCGGAGAGGTTGTCACTACAATAATTAACGGAAAAATCGTTATGGAAGACCGCGTTTTAACCGAAATAGATGAACAAGAGGTCTATTATAACATTGAACGAATCAAAAAGAAGCTAAAGGAGAAAAGGTAATGCAGACATACGATATTAAAGATACCGGTCTGTGGAAGATCGGAAAAATAAAGATAGAGTGGGTTAAACGAAATATGCCCCTTTTAAGAGGTATTGAGGAAGAATTTGCCGTAACAAAACCTTTTGCGGGCTTGAGAGTGGCTCTTTCTGTGCATCTTGAGGCAAAAACCGCATATCTCTGTAAGGTGCTCGCCTCCGGCGGTGCAGAGATGTATATTACCGGCAGCAACCCTCTCTCCACACAGGATGATGTCGCTGCCGCGCTCGTACATGACGGCATGAATGTTTATGCCGTTCACGGCTGCTCACAGGAGGTTTATGATGCAAACCTTTGCAGAGTGATAGAGCCGGCACCGAATATAATCATAGATGACGGCGGCGATCTGGTTAGTCTGATACACACTAAATACCCCGAACTTATAAACAATGTTATCGGCGGTTGCGAGGAGACCACAACGGGAATAATCCGACTTATTGCCATGAATAAGGAAAAAGCACTTAAATTCCCTATGGTTCTGGTAAACAACGCCGACTGTAAGCATCTGTTTGACAACCGATACGGAACCGGACAGTCTGTATGGGATGGTATAAACCGTACTACAAATCTTATCGTCGCGGGTAAGAACGTCGTCGTGGCGGGCTACGGTTGGTGCGGCAAGGGTGTTGCCATGCGCGCTAAGGGTTTGGGAGCGGAGGTTATCGTAACCGAGGTTGATCCGATAAAAGCAATGGAAGCTGTAATGGACGGTTTTAAAATTATGAGAATGAGCGAAGCAGCGGCTATCGGCGACTTCTTCATTACCGTAACCGGCTGCTGCGAGGTTATAACCAAAGAGCATTTTCTTTTGATGAAGGACGATGCGATACTCTCGAATGCGGGGCATTTTGATGTTGAAGTCGATATGGAAACGCTAAAGAAAATGGCTGTTTCAAAATACACTGCCCGCAACAATATAGAGGGATACCGGCTGGATAACGGAAAAACCGTTTTCGTCATCGCCGAGGGCAGGCTTGTAAATATCTGTGCGGGGGACGGTCACCCTGCCGAGATAATGGATATGTCATTTGCAATACAGGCTCTTTCTGCTCAGCATCTTGTAAAGAATCAAGGGAACTTTAAGGATATGATTATTGATGTCCCCCGCGAGGTCGATTTGGAGGTCGCTAAAAGAAAGATAAACTACTGGGGTTTTGAGATAGATACGCTTACCGAAAAACAGGAAAAATATCTTAATAACTGGCAGTAAGTTTTTATAGTACAACGGAACTCTGTTTATTTTACAAAAAAATATTTTATGTCCTCAGGCGAAGCGGCTGTTATGTATGGACGTTCAATTAAAAACAGCATAAATGATGTCGAAAATTATATTAAGAATAAATTAAGAAAGAAGATTTAAAATGTCTACACCACATAATAAAGCAGAGATAGGTCAGATAGCTAAAACCGTATTTATGTGCGGTGACCCGCTGCGTGCCGAGTATATAGCAAAGAATTATCTAAAGGACGCTATTAAGGTAACCGAGGTTCGGAATATGTACGGGTTTACGGGCAGTTATAACGGCAGGGAGATTTCCGTTATGGGGCACGGCATGGGTATGCCTTCGATAGGAATATATACCTATGAGCTTTATAATCATTATGATGTTGACAGCATTATAAGGGTAGGCTCGGCCGGCGGACTTGCAGATAATATCAACCTCCGGGACATTGTAATAGGCATGGGCGCCTGCACAGACAGTAATTTCGCTTGGCAGTATGAGCTGCCCGGAACTTTTTCCGCAATAGCGGATTACTCCCTGATGCAAAGAGCCATAGCTTCGGCGGAAAAACAAGGCGTGCCTGTTGCGGTGGGAAATATTCTATCCACCGACGTCTTCTACAGCCCGAAATCATCGAACGAAAAGTGGCGTTCCATGGGAGTGCTCGCGGTTGAGATGGAGGCAGCAGCTCTTTATATGAACGCTGCCAAATGCGGTAAGAAGGCGTTGTGCATCTGCACCATATCAGACCATCTTTTCAAATCGGAATTGTTATCGGTAGAGGAAAGGCAGACCGGCTTTGACACCATGATAAAGGTTGCTCTCGGAATGCTTTAAAACTTGAATTGAACCGCGGTACAACTCGTACGGAAGGAACAACAGATGATAAACAGATCGGTAAAAACCTATATTTTATTATTCGCAGCGGTTTTCGCACTAACCTCCTGCAGCATTATTAAGGGCGGTGAGAGCGACACAGATGAAGCGTCAACCACTTCTCACGTCAGCGGGGATGAGAGTACCTATACAGTGGATATCGGGCTTGACTTGTCGATTGATCCTGTTACCGAGGACGAGGATGATGTCCTTGGCCCTGATGACGGCGTATTGCAGAACGAAAAAGTAATTTTTTCTGAAAACGGGATCACAGTAGAGTCGGGAACCGGAGATATTCATGATGATAACGGGAGCGGAGCTTCGGTTTCGGATAGGACCGTTACCATCACGGAGCCCGGTGTTTATACTTTTAACGGAAGCCTCACTGACGGTCAGATTATTGTCGATGCCGACAAGGAGGATACTGTGGAGCTGGTTCTCGGCGGTGTTACGATAAGTAGCGATAAGGGCGCGGCGATTTACGGGAAGAGCTCCGGCAGGATAATAATTACGCTCGCAGACGGAACTGATAACACCGTTTCGGACGCGGAAAGCTACGAGAATATTAACGATGACTCCAACGCTGCGATTTATTCAAAAGATGATATAGTAATAAAAGGAAAAGGGAGCCTTGTCGTAAACGGAAATTACGACAACGGAATATCTTCATCCAACGATATAAAGTTTATAGGCGGAAAGGTTACTGTAAACAGCGTTAATACGGCTATACGCGGCAAGGACAGCGTGAAAATAGGAGAGGGAACCGAACTGACTGTAAGTTCGGGCGGAGATGCGATAAAAGCGACGGACGATACTTCACGGGACAGTGGTTTTATAACTATTACCGGCGGAGTGCTGACAATCAGGTGCGACGAGGACGGAATCGAAGCGTATAACCGTGTCGCTATTTCCGCAGGGATAATCGATATCATCACAGGCGGCGGAAGCGGTAATACGGTCGCAGACGGCAGAAGCGCAAAAGCGGTCAAAAGCGATACTGCTATTGAAATCTCCGGCGGAAAGCTCAGTCTCAACTCGGCGGATAAGGCGATGAAATCCGACGGACATATCTCTATTACAGACGGCGAATTTAAAATAGATTCTTGTTTTGACGGAATTGAATCCGAGGGTATGCTGTCTATAGCAAACGGCAGCTATGAGATCAACGCAGGTGGTGGAAGTCCGGAATCATCGGAGAGCCGTAAAGCTCTAAAGAGCGATGCAGGCATTATTATCGGCGGCGGCAGCTTTGTTATTGTTTCCTCAGACGATGCAGTTCACTGTGCGGAAAATCTCGAAATAAAAGGCGGATCATTTACAATTTCATCGCAAGACGATGCAATCCATGCGGACAAAGCGGTGTTGATATTTGGCGGTAAAATTGATGTATTAAGTGCCTTTGAGGGACTTGAAGGCAGCTCTGTAACTATTTCCGGAGGTCATACAAGGATAAATGCGAGTGACGACGGCATCAACACCGCAGGCGGCTCCGATTCTAATGAAGCAGGCAAACCGGGTAAAGACAATTTTGCAGGAAGCGATTACAATGTTGCCATCAGCGACGGTTATGTCTTTATAGATGCGGATGGCGACGGTATCGATGCAAACGGCGCAATTGAGATAAGCGGCGGAACTCTTATCATTTGCGGCCCCACCGAAAACGATAACAGTACGCTTGACTATAATAAAGGGTTCAAGATGTCGGGGGGACTGCTTGTTGCTTCGGGAAGCAGCGGTATGGCTCAGGGTATCGGCACGAACTCCACACAATACGGAGTGCTTGCGGGCTTTGCTCCTCAGGCTGCGAACACATTGATAAGAGTTCAGGATTCAGACGGAAATGATATTGTTACTTTCTCACCGAATAAGCAATATTCCTCTCTTGTAATATGCACGCCGAAGCTTGAAAAAGACAAAACCTATACTATTATGCTGGGCGGCAGCTGCACAGGAGATGTAAAGGACGGCTTATATTCCGGCGGTGATTATTCGGGAGGCACGAAAAATGCGGAATTTACCGTTTCCTCTGTTTCAACAGTAGTCGGAGAAATCGGCGGTATGGGTGATCCGAGGGGACCGAACAAAAGACGCTGAAAAACGCATGGAGGTGATGGTGTGTCGTCAAATCAGGAAAAAATACTCAATCTTTACAGCGGAGGAACCGAAGAAAACAGGGATATAAAATCAAGGTACTCAGGCATGGAGTTTTACTATACAAAAAAGATTTTATCCAAATATATAAAAAAGAACTCCGATGTTGTGGAAATAGGATGCGCAACGGGATATTACGGAATGCATTTCGCAAATAGCTGCAAGGAATATGTGGGCATCGATTTATGCTCCGACAATATTGATGCTTTCAACGTCAAAATAAACAATTCCGTTATGAAAAATCTGCGAGCGGAAGTCGGGGACGCAACTTGTTTACATAATGTTGCTGATAAGAGCTTCGATGTTGTATTGTGCTTAGGACCTATGTATCATCTGCCCGATGAGGAGAGAGAATCAGCTTTTAAGGAGTGCAAAAGAATCGCAAGAGAGGGTGCTGTGATTGCGTTCTCGTACATAAACGGAATCGGTGTTTACGCCGGAGCTTGTGCCAATGATAAATGGAGAAGTATTTATCCGAACAAAAATACTAACAAACACGTTTTTGAATACAAAACCGACGACGAAAAACCGGGTGTTTTCTTCTTTACCTCGCCGGAGGAAATGGAGGAAACAGCAAAAAGGCAGGGACTTGAGGTTTTAGAAAACCATGGTCTTGATTTCCTTTTCTTTGCAAGCGCTGTTGATATGATGAGCGACGAGAAGTACGGATGTTTTCTTGAGCTTACAGACAGGATGTGCGAGAACAGGTTCTGCACCGGTCTTGCAAATCATGCGCTTTTGATTTGTAAGAATACTAAATAATATACATTTGTTTGCTGATAAACATCGCAGGGCGGGATATTTGCTCCCGCCCTGCACTTTTTTTAGTTATTATTCTTTTGTATCAGCCGCCTAACCGAATCATCTCGTCGATACAGATTCTCGCCTTTGATATCGTTTCCTCGTCAAGCTCTATCGGATAGCCCCTGTCCTTTACCACCGCATTGTACACGTCCATAAGTGTGGTTAGCTTCATATTCGGGCAGATGAGCTTTTTTGACAACGGATAAAATTCCTTGTCCGGAAGGTCATACTGCAAATGCTCAGCTATGCTGTTCTCCGTACCGATAATAAATTCTTTATGATTGCTGTTTCTTGCGTATTCCATAATCGCACTTGTCGAGCCTATGAAATCAGCCAGATCGAGAACCTCTTTTCTGCACTCGGGATGCGCTAAAAACAGAGCATTGGGATGATTTTTCTTTGCGTTCTGTGCATCACGGCGTGTCATTGCCGCATGAATGGGGCAACCGCCCTGTAATAATGCAATATTTTTTTCCGGGCATTGCTCGGCAACATAAGCTCCGAGATTGCAGTCGGGTATAAACAGAATGTTCTTGTCGGGCATCGCTTTGATAATCTTCACCGCGCTGGAACTTGTAACACATACATCGCAAACCGTTTTGAGAGAGGCTGTCGTGTTTATATACGTGACAACCTTATAACCTTTGTATGCGGATGCCTTAAGCTTCTCGATATATTCCTTGTCCATCTGCTCCGCCATAGGGCAACCCGCCTCTTTGCTGGCTAAATATACGTTCTTATCGGGAGCGAGGATCTTCGCTGTCTCTGCCATAAACCTAACGCCGCACATCAGAATACTCCTCTGATTCGCATTTTTTGCCCAAACCGCGAGCTTATACGAATCGCCCACATAATCGGCAACCTCACAAATCTCACGCGCCTGATAGCTATGAGCGATAATACATATATCTTTTTCTCTTTTAATTCTTATAATCTCATCCTGTAAATCCCTTATCATAAAGCACCACACCTTTCCACTGAGCAGCGCCAATCTTATACCTCTTACGAGAACGAGCATAATATAAAATATAATGCGCGAAAACAGCGATTTTATTTCGATGTAAATATCCGATTTTCCGTAATATTTTACCTGAAACATAAATATTATACTCTGTATTCATTTTTTTTGCAACTCATTTTTAAAGCGGTTTATTTTCGCTTTTCTTTTCAAAAAAACGGTATATTTTTCCTGCAAATGATTATCATAATGAATGCAACGATTATTGGAAAGGAATGAAAATCTTGAAGTCACTCAGAATTTTTTTCTTCTGCACTTTCATCGCCGTTTTGCTGATGACAGGGGTATCGGCGGCAAACAGCGACATATCTCCGGCAATAAGTTTTCTGCGTAAGACTACAACTCTTGACAAATGCTCGGTTGACGGCGAAACGGTCAGCTTCACAAAGGACGATTTTTTAGACACAGTGGGCGCCGATTTTGATTATATCGTAATCAGTACCCTGCCTTCGGACGGAGTTCTGACCCTCAATGGAGTTACTGTATCGACAGGACAGACAATTCCCGTCGCTTCGCTCGATTATCTGAAGTTTATGCCCTCCGGAAGCGAAGCGAAAACCTGTAAATTCACCTTTACGACCCGTGCTTCCGGATGGGAGAACACCGATGTCGGATGCGTGATAAATATCCTTACGGACGACAATTTTTCACCGGTTGCATCCGGCGGCAGTCTTACAACAATGGAGAATATTACAGTATACGGAGAGCTTAAGGTTGTTGAGCCGGATAACGACAGCGTCACCTACAATATTATAAAATTCCCGCGTAACGGTTATGCAAGAATAGGCGGCGACGGCAGTATAGTCTATACGCCAAGGAGAGGATATAACGGCTCCGATACGCTGATTTATACGGCGAGCGATAAATACGGCAACAAGTCCGCTGAAGCGAGGATTGACATTAAGGTTATAGAAAACGACAGCGGCATATACTTTGAAGACCTTAAAACGAGCAGAATTCATCTCGACGCAATAGAAATGGCAAAAAACAATATTATGACATACTCATACGACAACGGCCTTTATCTTTTCAGCCCGTCCGCACAGGTCAGCCGCATAGATTACCTTGTAATGCTAATGTCCGCTGCCGGACTTGATAAAGAGATGACGGCAGTCGCGGATACTGATTTTCTTGATGACGGTCAGCTCTCGACAGGAAGGAAGGGTTATCTTGCCAAAGCGCTTGCCCTTGGTATTGTCGATTTAGGACAGGGCATATTTGATCCGCTAAAAACAATAACAAAGGCAGAAGCCGCCGTAATGACCGCCTCTGCGCTATCTCTGCCCGAGCTTAGCGCAACACAGACTTTTGTCGATATAAATGAAGTTCCGCAATGGGCGGCAACAGCGGTTGCTTCATCAACCAATTTAGGTATTTTTGAAGGCGACAAGGGGTATTTTTCACCAAATAAGCTGATGACCCGCGGAGATGTTGCGGGAGTACTGTCAAATGTGCTTTCGTATATCAAGGATAACAACGTAAAACCGATTGAAAACCTTTAGCAAGTCAAGATAGCCGAATAAAAGCCGCACTACCTTATTTCAGGTTGTGCGGCTTATGTTTTTATTCTGACAGGGATTGCTAAAAGCAGCGTTCTCCAGCTTTGCGCTTCTCGCAGTTTGCACCTATATCCCCCGTTTTACACTGATAGCAAATCTCGTTAGAGAGCTTTTCGCCCGAAAAGAACTCATCAAGATTACTGATCGTTGTTTTTGCAATATTTTCAAGCGCCTCGGTGGTCAGGAACGCCTGGTGCGATGTAATGATAACATTCGGCAGCGTGACTAATAGTGAAAGTATATCGTCCTTTACAATAGTCTGCGAAAAATCCTCATAGAAAAATTCGCTTTCCTCCTCATAAACATCCAGCCCCGCTCCGCCGATTTTACCACTCCTCAGAGCCACAAGCAGCTGTTCTGTATCAATAAGCCGGCCTCTTGAGGTGTTGATTATATATGCGCCGTCCTTCATCTTTTTTATAGATTCTCCATTTATAATATGGTGCGTGCTCTCCGTCAAAGGACAATGCAGAGAAACAATGTCGCTGTTTGTCAGCAGAGTGTCCAAATCGACATATTCAAGACCGCTGTCTTTGGCAGGGAACGGGTCATATGCAAGTATTTTCATGGAGATACCCCTGCAAATATCCGCAAAAACACGCCCGATTTTACCCGTTCCTATAATGCCTATAGTTTTTCCGTGCAGATCAAAGCCGACCAACCCGCTCAGTCGGAAATCGAAATCCCTTGTTCTGTTATACGCCTTATGGATTTTTCTGTTCAGCGTCAGAAGAAGGGCAAGCGCATGTTCGGCGACTGCATACGGCGAATACGCCGGAACCCGCACCACCGTTATTTTTTCAAAAGCAGCGTGGAAATCCACATTGTTGTACCCCGCGCATCTGAGCGCAACAACACGAACGCCGCCCTCATAAAGTCTATCTATTGTAGCAGCGGACAGATCGTCGTTTACGAAAGCCACAACGCCGTCAAACCCTTTTGCAAGCGAAGCTGTGTCCGCATTGAGTTTGTTATCGAAGTATTTGATCCTGTAATTTGCTCCGAACTTTTTGAAATATGGGAGATCATACGGTTTGGTGTCAAAAAAAGCGATCTTATTCATTATAAACCTCCATAATTATTACATAAAGCATATAATATGCATAAATCTAATCCAAAACGATACAGTGCAGCCTGCACACTTCCTCACACTTCCCGCAGCCGGTACATTTGCTTCTGTCGATAACAGCAAGCCCTCCATCAAAAGAAACCGCTTCGTATTCGCAAACTTTAGCGCAGAGCTTACAACCTATACAGCCAGCGGTGCATATTTTTCTTGTAATCGCACCCTTATCGGTGTTTTTACAAAGTACCAATGCTTTTTCGTCCTCGGTAATCAAGCTTATTATACGCTTGGGACAGGAATTTACACATAATCCGCAGGCAACACACCTCGATTTTTTCACAACGGCAACACCGTTCTTTACCGAAATGGCGTTATAGTTGCAAACCTTTACACAATCCCCCAGCCCGATACATCCGAATTTACATTCGCCATCACCGCCAAACATGGCGGAAACGCTCTTGCAGGTTTTGATTCCCTGATATGAATAATCTTTGCTTGTATGCTCTGTGCTTCCCCGGCACAATACATAAGCAATCTTTTTTTCTGATACGGTAGGTTTTGTACCTAAAATCGCACTGATTTCCGCTGCGACCTTATCTCCACCCACTGTGCAGAGATTTGTCTTTACCTTTCCCGATGCCAATGCCTCCGCATACCCTTTGCATCCCGAAAAGCTGCAGGCACCGCAGTTTGCTCCGGGGAGCACTTTTAATATCTCCTCCGCTTTTTCATTGGTTTGCACATTCATGTAAATACCTGCGATTGCAAGACCGATGCCGCAGAGAAGCCCGATTCCGGAAACTAACAATACCGCAAAAACGATGTCGTTCATCTCTTCGCCTCCCCTACATTAACCTGTCGACGATGCCCGAGAACCCGAGAAATGACAAAGCTACAAGAGAAGCACTTACAAGCGTTATCGGTAATCCTTTTAGGAATTCCGGAACCTCGCTGTTTTCGATTCTCTCGCGGACTCCGGCAAACAGAACCATCGCCACAAGATAACCCACGCCTGCGCCGAATGCATTTACGAGAGCTTGCAGATAACCATAATCGGGACCGCTCTTTTCAATTACAAGCAGTGCTACGCCGAGTACTACGCAGTTTGTCGTAATAAGCGGAAGATATATACCAAGTGCTTTATAGAGTGATGGTATGTATTTTTTAAGGACAATCTCCACAAGCTGAACAAGTGCTGCGATTACGAGTATAAACAGTAGCGTCTGTAGATATTCCAGCTTGTTCGGAAGTAAGATATACATATAAATAGGATAGGTCACCGCTGTTGCAAGCACGGTTACAAAGGTGACTGCAAGACTCATTCCAAGCGCTGTGTCGAGCTTTTTCGATACGCCGAGAAAAGAGCATATTCCAAGGAATTTTGAGAGTACATAATTCTCAGTCAGTACCGCCGCAAGAAAAATTGCAATCAGGGTTTTTATCATTTGTTACCGCCTCCTTTGCACGATTCGCAAGCTTCGGGTTCTTTCGAGCCGTCAAGCTTTGAACATGACGAAGCGGACGGACAGCTCTCACAGCCGAATTCTTTTTCGCCAAGCTTTCCGTTTTGCAGTTTATTTGACAAGGCAATCAAAATTCCGAACACAAAAAACCCGCCGGCAGGAAGAATGAATATCGTTATCGGAGTAAATATGCTCTCGGGCAGGAGGGTAATCCCGAAAACCTTCCCTGTACCTAAAAGCTCCCGTATTATGCCCATGCAGAGCATTGCCGCCGTGAAGCCCACACCCATACCCGCGCCGTCGATAGCGGAGGCGATTACGGAATTTTTGGATGCAAACATCTCCGCTCTTCCCAATATAATACAGTTGACCACGATGAGCGGAAGGAAGATACCAAGCGCTTCGTCTATCGCGGGCAAATACGCTTTTACCAGAAGCTGAACCATAGTAACAAATCCGGCGATAAGCGTTATATATGCGGGTATACGCACAGTATCGGGTATAAATCTCCTCAAAGCGGAAATTGCCATATTAGAGCAGACGAGCACTATCGTCGCAGCTGCTCCCATCCCAAGTGCGTTTACAGCGCCGGTTGTTACTGCAAGCGTCGGGCAGGTGCCCAAGAGCAGACACAAAACGGGGTTTTCTTTTATTATCCCCTTTGTAAACTCATAAGAAAGAGTTTTTTTGTTATTCATTTTCTTCCCCTTTCTTCAAATCGTCGTGTGACTCAATCGCTTCGTTGACAGCATCCGTGACAGCGCGGGAAGATATTGTTGCACCGGTTATTCCGTCTATTTCCTCGCCAAGCGACGCTTTTTTATTCAGACCCTTATACTGCGACAAAAAATCCGAGGTGTCTGTTTTTGCGCCCATACCCGGAGTTTCCGATTGTTTTAGGATACCGACTCCGCTTACCGAGCCGTCACTTGTGAAGCCCACCATTACTTCCATATCTCCGCCGTAACCCTTTTTGACAACGGTGATAATATATCCCGCAGCTCTGCCGTCAGAGGTTCTGCCAAAAACCGTACTGTCGTTTACAACCTCAAAAGTTTCCGCCTCCGGTAAAACCTCCCTGCGTGTATCGTTTAAACCAATTTCGGCGCGTTCTTTTATTTTTTCCGCGGTAAGCGTATAGGTTGCTGCGAGCAGTGCGGTTACTATAAAGCATACAATAAACAGTCTCAACGCCGGTTTGGTGATTTCTCTTATATCAATTCTCATTTCGCAGCCATCCTTTTCGACACTCCGAAAGATTTCGGAACTGTAAGCCTGTCTATGTGAGGAGTGATTATGTTCATCAATAAAATCGCATATGAAACGCCCTCTGGTAGCGATGCAAAAACGCGGATTATTAGCGTAATAATGCCGCATCCCACGCCAAAAATTATTTTACCCTTGTTCGTAAGCGGGCTTGTGGAGTAGTCCGTCGCCATGAAAACGGCGGCAAAAAGCACTCCGCCGCTCATTATATGAAACAGCGGATCCTCCCCTAATGCAAAGGCGAGAACAGCGACTGTGCCTATATAACAAAGCGGAACAAACGGCTTTATCACCCTGCGCACCAAAAGGTAAGCAAAACCTATTAGTATGCAGATGACACATGTCTCTCCGATGCTGCCTCTTATATTTCCAATAAATAAATCCAAATAGCTCCATTCTCCGCCAGCCAGAGGTGTTGCAGTTGTAATGGCATCAACGGAATTAGTCGCCGAACTGATGGAATCGATGATTTCATTAACGTAAGACCAGTCCGTCATCTGTGTCGGAAAGGATACAACCATTGCGACCCTTCCCGCTATCGCAGGATTGACGAAATTGTTTCCGATTCCGCCGAAGAACTGCTTTACAACCACTATCGCCACCACACATCCGAACAGCGCAAAAAGCAGATTGATCGTTACCGGCAGCGAGAGTGCGAGCAGCGTTCCCGTTACCAAAGCGGACAGGTCGTTTATCGTATTGTTCCTTTTCATGATTTTCCGCGATACATATTCCAATATGACGCACGATATGTCGCAGAAGGCCACTATCAAAAGAGACCTGAGTCCGAAAATGACCGCTGATGCGATAACGACCGGCACAAGTGCTATCAAAACATCCGCCATTATTTTAGCTGTGCTGTTTTTACTCCTGAAATGAGGAGAAGAGGATATATATAATTTTTCTGACATGTCTCTCATAGCTCCTTATCTCCCTGTTTTTTCTTTAAATAGCTGCTTCCCTGTTCTGATCGACTGCAGCAGATGCCTGTGTGCGGGACATATATAACTGCAAGAACCGCATTCTATACAAGTCATAACGTCATACTTCCTGAGCTTTTCAATATCGCAATTATCCGCTGACGCCGAAAGGCATACAGGCATTAAGCTCATTGGGCAGTTATCGATACACCTTCCGCAGCGTATGCAGGGATCAGCTTCGGGTATTTCGGCTTCCTTTTCACCGAAGGCGAGTATTGCGTTGGTCTGCTTCAAAACCGGAAGACTGTCATCACTTAAAGCAAGCCCCATCATCGGACCGCCGTAAATTATTTTCTTGGGCGGCTCTGAGTATCCGCCGCAGAATTCTATTATATCCTTGATTTGGGTTCCTATCGGAACTATTACTGTCTGCGGATTCTTTATCGCACTGCCGTCCAGGGTGATTCTCTTTGACACCAGCGGCATTCCGGTCTTTAAATACTGAGCTAAAAACGACACACTCGTAATGTTCATAACCACGCATCCGACATCCGACGGGAGCTTCCCGGGCGGAACCGCTCTGCCCGTACAAGCCTTTATCAGCATTTTTTCCGCTCCCTGCGGATATAGTGCTTTAAGCGTCAGTACCCTTATTTCGTCCTTATAATCATACTTTTCATTCTCAGTCATGTTTTTCAAAAGCTCGATCGCATCGGGTTTGTTGCTTTCGATTCCTATAATAACACGGCGAACTCCGAGCAGTTCCTTGACCGCATATATTCCGGACATGACCCCCCAGGAGTTCTCGACAATCTCATGGTGATCGCTGGTTATATATGGCTCACATTCGGCACCGTTTATGATAAGGGTGTCGATTTCCCTGTCAGGCGGAACTCTCAACTTTACATGAGTCGGAAATCCCGCGCCGCCGAGTCCTACAAGCCCGCTTGCGCGTACAGCACGTAAAAGTTCCTCGCTGCTTCCAACTGCGGGAGAGCTATATTCTTTATGCTCCATAAGTCCGTCCGACTCTATTACGACGGTTTCAACACTCGCCCCGTTTGGCATCAAAAGACTGCCAATCTCTTTTACAGTCCCGGAAACCGAGGCGTGAATGGGAGCACAGACAAAAGCCTCAGAGTCACCTATAACCTCCCCGACAAGAATGCGCTGGCCGGGCTTTACAACAGGGATACAGGGTGCGCCTATATGCTGAACCATCGGTAAAACCACCGACCTTGGAGGCGGCATTATCACAGTTTGCATAGCTGCTGTATTCTTTTTGTGGGGAACATGAATACCGCCCCTTGTTATATAGGGCTTTTTCGGTAACGCTTCTTTTTTCATTCCGACCTCCGTGATGTGATAGATAGTGTTAAGTGCAGTATTACACCTGTAAACGTGCCTGTAACTACGGATGCAGCGATTAAAAACGGCAGATAGTACAGCACTCCTTCGTTTGTTATAATAACGGCCACCAATAATTGCGAGCAGTTATGCGCCGCGGCTCCGAGAACACCTATACCGACAGTGCCGTATTTGCTTTTCTTACTGTTTAGCAATGCTGCCGTTATTATCGTACTCGCAGCTCCTCCGAGAAAGCTCATAAAAAATGCGGTTGCCCCTCTTGTCGCGAGCACAAAAACAGATTTTACGACAACAATTGCCAGTGCGTTGTAAACCGTAAGGGTTTTTGACGCATACATAGTAACAATGTTGGAAAGTCCTATTTTTGCACCGGGCGGCATGAACGCCGCGGCGGGCAACAGCCCCTCCACAGCCGAAACGGCAACTGCAAGTGCTGAGAGCATCGCATTTAAAGTCAGTTTATTCAGCTTCTTCAAAGTTAACCCCTGTTACAGAATTTTTGGTTTTCAACCGGTTATTCCGTCAAACTCCCGGCCGTTCCCCTCAATACGGATACTTACCCGCTGGGGAAGACAGATTGCAATCTGACCTACCTTACTAATCCTTCCGCTGTTTACGCATACCTTTCCGGCGCAGACCGACTCCTTAAAATATGCGCCGTTTTTGTCAACGATTATAGTCGTTCCGTTTAAATAATAAGTAAAAATTTCTTCGTCTCCGAGCCCTGTGAAATTCACCTCAGTGAACAGGTTACCGTCGTATTCTATTAGAACGGTGCTTCCTTCCTTATTGCCGCTTGCAAAGTATAAAGCCGCAGAAAACATAAGCAGACATATTATAATAATTATGTCACGCACCTTTATCATCTGTATTCCACCTCAAAGTCCTCTTTTACACTGATAAAGTTTTTTAGTCCGGAGGTTATTATGATTTTTTTGTTTTTGGTAACAAAAACAGCGTCCGCATCGTTTTTTTCAAGAAGAGGAATACTCTTTTCTGTCCCGAGAGCAAAGCATGCGGTTGAAAGCATATCACTTAGCATTCCGTTGTTGCAAACGATACTCACGGAAATCAATTCGTTATCGACAGGATAGCCGGTCGATGTATTGAAAATGTGGTGGTACCGGACGCCGTCCGACTCGAATTGCTTTTCATAACTACCGGAGGTGGATACAAAACCGGATTTCAGTTTTATACCTGCGAATGTTTCGGCGGCATTATCTGAAAAAGGATCCCTTATCCCGACAAAAAAGTACTCACCACCTGGTTTTGTACCGTTTACGCCGATACTGCCCCCGACTGCAACTATGCCATTTACGTCCGCATCCCTCAAGGACTGTACTGCCTTATCGCAGGCGTAACCCTTTCCCAATGCTCCAAGGTCGATACTTACCCCGCCGCCGAGGGTTATTTTATTATTTTCACCGAAATATATGTTTTCGTAGCCCGTTTTTTCAAGAGCTTCTGTTATCTGTTCAGAAGACGGCACAAAACTCTTCTGACTGTCAAAGTCCCATAAAGCGGTCAGCGAAAGCAGGGAAATATCGAAAAAACCCTCAGAAGCACCGCAAAATTCGACAGCTTCGTACAGCATGTTGTATGTTTCTGTATCGAATGTTGCTGTTTTTTCTTTGTTTAGCGAGTATATATAAGAATTTTCAACCCTGTGGGATATTTTTTCCTCCACATTTTTTATGTCGGTTTTAATGGTCTCTAAAAGAGTGCTGTCAACGTCATAAATTGTTACCTGAATATAAGAGCCCATAGCGTAAAATGTGTCAGTCTCTTTTTCCTGCTCGCAGCCGCAAAAAAAGACAGTAAGAAGGAAAAACGCAAGCGTTATTATGTTTTTACCGCAACGCTTCATATTAATCCCTTTCCCTGTCAGGCACTAACAGCAAACCACTTTCACCTGTCAAGATATTTTACCACTAAAATTCATAACTTTCAATACAAATAGCAAAAATGATTGTTTTACCCTGTGTTGACATATATTTCATAATTGTTTATAGTAAAAACAATATATATTTATTAAAATATATGTCACATTTTGCACCTCTCGATTGTTGTATTAGTAGAGGTGAAAACGGGGGTAACCGCAAATGGGGGATAAACTATTTGTAAATGACATTTGCGAACAGTCGATTATAAAAATATCGGAGGGTGATATAAGTGCCCTTTCTGTAATTTACGACTGTGTCGGCAGATTAATTTTTACGGTAGCATTTTCCATATTAGACGATTATCAGTTGTCTCAGGATATTATGCAGGACACTTTTATCCAAATTGCAGACAAAGCCCACACCTATCAAAAGGGTACTAATGCAAGGGCGTGGATAGTTTCCATAAGCCGGAATTTAGCATTAAACGCACTAAAAAGCAAAAAGCGTGAGGTTCAGACTGATATTAATCCAAACAATGCCTATTCCGTATTATCCGAGGATAAGCTAATCGCATCAATTGCTGTATCCGACGCACTTACTTGCTTGACAACACAGGAAAAGGAACTTGTTGTATATAAAACTATGAGCAATTTGCCACACAAACAGATTGCTCAGATAATGGGGATTACTACTGCAAATTCAAGACAAAAATACAAAAGAGCAATAGAGAAGCTTCGGAACTTCTATCTTTCAGAAGGAGGAGTTACTAATGTTCAAAAAAAGTAGAATCCGTAATTTACTAAAAAACGACCTTTATTCACTTTTTATACCTGAAAAAGAAAAGGTTTTGCCGGAGCAGGCATTACTGCCGAAAAGAAAAGAAAACGGAAGACAAATATTTCGGATTCGCCCGTTAAAAGCAGCACTGGCTTGTTTGTTACTAATAGTATTATGCACGAGTTTATATCTGCCTTTGAAGTATTCTGCACCTCCGGTTGTTGACGATACTTCGATAGATTCGAATATACCTTCAATCAACTCAACAGGTACAACTTCATCCGGTGTTGCCGAAGAACCAAAGTTTGTAATCTCAGCGGATGTTTATGATGGTTCTTTGAACAAAGACGAAGGCATCCCGAATAGTTCAGAAATATATATATCCGACATGTTAAAAACAAAAATGGAGGAATACAAGGGTCAGGATGTATTGTTCAGGGTGTTAGTCGATTTACCTGCAACTCAGGAAGAAACACAGAATTTTTTAGAAAATATACTTTTTGAGTCTGATGAATATACCAAATTTGCTAACAGAATCCGGGAATTGGAAGCTGAACTTGAGACTTATAGCGAATATATCGAAATTGCAGCGGAATATCATCGTATTGCAACCGAAATAAAAGAAGAGACCATGGAGCCTAATCAGGAATTCGAGGAGCTAAAAAAAGAGTATGAGCGTATAAAACCTTTTAGTGACAGAGCGCGTGAGATTTATGAAGAAATTCACAGAATTAAAAGAATTTGTCTATTCAGGTACTACGACGTGTTAAAATCCGAGAAACTTGAATTCGCCAAAAATTTAGGTGCTGTTATTGCAGAGCCGGAATACACAGATTCTGAGATTAAACTTTCCTATTTCGGCAATACCGATGCTATTGTTATGAACTTGTCTGAGGGTATAATTACAGAGATGGCTGCACGCGGAGGCTTTGCTTTCAAGCTTGCTGCACCTGACCGTGCGGAGGGATATGACGGTAAAATCTCAGATTCGCTCACCGTGCTTCTGGATCAAGCTTCGACAGACGATAAGTACCACGTTGCTGTTGTAACCGTATTGGATAAGACCAACGGATTCGCTTCATATAGGTTTGCACAATATAATCCTAAATATAATACTTCACTAAACAAAGGCCTTCAGGGTGTATTAACTAACGAAAGAGTAAAAGAATTTATCGATGATATTCTGGCAAGAAACAGCATTTCCGAAATGCGGATAAAGAACAGTAATCTACCGGACTTTTGTATAGCAAACGATGGAGAAACGAACGTTTTTATTGGGTATGCCGGTTTTGAGGCAGACCTGACAAAAGAGCAGATACTCACTTTAACCGAAGATCCGGATGTAAAGGTTATCTATCCTATGAATGTTTCCGGTGCTGATGATTATGTCAATGGTGACGCTTAATAATATGCCCCCCCTCTTTTCACATAACAAAGGAGCTTCCTTCCGGATAATATTTCCGAGAGGAAGTTCCTTTTTAGTCAGTATATTATTTCTGACAAGCTAAAGGTTACCACCATGCAACCCCGTAATAAACAACCTTGTCCGAATTGGAATACTGTTTAACCATTATTCTGTACTGCCCTACCATTGTAGGCTCAAAATCTACGATTTCTAAGTTATTGCTGCCGCTTGTCGCGTATTCAATAAGATTTCCGTTTGGATCGTAAACATACAGGTCAAGATCTGCAAGCCTGCCTAATGTAGGAGTTCCTGTCGTATGGCTTCCGGTAATATAGGAGTGCTTATCCCATGTAAGAGAAACTCTTATTTGATCATCGGAGGAGGAAACGTTAAAATAATAGTTTACCGTCGAACCGTTTGCACTGTTTGCTGCAAATGTAGATGAAGCATAACGTCCGTTAGCAACCGTATATCTGGAACCCTGCGCATCCACGAGTCCTGCTCCGTAAATATTGAAATTGGTCGTCTGCGATGTTTCATAATGAATGTAATCATGGTTTACGGAAGCGGTTATTATCGCTTTTAATGCCGCCTGTTTCGTCTTCAATGTGGCGTTGAGATGCAGCATCTGTGCGACCACAGCAGTCACATGCGGTGCGGCAAAACTAGTGCCTGAATCCGTTCCGGCGTCAGTCGTAATGTTGCTTCCGGGAGCAACTAAATCCGGCTTGGTTGTATTGCCCGATACTTGCGTATAGCTTGAATAGCTTGCAATTGCGTCATCGCTCTGATACGATGTGTTATTGTCGTCTATCGCTCCCACGGTTATCACATTGTATGCCATTCCCGGAGAGGCGACATATCCGCCGTTGTTTCCCGCAGCAACAACATAATGTACGCTGTGCATTATAGCTATATGATCCACCCACATATCGTTTGAACCATATGTTCCTGTAGAGCTGAATCCGTGACTCATATTAATCACATTGACGCCCTGGCTTAACAGCCACTCAACCCGTGCTTTCCAGTTTCCTGTCATTCTTGTTGAGTATATCTGAACATCAGGTGCGATCTCAATAATTATACTTGCTACTTCGTTAGCATGTAAAGTGTTGTAATATGAAACATTAGGATCATATGTAATGTTTGCCGCGGCTAAATCCGGCGTTGCTGTTTTACTCGGCATTCCGCTTTCGATTTGCCCCACTTTTATTCCGCTACCCGTTAATCCGAAAGTGTCTCTCGTATAGTTTGCTCTAATAAGCGGAACGCTTACATTACAAGAGTCACTTCCTTGACATTCATCCCGGTAATAAATACTCAACACCCGGCTGTCCTGTGATAACTTCTCTATCTCGTTTTTTGTCAAATCCATGGAGATCATAGGTGCGTACTGGCTTTTAAATATAATTTTGCTCTCAAGACCTTCTAAGTCTACGGTTTTCAGGAATTTTTCGTGCGCTATGTTCTGTTTTGCTTTCGAAATCTCCCTTTCCGCAAGGATATATGCATCATATTTTTTCGATTGTTTTGCAGTTGTCATATATCCGTTTATTTTAGCCGCTTGTTCCAAAGACTCTTTAGCCAGGGATTCCTTGTTATACCCCGTAACTGCCTTAACCTCACTCTCGATTTCAGCTTCGTCTACCCCTTTAAACCACACATCGACCGGAATGAGTTCCTCTTTTTCCCCGTTCTCAAGCGCTTCTGCGAGTTTTTCTGTTATTTTGCTGCTGTCGCTTGCCATACTCTCGGCACTTACAAGATTACAGGGAATTGAAAACAATAATGTAAAAACCAATATCAAAGATAGCACTTTAATGTTTTTTTTCATTTTCAAAATTCCTTTCTTTTACCTTTTTGTCTGATGGCCTTATCAACTGTTTATTTGCTATGTTAAGGCGGCTCATGAATGCGTTCCGAAAACCGATACATACTGACTTCACCTCCTGTTTTTTTACATAATATCTTATGTTTTGTAAATAATTGCCATTAATAACAAATATGTAAATATTTGTGTCCTTTTTATTATACCACATTTTTTAAAATTGTCAATATATGTAATATTAATTTTAATACGACAAAATTCTATCTTTTTTTCTAAAAAAGCTTGCTTATTTTTACCGGTGATATTAGAATGTTGGCGAAAAAACAACTTTCGGAGGAAAACATGAACAACATTCATCTGACAAGGGGAGCAAACCCGGGAGCAGTGTGTGATTTTATAAATAGCTGTTACGACTCGGGAACAAATCTTCATTCCTTTCAATATGTGAAGGGTGGCAGGGTTGTAGCAAAAGTGGCTTTAAGTCCTTACTCTTTCATCGAAAAAATGCTGGTTTATTCGCTATCCAAGTCATTTACCTCCGCTTGTGTCGGGGTGGCACAATCGGAGGGCATTTTGAACATCGACGAAAGGATTGTGGATATATTCCCCGATAAATGTCCCGATATTATAAGTGAAAATCTCTCTGAAATGCGTATAAAGGATTGCTTGTGTATGACAAGCGGACATTCTGCTTGTGTTTTTGAGCATCTCCAGAACCAAAAAGACCCCGTCAGGTATTTTTTATCGCAACCTTTAGATTACCGTCCGGGAACAACATTTGTTTACAGTACTGCGGCGACATTCATCTGCGGAGCTGCCGTTACAAAAAGAAGCGGGATGAACCTGCTTGATTATTTATACGAAAAAGTCCTGAAGAAAATGGATTTGGAAAAACCCGAATGGAGGAGCTGCCCCGATGGCAGCAAGTTCGGCGGCACGGGGCTTGTTATTTCCGGCGACAGTATAACCGAATTCGGAAAGATGATCTGCAACGGCGGCGTTTATAAGGGAAAGAAAATTATCCCCGAGGAGTGGATAAAAACCGCGTCTTCGATTCATTCGGTCACTCCCAAAAACGGGACGGCTGACTGGACTGCGGGTTACGGATATCAGTTCTGGTTAAACGCGCGGGGAGGTTTTCGCGGTGATGGTGCATATGGTCAGCTTTGTATGATCTTTCCCGAACGAGATATTGTTTTTACCGTGCTGAGTGAATCCATAAACATGCAGAAGGAGGTTGACTGTGTATATCGGCTTCTTGATGAAATAGACAAACCGGACGACGGCAGGATTGAAGAATTGAAGACTCTTGTTCAGACTCTTTATCTTCCAGAAAAGTGTAAGAGTGACTTTAAGAGAGTAGAGTACAAGCCAAAAAAAAATATCGCAGGTATATCTGCGATAGTGCTTGATCCGTGCGACGACGGTATTGTTGTTAGCCTGGAATGTGATTACAAAACGCAAAAAATCCAGTGCGGCAATGGTTTTTACAAGAAAAACCAACTGCTACTAAAAAACCTTACACCGGGCATCTGGACAAAATTTATTGAAGAAAAACCGCGTGAGATTAATGTTTATGCCTCGTACAACGACAGTTCGCAAAACGAAATAACCGTTACCCTGCGTCACATAGACGCTCCGCATACGCAGGTTTGGCATTTTCCCAAAAAAGAAGACGGGGATTGGTATATCACAATGCACTGCGGCGCATTAAATCCGCAGATTGTGAAAACGCCCGTAATTATTAACCGATAAACTATTTATGATATTTTCTGCCGGTTATTATTGTAAAAGCTCTATAAATCTGTTCCGCCAGGATTGGTCGAATCATCTGGTGAGGAAAGGTCATTTCGGACAACGACAGCAAATAATCGCATTCTGTTTTAAGCCGCCCGTCGATACCGTGACTGCTTCCTATTATAAAAACAACATCACAATGCTCCTGCTGCGTTTTGTTGAGTAGATCTGCAAAACCTTCGCTCGACAACCCTCTGCCCTCGACGCAGAGGGCAATTTTATAACAACGCTTTGGAATCTTCTGCCTTATGCGAACCGCTTCGGTTTTCAGCGCTTTTTCTATCAGAGCGGCATTATCCTCGTTTTCAGGCAATCTTTCATCCTTTATAGCGATTAAATTATAATCGCAAAAAGCCTTTAGCCGTTTACAATACTCCCTCTCTGATTGAATCAGACAATCCTCTTTACAATCTCCCACATGTATTACGCTTATCGATAACACTAATCCGCCTCCGACCGGTTTTGTTTCCGTGTTGTGTTTGCATGTTTATTTTTCTTTTTCACAGAGAATCCGAACGAACCTATTTTCTTGCCGAGAATATAGTATGAGCCATGAGAATAGGCGAACAAACCCGCTTTTTCAAGCCTCAACCTCCCGTTTTCATCGATAAGATGCTCCTCGACATCAACAGCAACAATATCGGCAATAAACATATCGTGCGAGCCGAGCTGGATCACCTCGACAACCTTACACTCAATAGCAACCGGACATTCCGCAATTACAGGGCAGGATATTACGGATGCTTTTTCGGGATTAATATCAAGTACGGCAAATTTATCGACTTCTCTGCCGCTTTTTACTCCACAGAAATCCACAATACGCACAAGATTAGAACTCGGAAGGTTAATGCAAAATTCTCCGGTTTTTGAAATAAGTTCATGTGTATACCGCGACGGGCGAACCGAAATATAGAGCTTTGCCGGGTTGGTATTCAGTATTCCCGTCCATGCGACGGTACAGACATTACGTTTTTCTCCATCTGCGCTTGTTACCAGAACCGCCGGCACGGGAGACAAAAGAGCTCCGCCTTTCCAGTTTGTTTTTGCCATACTTTACTCCTTTTCTTTATCTTCGCTAACCTTAGGCATAACAGCGTCAACAAACGCTGTCCAGTATTTTTCATATGTTACGAAACCCGGCGGCGAGCCGTTCGGTTTTTTTAAATAGCGTATCTGTGTGTAATCTACTCCGATATTTTCACTGCCTCGCTTCTCGGAATGATATGCCGCTATCATCGCCGCTTCTGTATAATCCGTAGCGGACGGTTCTCTTCCCTCTGTATATAAAACCGTGTGTGAACCATGAAAGCCTTTTATATGGAACCATATATCCAGTTTATCCGCAGATGATGTAATGCTGTCGTTATCCCTGTTGTTTTTTCCCACCCTTACGGCGAAACCTCCCGAGGTGGTAAAAGCCAAGGGCTTTAACACGGGGGTTCTCTGCTTTTTTCCTTTTGCTCTGTCGGCAATATAACCGGTGACGACAAGCTCTTTTCTGATCTCGCTGAGTTCATTGACGTTAGTCGAGCGAGTAATAAAATCGAGCACACTCTCAAGATACTTGATCTCGGTCTCTGCTTTGGTAATCTGGTCTCTCAGAATTGCCTCCGCATTCTTTAGCTTTGTGTATTTTTTATATCGATTTTGAGCATTTTTAGCAGGAGTAATCCTTAAATCAAGGTTCAGCTCTACCTCAATTTCCTTCTCGTAATCATATAAACGAATCCTTGTATCTCCCTGTTTTAAACGGTACAAGTTAGCGGTTATAAGGTCTCCCTCTTTTTTGAAAATGTCCCGTTTCCCACATTCCTCAAGCTCCTCCCTCTGTAAATTTATCTTCTTGTGCAATCTTGTCAAGGAGTTATTCACCACTTTGAGGATATCTGAGGCATATTGCTTTATACCCGCTCTTTCGGTTTTGCTTCCATAATATTCTATAAGAAGCTCAGAGAAGCTCTCTTTTTTTTCGCTTACCGCAAGAGGTGCGTACTGCTCTATCTCAATAAAGGAATATTCTATCCCCTCGCCGTCCTTATTGCGTACGATTATGGGTGTGAAATCCTTTTTCTCCACAATGTCGTCAAGCTTTCTTATCTGATCATAAAAGCTTTCCTTACCAAGCTCAAAAACACAAGCGTCAGTTCTGCCACAGGCCCTGTAAACCACTTCACGCGCCACAAGTGGAGAAAAAGCGAAAAAGTTCGAAACCAAAAAGTCGTCCGCGCGCTTTTGACCGTCCCGTTCAAGGAGAGAATAAAACGCTTCTTTTGAGCTTACAGCATACGAAACAGAGACTTTGTTCTGCTTCGGAGGCGTCTGATAGGGCATTCCAGTCATAATCTGACGCGCCGAAGCTGTTATATCGGACAACGAGGATGCGCCGAGTATTCTGTCATCCTCGCCGCATAACAGAATATTCGAGTATTTCCCCATCATTTCAGCGTAAATAAACCGCTTTTTCATATAGCCCATATCATCTGTACCGCTAAATTCAAATCGGATTATCCGCTCTTCCTTTAAGCATGATACCGAAGCGATGTGAGCATTCAGAAGATGCTTTCTGAACAGCATACATTGAGCCGTCGGTTGCTCCGGGCGCATTGGTTCGTCTTTACTCAGAGCGATTACAGGGTTGGAAGCAGTTGCGGAAATGATCAAATTAGAACGGGAGGATACTCTGCCGTCTTTGCAATCGGACGTTCTGTATAAAGAAAGGCACAAGGACGAGGGCGAGCTGAAAAACAGCTTGTCCACTCTTGCGCCTGCCCAATTATTCAATTCTGCCGCTACTGCAATACAGAAAAAACCGTCAAATGCCATATTCTCGCTCTGCCTCAAAGGGCATTATTTCTATTTCCAAATCGGGGAATTCCTCTAAAAGTAATACTTTTAACCTTTGGAGCACCACGTTCTCGGTCGCATAATGAGTTCCACAGACCACGTTCAGACCGATTTCCCTTGCTTCGATAAGGCTCGAATGGTTCATTTCCCCGGTAAGAAAGGTGTCTGCCCCTGCTTTTTTCGCATCTGTTATATACTCTTTGCCGCTTCCGCTTACAACCGCAACCTTATTTACCGGTTTCCCGCAGTAAACACCGCTTGTACTGTTTATACCCAAAGCGTTCTTTACATGCCTGCGAAAATCATCATAGCTCATTTCTTCGTTAACAAAGCCTATTCTTCCGCAGGGCTCCATTTTTTGTGTGTCGAAAAGTCCGATTTTTTGCGATAGGCAATCACAAACACCGCCCTCGACCTCATCAAGACGGGTATGATAGGACAAAACGGATATGTCGCTTTTTACGCATTCCATCAAACGCTTTCCGTAAGCGTCCGAACCAACCAATCGGGTAAGCGGACTAAAGATAAGCGGGTGATGTGTTACTATTAATTCTGCCGAAATTTCTATTGCTTTTTTTATAACAGCGCTTGTAGCGTCCAAAGCCACTATAACGCGTTTTATGCTCGCTTCATCGTTAGTGTTTACCATTACGCCATCGTTATCCCACGGCTCTGAGAGTGATTCAGGCAGTATTCTGTCAAAATATTCTATTATATCCTTAATTTTTGCCATATAACACGCCTTTCTTTTACCTGAATAACGCCTTTACCTTGGCAGCTATTCCCGCTGCGTTAAGATTAAAGTAATCGAGAAGCTCGGCGGCTTTTCCGCTGGTTCCGAAGCAGTCCTCGATTCCAACCCTTGCCATTCTTGTCGGACATAGCTCGCTTGTAACCTCAGCAACTGCACTTCCCAAACCACCGATGACAGTATGTTCCTCAGCAGTTACAATCCTGCCCGTCTTTTCGGCGTATTTTACTATTATTTCCTTATCAATCGGTTTTATCGTATGAATATTTATAACAGCCGCATCTATACCCTCCGCGGTAAGCAAATCTCTTGCCTCAAGAGCAGCTGCGTTCATAATTCCTGTTGCAAAAATGGCGACGTCGCTGCCGTCTGCGAGCACGATACCCTTACCAAGCTCAAAGCTGTAGTTTTCCTTGTCAAAGATTACAGGAACCGCAAACCTTCCCAGTCTCATATAAACCGGACCGTCGTGATTGAGAATCGCCTCTACCGCAGCATATGCCTCGGTTGCGTCGGCAGGGTTGATCACAGTCATTTGCGGGACCGAACGCATAAGTGCAATATCCTCACAGAATTGATGAGTCGCTCCGTCCTCGCCCACGGTAACACCGGCGTGAGAAGCGCATATTTTTACGTTTAATTCCGGATAAGCAACGGAATTGCGTATCTGTTCAAATGCTCTGCCGCAAGCGAACATTGCGAAAGAGGAAGCGAATGCGGGAGTGCCCGCTGCAGCGATTCCCGCCGCAATAGAGATCATATTTTGCTCGGCAATACCGCAATTAATAAACCTTTCAGGGTATTTCTCTCCGAAAATCGCCGTCTGTGTAGAGCCTGACAGGTCAGCATCCAAAACAAAAAAGCTGTATTTTTCACCGAGGTTGGCAAGTGCGTTTCCGTATGCTGCACGGGTTGCTACGCGTTTGGAGTTTTTATCCGCTAAAATCATATTACCCATTTATGCGTGCCTCCCTTGCTTTTTCGTATGCCGCTTTTAACTCTGCGGCTGCTTTTTCGTAATCGTCCTTTTTTGGAGCTTTTCCGTGCCAGGTGTGGTTGTTTTCCATAAATGAAACACCTTTACCCTTAACGGTATTACATATAATTACACTCGGTTTGTCTGATTTATAGGCATTATTGACAGCATAGTCTATCTCTTTTATGCTGTGACCGTCTATCACCTGCACATACCAGCTAAAAGCGGCAAATTTTTCGTCAAGCGGTGTCGGGTTCATAACACTCCTGACATCGCCGTCTATCTGAAGATGGTTATAATCAAGAAAAACTATAAGGTTGTCGAGCTTGTAATGTGCAGCAAACATAGCTGCCTCCCAGACCTGTCCCTCCTGAGATTCACCGTCACCGATAATAGCAAAGACCTTGTAATCCTCTTTGCAACGCTTTGCCTTTATCGCCATTCCGCAGGCAGCGGAAATTCCCTGTCCCAAAGAGCCGGTGGACATATCCACTCCGGGTATCTTATACATTACGGGATGTCCCTGAAGCCTGCTGCCGAGGTGGCGGAAAGTAGGTATCTCCGTCTCCGGAAAAAAACCTCTCATCGCAAGTACCGAATACAAAGCGGGGCAGGCATGCCCTTTTGACAGAACCATTCTGTCTCTGTCCGGCTTTTGTGGATTCTTGGGGTCGATGTTCATTTTTTCAAAATAGAGATAAGCAAGTATTTCAGCAATTGATAGTGAGCCCCCGGGATGACCCGACTCGGCGTTATAGACAGCATCCAGGGATAAGCAACGAATCCCGGCAGCTGCTTCATCAAGGCAAAGTAGCTTTTCTCTTTCCATATAAAAATTCCTTTTCTTCGGCGATGCTGTTTTTATTGACAGCGTTCATCCAGTCGCCGATCGGATGAACGTTTTAATATGCTCTCTTTAATTTTTCAAGCACGGCTTCAAAAAAATCCGGTCTTTCCGCCTCAAAAACCATCCTTTCACCGGTTTTAGGGTGATCAAAACCTATACGGCATGCAAAAAGACACTGACCCTGCAGTTTAAATGTGTTTTTTGTGTCGCCGTAAACATTGTCCCCCACAACGGGATGTCCGATCGACGCCATATGCACGCGTATCTGGTGCGTTCTACCGGTTTTCAGGGTAAGCTCCAAATGTGTATATCCGTTGAATCTCTGAAAAACTCTGTAAAAAGTAATCGCCTCTTTAGAGTTTTTTTCTGTGACCGCCATTTTTTTGCGATCGGTTTTATGTCTGCCTATCGGTCTTTCTATGGTTCCGCTGTCATCAGTTATATTGCCCAAAACAACCGCTTCATATTTTCTTTCAAAGGAATGTGTCGAAATCTGCTTGGCAAGTGATATGTGCGCATCATCTGTTTTTGCAACGATTAAAAGACCGGCGGTGTTTTTATCAATGCGATGCACGATTCCAGGTCGGATTTTACCGTTTATCGTGGATAATCTTCCGGCGCAGTGGAAAAGAAGCGCATTTACTAACGTCCCGTCGGGGTTTCCGGCGGCGGGATGCACTACCATTCCCTGTGGCTTGTTGACTACTAAAAGAGAATCGTCCTCATAAATTATCTCAACAGGAATATCCTGCGGTAAAGCTTCTATCGCACGGAGTTCCGGCAATTCCGCTTCAATGACCTCTCCACCCTTAATAAGATAGTTTTTTGCAATATTACAGCCGTTGACCTTTACACGCAGAGTAGCTATAAGCTCCTGCGCCAAGGAACGGCTGATCGAAAGCTTTTCCGAAAGATATGAATCGATTCTTTTTGCCTTATCGCTCGGGAGTGTGTGTAATATCATCGTCATCACTATCTCTCTCTACAGTTTTCGCCGCTCCGGCTTTTTTGGAAGCGTTGAATGTTCTATCGTAAAAAATAAGATAAACGCCCAATATAATCGCACCGAAGGTAATAAACATATCTGCGACGTTGAAAATAGCGAACTCCACAAATGTAAACTCAAAGAAATCGACAACGGTATACCTGAAAATGCGGTCTATCATATTGCCAATACCGCCACCGAGAATAAAGGCAAGGCCGATCGTCAAAAGGGTATGCCTCTTTTTGTTGAGAAGTAAAAATATTATAATCCCTATTATTGCAACTGCAGAAAGAAGCATAAACACCCAGCGGCTATCGGAAAACATTCCGAAGGATGCTCCCTCGTTTTCAACATGCGTCAGATTTATAAACCACGGGATAAAACCTACTTCTGTATGGAGCGGAATAAACTGTGTGACAAGATACTTTGTTATCTGGTCGAGTGTGACAACAGCAAAAACGATGATTAGCGTTAACATGTTACGCTTTTGCATCTCGAACAAATCGGCTGCCCCTGCTCGTCATGGAAAACATTATCGAAATATGTCCAGCATCTAACACACTTTTCGCCATCTGCATTACCAACCGAAACAGCAATTCCGCTTTCGGTTTCAGTAAAGGCATCGGCTGCAGGCTTTTCATAACTTAGCTCGACTTTGCTTACAATGAATATTGTTTCAAGAAGCTCCTTGTTATTCTCCAGCAGCTTCATCGTTTCGTTATCCTTATCTCCGTATATTTTTATTTTAGCCTCAAGTGACTTGCCGATCGCTTTGTTAGCTCTTGCAATCTCAAGCGCTTTCATAACATCATCCCGGTGCTCAAAAAGTGCGTTATATTTTTCCTCCGCCTCATCAAAGCATAGTTTTTCATCAAAAACAGGCATCTCGTTGTAAAACACACTGCTTGCGTTATCGCTGTCCATATGGCTTATATACGACCAACCCTCCTCGGCGGTAAAGGACAGTATAGGCGCAAGAAGCCTCAGCAGAGAAATCGCAATGAGATACATCGCTGTCTGAGCACTCCGGCGCTCCTTTGAGTCTTTACGCTCGCAGTAGAGTCTGTCTTTTGTTATGTCTATATATAATTTTGAAAGCTCTATAGAGCAGTAATTATGAATATCGTGGTAAATCAAGTGGAACTGATATGAATCGTACGCACTCCTTACCCTACGAACAAGACGGTTGAGCTTGGAAACCGCCCACTTGTCGATATCGATAAGCTCATCAAGCGGCAACATATTCCTGTTTGGATTGAAATCCGTGTCGGGAGAGCCGAGATTTGCGAGCAAAATTCGCAGAGTGTTGCGGATTTTACGGTATATCTCAGAGAGCTGTTTTAAAATCTCATGCGACATGCGTACATCAGATGTATACTCAACCGAGGAAACCCAAAGTCTCAGCACATCTGCACCATATTCTTTTATAACCTCCTGCGGATCGATGACGTTTCCGAGAGATTTTGACTGTTTTTTGCCCTCTCCGTCAACCACCATTCCGTGAGTGATTACCGTTTTGTAAGGAGCAACTCCTCTTGTCGCAACGCTTGTAAGCAACGAGGACTGGAACCATCCCCTGTACTGGTCGTTGCCCTCAAGGTAAACATCCGCAGGGAACCTGTGATCCGGATATTCATCAAGCACAAAGGCATATGAAGAGCCGGAATCGAACCATACATCCATGATATCCTGCTCCGCGCGAAGCTTTCTGCTTCCGCACTTGGGACATTCAGCCGCGTCGCCGAGTATCTCCTCCGGCGTATATTTACACCAGGCACCGGATCCCTCTTTGTCAAAAAGCTCCGCTATCCGGTCTATAGTTTTCTCGCTCAAAATAGGTTCTTTACAGTCCTCACAATAAAAAATCGGAATCGGAACGCCCCATTTGCGCTGACGTGAAATACACCAATCGGAACGATCCCTTACCATATTTTCAATGCGAACCTCGCCCCATGCGGGTATCCAGTTCACGCTCTTTATTGCCTCAAGCGCTTTATCCTTAAATCCATCTATCGAACAGAACCACTGCTCTGTTGCGCGGAAGAGTATGGGAGATTTGCACCGCCAGCAATGAGGATACTGATGGATGATCTGCTCCATTGTGAGAAGGTTGCCGCTCTCTTTAAGCGTCTCTAATATGGATTTGTTCGCCTCTGAAGTCGTCTGCCCCTCAAACTGTCCCGCAAGCGAAGTCATCCTGCCCTTTTCATCGACGGGGACGACTACGGGGAGTTCGGGATAATTTTTGCAAACGATAAAGTCGTCGACGCCGTGACCGGGTGCTGTATGCACGCAACCTGTTCCGCTTTCAAGCGTTACGTGTGCGCCATTTATAACAAGGCTCTCCCTGTCAAGGAAAGGATGTGCCGTTTTAATTCTCTCAAGCTGCGAACCCTTGAATTCCGCAACCGCGTAAAGCTCATTTATTCCTGCAGCTTTTTTTACACTTTCCGCAAGCTCTGTCGCTATAAGAATATATTCGCCGTTCGTTTTGTAAAGAGTATAGGAAAAATCAGCATTAAGGCAAATAGCCACGTTACCGGGCAATGTCCATGTAGTTGTGGTCCATATTACAAAAAACACATTGTCGAGCTTGCCGGTGAAGGGAGTGAACAGACCCTTGTCATCGGTAACCCTAAACTTTACATATATGCTGTCGCACTCGTCCTCGGCATACTCAATCTCCGCTTCGGCAAGAGCCGTCTCGTCGTGAGGGCACCAATAAACAGGCTTTAATCCTTTATAAATATAGCCTTTGCGAGCCATTTCTCCGAAAATACGTATCTGTTTGGATTCAAAGCGGGGCAATAACGTAAGGTATGAGTTTTCCCAATCGCCGATAACGCCAATCCGCTGCTGCTGCTCCATCTGACGTGCGACGTTCTCACGGGCAAACCGTTCGCATCTTGCGCGGAATTCGGTGACACTTACATCAGTGCCGACCTGTCCGTGTTTTTTTATCATCTGATTTTCTATCGGAAGCCCGTGTGTATCCCAGCCGTGAATATACGGCGCTTTGTATCCGCCCATATTGCGGCTTTTTATGATAAAATCCTTTAACAGCTTATTGAGTGCGTGGCCTATGTGCATATCCCCGTTTGCATACGGTGGCCCGTCGTGCATAACGAACAAGGGCTTACCCTCATTTGCCCTCAATATACCGTGATATAGATCCTCTTTGTCCCATTTAGCCTTTATTTCCGGCTCCTTTAAGGGAAGATTTGCCCTCATCGGAAAATCCGTAGAGGGCAGATTTAATGTATCTTTATAATCTGCTTGCATACTTAAAACCAAGAACCGCTCTTTCTTTCCGGTCCTTACCTTTCGGTTCCTATGGAACATTTGTAGTTAACTTTTTTACGTATAAAAAAGTCAGAACAGTGTATTATTGCTACTGCTCGTCATCTTCCTGCATGGCGCGGATAAATTCGTCTTCACCATCTTCAGTAAGGTCGTTCTCTATTGCCGCATCCTCTTTTATGAACGCATCCATAATATCCGCTTCGGCAGCTTCCGGTTTATCCTCGGGAACAGGTTCACCCTCCGGCTCCGGCTCTGTATTTGTGACCGCCGCGGGATCCTCCGCTATCTGATCTTCCGATGCGCTCTTTTTTAGATCGTCCTCTATCGTGCCCTTAACATCAGTAAAGATTTTCGATATTATAACGTTCTCGTCGGGAAGAACGATATCCTCTATTTCGTTTACGGATAAAGCCTGAAGCTCCTCAATTTGCTTGCGATAAAGCTCAAAAACGCCTTTCTTGAAGTCGAGGATGCGGGTTCTTATCATCCACATTTCCTCCTTCTCCTTCTGAAGCTCATCCTTGAACTCGGCTATTACGGCATCGCATCTATCTTTTATCGCACCCGTGATGATTTCGGCACGCTCGTTTGCGTCCCGGATTATCTTCTCGCTCATCTTCTGTGCAGAGATAAGGGTGCTGCGGATGGATTCCTCCTCATCCTTTATCTCGTCAAGGTTGTTTACAACAACTCTCAGTTTTCTTTCGAGCTCGTTGTTTTCTCTGTATGCCTCTGTGTATTTGCCGATAAGAAACTCGATATAATCGTCAACTTCTGCTGCGTTATATCCTTTCAGACTTTTTGAAAAAGCCTTGTTTTTCAATTCATGAGGTGCAAGCATCTTTTCTTTCCGTCCTTTCCGCCCGGTTTTCAAGTCGAAATTTTTCTATTACGAGGGGTTTATAAAGCTCGTAATTTATATCAAAGGTAATGAGTTATTGTCGGAAGCATCAATCTTACGATTGACAGCAGAATAAAGGTGGCTAAATAGGAAAAATCCAGAGGACTTTCGGATAAAGCGTCTATACGGGATAAAACACTGCGAACCGGAGCAACAACCGGCTCGGTAAGGGCATAACAAAACTGATAGGTCTTGGATTCCTCATCGGAAAACACCTGAACAAGCACCCTTGCCAAAATCAAATAACTCAAGGCGGTGACAAACACCGCCACAGTTGATGTTAATACTGCTATAAGTTCTGCCAAAATGAATTCACCTTTTTAATGTTCTGTAAGTCAGTTAAAAAAGCTCTCTTTGCGACCTGACTTCCTGCTGCTCGGGCTGGTCGCCCGAAACATCGACGTTTTTAGGTGTGATTATATAAGTCGAGTTTGCGACGCGTTTAATCTGTCCCTCTATGGCAAAAGCAACACCGGAGCAGAAATCAATGATTCTTCTGACGGTTTCCTTGTTTGTATCCTCAAGGTTAAGTACAACAGTTCGGCGTGCCAAAAGATGATCGCCTATCAATGTAACCGATTCAAATCTTTCGGGCTTAATTACTTTCATCTCAAGTGCGGACGACGAACCTATACCCCCGGTAGCTCTCATGGGCGCAGCCTGACGCGCCGCCATCTGCGGTGCAGACTGATCCTCGGGTATCTCCTCCTCATAGCCGCTCTCATAGCCTTCCTCGTATTCTTCCTCGTTCTTGAATAAATCAGAAAAACGATTGAACAGTCCCATAGTAAACCTCCAGTTATTTTATAAAAAATACTCTTTGTTTCTTTTTTAAGAACCCGTTTAAATCAACGATACGGTCATTGTCTATCCCTCTCGCCGAATATAGCCGAACCGATACGCACAAGATTTGATCCGTTTTCCACCGCGGACATATAATCGCCGCTCATACCTATCGATAATAAACCTATAGTATCATTATCTACTATTTTATGAGATATGTCAATGAATTTTTTGCTTATTTTCTTAAAATAAACACTGTTTCCGTAAGAATTTTCGCTTTTTGGAGGAATTGACATCAATCCCCGCAGTCTCAAATTATCAAAACTGCGTATTTTTCCTACAAATTCATCGATTTCTTCGAATAAAATGCCCGACTTTGTAGGTTCATTCGCGATGTTGACCTCGATAAGCACATCCATCCGCTTTCCGGCTTTATACGCCTGGCGGTCAATCTCCTGTGCAAGCCTCAGACTGTCAACCGAATGAATAAGGCTAACCTTATCTATTATATATTTTACCTTGTTTGTCTGCAGATGCCCGATAAAATGCAGCTCGAGCCGCTCTCTGTCTATTTGCCCGTACTTTTCCATCAACTCGTTTACTCTGTTTTCCCCGACTACCCGTATTCCGCAGTCTGCGGCATGATTTATTATATCCGGAGGAACTGTCTTTGTTGCGGCAAGCAAAGTAGCCCTGCTTGCAAGCTCCTTTGTGATGCGTTCGATATTCGATTTTATCAAGGCCTTATCATATATCATATTTGCCGCTTTCCGTTTATGTTAATATTTTTCCGGCATAAATGTTTCTGCCCGAGGTGATAACCTGATCATATAGAGAAACGCTGTTATCCGAAACATATGCTTTATCTTTTCTTGACGGATACTGCGGGTCTACGGGAAGTGCACAGATATAGTAGTCGTTCTGCTCATATAAAACAACTGCTTTTTTAAAAATAATCTTGTTACCGTCAAGCGCAAAAACCCCTGTCTGACCGTCAACACTTCTCATCGCGGGTACGGGCACTTTCAATCCCTGATAGGTTTTTGCAACAAGCTCCACTTTCTGCGTTCGTGTATAATTAAAGCCGTCCGGCATGAAATTGGTGTTAAAAATCAACACAACCTCGTTTAAATTTGTCTGGCTTATCGTTCTTTGCAGTTTCATGCCAAGATTTCTGCCCGAGAAGTAGGGAAAAACAAAATCGTAAGTCGAACCCACGGCGTAAGCGCTTGCTGTCCTTTTATCAACCTTGCATACCAGAAACCATCTTGCGTCAACAACAAGCTTTCCGACCGAATTTTCAATCAGTCTTTGGTCGGGCGTCTCCTTCGCAAGCTCGTTATATTCCTGTATGGTAAGGTTTTGTAGCTTTTCCATTGTAAAAACATTCTCATACCCATCTATCGCAGAGTAAAAATATCCCGAACTTGTTGTTGTATGTATAACGCTCGCTCCTGTCAGCGACGCTTCAAGTGAGCTTTTTTCGGTTGTAAGGGAGGCTATCTGTGCTTCGTAGTCTGTCTGCTTATCGGTTTCGGTCGGCGGCGTTATAAGGGCCTGTCTGCGGTTTATCTGCACGGTAAGATCGTTCTTAAGCCTAAGAGCCTTGTCGAGGTCGTTGTCGTTGACCGCACGTATTATATCAAATGTAAGCGCGTCTATCTTTTCATCGAGCATTTCAAGGTTGGTTGTTGACTTTCCGTTTCCTATAACGCTTTTTCTTAAAATCGCAATTTTTCTGTCGATGTCCCTGATACGGTCCTGCACTGCAGCAGATGAATTTTCCGAATAAGTGATGGCGACCTGTTGACCGTTGTTTGTCTTCTCTCCGTCGTCGATAATATAGCTCCTTGTACCCGAAGCGTTGGACTCAATCACTCTCTCGTCCCTGAAAATATATGCGTCAAGCTCCTTTTTGTCCATTGCCGTCGCATATGTGACATGCTCTATTTCTACAAGGTCTCCCACATTAAGCGCAAGCTGAAGCACAAGGTATGAGATCAGCAGGAGCGACAATATTGTCATGCCGAATTGCTTAAAAAACCTTCTTGCCAAGTTATGCGCCTCCTTTTGCGATTCCTTCCGAGCGTATAAAATCAAGCGCTTTACAATAGATACCATCCACGCTTTCCGTCGCTATATCAAGCATAAAAGCGTTGGGAATACGGTTAAAATATGTTTTCTGACGCTTTGCATAACGCCTTGTGTTGCGTTTTATCTCGTCAACAGCTTCTTTCAGGCTGTAATCCTGCTCAAAATAGGGGAAAAACTCTTTATAACCTATCGCCTGAGATGCTGTCGGGGTGTCCCGAAGACCCGAACGGTACAATATGCTTGCCTCTTTTTCAAGTCCCTGCTCAAGCATTTTGTCAACACGCGAGTTTATTCTGTCATACAGAAGCTTTCTGTCCGAGCAGTCAAGATAAATAACCTTATAATCATAAATACTATCAGTTAGTCTGCTGTGTTGGTCCTGCTCTGTTTTTGTACGTCCGGAGGTGAGGTAAATTTCAATCGCACGTACGACTCTCTTAATATTGTTTGGGTGGATTGCCGCTGCGCTTACAGGGTCAAGTTTTTCAAGATATTCATGCAGCGCCTTTGCGCCCTCTTTTTCCGCTTTTTCATACAGCTCAATTCGAAGCGTGTCGTCGGCTTTTGTGTCTGCAAGCGTTTTTCCGGAAAGCAGCATATCTATATATAATCCGGTTCCTCCTGCAATAACAGGAATATTACCCCTGCTGGTAATATCAATCGAGGCTTTGCGCGCTTTTTCTATAAAATCTGCTACCGAAAAAGCCTCCGTAATATCCGCTATATCAATAAGGTGGTGAGGTACTGCTGATCGTTCCTCACGTGTCGGTTTTGCGGTTCCGATATCCATGCCCCTGTAAACCTGCATGGAGTCCCCGCTTATAATCTCTCCGCCAAGCACTTTGGCAAGCCTAATCGCAAGCGCACTTTTCCCGGTCGCGGTGGCTCCGATAACCGCAATAAGCGGTATTTTACCCGTGGGTGTGCTCAATTGCATCACCGCCTTGTTTTTTGTGTTTTAACAAATAAGCATTGAATCCCCAAAGGAGAAGAATCTGTACTGATTCTCAACCGCCACCCTGTATGCCGACATTGTATTATCATAACCCGCAAATGCGGCTACGAGCATAATGAGCGTGCTTTCTGGCAAATGGAAGTTTGTAATCAGAGCATCCACGGCTTTGAATTTGTACCCCGGATAAATAAAGATGTCCGTCTCTCCCTCAAAGGGATGTATCGTTCCGTTTTCGTCGCAAACGCTCTCTAATACCCGCGTGCTTGTCGTGCCCACGGATATTATCCTGCCACCCGTGCTTCTCGAATTGTTTATTATATCGGCGTTTTCTTTTGTAACCTTTATATATTCGGAGTGCATGATATGCTCGGTAAGGTCTTCCTCTTTTACGGGTCTGAAGGTTCCAAGCCCGACATGGAGCAGCACTCTTGCAATATTAACGCCCTTATCCACTAAATGCTGCAAAAGCTCCGGTGTAAAATGCAGTCCCGCCGTGGGAGCAGCGGCAGAGCCCTTGTATTTTGAATAAACCGTCTGATACCGTTCTTTGTCTTCAAGTTTGTGCGTTATATAAGGAGGCAGCGGTACTAACCCTATTTTTTCGAGCGTTTCGAGGAAAATTCCGTTGCACTCGAAGCAAATCCTGCGTACGCCGCCCTCGAGAACGTCGGTCACAGTACCTGTTAAACCTTGAGGATAAATAATCTTTTCTCCCCGTCTTGTCTTTTTACCCGGACGGGTAAGGCAATCCCATGTTTCGGTATATGTTTCGCCGTTTTGGTTCTTTTCGGAACCTTCACCACCCGCTCTTTTGAGAAGCACGGTTTCTATTTCTCCGGCGTGACCTTCGCTTCTGCCGAAAATCCGCGCCGGTATTACCCGGGTGTCGTTTATGACCAAGCAGTCTCCTCTGTTCAAATATCTTTCCAGTTCAAAAAAATGACGATGCTCTATTCCACCGTCCTCCCTGTGCAGCACAAGCAGCCTTGACGCGTCCCGACATTCGAGCGGAGTCTGTGCAATCAGCTTTTCAGGCAGGTCATAAAAATAGGAAGACTTTTTCAGCAGGTTCATTTATTCCTCTTTTTTATAAAATCAATTTATTACAATAGTTATAAGTATGGTTATTATACACCAATACACAGAGTTTTTCAACCTCTGTAAAGGAAAATTTTATACTACTCTATAATGGTTTGGTTTTAAGAAAGCTATTTGATTTTTTGTCAAAACATAAAAAATAGCGCACTGCAAGCAAATGCAGCACGCTAAATTTACGGTCTTTTTCACCGAAATATCAGAATAAGAAGACTTTTATTTAAGAATTCCAAGGCTTATTAATGCAAGTATTACAAAGTTTATTATAAATAATCCGGTTGATACCCAAAGAATCGGGTGTATATCCTTTGCTTTTCCTAAGAAAACCTTAACTATGCAGTAGGTTATAAAGCCGAATGCGATACCATAGGAAATGCTGTAGCAAATAGCCATAAATATTCCTGCAAAGAAAGCGGGAATAGCTTCGGATATCTCAGGCCACTCTATCTCCTTAAATGAGCTTAGCATCATTATGCCTACCATAACAAGAGCCGGTGCCGTTGCGGCGGAGGGCACTATTGAGAGAAGCGGAGAAAGAACCATGCTCGCAAGGAAAAGCAGCGCAGTGACTACACTGGTAAGACCGGTACGTCCGCCTACGCTTATACCGGCGGCACTCTCAACATATGTGGTTGTGTTGGAGGTTCCGAAAAGTGCACCGATTGATGTTGCTATAGAATCGGCAAACAGGGCCCTGTCCATCTTGGATTTGAATCCGGTGCTCGTCTCAAGCGCCTTTTGATCCTCTTCGCTGAAAATACCTGTTTTTCTTCCGGTACCGATGAAGGTTCCGATGGTATCAAAGGTATCGGACAGACTGAATGCGAATATGGTAGATAAAACAACAAGAATCTTTGTGGGATCATTGAAAAGCGAGCCTAATCCATTTTCACCGAAAGCTGCACCAAAGGTGGTCCCTAACTCTTTGAAGGGAGCTGCAATAGCTTCTTTGGAAAAATCGAAATCTTTGATATTGACTCCTACTTCAAGTCCGAACAGAGTCATAATAACGCCGACAACAGTTGTACCGATAATGCCGATAAAGATTGCTCCCCTTACTTTTTTCACAACGAGGACGATTGTCAAAAACAGTCCGAAAAGAGCGAGCCATATTACGGGAGAATCCAGCGAAACCAATGCGGGAACCGCACTGCTGTCGGAAATTACCGTAAATTTATCTTCTACCGGGATAACGAGATTACGACCGGGATCGGAAGTAAAGTTGATAAGGCCGGCATTCTTTATACCTATATAAGCTATAAAAATTCCGATACCGCCGCCTATTGCGTGCTGCAAACTAACCGGGATAGCTTTTACGATTGATTTTCTTATCTTAGTAACTGTAATCAGGATATTGATTATACCGCAGATGAAAACCATTGCAAGAGCTTCTTGCCATGAAAAGCCCAGACCAAAGACAACTGTAAATGTAAAGAACGCGTTCAATCCCATGCCGGGTGCCAGTGCGTAGGGCACATTCGCAAAAAGGCCCATTACCAGCGTACCTACGGCCGAAGCGATAATTGTCGCCAGGAATACTGCTCCTTGAGGCATTCCCGTCTGAGCTAACATACTCGGGTTTACGAATATGATATAAGCCATTGCGAAGAACGTGGTAACGCCTGCTAAAACCTCGGTCGACGCCTTTGTGCCGTTTTCGCTCAGTTTGAAATACTTTTCAAACATAATAATCCTCCATCTTTTTTTAAAAACTAAAAAATGCTTTTAATCGCAAACTAACCCGCACAAGCATTCTTTTCCATAGAATAACACTATTTTTGACACAAATCAATGCTTGAGTTTTCATATTAACAAATTGTTTACAACAATCAAATTTATTAACAAAGATTTTTCCTGAGACGGTAAAAAAGCGCGTGTTTTACACAAAAAATCTATATTTAAGTATTTCAGACTTTTGCAAAACAAAGAGTTGTCGATTTATAAAAGCTTTCCCGGGTAACCTATTGCATAATGCTTGTTAATTGTATATAATTTTTGATGGAAGCGCCGTGACAAATATAAAAAGGAGGTTTTCATATGGCTTTGCTGCTTGCCCCGGCGGGAAGTCCTGAAGCGCTCAGAGCTGCCATAGCCGCGGGTGCAGATGAGGTGTACCTCGGCGGTGGCAGCTTCAATGCCCGCATCAACGCAAAAAACTTCGGGCGGGACGAGCTAATCACAGCCGGAGAGTTATGCAGGACAAACAATGTCAGATTGATCATTACGCTCAATACTTTAGTGTCTGATCGGGATTTTTCCGCCGTTACAGAATATGTGAGCTTCCTGGAGCAAAATGTACTTCCTTATGCTTATATTGTACAGGATATAGGTCTTGCATGCTCTCTAAAACGTGAGTTTAAAGACATACTGCTTCACGCCAGCACTCAGATGCAACAACACTCGTCGGGAGCCGTAAGCCTGCTAAAGCAACTTGGGTTTTCCCGCATTGTTTTTGCGCGTGAAATGTCAGAAAAGGATTTACTTTTTGTATGCAAGAGTGGTATCGAATGTGAGGTTTTCATACACGGTGCGCTCTGTGTTTGCATGAGCGGAGGATGTCTTATGTCTTCCATGATAGGCAGACGCAGTGGTAACAAAGGGGAGTGTGCTCAACCCTGCCGCCTTAAATACTACGGAAAAAGGGATTACCCTCTGTCCCTGAAGGATCTGTGCCTCGCGGAGCATATTCCATCTCTGATAAAAATGGGCGTAACCTCTTTGAAAATCGAAGGACGAATGAAGAGCCCGGAATATGTATATACAGTTACAAGCATATACAGGAAGCTGATTGATGAGCGGCGCACCGCAACAGAAAACGAGATGACTGCGCTGCGAAACGTGTTCTCCCGCACTGGTTTTACCGACGGCTATTTTGCCGGAAAAACCGGTCCTTCCATGTTCGGCATACGGAGTGAGAGCGACAAATCGTTATCAAAAACCATAAGGCTTGATAAATCGGAGATTAACCCGCGTCCTCCGTTGCCCGCAAAATCTCCTTGTTTGCCGTTTTCACCTCCTGTGAAGGACATATCAAAGGTTATTCCCGCAGCACACCAAAAGGGCTATGTACTGCGGTTTGACTGTAAAAGTCCCGGAATAAATGTAATAAAAAAACACTACGAAACTGCAGCCCGTATAGATTTGCCGGTCTGGGAAATCGAGCGGCTTAAAGGTATTGAGAGATATTCGGATAAAATCAGCGTAATACTGCCCCGCACGATTTACGACAGCGATGTTGGGGAGATCAGAACTCTACTCGGATTAGCAAAGGCAGCGGGCATAACGCAGGTTACGCTGTCTAATATAGCGCATTTGGAAATCTGCGGCGGTTTTTATGTTCACGGGGACTACTCGCTGAATATTACAAACTCGAGTGCCGTTGAGCTCTATGAGAACCTCTCCTTTTCGTCTGTAATGCTATCACCAGAAATAAGCCCTAAGTATATTTCAATGTCGACTCTCGCAAAGGAGTATATCGTTTACGGCCGTATTCCCCTGATGCAAACGGAAAACTGTATCATAAAAACTCTTGGCGTTTCCTGCCGGGATAAATGCGAGGGTATTCTTACAGATCGCACTAAAGCCAACTTCCCGATTAAACGCGAATACAAACACCGTAATATTATTTACAACTCCGTACCGACTTATCTCAGCGATAAAATAAAGGAGCTTAGGAAGAGCGGCGTCGGGCTTTACACACTGCTTTTTACCGACGAGTATGAAAACGAGCGTGAATTTGACAAACTAATCCGGTTGTGCATGGAAAAAGCCCCCGCACCTTTTAGCTTTACAAGAGGGTATTTCAGGTAGAAAAGCATATAAAATACCGGGCGTCCGTTTTTTCGGATGCCCGGTTCGTTATTCCGCTATTGCGATATAATACGCTTTTTCGCTTTTATCCCCAAGCTCGGTCATGTCCGTGGAGCCGTAAACCGCCGCCGTCTTAAACCGATTCTTCATAAGCAGCCCGCATATCGTTTTATGTGAAAAATACCTTTGCCTCTGCTTTTCGTCGTGCCTTGTAAATACTCCGCTTTTCTCTCTGAACAGAGATAGGTAAAAATCACAGGTCTTTTTTGTTTTGGAAAACGAATTCTGCCATATTAACATATCTTTTCCGAACTCATATACAAAGCTGTTGTCCGAAAACACAGATTCATACCGGTAAAGAGTATTAATGTCAAAGACAAGCACTCCTCCCGTCTCGATATAATTCCGCAGCAGCGCCAAAACCCTGTCGAGCTCGTCTTTGCTTGCAAGGTAGTTCAGGCAATCGAAAGAGGAATACGCCGCCTGTACCGTTCCGTAAAGTTCAAAAGATCGCATATCCTGACAGATATATAAAATGTCGCTCCTCTGAGCTCTTTGCGCCTGGGCGAGCATCTCCGGTGAGACGTCTAAGCCGATCATATCAAAACCCCTATCGGCAAGCAGTCTTGTTATTCCTCCCGTTCCGCAGCCGAGGTCGAGCACTTCCCGTACTTTGATTTTTGAAAAAAGTCCGAAGCAGTTCTCTAAAAAATCGGCATACCGTGGATACAGTCCGCCATTTATGCTGTCATAAAGAGAGGCGGTAACTTCAAAGGAATTCATCTTTGGAGCCTGTCAAGCACCATGTTATAGCCGTCGCTTCCGAAACGCAGAGAGCGGTTTACCCTCGTTATCGTTGCTGTCGAGAGCCCTGTTTTTTCAGCGATTTCGTTGTAGGTTATCCCCTCGCGGAGCATCTCGGCGGCGGTAAGCCTCTTACTCATCTCGGTAATCTCGGAAAGAGTGCACAAATCGTCTAAAAAGCGGTAGCACTCCTCGACTGTTTTTACCGAAACTATCGCTTTGCAAAGCTTTTCGGTCTGTTCGTTCTTTACCTTTTCGATCATACAAACACGCCTTTCCTGTTATTTTACATTGATTGTTACTTTTACGGGTTCACTTATATCATAGCCAAAATCGACCACTGCTTTAAAACTGTCTTCTCCCGAAAATCCGTTTGCGGGTGTATATATAAAGCTCCCGTCGCTCTTGAGTTCAACCGTTCCGTTCTTTGGAGGTTCTACAATATTGTTGCTTTTAGGAGTGTTTTCCGAAGCGACAGAGAGCATTCCCGCTACAGAACCGGACGGAGGACAATCGATTGTTTTGTCGGTTACGGAAATCTCCGGCTTGAATCTGCCCTTCATAAATTTATAAGTGTCCGCATACAGAGAATGCAAATATGAGTCCTTTGATATATATGAATTGTATATTGAACCCGGAACTCCGCCCTGATAGTACATATGGACCGCCTCGGTCATATAGCCCGTAATCGCACCTGCTGCATAATATTTTTTTAGCCTGTCCACATCCTCGGGCTTTGAGCCGCCTATTTCAAGCTCAATGCACATCCCGAGCAGCTTTGCTGTCTCTGCTGCGTCAAACAATCTTTGATCCGGAATGCTGTAATTAAACGCATAATTCGGCTGATAGCAGGCAAGGTCAAAACCAAGCCTCTGCCAATCGCAAAAACCGCTTGCCTGATAATAGGGAATCCAGGAAGTTATAAAGCCGAGTGAACGAACGTATTTTGTGGTATAGTCTATAAGGCTTAAGAGCTGAGAATCGCTGTAATCGATCTCCTCCGTAAACCAGTAAAAACCTTGAATATAGGTGTTTTTGTATCCTTTTTCGTTGAAGATTCTTATTTGTTCGTCAATCAGCCATTTTATGGCGGTCTTTCTGTCCTCAAGCTTTGAGAAATCAAGCATTTTTCCGTCTATTTCGCCAAATTCATTCTGTGATGAGACAGGAAACAGTATCGAGAAAAACAAGCTTACTTTATAATCGTCGCATCCAAGTGCGGCTTTTACCTCTCCGACTGCTTCTTCCAGTGCATCAAGGTTGCCGTTCTTTACAAATTGGGTGTCGATATACAGCTGCCAATCCTCTTTTTTCAGCGGCTTTTTCTTGTACCCCTCATAAAGAAATGCGACATAGGGCAGGAACATAAACGAATCGAACAGCGTGTCTTTGATAACTCCATCCTCGATATACGCAACATGCGGCAGATAAACATCCTTTGAAATCGGCACTACGTTAGGATGACAGATATATGAAAGCAGGACATCGTGTATATTATTAAATTCATCCGGAGATGCGAATTTTTCGGGATAATTTTCCTTTTTTTCCGGGTCGGGTACAATCGTTTTTGCTTCACCGACCTTTTTTGTTCCGAATATGGAAATCTCGTCCATATAAACATGACTGTATACTGGTATATATATTTTTACGAATCTTGTGCGATAAGTGCCGTCAAAATTCCCTGTTATGCGAACAACATCGCTCTCTTTGTCGGAGTTTACACCTGTTATATGACAAATCTCCTGCCATTCGACTCCGTTTTCCGATGCTGCGATGGTAACAGTCGCAGGTAATCTGACCGCCGTTGCGTCTTCCTTTAAAAAGCCAAAAGAATAACCGGTAATGGCGCTTATGTTTTTTAGGTCAAAAATAATGCTTCTCGCTAATCCTCTTGTAAAGCGGAACCACGCTTTGTCTGTATAAGTCGCTTTTTCCGCGAGCTTTCCATCGGTCAGCTCGGTCCCGCTGTCGGGAGTGTTGAACTGCGGTGTTGCCGTGTTGCCGTCTATGACCGCATATGATATTATCTGTTGCGGAAGGCCTGCAACAAGGTTTTGCACCTTTTCGTAATCCGTCTCATTATCGCTCCAATAGGACGGTTCCTTAATTTCGGGAATGTTTACTTCACCATAGTACCTTGTGGGTTTGCTTATCATGTCCGCTCTCCTAAAAAACGCTTTTATTTGCTAATGCGTTAATATTATACCTTGTTTTTACTCTCAGTGCAATACTTAATAAAAAAATCGAACACTTTATTTAATTATCCCTCGTTTTAATCTCACAGCCTTCGTTTATAAGAGCGGCAAGCGTTTTGCTGTCGTTGTTCTTTATCGCATCACGGTAAGCTGCAAGGTTTTTTATTAGAGTGTCTATTTCGGCGCAGAGATTTTCCGCATTTAAGCTAAACAGCTCTGTCCACAGTTTTTCGTCGGCAGTCGCAACCCTCGACACATCCATAAAGCTGCCTGCAGAAAAGCCCTTGCGTTCAAGACACGCCGGGGATTTTACATACGCTCCCGCAAGCACATGCGGCAGCTGAGATGTAAAAGCAATTATCCTGTCGTGCTCTTCGGGTGTCGTGACTGAAATTTCCCGGGCTCCGATTATTTTCGCCAGTTTTGTAACTCTTTCAATCGCAATTTTCTTGGTTTGTTCTGTTGGAGTAATTATATAGCTTGCTCCCTCGAAAAGGGATTCGTCCGAATTTAAAAATCCGCCTTTCTCTTTGCCCGCCATCGGATGCCCGCCCAAAAAATACAATCCGTTTTCTTTGCATATCGGTTCACATTCTTTAACAATGCTCGTCTTTACTCCGCATACATCGGTAATAACCGTACCCGGTTTAAAGTAAGAAGCGTTTTCTTTTAAAAAATCTATCGTTGCGGCGGGAGGTGTTGCAAGCAGGACAAGGTCAGCTTCAAGAACGCTTTTTTTGTCCCAGATGCCGTTTATAATGTTCTGATGCAGAGCTTCTGTCAACGATTCTCTGCTGCGATTCCAGCCGATAATGTCAATATCGGAGTTTCTCCTCACTGCTTTTGCAACCGAACCGCCTATAAGCCCTAATCCGATTATTGCAATTCGCTTCATAACCTATATCCTCTTTCCGACGGCGTCGGCGATTTTCCGGATGCTCTTGACAGTTGATTCGAACATAGCGGGAGTAAGTGACTGTGCACCATCGCACAACGCTTTTGCCGGGTTGTTGTGAACTTCGATTATCAGTCCATCCGCACCTGCTGCAACAGCTGCCATGGAGAGCGGCTCGACCAGCCACGGAATTCCAGAAGCGTGCGACGGGTCTACAAACACCGGCAGGTGGGAGAGTCTTTTCAATATAGGAACGGCAGAAATATCCAGCGTGTTGCGGGTTTTTGTCTCAAAGGTGCGTATTCCCCTTTCGCATAGAATAACCTGCTCGTTTCCGCTGGACATAATATATTCCGCACTCATAAGCAATTCCTCAATCGTGCTCGAAAGTCCTCGCTTCAACATAATCGGACGGCGCTGTCTGCCCAACTCCTTGAGAAGTTCGAAGTTCTGCATATTCCTTGCTCCCACCTGAATTATATCCACATCATCAAAAAGGCGGAGCTGTGATACGGACATCACCTCGCTAATAATCGGCAGCCCTGTTTTTTCTCTTGCTTTTTTAAGCAATGCGAGACCGTCTACACCCATTCCCTGAAAAGCATAAGGTGATGTTCTCGGCTTAAACGCTCCGCCTCTTAAAATAACCGCGCCCGAAGTTTTTACCGCTTGTGCAACCTCCGTGACCTGCTCCTCGTTTTCAACCGAGCAGGGACCTGCAACAAGCGTCAGATCGCCGTCTCCGATTTTCAACCCGTTTTCAAGCGTTATTACCGTGTTGTCGGGGTGAAATTTACGGTTTGATTTTTTATACGGTTCCTGAACCCGTTTTACCTCCTGAACGATCTCCTGCGCTTTTACCGAATCCTCGTCAACCGCCGAGGTGTCGCCGATAAGACCTAAAACAACACTGTCGTGTCCTGTCGACACATGAACCCCGATGTTATATTTTTTTTCAAGATATTCCCTGAATGCAGTTATTTCGTTTTCCCTGATGTTGTTTTTTAATACAATAATCATCTTCGCTCTTCTCCTTATATTAAAATAAAAATCGGAGCCCACTGATGTGAGCTCCGCGTTTATCCCTTTTATTGTTTACAGGACTATCCGGCTTTATTCACAGCAGGCTACAGTATGACGAAAAGACCGCGTAATAATAGCGGCTGCCGTAATAATAATTCTCTGTAACTGCTGTCAGCTTGATTGTCATGTTAATCCCCATTCTGCCGCTATGCGTCAGCACAAATAGGAATGAAAGCTGGCTGACAGCGGCGATTTAGTAATAAATTTATTGTATACTGTTTTTAAGGAGAAGGCATACTACAACGCACGGTAGGAGGAGTCGTAGAGGTATTTCTTGCTGAAAACAGTATGTTAATCAGTGTTGGAATCATCTTTTCAAGCACAAATAAGTGTTGCCCTTGAGCACGTACGCTAAGAATTGTTTTAGCACCTGTTAATTGTGTGATGATTCAGTCACCGCCTTCTTCCTAACATTTTTTGAAGGGGGAAGGATTTTTGAAAGTCGTTTATCCAGTTTGTTGTGGAGTGGATGTTCACAAAACCTTTTTGGTGGGAACTATTATTTCTACCACGGATGGCGTTCAACCTCACTACCAAAAGAAACGCTTTTCGACCTACAATAGTGACCTTTGTAAATTCGCAGATTGGCTTCATTTGAATACATGTCTGGATGTTTGTATGGAATCAACCGGGAAGTATTGGGTACCTGTATTCAACATTCTTGAAGAGTGTGGTATTCATGTCACCATTGCCAATCCGAAATGGGTCAAAGCCGTGAAAGGCAACAAGGACGACACAAAAGATTCTAAATGGATTGGAGATTTATTTCGCCTTGGTCTTGTGCCGGGAAGCTTTATTCCATCAAAAGAAATTCGAATTCTCCGGGAGTTTACACGCTACCGTTACAAGTTGGTTTCTATGAAAAGCAGTGAGAAAAACCGTTTCCAGAATGCCTTTACCGTCTGTAATGTCGCACTTGATTCTGTCGTCTCGGATATGTTCGGAAAATCTGCAACCGCTATAACCGATTACCTTATTTCAGAGGATACCTTCAATCCGGAACATTGTGTCTCTCTTTTACATCGCTCTCTGAAAAAGAAAGCCGATTCCGTGCTTGAATCCATTGAAGGATATTCCATCACACCGGAGCAAAAATTTCGTATGCAGATTGTCCGCTCTCACCTTGAATACATTGAAAGCGCTATTGCTCAGATGGATTCCGAGATTGACGCTATGGTGGCAAAGCAGGAAAGCCTGATTTCGCTTCTTTGTACCATTCCCGGTGTTGACCGCAATTCTGCCATTACGATTATTTCCGAAATCGGCACAGATATGGATCAGTTCGGATCTTCAAAACGCCTGTGCTGCTGGGCGGGTCTAACGCCCGGCAACAACGAATCTGCCGGAAAGAAGAAGTCTTTTCGCATTACACGTGCAGGAGTTTATCTCAAACCTGCGCTTGTGCAAGTCGCACACGCAGCCGTGAAAGCGACTGATTCTTCTTATTATCGCTCAAAATACGAGCAGATTTCCAAGCGCCGCGGGAAAAAGCGTGCCATTATTGCCATTGCTCGGATGATTCTCACTGCCATTCACCAAATGATGACTACCGGGGAAGTTTGGAATCCCACCGATCTTTTTAAATTGGATATGCCGGAAACTCTCAAAGAGAAGCAGTTAGCTAAAGCGGTCAGACAAGCTACCAAGTTTCTCGAAAAGCAAGGACTTACCGTCGCTTCGTAGTTTCACTTTAATATTTTTCTTCGCTCTGCGAAAAATTTGATTCTTGCAGGGCTTTTTTTCTATGCTTTTTAGGCAGTGCGTTCGTTGTTTCTTTCACGCTA
>ENA-UOOR01000645-UOOR01000645.1-fermentation-metagenome-genome-assembly--contig:-NODE-645-length-47786-cov-189.889841_pt1 | contig 47786 bp, 40 predicted proteins | sample MGYA00245780_ERZ724029 | MGnify/ENA primary metagenome ERZ724029 (study PRJEB28704, sample SAMN03018315) | fermentation metagenome | biome: anthropogenic terrestrial biome; feature: soil...
ATCTTCTTGACTGATAGAGCTTGTCGGAATAGAGACATCCGCCCCACGTATTGTGATTGGCATTGATGGATCCGCGTAGTGTGATGATCACCTTCTTTGCCCGGGGAAATTGTTGCATCAGCTGCTTGCATACCGACTCAAATTCGGCTGCATCCACTTCACCTCCGGTATGCTCCACCCGGAATCCTTTGGGCTTGATGCCGAACACTTTTTCTGCATCTTCCTCATTGCCCAGTATGATATCACACCCTTCCACCAGTTCGGGCATAATGTCCGCTGCCATCTTCCCATACTTCCAGAGATTTTTCCGGTAGTTAAGGTCGCACGAAACTGTCACTCCCAGCTCATTTGCTGTTTTTATTGCTTCCAGGCAAACATCAGCGGCTCCCTGTGACAATGCAGGAGTGATTCCTGTCCAGTGAAACCAGGTCGCATCTTTCAGTATCTCTTTCCAGTTGAACATCCCTTTTTGAACTTCCGCAATTGATGAGTATGCCCTGTCGTAAACTACTTTAGACGGCCGGGCTACAGCTCCAGTTTCCAGGAAGTAGATCCCCACACGTTCACCTCCACGCTGAATATTCCGGGTCCCTACATTGTATTTTCTGAGATCGGAAATGCACCATTCAGCTATCTCGTTTTCCGGCAACCGGGTTACAAACTCCACTGGAATACCATAATTTGCAAGTGAAACTGCCACGTTTGCTTCCCCTCCGCCAAAGGTGGCAGAAAGACTGCCGGACTGGATAAATCTTTTATAGCCAGGTGTGGCAAGGCGCAGCATGATCTCGCCAAAAGTCACTATTTTCTGCATCTTATTAATCTATTTGAATTATTAAAGGTTGATCTATTTTCTGCTTCTCTTGTTTCACATATTTTGTCCATTCATCAAAACTGTTGAACCCGGCCTTACTCCATCCTCCACCTGCATAGTAAGTATAAGGTGTTCCGGGCTGATAGCTGTTGAGCCCCAGAAAGTGCCCGTTTGAAACCTTTATGATGCCGAACCCCTCCGGGTGAATGGCTGCGGTATAAATGGTGCCGTTTGTTTCATTTCCAGGAGTTTCGTAAGCAATGATTCCGGTGTTGTCGCCAAAGGTTATGATTGGGGCATTTGCTTCGGTATTTTTATCAGGCATTACGATACCGGTTGCGATTGTCAGTTTTGTAGTGTCTGTCTCGAAGATATTGGTTACCCTGTTGAAAAGGCTGTAGGCATCAAGCGAGATAATACGCGTTTCCCGTACCTCCCGACCTCCGGCAGTGTAGGGAGCGTAGGTAAGTTTGAAACTTATACGTAATGGTCCTTTGTCGAGAATCACGGCGGTCACGAAGTTGTCTCCCATACAGAGAGTATCGTCATAAACAGGAGCTGTCATTCCTAATCCAAGCGTTCTGCCCACCTTGTAAAAATCCAACCCTTCGCCGTGGTCTTCGTGATAAGAAGCTATGCCTGACAAATCGTTTCGATACCATTTGTCAATGATTAACGAATCGGTTCTCTTTGCCCAGAAATCCATACCGTTACTGATCTCGCCGGATGCTTTCAGGGCAGGGCCATACACTCTGAAAGCTGTACGGTTGTTCTCCCATGCAAAATCGTCCTTCCTTTCAGGTACCAGCCTGCCATAAACAAGTGGTTCAAAAGATTCGGGCTTACCGACAGAAATGTGATACAAGGCTGTCCGCCCGGCTTTCAGTGAAACCGGGAATATGACCGATTCTACTTCTTTGGTCCCATTTGTTATAAGCTGGCAAGGGGTTTGTTTACCTGCATCGTTAGTAACGATGATTGTTTGATCCGGCAATAAAGAGAGTTTTTGCCGCACATCTGCCCATGCTACTTCCACCATTTCATTGTCTCTGTCGAAAGAACCCGGATTACTGATGTTCATGAGCAGCCCTTTTTTCCCGGCACTACAACCGAGAAGGGTCAGGATCGACAAATAGAGTAATATATTCCTTGTTCCCATACCTTTCAATTATTTAAGCATTCCAACCCCGGCATTGCAAGGGTTGGAACATTGTCTTTGCTTTTTTTTTATTATTCCGTTCTATGGTTGTTTGCCGATATAAGCTAAAATACCGCCGTCTACATAGAGGATATGCCCGTTTACAAAATTTGATGCGTCAGAAGCCAGAAAAACAGCTGGTCCCATAAGATCTTCCGGTGTTCCCCAACGGGCTGCCGGTGTTTTGGCAATGATAAACGAGTCGAAAGGGTGACGTGACCCGTCGGGCTGCCTTTCTCTTAAAGGAGCAGTTTGAGGGGTTGCAATATATCCCGGTCCAATCCCGTTGCATTGTATGTTGTGTTCTCCGTATTCTGAACAGATATTTTTCGTTAACATCTTTAACCCTCCTTTCGCTGCTGCGTATGCAGAAACGGTTTCGCGTCCCAGTTCACTCATCATAGAACAGATATTAATAATTTTACCATGCCCTTTTTCGATCATGTGAGGAATAACTGCCTTCGAAACAATAAAAGGCCCGTTCAGATCAATATCAATAACCTGACGAAATTCCGCGGCTGTCATCTCATGCATGGGGATACGTTTGATGATACCCGCATTATTCACAAGTATATCTATTACACCTATCTCTTCCGTCACCTGGGTAATAAATTTGTTTACCGCATCCTCATCGGTTACATCACATACATAACCGTGTGCTTTTATACCTTTCTCCTTGTAAGAGGCGAGGCCTTTATCTACCAGGTCCTGATTAATGTCATTGAACACAATTTTGGCTCCTGCTTCCGCGAAAGCCGTTGCCATGGCAAAGCCAATTCCATAAGAAGCCCCGGTTACCAGGGCTATCTTTCCTTTTAATGAAAAATTAACCATCATATGTTTTTTATTTTAGTTCCACAATTTTTGAGAAATCCTGATCGCCGTAGTCGAGATTTTCTCCTGCCATACCCCAAATAAAAGTGTAGTTGCTTGTAGCAGCGGCAGAGTGTATCGACCACTCGGGAGAGAGTACGGCCTGATCGCCTTTCATCCAGATGTGACGCGTTTCGGATGGTTCTCCCATGAAGTGGCATACAGCCTGGTCTTCCGGTACTTCAAAATAAAAATATGCCTCCATCCTGCGGGAGTGTACATGAGCAGGCATAGTGTTCCAGACACTTCCCGGAGCGAGCTCTGTCATCCCCATCTGCAGCTGACATGTCGGGAGCACCTGGTTTACAATCATTTTATTGATATTCCGATGGTTTGAGCCTTCGAGGGAGCCCATTTCTGCAACCTCCGCATCGGCCTTGGTCACTTTTTTATCGGGATAATTACGATGAGCGGTGGCCGAGTTGAAATAAAACTTCGCGGGTTTTTTGGCGTCGTCGCTTTCAAAATAAACTTCCCTGTCTCCTGAACCCAGATACAGCGCTTCTTTGTAATCGAGCTCAAAAACATCATTTCCTACCTTAACTTTACCCTTACCTCCTACATTATAGATACCTATTTCACGGCTGTGTAGGTACACAGCCTGTTTCAAAGGTTCTATCGCCTCAAGGTGCAAAGACTCGTTCACCGGCATCGCGCCTCCGACAATCATGCGGTCATACATGGAATATACCATGTTTACCTCATCTGCACTGAACACTTTTTCTATTAAAAAATCCTTGCGCAAACGTTGTGTATCATAAGATTTTACATCCTCGGGATGCGCTGCATAACGCAATTGATAATTTGTTTTCATAATTCTTATTGAGTTTTTATATTTGAGCCTGTTCTGACAACACGGAATTCCTTTTTAAGTAGCTGTAGTTTAATGGATATCATATTTTACGATAAAATTTATTTTTCGATATGGAGCTATGTTTTGTTGTCTAAAATAGATGAAAATATTATTATTTACCAACAAATTCACTGATTCACTGATTACAGGATATCTTAATATATTTGTAGCGAAGGCCAAAAATTAAAAAAGCCTGTTTGATAATGAACGATATAAATGTTTGTTAGTTTTCAGACTGTTTTTCCAGATCTCTCTTTCGTTTTAAAGCTTCAAGAAAATAATAATCAGCATAATTCAGAGGAACGTCAACTTCTGAATTATGCGGCAGGCTACCTACAGAGTGCATCAGTAGAAAATTTCCGTTCCGACCTGCTTCTGCACGGTAAGATGGACTTGCAAGGGATGTTAATATTTTGTCAGCCCAAGTTTTGTAATTTTTCTGATTGGAATAGGCAGACAGTTCATAAAGCGCTGATGCTAGAATAGCTCCTGCAGATGCATCTCTAAAAGTATCAGGTATATCTGGGGCGTCAAAATCCCAATAAGGGACTCCGTCATCAGGATAATTCGGATGTTCGGCGATAAAATTTAGTGCTTTTTCTGCCTGATGCAGGTATTTTTCATTTTTTGTTTCACGGTAACACATTACAAATCCGTATATACCCCATGCCTGTCCGCGAGACCATGAACTATTGTCAGAATATCCCTGGTGTGTATTTCTGTGTCTTACACTACCGTCACTCATATCATAATCAATAACATGCCATGTGCTGTAATCGGAACGGTAATGGTTTTTTAATGTCTTTTCAACGTGTGAGACAGCTATATTATGAAATGTTGAGTCACCGGAAAGTTTCGTAGCTTCAAAAAGCAGTTCCAAATTCATCATATTATCAATAATTACTGGACACTCCCAATCTTTGGATTTATTTGCACTCCATGATTGAATAATACCTGCATCGGGGATAAAACGGGTCGAAAGCGACTTTGCGGCATTGACGATTACACTTTTATATGCTTCGTTCCCGGTTAAACGAAGTCCGTTTCCGTAGCTGCAGAAAATCATAAATCCCACATCATGGTTTCCAGTAAAGTATTGAATGGTATCTAGTGATTCTGTATACTTTTTAGCAAGTGCTTTCCATTTTTCATCGCCCTCCAATTCATAAAGATACCACAAGCTCCCGGGGAAAAAGCCTGAAGTCCACTCTTGTGTGGGAATATATTTCATTTTTCCCTTAATAAAAGATTTTGGATTCATCAATTTTGTTGAATCTTCAATTTTATCGATCATTAATCGATATTGTTGTGATGCATATGAAACATTTTCCTTAACGAAGGCTATATTATTAATTCCATTCGTTTGCTGCTTGCTTGAACATGAGAAAGCAGATATGACTGAAAAAGACAGGAAAAACAGGAATAAAAGATTTTTCATTTTAATGGTTTTTATAAATTTGAGTAGTTTCTTACAAAACCTATATTCTCTTAATTTAATTTCAGTATGTATTGCTATTCTTTCTAAAGGTCATATATTTAGATGTATACACTTTGAATGGATGTATTCAAAAGACAAACACTTAATTTATATTAGAAGAATATTCTTCAAACTTTCGGAATTCTCATCAAACTTTCAATTACAACCACTTGGTTATTAACTACAAATATACGTATTCAACAGACACTTTAATTATTTGATTTTATAGTCAACATTACGGTGAAAAAAGTATCGAAATGACATGTAATCCACTAATTAACAAAAAATAGACCTATTCAAAACCCGACAGTACTTTTTGCTGATTGAAGGTGCCCAAAAAATAATTACCGAAGTATTGAAGGTGTTAAACGAAAACCTCTCGCTCAGCTGATTCTAATAAACAATATTATTGAATTTCTTGTAATAATCGATTGTCTCCTTTGTAAGTATGTCCAGTTGAACATAGTTCTCCTTATTAACCGGTTTTTTGAAGGTCAAATATTCAAGTAATGTTTTCATCGCGCAAAAACCCTGATACTCCGGCTCTTGTCCAATTAAAAAATCTATCTGACCTTTTTTTAATGCTTCAATATTTGGAGAGGTAAGGTCCATGCAAATCATTTTAACCCTATTGATGTTATTTCTTAAAAGATAATCGGAGACGATGCTGCCACGTGAATTCATCACCACAATGCCTGGAACATTATCATGCTTGCTGAAAAAACGGGCCAGATAGATCTCGTTTTTTTCAGGCTCAGAAACAGAAAAGGGAATATTTAATATATTGTGGAAGCAATTGTTTTTTGCAAGAAAATCTGTAAACCCTTTTTTCCTCTGAATGGTAGAGTTTGCACTTTTATCACCGGTCCTGACTGCCTGTAGAATTCCAATATTAGTATTGTTAGGAATTATGGAAGTGATAAGCTTTGCCATAAGGCATCCAATCATATAATGGTCTGAAGTGAAAAAGGCAATAGGAGAAGTATTGTCAATTGTTGAATCCACAAAGACATATGGTATCTCTTTTGCATCCATTTTTTTACACAATGTTGCTGTCTCTTCGTTGAAGGTTGGCCCAACTATAAGAGCATCCATATCCATTTCTGAAATCTCTTTGAAAACTTTTTTGCAGGAGTAGATATCATACTGATTGTAAGTTAGTATGAGAGACTCCATCTTTATGTTTTCATACTCTTCAATCGCATGCCTGATACCATTGTGAATACTCTCCCAATATTCACCGTGAGATGCTTCAGGGGTAGCGACCACAATTTTGTATCTCCTCTTTAAGGAGAGAGCGGAAACGTGAATGTTGGGCTTGTAATTTACTTTTTCCAGAACTTTTTCAACAGCCAAGCGTGCCGGTTCCGATACATTACCGCGGTTGTGCAGTACCCTGTCTACAGTCCCGGCCGAAACCCCGGCCATTTCCGCTATGTCCTTAATCCTTATTTTTTTGCGCATCAGAAATATTTATGAGTTTTAAAAGGAGAAATCGTTTTGAAATTACTTAATTTTTGCCTCTTTGTGTACGTGCACAAATATAGTGGATAATTTTCTTTTTTCAAAAAGAAATATGTACTTTTTTGAATTTTGTTTGTGCGCTACGAATACCATATATCTTTAGGGTGTAAGTCCCGAACAAGCCTTCCAGCAGGAATTGTTAGTCAAAGACAAGGGTGTTTACCGTGAGGTAGAATCTGAAGGAAGCCGGCGACAAAATCGTGATTGAACGAACAGAAACACAATACAAGGCTTTTCTTGTGGGTGAGTGAGCACTGGATTGCGAAGCCCGATAGTTGGACGTGAACAAGGGTAGTAAATTGTATCAATTACGACGAAAGTTATATGAGTTTACCGTAGGAGGTCTGTGTAAGACAGGTGGAGACTATTCCGAGCGAACAGGTACTGCAAAGCCGTTATACAGAAGTCTGCAGAAGCCATAGTAGCGAAGAAGTTCTTTTAATGAGAATGGAGCGAAGGGCTGAAACTTTAGAGCTGATAAGTTTTTTTAGAATAGTAAAAGCCAATTACAAAGGACAGAAAATAATCGAGAACTCAGAAGCAGCTTGCAAGCCAAGCAGAATGCAGTTTAATCGGGGACCTTTTCGCTACAGACATCCCCGTATGGTATGAAAAGAGCGGGTAGGTAAGTCCTGCTTGGCTTTCTATATGCAAAGAAGAACGTCGTCAGACGACAAATTTGATGGAACGCATAGCGGACTAATAATAGGATTATAGAAAAAACATTTTTGTCTATATTAAAGCTGTCTCCAAAGAAGGCAGCTTTAATTAGGGTCTGCTGAATAATTGATATTTGTGCTGGAAATAAAAAAAATAATTGACATAAAAATTGCATAACTGCAATAAGTTGAGTTTTTTTACTTCGTAATCCTTGCATTTTATGATACGATACAAGAGCTCCAGACAGCTTTCAATTTCAGAGTTCAAGATGCCCTTTGAGGCAAAACTGGATGAGAATAACCGGTGGGTTGTTCTTTCAAAAATAGTTCCCTGGGAAGAGTTCGCCCGGCTTTATTACAAGAACTTCAAAAGCAACCGTGGTGCACCCACGAAGGATGCCAGACTTGTGCTGGGAGTGATCATCATCAAACACATCATGAAAACGGACGACCGTGGAGTGATCGAGATGATCCGGGAGAATCCCTACATGCAGTATTTTCTTGGGCTCGAAGCCTTCACCTATGAACAGGTGATGACACCGTCACTGCTGGTCTCCATCAGAAAGCGAATCGACCTTGATGTCTTTGAATCATTGACGGATGATTTGATAAGAAAAGGATTGGAGCTAAAAGCCGGGGCAAAAACGGAGTTCGGAGCCAAGATCAACATCAGCCTGTTGGATGACTATGCCAGGGTGGACAAGATATATCTTACCCGGGAGAACAGGCGGTTTTTGAAAGAGAAAGCAATCAGTTACACCGGTGAGCCACTGGGCCGAAAGCTGGTAAAAGAGATCAGGAGCAGATACCGGAAACGTAAAGAGCGAGGGGAAGCGGCAGAACGCAACCAGGTTGAAGGGAATTTTGGGCAGGGCAAGCGTGGATATGGTTTAAATGATATCCGCACCAGACTGTCCTCTACATCAAACAGTTGGATAGGGACTATCATTTTTTTGATGAACCTGATCCGGCACATGAGGGATATTCCCTTGCCTTATTTTGTCTCGTTACTATTGAAGTTGATGAAAGTGAGAAATATAAACATTTATCCATTCAGACCACAATTGAATTTTTGTGCCTGATTGGGAATTAATAAGCAGACCCTAACTACGGATAATCAGATAATCTATTTTGTTTTTTCGTGAAGATATTTATTTGCAAGCGATGATGTAATTTTTAAAAATATTTGTAACTTTGGGAAATTGTGAATTGTTGATAACGTTAGCTGTGTACGTAAACAATTTCTCCCATGATAGAGAAATATCACTTAAAATATATATTTTATGAAAAGTTTTATACATGAGGATTTTTTGCTACAGACTGATGCTGCCAGGCAACTGTATCATGATCATGCAAAAAAACAACCCATTATCGACTATCATTGTCATCTGAATCCTGAATACATTGCAAAGGATCACGTTTTCGACAATCTGGGGCAGATATGGCTTGAAGGAGATCATTACAAGTGGCGTGCCATGCGCACCAACGGGGTTGAGGAAAGGTACTGTACAGGAAAGGATACCTCCGACTGGGAAAAGTTTGAAAAATGGTCCGAAACGGTTCCTTACACTATGCGAAATCCATTGTATCACTGGACTCATCTGGAGTTGAAGAGAGCTTTCGGAGTGGATGAACTGTTGAGTCCCGATACGGCAAAGGAGATATATGATATATGTTCCGGGAAACTTCGTACACCGGAGTTCTCAGCTAGGGGGTTAATGAAAAAGTTTCACGTTGAGGTGGTATGCACCACCGACGATCCGACAGACACCCTTGAGCATCATCTAGCATTGAAAAAAGAGGGTTTTGAGATCAAGGTGCTTCCGACATGGCGCCCCGATAAAGCTATGGCGGTAGAGAATCCTGAGGAATACCGTGCCTATGTTGAAAAGTTGTCGGAGGTATCGGGTGTAGCAATCAACAAGTTTAAAGATTTTATTGAAGCGCTCCGGAAGAGGCATGATTTTTTTGCAGGTGTGGGTTGTAAACTTTCCGATCACGGGATAGAGGAGTTCTATGCTGAACCATACACACAGGCTGTAATTGACCAAATCTTCAATAAAGTGTATGGAGGAAAGGAGCTGACAAAAGAGGAGATTCTCCAATTCAAATCGGCAATGTTATTCGAGGGTGCTGTAATGGATTGGGAGAAAGGATGGACTCAACAATTCCACTATGGTGCTATTCGTAACAATAATACAAGGTTATTCAGACAGCTTGGCCCGGATACAGGATTTGACTCAATTGGTGATTTCACAGTTGCAAAGGCAATGAGCCGCTTTTTAGATCAGCTGGACAAAGACAACAGGCTGGCCAAAACCATTATTTACAACCTTAATCCAAAAGACAACGACTTGGTAGCAACCATGATAGGTAATTTTCAGGATGGATCGGTTGCAGGGAAAATACAATTCGGTTCCGGCTGGTGGTTCCTTGATCAAAAAACAGGCATGGAGGCACAAATGAACTCTTTGTCTAACCTTGGCCTGTTAAGCCGGTTCGTGGGTATGCTTACCGATTCGCGCAGCTTCCTTTCCTATCCGCGGCACGAGTATTTCCGTCGTATCTTGTGTAACCTAATTGGCAATGACGTAGAGAATGGGTTGTTGCCTGCTTCGGAAATGAATTTTCTCGGGAAAATGGTGGAAGACATATCCTACAGGAATGCGAAGAATTTTTTGTAATTTTCAAATACAGATATAATGAAACTAGGAAAATACAGTATTGGCGTGGGTGATCGTTTCGCTCATCAGGGAAAAGCTCAGTTGAAAGCTATCATGAGGGCAAACGAGAAGGGGTTGAATATTAGCCCTGTATGGAATAAGTCAAACAGGGAACATATCTATGTGGGAACAGAACCCGCCGACACACGCAACGAAGCCGATGAGGCTGTGAAAGCGCTGGGTTTTACAGGCACTTACTTTGTGGATGCAGATCATATTAACCTGAATACAGTAGCCAAATATGTGGCTGTGTCCGATTTTTTCACGCTCGATGTCGCATCATTTATCGGCAAAGGAAGCAGCAAGGAGGAGGTAGACTCTTTTGTTACTTCATGTGAAAAATACCTGCGTCAGCTGCAAATTCCCGGGATGGATGAGCCGCTGCATGTAACCAAAGAATTGTTGCACGAAATTGCAGGCAAGTTCCTGGCAGCAACACAGCATGCATCCGATATTTATGCCTATTTGAAAAAAGAGAAGGGCGAAGGCAATTTTATTACCGAGGTATCCATTGATGAGGTTGAGTCTCCCCAAACACCCATCGAGATGCTTTTCATCTTGAAAATGCTGGCCGATAAAGATGTTCCTGCACAGACGATTGCTCCCAAATTTACCGGCCGGTTTAATAAAGGCGTGGATTATGTTGGCAATCTGGATCAGTTTGCCAAAGAGTTTGAAGAGGATGTGCTTGTGATTGATTTTGCTGTGAAGGAGTTTGGGCTGCCCGAAGAACTGAAGCTGAGTGTTCATTCGGGAAGCGATAAGTTTTCTATCTATCCGATTATGGCGGAGGTTATCCGGAAATACGACAAAGGGTTGCACCTCAAAACAGCAGGAACAACCTGGCTGGAGGAGGTAATCGGTTTGGCTGTAGCAGGCGGTGAAGGCCTGGAATTGGCAAAGAAGATTTATGAGAACTCCTACAACCGGAAAGAAGAGCTGTGCGCTCCTTATGCCGATGTGATCGATATCGATGGTTCTAAGCTCCCTTCCGTGGAAGAGGTGAATGGATGGTCAAGCGAAAAGTTTGCAAATACACTTCGTCATATTCCCGGACATGCCGATTATAATTCCAATTTCCGTCAGTTAATTCACGTAGCCTATAAAGTAGCAGCAGAAATGGGCAGTGAATATACAGAGTTACTTATAAAGTACGCAGATATAATTGGTTCATGTGTGGAAGATAATATTTACGAAAGGCATTTGAAAAGATTGTTTGCAATTTAGCAAAGAGTGATGTGTATGGTCAGTGTTAAAGAAGATTCTAACTAATTGCCCCAATTTTTAATTTGTCGCTTTTGGAAGAGATTATTACGTGAAATACGATTTTAAAGTTAGCATATCGAGCTATATTTGCCTGCAACATAAAATAAATAATAAAGTAAAAACTTATGTATAAATTATTTGACATCAGAAACAAAGTTATTGTCATTACAGGAGGAACCGGCGTGCTGGGAACGTCGATGGTGGAATATCTGGCGGAACACGGCGCAAAGGTCGCTGTTTTGGCACGAAACAAGCAAAAAGGTGATAAACTGGTGAAGAAAGTAAAAGCGGATGGGGGAGATGCAATATTCCTCCAGACAGACGTAACTGATGAGGCCGTTCTAAAGCAGAATGCCAAAGAGATTGCTGAAAAATACGGAAAAATTGATGTGTTGATCAATGGTGCAGGTGGAAATATGCCTGGTGCAACCATTGGCCCCAACAACTCCATCTTTGATCTGAAGACTGATGATTTCCGGAAAGTTGTTGAACTGAATCTGATGGGAACGGTTGTTCCCACGCTGGCTTTTGCAGAGTACATGGTGAAAGAGAAAAAAGGAAATATCGTGAATATCTCCTCCGCATCGGCCTTGCGACCCTTGACCCGTGTAGCAGGATATGGAGCTGCCAAAGCAGCTGTAACCAATTTCACCAAGTACATGGCTGGAGAATTGGCGATTAAATTCGGGGAAGATTTTAGGGTGAATGCCCTTTGTCCCGGATTTTTCATAACAGAGCAAAACAGAGCACTGCTCACAAATCCCGATGGTTCTTATTCTGATCGGGGAAATACTATAATCGCACATACTCCTTTCCGTCGTTTCGGTGTTCCGGAAGATCTTTTGGGGACACTGCACTATCTGGTAAGCGATGCTTCCAAATTTGTCACAGGTACGGTGGCAATTGTAGATGGAGGTTTTGATGCTTTCAGTATTTAATAGGAGTGCAATCAGTTATCAGTAAATAAAATATGTCACTCAAACTAAGAAAAGAATTCAAATATTCACTGGTGGTACCCACCAGTATGGGAGTTCGTATTACACCGATGAATGCGCAGCCGGTGCAAAGTACCAACCTGTTTCAGATGCAGGCAACAAGCGCTGAAACCAACGTTGCTAGCATTTCTTCTTACCTGGGACTGCCGGTAAAGGTGCTTACTGCTTTTGTAAAAGATAGTCCCATAGCGGCTTTTATTAAAGCCGATCTCAGAGCACGGAATATGGACTATGAAGGGCCTGAGGTGCCCCAGGGCGGCCCGTGGGGATACCGCCACCAGTTCAATATTGCAGACAGCGGGTTCGGGCTGCGTGGGCCGCGAGTACAAAACGACAGGGCAGGTGAGGTGGGGAGAACGCTGAATGTGAAAGATTTCGACCTCGAACGAATTTTCGGCGTGGAGGGAGTCCAGATTGTACATCTCTCCGGACTGATTGCTGCGCTGTCTCCCGAAACAAGTAATTTTTGCCTGGAGATTGCACGCTATGCAAAAAAACATGGCACGTTGATCTCTTTTGATCTCAATCACAGAGCTTCTTTCTGGAAAGGCCGTGAAAAGGAACTTCACGAGGCGTTCACCGAAATAGCCTCCCTCTCCGATATTCTTATCGGTAATGAAGAGGATTTTCAGCTTTGTCTTGGAATTGAGGGCCCCAAAGCAGGAGGAGAAAATATTGAAGATACTATGGACGCTTTCAAAGGGATGATTATGAATGCAAAACGTGCTTTCCCTAATGTTACTGTGTTTGCCAATACATTACGGGAAGTGATCAGTGCCAATGAACATCTCTGGGGGGCTATTGTTTATGAAAACGGGAATTGGCACGAAGCTCCTTTGAGAAAGATCAATGTGATGGATCGTATAGGAGGAGGCGATGGCTTTGTAGGGGGATTGCTCTACAGCATTTTAAAAAAAATGGAGCCTGATAAATGGGTGCAGTTTGCCTGGGCGAGCGGCGCTTTGGCAACAACTTTCCTGACTGATTATGCACAACCGGCCGATGAAGAGGTGATCTGGAGCATCTGGAAAGGAAATGCAAGAGTAAAAAGATAATTGTAAACAATAAACGGATAATCAGAAATCGGATTATTATCTTAAGGTTTGGATTTCTGGTCTTAATAATCTATAAGAAATGAAAAAGAAAGCAGATATAGGGTTGATCGGATTAGCTGTGATGGGCGAAAATCTGGTATTGAATATGGAAAGTAAGGGTTATACCGTAGCCGTTTACAACCGTACAGTGACTAAAGTGGATGGCTTCCTTGAGGGAAGAGGGAAAGGGAAGAACTTTATTGGTGCTCACTCCCTGGAAGAGTTTGTGGCTTCCATTGAAAGACCACGTAAGGTAATGATGCTTGTAAAAGCTGGTAAGCCTGTGGATGATTTTATTGAGCTATTGATTCCATTACTTGAGCCGGGAGATATTATTATTGATGGCGGTAACAGCCATTTCCCCGATACGATGCGCAGGACAAAACAGGTGGAAAGCAAAGGATTGCTCTATGTGGGTACTGGTGTTTCCGGTGGTGAAGAGGGAGCATTGAAAGGCCCGTCGATGATGCCGGGGGGATCACCCGAAGCGTGGCCACACGTGAAAGAGATCTTTCAGTCGGTGGCAGCCAAGGTGGACGGAGGCGTTCCCTGCTGCGACTGGGTAGGAGAGAACGGTGCGGGGCACTTCGTGAAGATGGTGCACAACGGCATTGAGTACGGCGATATGCAGATCATCAACGAAGCGTATCATCTGATGAAAGATTTGCTGGGTATGGACGCTTTTGAGCAGCACGAGGTGTTTAAAAAATGGAACAAAGGTGTGCTGGATTCCTATCTGATTGAGATTACCACGGATATTCTCGACTTTAAAGACGAAGATGGCTCCCCATTGGTGGAGAAAATTCTCGATACAGCCGGCCAGAAAGGTACCGGAAAATGGACCGCCGTCACCGCGCTCGACCTGGGTATTCCTCTCACGCTTATAGGTGAATCGGTATTCTCTCGATGTCTCTCAGCCCAAAAGAATCTGAGGGTAAAAGCATCTAAAACCATCTCCGGTAAAAAACCGGAGTTCAGGGGTGATAAACAGCAGTTTATTGATGATCTGGAGCAAGCATTGTATGGTGCCAAGATTATCTCATACGCGCAGGGTTACGACCTTATGATGGAAGCTGCCAGAGAGTATGGCTGGAATCTTAATTACGGAGGTATTGCCCTGATGTGGAGAGGCGGATGTATTATCCGTTCACGCTTTTTAGGTGATATTAAAAAGGCATTTGATAACAATCCTCGATTAGAGAATCTACTGCTCGACCCCTTCTTCAAAGAGGCAGTACAGTCGGCACAGGAGAGCTGGCGAAGGGTTTGTGCTACTGCTCTTCTGAATGGTATCCCCGTACCGGCGCTTACCTCTGCTTTGAACTATTTCGACGGGTTTCGCAGCGAGCGCCTTCCGGCGAATCTTCTGCAGGCACAGCGTGACTATTTCGGTGCTCACCAATATGAGCGTGTGGATAAGCCACGGGGTGAATTCTTTCATACCGACTGGACCGGGTATGGAGGAAGTACGGCTTCTACAACTTATGATGTTTAATGTTGATAAGGGGTTGTGATGATTCGATGATACGACTTGAATTTTCGACATCCCCTGTCTCAAATCCGATATAGGATGATTTATTACGAAAATGGTTCTTCTCAGGCCAACTTATCGAAGGAAGATCTGAAGCAAGGACTTTACGAAGCATTGAAAAGATTGGGAGAACGGAAGAAAATTCTGGCCGTTCCGCCCGATTATACCCGCTTGCCCAGCAGGGCAGGAGAGCTGACGGAGATGACATGGGAGTACTATGGTGATAAACTGACCGATATCCTTCCTGCATTGGGTACACATACGCCCATGACAGCACACCAGATCAGCCACATGTTCGGCGAAACACCGGAAACACTTTTTCGGGATCACGACTGGCGCAACGACGTGCTCACCATGGGTGAGGTACCGGCAGAATACATCCGGGAGGTATCGGAAGGAAAGGTCGATTTCTCCTGGCCGGCGCAGGTTAATAAACTGCTAGTGGAGGGGGGCTTCGATCTGATCTTATCCATCGGGCAGGTGGTTCCCCACGAAGTGGTGGGGATGGCTAACTATAATAAGAATATCCTTGTCGGGACCGGAGGTAGTGAAGGGATTAACAAGAGTCACTATATTGGTGCGGTGTACGGCATGGAGCGAATGATGGGAAGAGCCGATACTCCGGTGCGAAAGGTGTTCAATTATGCCACGGAAAAGTTTCTGAAGCAGTTGCCTATCGTCTATGTGCTGACAGTGGTTGGAGTAAATGAAAAAGGAGAACAACAGACTTACGGCCTTTTCGTCGGTGATAACTTGGATGTGTTTAACCGGGCGGCGAAGTTGTCGCTTGAGGTTAACTTTGTGATGGTAGAAAAACCTCTGCAGAAGGTGGTAGTATGGCTCGATCCCACTGAATTTAAAAGTACATGGCTGGGCAATAAGTCTGTTTACCGTACACGAATGGCTATTGCCGATGGAGGTGAGCTGATTGTACTGGCACCCGCCCTGAAAGAGTTCGGTGAGGACAAAAAGATAGACAGCCTGATCCGTAAATACGGCTATTTCGGTACTCCCTACACATTGAAAGCAGTGTCGGAGAATCAAGACCTGAGAGACAACCTTGGGGCGGCTGCCCATCTTATTCACGGGTCGTCCGAAGGCAGGTTTTCCATCACTTATTGTCCCGGGAAAGCACCGGAAAACCTTTCAAGGCAAGAGATTGAAAGTGTAGGATTCAAATGGGAAGATATTGACAAGGCTATGGGAAAATATACCCCTCATAGCCTTAATGAGGGATTTAACACCCTGCCGGATGGAGAAGAAATCTACTACATCTCCAGCCCTGCCCTGGGACTGTGGGCGCACAGAGACCGGTTTGAATATTAATAGTATACGTATATATGCAATGGACCGTAATTTTTAGAGGCCTGTTCGTAACTTCCTGATTATATGCGTTTAAGTTGCCCTTAAAAACAGATAGTATAGTTAGCTGATTATATGGTTGTTTAGTAAAATTCAGAAGGACCATTTATGCGTGCAATGCAGATTTAATGTTTTTTAAGTTTATTTTTTTTGTATCATTAAATATATGCTGCTACATTTGTGGACGTGCACAATCTTATATCTTTATTAATAACGATTCATAGTAAAAATGGATAATTGTGATAATGAGTATAGGATTCAGTATGCTCTTTTGTTTGTTACTGCTTACTTTTACGCCGTAAATAGGAAATTATTCATACAAATATATCATGACAACAAGAAGAGAATTTATTAAAAATGCGGCTTTGGCATCTGCAGGGCTGGCCATGGGCGGCATATCAACAAAAATGAATGCAGCAAGCTACAACAGGGTTGTCGGCGCCAATAAAAAAGTAAACCTGGCTCATATAGGCATCGGCAACAGGGGTTGGGAGATCATCAACGATTTTGATAAAACGGGCCTGGCTAACGTGGTGGCATTGTGCGATGTGGATCTGGGCGGGGAACATACCCAAAAAGCGCTGGCTAAATTCCCGAACGCAAAAAGGTTCAAAGACTTCAGGGAGATGTTTGACAAGATGGGAAATGAGATAGAGGCAGTGGCTATTGCTACACCCGACTTCGCCCACTTCCCGGCAGTAATGTTGTCTATGGCCGAAGGGAAACACGTTTATGTGGAGAAACCGCTGAGCCGCACTTTCCTTGAGTCGGAGCTGATAATGAAAGCAGCTAAGAAGTATCCAGGGGTGGTTACCCAGATGGGTAATCAGGGACACTCTGAAGCCAATTATTTTCAGTTCAAAGCATGGAAAGAAGCCGGTATCATTAAAGATGTGACAGCTGTCACCGCTCATATGAATAACCCCCGCCGTTGGCACGGTTGGGATACGGGCATTAAAAAGTTCCCCGTGGCTGAACCGATACCTGAGACGCTGGATTGGGATACCTGGCTGATGGCTCGTAATTACCATGACTACAACAAGGATTTTCACTATGGTCAGTGGCGTTGCTGGTACGATTTTGGTATGGGAGCCCTGGGCGACTGGGGAGCACATATTATTGATACTGTTCATGAGTTCCTAGAACTGGGATTGCCTGAAGAGGTAACACCTTTAAAACTTTCTGGACATAACGACTACTTCTTTCCGATGTCGAGCACGATCGAGTTCAAGTTCCCGAAACGGGGCAATATGCCACCGGTAGTCATTACCTGGTATGATGGTGTGGATAATATCCCTTCTGTACCGGAAGGGTATGGTGTCTCGGAAATAGATCCAAATATTCCGTCAGTAGCAGGAGGAAAGATTCAGCCGGCCAAACTGAACCCCGGAAAAGAGATATATAGTAAAGAGTTGACTTTCAAAGGGGGGTCTCATGGGAGCACATTGAGCATCATCCCGGAAGAGAAAGCCAGGGCAATGGAGAAAAGATTGCCTGAAGTCCCGAAAAGCTCCTCCAACCACTTTGCCAACTTTCTTTTGGCCTGCCAGGGCAAGGAAAAAACACGTTCTCCATTTGAGATATCGGCTCCATTGAGTCAGGTGTTCTGTCTGGGGGTAGCAGCACAACGGTTGAACCGGAAAATTGTATTTGACAGGGAGACGAAGCGTGTGACCAACGATGCTTTTGCCGATGCTTTCCTTACGGGAGAACCGCCCAGGAAAGGATGGGAAGATTTTTATATTGTTTGATATTTAACTTGAAAGTAGTAGGGGTTGAAATGTTTATTTATAATGCATTGGATGTCAATATCTTTTTAGCCCACTTGTAATGAAAGAGACTTCTCGAAGGGTACTTATCACGTGCAATGTGAAATATGATGGTTTAAATTTCAAAAGCCAATGATGAGTCCTCTCCGAAAACCTCAAAACCCAATTTTATTGGTTTGCAACATATTGAAAATCAATGTTCATCTTGTGAAATTTTCAAGAAAAAAGACTTATCGGAAGAGACTCAATGATTAATCAGTAAAAAAAGAGATACAGATGAGAAATATATTTCTAACATTTATAGCGGTAGTATTAGCTATCTCCGCTTCGGCACAGGAGCCGAAATGGGAGAATCTGTTCAACGGACGCAACCTGAGGGGATGGGAAAAATTGAACGGAACAGCAGAGTATAAAGTACAGGACAATATTATTGTTGGTATTTCCAGAATGAACACCCCAAACACCTTTCTGGCGACAAAAAAGACCTACAGCGATTTTATACTGGAATTCGATTTTAAAGTGGATGACGGGCTTAATTCGGGAGTTCAGTTCAGGAGCAACAGCTTGAAAGAGTATAAAGACGGGAGGGTACACGGGTATCAGTTTGAGATCGACCCTTCCGGTAGGGCTTGGACTGGTGGCATCTATGATGAAGCCCGCCGGGGATGGCTATATCCGATGAACTACAACCCGAAAGGGCAGAATGCTTTTAAAAACGGAGAGTGGAATCGCGCCCGTGTTGAAGCGATAGGTAACTCTATTCGCACCTGGGTGAACGGTATCCCTTGCGCCGACTTGTTGGATGATGTAACCCGCTCGGGTTTTATTGCCCTTCAGGTTCATGCCATTGGAAGTGCTGGACAGGAAGGAAAAACAGTTTCTTGGCGCAACATACGTATCATGACCGAGGATCTCGAACGGTTCAAGTCACCTGAAAGCAAAGATATCTGCCAGCTTAATATAATAGCTAACACTATCTCGGAGAGGGAAGCCGGGGAAGGGTGGAAGCTGCTGTGGAATGGAAAAACTACCGAAGGGTGGCGGGGTGCCAAGTTGGATCATTTTCCTGAAAAGGGATGGTCAATTGAAAACGGTATTCTGAAGGTGCATAAGAGTGACGGCGGTGAGTCAACAAACGGAGGTGATATCGTGACTACCCGCCCTTATAAGAACTTCATGCTGAAGGTGGATTTCAAAATTACCGAAGGAGCTAACAGCGGCATTAAATATTTTGTGGATACCAATCTTAATAAAGGGCAGGGTTCAGCTATTGGCTGCGAATTCCAGATACTGGACGATAAAAAGCACCCCGATGCAAAACTGGGAGTAGAAGGGAACAGGACCCTTGGCTCGCTCTACGACCTGATTGCGGCACCCATGGACAAACCTTTCCGCAGCGGTTTCTTCAACACGGCCATGGTAATAGTGGATGGGAACCATGTAGAGCACTGGCTTAATGGGGTGAAGATTATTGAGTATGAGAGAAATAATCAGATGTGGAATGCGCTGGTGAACTATAGCAAATACAAAGACTGGCCAAATTTTGGTAATGCGGAAGAGGGACTGCTTCTTCTACAGGATCACGGAGACGAGGTGTGGTTCCAGAATATCAAAATTAAGGAGTTGGAGTAGATGTAATAGTTTCTTGAACGTTCTATAGGCAAAAGTAAGGTTCTCCTGCATATTGCCGGAGCTTCAGGGAAAATAATATTTTTTTGAGAATTATTCCAGACGAACATGAGGGTGAAACTGCAAATTGATGCACCCTCACGTTCGTTTAGACTTACAATTTTCTGTTTTTAAAGGAAGTCCTTTTTATATAAACTCTTTCTTAATTATCTCTACCCACTTAACCAAACGATCTTCGGTCATATCATATTCATTGTCTTCATCGATGGGCAATCCCACCCACATTCCATCGATCACGGCGGTGGAGTCATCGTATGTATATCCTTCATCCGCGACCTGCCCTACAATTTCAACTTTATCCTTGATCTCATCATAAATTATTTTCATTGATTCGACAAAACTGTTAGAGAAAGAGGCGCTATCACCTAATGCGAAGATGGCAGTTTTTTTGCCGGAAAAATCCATTTTGGCAAAAGAGGGAAGAAAACTGTCCCAGTCATCCTGCAGATCACCAACTCCTGTTGTTGATGTACCAAGTATGAGGTAGGGGTAATCTTTTATTTCTTCGAGAGAAACAGTTCCAACATTGTATAAATCGGCATTGCCGTTTAACAGATCCTGCACCTGCTTTGCAATTGACTCTGTATTTCCGCCTGATGAGCCGTAAAGGATAGCAATTTTGTTCATAATTAATTTAATATCTTTTGTTTGTTCAGTTAATATATAGGTAAATACTTATTTAAACGCCTGACAATCACGATGAAAGATCATCCATTTTAGTCGCAGGCCTTTTTGTTGATAGTTAATGGATAAAATGGTGCTTTCTGACTTGTTTTACTGAATAATTATTAACTGATTAACAGTTCAAGAAGGAAATTGTTTGCCGCGTGAAAGCCAAATAAGATCATAAGGCATCTTTTCTTTTGTAGAAAGATGAAAATATGCTATTTTTGCAGTCTTATACGGCGCGGTAGTTCAATGGATAGAATAGAAGTTTCCTAAACTTTAGATCCGGGTTCGATTCCCGGCCGTGCTACTTTGAATTAAGCTGCAATCGATGATTGGTTCATTGGTTGCAGCTTTTTGATTTTTCAGGCAAACTTATCTTCATTGCTGAAAGGCTGATCCCTCTGTGACAGTTGAGCTAATGTCTGAATGAGCTGTGTGAAAATAATAACATCGAAATTACCACTTGGTTAAAATATTGTTTCTCGGATAGGTAGCGGTGCTTATCTTGCAAGTCAACAGATATGCCAAAGTGAAACTGTACAAAGGAGAGATAGCTGCCAAGCACTACACACTGAAAAACTGTATTTCTTAATGCGATGTATGACATATGTATATACAAGAGAAATGATTATCTTTGTTTTTTCGTATAAAGCAGAAACAATTTTAATATATTGGAATCATGAAATTAAACTACATCATAACCCTAATAGGAGTTATTACGATTACATCTGTTTTGATCTCTTGTAATCAAAAGAAAGAAAAAGAAACTGGCAGCGAATGGATTCAGCTTTTTAACGGAGAAGATTTATCAGGCTGGACTCCCAAAATTACCGGGTATGTGGTGGGTGAGAACTGGGGCAACACCTTCCGTGTGGAAGATGGAATGATTAAGGTGCGTTATGATCAGTATGACTCTTTGAGAAACAGGTTTGGGCATCTTTTCTACAAAGACGAATTTTCGCATTATATGCTTCGGGTGGAATACAGAATATTGGGAGAGCAAGCTCCCGGAGCGCCGGGGTGGGCTTATAAAAACAGCGGAATTATGATACATGGGCAAACACCGGAGTCGATGGAAATAGACCAGGATTTTCCAACCTCAATTGAAGTTCAACTTCTTGGTAGCGACTCGCTTGTACAACGTACCAATCTTAATGTATGTACACCAGGCACAAATATTGTGATGGAGAACAAATTGATACTTGATCACTGCATAAATTCCACTTCCGGTTATTTTTACGGTGAAGAATGGATTACGGTTGAGGTGGAGGTGAGGGGTAACGAGGTTATCAGACATATTGTAAATGGCGATACAGTACTTGAATACAACCAGCCTCAGCTGGATGAAAGAGATGCAACCTATGTCAGGCTGTTTGAGCTTAACGGTGGTAATAAAATGCTGAGCAAGGGTACCATATCGTTACAAAGCGAAGGGCATCCTATTGATTTCAGGAAAGTAGAAATAATGGTGATGGAAGAGTAGGCAAGTAAAGCAACCAGCTTATCCTTGTTTTTCAGTACAAAAAATAACCAAGATAGACTGTCGGAAATGCACTGCTGAAAGTCGATATTTTGCTGATAGATAAAAAAATCCCGCTCTGAGACAAGGCGGGATTTTTTATGATGATAATTCATTTACAATTTTGGCCCGGCTGGAACTAGAGCCTTACCTGCTTCGTTACCTGTAAACTTATTGAAGTTTTTAATGAAGCGCCCTGCAAGGTCCATGGCTTTGGTGTCCCATTTTGATGCATCAGCATATGTGTCGCGGGGATCTAGGATAGCAGTATCTACACCTGGCAACTTGGTCGGTACCTTAAAGTCAAAATAGGGGATCTGTTTAGTGGGAGCTTTATCGATGGATCCGTCAAGGATAGCATCAATGATTCCGCGTGTATCTTTGATTGAGATTCGTTTCCCGTTTCCGTTCCATCCGGTGTTTACCAGATAAGCTTTTGCTCCTGATTTTTCCATTCTTTTCACCAACTCTTCGGCATATTTTGTAGGGTGAAGTGAAAGAAATGCTGCACCAAAGCAGGCCGAGAAGGTGGGAGTGGGTTCCGTAATGCCACGCTCGGTACCGGCTAGCTTAGCTGTAAATCCTGACAGGAAATAGTATTTTGTCTGCTCAGGTGTAAGGATCGAAACTGGAGGCAACACTCCAAAAGCGTCGGCAGATAGAAAAATCACCTGATGTGCTGCAGGCCCCTTTGATTTTGGCTTTACGATATTGTCGATGTGATAGATTGGATATGAAACACGGGTATTCTCAGTCACCGAGTTGTCGGTGTAATCGATCTTCCCGTTTTCATCCACGGTAACATTCTCCAGAAGTGCGTCACGCTTGATAGCTTTATAGATATCCGGTTCGCTCTCTTCACACAGGTTAATAACTTTGGCGTAGCAACCACCTTCGAAGTTAAAAACGCCCTCATCATCCCATCCATGTTCGTCGTCACCGATGAGAAGACGTTTTGGATCGGTTGAAAGAGTAGTTTTTCCAGTTCCAGAAAGGCCGAAAAAGACAGCAGTGTTTTTGCCTTCGCTATCTGTATTGGCAGAGCAATGCATAGAAGCAATACCTTTCAACGGGAGCAGGTAGTTCATATAAGAGAACATCCCCTTTTTCATTTCACCGCCATACCATGTACCACCTATAAGCTGCATCTTTTCTGTAAGATTGAATACTGTATATGTTTTGGAATTCAATCCCAGCTCTTTCCAGTTTTCGCCTGCGTCGGTTTTAGAAGCATTCATCACAACAAAATCGGGTTCGCCATAATTTGCCAACTCCTCAGCTGTGGGGCGTATAAACATATTCTTTACAAAATGGGCCTGCCATGCAACCTCCATGATAAAGCGGATTTTCAAACGTGAATTTTCGTTTGTTCCACAAAAGGTATCCATTACGAAAAGTCTTTTGCCTGAAAGCTGCTTCGTGGTAATTTTCTTCAACTCCTGCCATGTTGCAGGTGTGATGGGTTTATTGTCGTTTTTATATTCGTCTGATGTCCACCAAATAGTCTCTTTTGATACCTCATCCATGACAAAGAATTTGTCCTTGGGTGAACGGCCTGTGTATACACCGGTCATCACGTTTACAGCTCCTGACTCTGTGACCTGACCTTTCTCAAAACCTTCTAACTCAGGTTTTGTCTCCTCAATAAAAAGCTCCTCGTATGACGGGTTGTGAATAATTTCTTTCACATTAGAAATGCCATACTTGCTCAAATCTAAATTTGCCATTTGAATAAAATTTGGGTTTAATATTTATAGAATGAATAAAACTTATTTGTTTTACAACCTAAAACGGTGCACAAAAGTAATCAAATTACTTTAATCGGAAAAACAATTAAAGAAATTTTTCTTTAATTGCCTGTTTTTTTCTCCAAATATCTCCATTTCAACAAAAAAATGCTCCGAATGTTTAAAAAAAACCGGTGGAAATAAAAATTTTTCCGCTTCCGCATCTATTCCAAATTACAGGTGATTCTTTTGGCAGATGATGTTTTGTGCCCTGTTTCGTACCTGTTAGCCAAAAGAGTGGGGCGTTAAAGGCAAAACATCTTGATATCATCTGTTTGCCTATTTACCTATAGTGAGGAAAGAAGCGAAAGTTCAGTAAAATTAATAGTCAAATAAATGAGTAATATTCGTTCAAAACAGGGAAAAACATTACCTTTGTTTTCCGAAAATAACAGACAAAACTTTTAATTAAAAATGAAAGTATATAACTTTTCGGAAGAAAACTCTTTACTTAACTCTTTTGTCCGTGAAATAAGGGATATAACCATCCAGAACGACAGGCTTAGGTTTCGAAGGAATATTGAAAGAATAGGAGAGATTATGGCTTATGAAATAAGCAAAAATCTTACTTATAAAAAAATTAAAGTGACTACGCCGCTGGATGTTGCGGAAGTGAATGTGCCTGATGAGGAGATTGTGATAGGGACAATATTGAGGGCAGGCCTTCCTTTTCATTACGGTATTCTGAACTATTTTGACGGGGCGGAGAACGCGTTTGTTTCCGCATACAGAAAATACAAAGAGACCGGGCATCAATCTTTTGATATTCATATTGAATATATCGCTTCGCCATGGATTGACGGGAAAACACTTATTCTTGCAGACCCAATGCTGGCGACAGGGAGCAGTATGGAGTTGACCTACCGTGCCCTGTTAACAAGGGGAACTCCTTCACACATCCATATTGTCACTATCATTGCCAGCAGGCAGGCAATAGAATATTGTTTGAATATTTTTCCCGAAGAAAAGACAACTATATGGGTTGCAGCCATTGACCCCGATCTTGACGAGTCCTCCTACATTGTTCCGGGAATTGGAGATGCGGGCGATCTCGCATACGGAGAGAAAATTTAATCATTAGTCTACTTGAAAGAGTCTCAAATTAGAAGATTTGACATCATAATCACTTGTGAATCAAAAATCATTTTTTCATAAAACGACTTATTAAAGTGGACTCAATTATAGAATTTTTTTTCAAACGCTTTGAATTCTCCTTTTTTCAGGATAAGCCGTTTCCATATTGCCGAAAGAAAGCCGGCACCGTAGCCGGTCAGCTGTATCCATGAAGCTGCAATGCTCAAGAGCGCGACCTTAACTGATCTGTTCTTCAACAGTGAATCGATAAACAGCAGCATGGAGTAAGCAGCAGGAATAAGCAGGAGATGAGGTAAGAGGGGTGACAGAATGAAGATTGCCGCCATCCCTGTTACAAAAAGAGCAGGGAATGAGTGCACTGGCTTCAGTGATCCCGGATGTGCCAGATGCAAGTTAATACGAGCTATCCCCGAATTGTAGACCTGTTTGAAGAATTGTTTGAATGTAGATCTCCTTTTGTGATATACATATGCATCAGGAATGAGCGCTGTTTTAAATCCGTTTTTCAGTAGTCGCAGGCTAAAATCTATATCTTCCCCGAATCGCATTTTCCCATATCCCCCGATGGCATTGAACGCTTCACGTGATACACCCAGATTGAAACTTCTGGGATGGAACTTGTCAATTGATCTTTTCCTGCCTCTGATTCCGCCTGTTGTAAAAAATGAGGTCATAGAGTAGTTGACCGCTTTCTGTATCGCGGAGAATGCCGGTAGTGCAGCATCTGGGCCTCCATAGGCATCAGTGTATTGCTTATTAAGAAACTGTGATACTATCTCTATATAGTTTTCAGGAATAATACAGTCGGAATCGAAAAATATCAGATAATCGTTATTAGCTTTCCGGGCACCTGCATTTCTGGTTAGCCCGGGACCTGAATTCATCTTTTCAAAGTAGATGAGGGGTAGCTTGTTATGGTATTTTTCTACAACTGTGTCTCCTTTTTTGTCAGAACCATCCTCTACAACAATCACTTCAAACTGTTTATTAGTTTGTTTGCAGAGGCTTGCTAGCAGCTCGTCCAGCTCATCGGGGCGGTTATATAGAGGGATAATGATAGAAAAATGCATTACCAGATATTTTTTAAGCATTGCAAAACTAACTATTTTATTTTGGTTTCCCATTCTGTTTGAAGAGTAATCTTTAATTCTTCTCTGCAAAGCATTATTTGTTGCAAGAGGATTAAAATAGATTATGATGGTTAATGCATATAATAGACTCAACTTTTGCATATCCACAGATTACAGGGAGACCCGTCTGTTGGCCCCAATTGGGAAAATTATTTTTCAACTAAGCGGTTTTTGTATATTAAGTAAGTCCGGCAACCCGGTAAAAAAGTATTGAAACGCCATGTAATCCATTAAATAGCAACAAAATAGGCCTAACCAAAACTCAGAAGTACTTTCTGCTGATTGTCAGGTGTTTAAAAAAAATGTCTAAGTATTGTCAGTTAAACATTCAAAAATTCTGATTTCTGACATTTTTATAAAAGCTCATCTATAGTAAAAAGAAAAACAATTAAATAAATGTGAAAATGTTTGAATATTTAGAAAATATAGAATACCTTTGTCCTTTCTTAATAAAATCAAAATGTTCAAGTCATAGAAAGTCAAAAGAAAGAAATCCGGAATAAAGTTGGTTGGCATATGGTAAAGTGTTGTAAAATGGTTGTCTATCTTCTTCTTCTTTTGTTGATTGCAGGTTCGTGTAAGAATTTTGAGGGAACACAAATTAAAGGAGAGATATCGAATCTGGAATACCCTTATATTCTGGTATCTCACTTGTCGGCTGACACATTTGCCATTGACACAATATCAGTCGATCGCAGAGGAAAATTTAACTATATATGCAATATCGATACTCTTACCACCTTCTCATTCTATCTTAACAATTACGAGAGCGCTGCAGTAGTTTTTGCAGATGACGGGCAGAAATTAACTGTCAAGGGCGATGCTCATTTTCCTGATCTTATAAGGGTGAATGGAAACGATATCAACGATGATCTGACTTTTTTCAAATCAAAAAACCAGGATTTGCTGAAACAACGCACTCAACTAATGCTTAACATGCAACTCAGAGAGGTGTTGGATACTATACGTAATAGCACATTGACAGGCAATGATGAAATAGCCCAGTTGAATCTCCTTAACCATGAGCTGACACTGAATGCCGAGGATTTTATTAAAGAGCATCCAGCGAAAATGTCGAGCCTGATCCTTATAAATGAGTTTTTCACGGGAAGTGAAAATCCCAAGGCACTTGAGCGTGTGCTGGGATATATGCAGGGAGATATAATGAGGACCCGTGCAGCAGTTAGGCTTAAATCATATTCACAAAAGATAAACAGATCTGCCGAAGGGGTCATAGCTCCCTATTTTCAGTTGACCGACAATGGCGGCAAAACTATCCATCCATACGATTTCTCAGGTAAGTATCTGCTTTTGTCCTTTATTTCAACTGCCGGGATAGAATCGCGTGAGACGGTGTCATTACTTAAAAAAGCATACTCGGGAATGAACAGAGATAGTGTGGAATTTGTTTCTGTTTACATTGATTCGGACATCTATCCGATTGAATATGTAGAAAATGATTCAATCCCTTGGAAAGTGGTACCTGAAAAGAGAGGCTGGGGATCAGACATAGTAGATGCATATAATGTGCAGTATATACCCTATAATATTCTTATTGCACCCGATGGCACCATAAAAGCCAGGAATATACCCGCCCAGGGAGTTTCTGTTGCCATAAATAACAGTTCTAAGGAAAGCATGTAGCCTGATTATAACAGTGCTATATGTTCTTCTGATTACTAGGGCTCTTTAATAAGAGGAGCTTTTTTCGTATAAAATTAAGTGTTAATATAAACCGAAACAGATGCTGGTCAAAGTATTTGGAGCGGCAGTGCAGGGCATTGATGCCACGCTCATTACTATTGAGGTAAACTGTTCAAGAGGCATACGTTTTCTCTTGGTAGGGTTGCCTGATGCTTCCGTTAAGGAGAGCCATGAACGTATTGTTTCCGCCCTCGAGGTGAATGGATTGAAGTTCCCTCGTAAACAGATAGTTATAAACATGTCTCCTGCCGACATCCGTAAAGAGGGATCGGCGTATGACCTGCCATTAGCTGTGGGCATACTTGCCGCTTCGGGAACCCTGAGACCTGAAATGTTAAATAACTATCTGATGATGGGGGAGTTGTCGCTTGACGGTAGCATCCTCCCCATAAGGGGAGCTCTCTCTATCGCGCTCATGGCCAAGGAGAGCGGTTTTAAAGGATTCATACTTCCCGAGGATAACGCAAAAGAAGCTGCTGTTGTGAAAGGATTGGATGTCTACGGAGTTAAAAACATCCGTGATGTGGCCGACTTTTTTAATGGTGAAAAGGAGCTTGTTCGCACCGAAGTGGATATCAAGAGTGAGTTTTTGAATAACCGGTCATCTTTCGAGTTCGATTTTTCTGATGTGAAAGGGCAGGAGAATGTGAAGCGTGCACTGGAGGTAGCTGCTGCCGGTGGGCACAACGTCTTAATGGTAGGTCCTCCCGGTTCAGGTAAATCGATGATGGCAAAACGTATTCCTTCCATATTGCCGCCTTTCTCATTTGATGAGGCTCTGGAGACAACCAGGATACATAGCGTTGCCGGGAAAACCGCACTGAACAGGCCGCTTATGACAGAACGGCCGTTTAGATCACCCCATCATACAATCAGTGATGTGGCAATGGTTGGGGGCGGTACTTATCCCCAACCTGGTGAGATAAGCCTGGCACACAATGGAGTACTATTCCTGGATGAGCTGCCGGAATTTAACCGGAGTGTACTTGAGGTGATGAGGCAACCGCTTGAAGATCGTAAAATCACTATCTCCAGGGCTAAATTCACAGTCAACTATCCGGCCGGTTTCATGCTTGTTTCAGCTATGAACCCATGTCCATGTGGTTTTTACAATCATCCCGGCAAGGAGTGTGTATGCCCACCCGGATCGATACAGAGATATCTGAATAAAATTTCGGGCCCTTTACTCGATAGGATAGATATTCAGATAGAGATTGTTCCCGTTCCTTTTGAAAAAATTTCAGGCGATGCTCCGGCCGAGCATAGTACTGATATATGTAAGAGGGTGATGAGGTCACGAGATATACAGATTAGCAGGTTCAGAAATATGGATGGAATTTATTGCAATGCTCAAATGACAGGGAAGATGTTGCGTAAATATGCCTCTCCCGACAGTGCAGGCTTAAGGCTATTGAAGATGGCTATGGAGAGGCTCAACCTTTCAGCCCGTGCTTACAGCCGCATCCTGAAGGTTTCACGAACCATTGCCGACCTGGAAGAAAGCGAGCATATAAAACCGGCCCATCTGGCAGAAGCCATTAGCTACCGGAACCTCGACAGAGATAATTGGGGAGAGTAATCATCTCTTCTCAAAATGGTGGTCGTCATAGAATTTTGTGAAAGTGTGGCCCCAGCGAAAACCTAGCTTGGCAAACTCTTTTACAACAGGATGACCGGGATGTAGTGTCCCATTGACCGTGGTATCCTGCACAGCCCCTTGTGGCTGGTTGGGAAGATTGGGATCTTTCCAGCGTAACGGGTTGAAACGTGGGTTAATGTCGATAGCCATTCCGCTCGCATGTTTTGAATATGAGATATCCCGGTAGCAGAAGCTGTATGTGTTGTTGTCGTCCATAGACAGGCTGTCGTTCCAGTTGTATTTAACGATAGGGATGGCCTTTTCAATTACAAATCCTTCGTTGAGCATATACTCGAAAAGGTGACGGAGGTCGGCTGCAATTATGCGGTTTGAGAGAATCTGCCCGCGATGAATCTTCCCGTCTGTTGAGAGATAGGTAACGTCTGACAGCTCCAGCTGATCGATTATTTTTTGCGGAGCGTTTGAGCCGGCAACCGCCTCTTCAATGCTATAACTTGAATCTACTATTGTATCTACTGCTGACTCTCTCTTTTCAATATGACACACAGATTCGCAAGACCGGGGAAGAGGTTGCAACTTTTTTTTGTTTTCGGTACATGCTGATAATAAAATCAACAACAACGATAAATTAATTGGGAAAAAATAGAATGAGATTTTCATCAACAGATTGAGTCTTTCATTATGCTCTGTCAAGGAGTAATAGTCTGGAAAATATTTATTTAATATCAATATAACAAGTCAACTATATCGTTAATTTCAAAATATGCATTAAGCGCAGGTTATCAGTCGATTATGAGTAATTAATAGGGGAAAGTGCCATAATTCTGAAAGAGGATAAAGCTGTAAAATCACGAATTTAAGCCAGTTGAAACACTAGCTCAATTCAAGTCCGAACTCATCAGAAAGTTTTTGGAGTGAGGGGTTTTGCGATACCATCTCATCAAATATCTCACGGGAGGTGAGTGCTTTTTTAATTGCATTTCCTTCTGCAATTTTAATTGTCATTGAGATCTCTCCGTTTTGCAGTTTTTCTCTCAGAAAGGAAAGGATAGAGTAGCTATTGTCGTTGAGATACTGTTTATTAAGTTCAGTATTTACTTCCACCTCAAATACGGTGTCGCTCAGCATCTTTGGAAGATAGAGAGACATCGTATTTTTTAGAAGTTTCTCCTCGTCGAGATTTTTTGCATACTCTTCCCATGCTGTAACAAGTTCTTCCTCCGAGAATAGGTTTGAACCGACTTGAATAATTTCAGCCTCTTCTTCATTAGGCTCTTCATTTTTTCTATTTGTCAGGGAAGCGAGTGATATTCCCATTCCTGAGAGAGAAACAGTTTTCTTTTTAAGTGATGAAGGTATCTCCTGCTGTTTCTGAATGCTATTTTTTGTTTGTTTAGTTTTATCCCCTGGCAACTTCCGCTTTTGAATATGGGCCTCATCTTTGTTTGCCTCTTTTTCTGCTGACGCTCTTTTGTTTTCTTCAGCACTTTCAGCATCAACCTTTCCAACAGCTGCTTTATCTCCGCCACTTTCAGCATCAACCTTCCCTGCATAGGCAGTTTTACCTCCGGAGCTTTCAGTATCAACCCTTGCGGTGTTAGCCGATTTGCTTTTAACGCTTTCAATATTAGCTTTTTCTGCAGGCTCCCTGCGAGACTCTATCGGTTTGATAACTGTTTTTTCTTCTTTTTTGTTATTTGTAGGGGTCTCAGTCAGCTGGCACAGCCTTATCAGAGTCAATTCCAGCAGAAGTCGTTTGTTCTTGCTTAACCGGTAGTTGAGATCACAGTCGTTTGCTATTTCAATGGCCTGGTACAGAAAATTGTTACTGCATCGTTTTGCCATATCTATATATCTTTCGCGAATAGACGCCCCCACCTGAAAAAGCTGGACCGTATCTTTGTCCTTGCATACAAGTAAATCCCGGAAATGTGATGCAATGCCGCTGATAATATATTGTCCCTCGAAGCCACTGTTGAGGATGTCATTAAGTATAAGCAGGCAATTTACCACACTACCCTCAAGGATGGCGTCTGACAACCTGAAATAGTACTCATAATCCAAAACATTGAGGTTTTCAATGACCGCCTTGTAGGTGATGTTTCCTCCGGTGTAGCTCACCGTCTGATCGAATATGGATAGAGCATCGCGCATTCCACCGTCTGCTTTCTGAGCAATAATATTAAGTGCTTCAGGCTCCGAGTCAACTCCTTCCTGCTTTGCCACATATTGCAGATGTTCAACAATATCGGATATATTGATACGATTGAAATCGTAAACCTGGCACCGAGAAAGGATTGTGGGAATAATCTTATGCTTTTCGGTTGTGGCAAGTATAAAAATTGCGTGAGAAGGAGGTTCTTCAAGAGTTTTCAAAAATGAGTTGAATGCCGATTGTGAAAGCATGTGCACCTCGTCTATAATATATACCTTATACTTCCCTATCTGTGGGGGTATGCGCACCTGGTCTATCAGTGTACGGATGTCTTCAACCCCGTTGTTGGAAGCGGCATCCAGTTCATGAATATTGTATGAGCGCTGTTCGTTAAAAGCCACACACGACTCGCAATTGTTGCATGCTTCATGTTCATAAGTGGGGTTCAGGCAGTTTATGGTTTTAGCGAAAATGCGCGCACATGTGGTTTTTCCAACACCACGAGGCCCGCTGAAAAGATAAGCATGTGCCAGCTTATTCCCGGCAATGGCATTTTTTAGCGTTGTTGTAAGCGCCTCTTGCCCCACCACTGAACGAAAGGTTGAGGGCCTGTATTTTCTTGCAGAAACAATGAAAGTATCCATATATGAATCCCACCTAAAAATACAAATGTACAAAAATTATCTGTTTTTTACCTGCCAAAAGCAATCATGAATTTCATCTACCGGTTTTTTTATATCTTTACAGCCGAAACCATCAAATTGTAGATGATGAGATACTTTTCTTCAATTATAACAGTTGTTGCAATGATAATGGCCATCTCCTGTACATCAAGCAAGAACGCACAATCTGATGCCAGGGATGAAATTTATGAGGGAGACAGGATAATTGTGCCCGATACTTTTGTATTGCCTAAAATACCGGGAACATTGACAAATCCTGATGAAAGGGCAAAATATCTGGTAAGCCATTATTGGGAGAGGTTCGATTTTGCCGATAACACTCTTATTCAACGTCCGGAAATTACTGAGCAGGCTTTTGTTGATTATATCAACCTTCTCGATTATGTTACAAAGGAGGTGGCCGATGCTTCCTTTGTCTATACATTGAGTAAAGCACAAGCTGACACCGCTATGTACAGGCATTTCGTTTCGTTGTTTGAAAAATACTTTTACGAGCCCAACTCTCCTTTCCGCAACGACGAGTATTATCTAAAGGTGTTACAGGAGACAGCCGGTTCACCCCTTTTAACGGATGAAATTAAATCGCGATACCGGTTTCAGCTTGATATGGCTATGAAGAACCGTATAGGGCAGAAAGCCAATAACATAAACTTTACAACTGTTTCGGGTCAAACCCTAAGGTTGTATGACCTCAGAAGTGAATACACCCTGCTTATGTTTACCAATCCCGGATGCCATGCCTGCGAAGCAGTGACAAGCCGGTTGAATATGTCGAAAGCATTGAACGATGCTCTTGCCCTGAACAACCAGTTGCGTACAATGCTAACCATACTTACCGTTTATCCTGAGAATGATCCGGACAGATGGTGTGATCATCTGACGGAATTGCCCGGAGGGTGGATACATGGCTATGATAAGGGCATGGAGATAAACAGGGAGAGATTATACGACATAAAGGCTTATCCAACTCTATATTTGCTGGACAGGAATAAAAGAGTGATTTTAAAAGATACCTCAATAGAAGCAATAGAAACCTTCTTCTCTGTAAAAATGTGATTTGTAGATGAATAGGTTTCATTAAAAATTAATATTAACATTTAAACATAAAGTTTTTGTCTAAATAATTTCAAGTAAGGAAAAAGTAGCTTACATTTGCATGCTTAAAACGAGACTTTTAGCGAAAAGTCTTTGAAAACAAGGGATATAGCATACTGCGTGAAGCAACGGCTCTATCCAAGTATAAACCAAATTTTTATTTTATGAAGTACGTGAACTTTTGCCTTATTGCATTGACTTCAATTGCACTATCGGCTGGTTCTGTGAAAAATGGAGTGCCTTCCACTGGTTTTTATCCGGGAGAAGCAATGCCTGACATTGTTTTGACGGATCTGGGAGGAGAATATCGGAACTTGCACGATTACTCAGGCCGAAAAGTTGTGGTAAATTTCTGGGCTACTTATGATGCCCAATCCAGAGCGAGAAATGTTCAACTGTATAATTATTTAAGAATGAATAATTTAGATGTTGAATTTCTTTCAATCGCCTTTGACAAAAACAGGAATGTGGTGCAAAGGACAATGGCTTTGGATAAATTGGAGAATATACCTCAGTTTTGTGAGGTAAAAGGAACCGATTCAGAGGTATATAAAGATTTTAAACTGGACAAGGGTTTCCGCAGTTACTTAATTGATGAGAATGGAGTTATTACAGCGATCAATCTCACTCCTGATGATTTAAAAAACATTCTTTAAGTTATAATTGAAAAAAAGAGCGGACGTCATTTTTTTTCGACGTCCGCTCTTTTAATTATTTTGTGGGAATAATTGGTCATTTCGCTTTTCCCTGATTAGCTACGGCATCCATCAGTTTTTTTATCTCTTCAGGATCTCCCAGGAAATAGTCTCTTTGCAGATTCATATCATCATCGAATTCAAAAACATATGGGACTGCAGTAGGTAAGTTGAGGCTTACTATATCTTCGTCCGATATATTTTTCAGGTGTTTGATAATACCCCGCAAGCTGTTCCCGTGTGCAGCAACAATCACCTGGTTCAGGTTTTTCATTTCCGGAACTATTGTGTTGTTCCAGTAGGGCAAAATTCTTTCCACAGTGTGTATCAAAGCTTCTGTAAGTGGAAGATCTTTTTCGTCAACATCTTTGTAACGGGGGTCTTGAAACGGAGAACGTTCATCGCCTTTATCAAGAGGAGTGGGTGGTACATCGTAGCTCCTTCGCCAGATAAGCACCTGTTCATCACCATATTTTTCGGCTGTCTCAGCTTTGTTTAAACCCTGCAGCATGCCGTAGTGTTTTTCATTCAAACGCCATGTTTTTTCAACCGGAATCCAATCCAGATCCATTTCATCAAGAATTACATTCAATGTTTTTACAGCTCTTTTCAGGTAGGATGTATAGGCTTTTTCGAACCTGAAACCCTCTTTCTTCAGATATTTACCCGCTTTATGTGCCTCTTCCACACCTTTCTCCGATAGATCAACGTCTGTCCATCCGGTAAAACGGTTCTCTTTGTTCCAAACACTTTCGCCGTGGCGAATTAAGACTACTTGTTTCATACGTTTTTTTTACTATTAAATTTTTATTTATTGTTCTATTAGTTACTTCTACTGCAAAACTAAATAAAATCGGCCTAATTTCGGCTATTTGAATCCGATTTTATCAAATCATTTCTTCTGTACAGAATTACCGATGTTGTCTTTTTCTTCTTTTTCCATATTTTTGAGATGGCGAATTTGTATTACCAGGAGATAGAGCGACAGCAATGCTGCCAGTGTATCTGATACGGGTATCGCTATCCATAAGCCGTCAAGATTAAGGTAGCGAGGGAAGATGATAATTCCCGGCACAAGAAAGATCAACTGCCGGCTTAGACTCTGTATTATAGATTTAGCAGCATAGCCAAGGCTCTGGAAAAAGCTTGATGCTACAATTTGAAAGCCCACAAGCGGCAGTGCGGCTATCGATATCCTTATGCCTCTTTCAGTAATTGAAAGCAGTTCGGTATCGGTGGTGAAAGCAGCAGCAAAAATTCCAGGGAAAAACTGACCGCAAACAAAGCCCAGTATTGTTATTACTGTAGCAACTTTAAGTGAATAGCTGAGAGTTTCCAGTACTCTCCTGAAATTACGTGCACCGTAATTATAACCGATTATGGGCTGTGTACCCTGGTTAAGGCCAAGGATAATCATCAGGAAGATCATAAGCACGGTGTTGATGATACCGTAAGCACCTACAGCCAAATCGCCACCGTAACGCAAAAGCGACTGGTTCATAAGAACTGCCACAGCCGACCCTGCTACTTGCATGCTGAATGGGGATAGCCCAATTGAGATTATGGAAAGGATTATTTTTTTGTTAAGACGAATATATCTCCACCGCAGGCGTATTAAACTGTTTCTCCGGGTAAAGTGATGCATAACAAACAGCATTCCGATGAACATTGAGATTACGGTAGCCCATGCTACACCTTTTATTCCCAAATCGAACACGTATAGAAACAGAGGAGTAAGGATAAGATTGATAACGGCCCCTATGAGCATAGTGAACATTGCCTTTTTAGGGTATCCTGAAGCACGCATCATGGCGTTAAAGTTGTAGCAAAGGCTTACAAATACATTCCCGGTAAGCACAATTTGCAGGTAATCACGCGCATATGGCAGGGTGAGCTCGCTAGCGCCGAACGCCATCAGTATAGGATCCAGAAAGATTATGAACAGTGAAATAAAAATGGCATTGAGGATAATTGTAAGCAGGAGCGAGTTGCCTAGGATCTGTTCAGAGGTAAGTTTATCTTTTTTCCCCAGGCTTATTGAAATGCGGGCTGCTGCTCCCGATCCCACAAGCATACCAATTGAGGAGGTAAGAGTCATAACCGGAAAGGTGATGGCAAGGCCTGAAATTGCCAATGCACCCACCCCCTGGCCGATAAAAATACGGCCAATCACATTGTACAACGCGTTTACCGTTGTCCCAACAATGCCCGGGAGCGCGTAATCCCAAACAAGTTTGCTTATCTTCTTTGTTTGAAATTCCAGTTCTCTGTTTGTTCGCAAAATCTATGTATAGTAATAACCCTTTTCAATATCAGCCATTTAATCATCATCCATCAGTACATATAGCAAGAGCAGAATCTTTCGTTCAAATGACAGTTGAAAATGTTGGAGATATTAAATCAATTGCTGCAAAAATAATCAAAATTCCCCACATTTTCAGCACTTTTCCAACTTGTTAAGAAAATAGGGTTGACATTTTGGATAATTAATTTTATTTTTGAATTTTAAACCTGATAGCTATGTCCAATAAAGAACAACTGCTTCACTATGTGTGGAAATTCCGGCTCTTCCCTTCTGGTTCTCTCGAAACAACAGATGGCAGAAAAGTTGAAGTTATTGACCCGGGTACAGATAATAAAGATGCAGGTCCAGATTTTTTTAATGCCAAAATAAAGATAGGGGAGAGGTTATGGGCAGGTAATGTGGAGATACACAGTTCATCAGATGAGTGGGTGAAACATGGTCATCAATCTGACAAAGCTTACAATTCGGTTATTTTGCATCTGGCGGAAAAGGTTAACAGAGAGGTGGTAAATGAAAGGGGGCTGAAGATTCCGCAATGTGAATTGCAGATTCCGGAAAAAGTACGCCGGAGTTCCGAATATCTTATTTTTAGCGACAGTCCGTTGCCATGTAAAAATTTTCTCCCGTCGCTGCCGCTAAAGCTTATTGATTCCTATCTGGAAGAATTAGCTTTTGAGCGTTTGGAGCGTAAGGCCAACGATGTTTTTATGCATCTGAAACGTTTCAATAACTCCTGGGATGAGATGTTTTATGTTATGCTTTCACGTAATTTTGGTTCGGGGTTGAATTCAGATATGTTTGAGCGCCTGGCACTCTCAATACCATATAAAATTATTCAAAAGCACAGTGATAATCTTTTTCAGGTAGAGGCTCTTTTTTTCGGGCAAGCGGGAATGCTGGATGGGGAAACCATACTCGACAATTATTATGAGCAATTGCGTAATGAATACCTGTTCCTGAAGTCCAAATACCGATTGCAGAGCTTGGATGGATTTTTATTCAGAAGATTGAAAATACGTCCCCGTTCGTTTCCTCAAGTACGCATAGCTCAGCTGGCTGCCCTTTTGCAAAGATGCGGGAGATTGTTCCCGGTTGTTATTGACACAGAAGATAATAGCCGGCTGAGGCCACTGTTTTATGCAGAACCTTCCTCATACTGGCATACGCATTATTCTTTTGGAAAGATATCAGCCAAAGCTGCTAAACCCCTTGGAGAAACATCACTGAATAATATTATTATTAATGTGGTATCACCTGTCTTGGCAGCATATGGAGTAAAAACAGGCGATGAGATTTATTGTAAAAGGGCTGTTGATATTCTGAAATATTTAAAACCCGAGAGAAACGTAATTGTAAATACATTTGTGGAAACGGGTTTCAAACCACGCCATGCTTTCGATACTCAGGCTCTTATACAGTTACGGAGAGAGAATTGTGATAAACGTAAATGTTTCTCTTGCAGATTTGGGCATGCTATCCTCTCGTCGGGCAGTTAATTGGCACTTGTGAGGGAGTATTTGCTGTTTTCTCATAATGGTATATTTCAAATAAATTTGACTTCTGCTAGTTACTTGACGAAAACGTTGTATTTTTGTATGGTAAAATGTCTAAAGCCTAAAATGTTGAATAAAATTCTTTCATTATTTTCATTCCTGTTTCTGTCGTTGTTTGCCATTGTTATAATTCAATCTTGCGCCAACATTGCATCACCTACAGGAGGCGCCTACGATGTGGATCCCCCGGTGGTGAGAAGGGCAACACCCGGATTTAATGCACTCAATGCCTCTCCCGGTAGGATTGAGATAGAATTTGACGAAAATATTAAAATCGAGAAGCCCAACGAGAAAGTAATAATTACACCTCCCCAGCAAAATATGCCGGTAATCCGCTCTGTTGGCAGAAAGGCTATTGTAGAGCTTAACGATGAGCTGTTGCCAAACACTACCTATACAATAGACTTTACAGATGCAATTGTAGACAATAATGAAGGTAACCCAATCGAAAATTTTGTCTATTCCTTTTCAACTGGTGACCAGCTGGATACTTTGTCTGTCTCGGGAAAAGTAGTCACGGCTCAGGATCTTGAGCCTGTCCCCGGTATATATGTGGGCATCCATTCAAACCTTGATGATACCGCATTTACAAAAGTACCTTTCCAGCGAATCTCCCGTACCGACTCACGAGGAAATTTCACTGTAAGGGGGATATCTCCCGGCGAATATAAAGTTTACGCCCTTAATGATTTGAACAGGGACTACAAATATGACAATCCACAGGAAGCAATAGCCTTCCTTGATTCAATAATTATTCCTTCAGCAATAAGGGCTGAACGGCAAGATACTGTCTTTGTTGACAGCATAACAATTGATACTATCCGAACGGTTCAATATACGCGCTTTCTGCCTGACGACTTGTTGCTACGCACTTTTCTGTCAGATTTTCAACGTCAATATCTTCAAAAACATGAACGGCCCGAACAGAACCGACTTACTCTCTTTTTTGCTGCACCGACAGACAGGCCCACTTTTTCTTTGTTAAACCCAGGGGTAGATGGTGACGATTGGTATGTAGCTGAACGTAGCTCAAGAAACGACACTCTGATTCTTTGGATTACTGATTCACTTATCTATAAACAGGATTCCATAAGTATGAAAATCAATTACATAAGGACCGATTCGCTTAACAAGGATTATATAGCAACAGATACTCTCAATTTTAATATACGTAAATCAATACGTGGAAAACGTCAGGAAAGCAAAGGGGCAGAAGAAGAGCAGGCACTGAAGTTTCTGGGGATAAACAGCAACGTTCAATCTTCTTTCGAGTTATATAACCCAATCAGGATTGAGTTTGCACAGCCAATAGTAGCATTGGATTCATCTGACGTAAAACTGGAGAGAGCTGTTGACTCTTTGTTTGAAGTTGTTCCATACAGGATGGAGCATGATTCGCTCAATCCGCGTAAATTTACACTACGTCCTTCATGGATGCCCGGAGAAAGTTACCGCTTGACTATTGACTCTGCGGCTATTTTTAGTCATTACGGGATATGGAACGACAAGTATGAACAATTATTTACTGTTAAACCGCTTGATCAGTACGGTAATCTCGAAATATCAATTACCGGGTTGCCTGATGGTGAAAATGCTTTCGTGGAGTTGCTAGATAATTCGGATAAACCTTTTCGAAAAAGTATTGTCAAAGAGGGTAAGGCTAGATTTCAAGATTTACTTCCCGGCGAGATATATGCACGTATTGTTATAGACAGTAATGGCGATGGGGTTTGGACAACAGGTAATTATGACGATAAACGCCAGCCTGAAGAGCTGTTTTACTATCCGGACAAATTTCAGATCCGGGCATTTTCAGACCATAGTGAAGAGTGGAATATTCTTTCTACACCTGTGGTTAGTCAAAAACCGATTGAGATTACAAAGAATAAACCGGAAGAGAAGAAAAAAAGGAGGGATCCTAACCAGGAAAGGGAGAGACAACAGCAGAGCCGGCAGAGTTCGCCGTTCTCAGGAATGGGTGGTTTAGGGGGGCCTTCTGCAATACAGCAATCGGGAAGCATGAGGTAGCCATTGAAAAATCAGAATCAACAACAAAATAATATGATAATGAGTAAAAGTAACACAACTATTGTTCTGATCCTGTTTTTAATTGTCGGTTTTTTGCAAATGAATGCACAATGCAACATGACAAATAGCACTTTTGCGAGCGGGGAAGACATACGTTATGACCTATACTTCAATTATGGCATCCTGAAAGCACGTGCCGGCAGGGGATCGCTGCAGGTTACTGAAGCGAATTACCGTGGACAAAACACCTATAAGACAGTAATGATGCTGAATTCATCTGGTTTGGCCGGCAGTTTTTACACCGTACACGATACACTGACATCATACATAGATATGAACCTTCGTCCTTTGTTGTTCACAAAAGAGGCATTTGAGGGGAAAGATTATTCAGTAGAAAGACAATCTTTTACATATGATGGTGACAAGATAACTATTCGTACTTTTCGAATATATAACGGGATAGAAAAATTCGATGAGGTTGTAACAACCGAAAAGTGTACCTATGATTACCTTTCCGCATTATTGTACGTACGCAATCTCGATTTTGCCGGCATGAAACCCGGTGACAGGCATTATATCCAGTTTATTACGGGGAGAAGGCCGGTAAACATGTATGTTAACTACCTTGGGGAATCATCAATAATGGCAAACGACGGGAAAAGGTATGATGTTATAAATATCTCAATGACCGTTTATGATGATGCGTTTACAAACCAGAAAGATGCTTTGAGGGCTTCCCTTACCCGCGATAAAAACCGTATTCCGGTTGTCATAGATACTCAGCTGAAGATCGGTTCAGTGAAAGCTGTCCTTAAGAGTGCTTCCGGCTTGATGAACAGGTAACAGCTGCCAGTTTTTATATTAAATTAATATTTTTAACAATATGAATAAGCCGGTTATACTTTTCAGCACGATATTGTGCATTCTCTTTACCTCCCTGGCTGTAATTCAGGCACAGGAAAACGAAGAGCAATATGCTATCATCGCAGAGTACACCTTTGATGAGAAAAATGTTGATTCAGCCATTGATCTTTTGCTTGAATTACAGGCTTTAACACTTGAAAATGAAGAGGGGTGTATTATTTACGATGTCCTTTTGAGCGAAGAAGACAGAAGGAAGATCTTTGTTTACGAATGTTATGAAAACGAAGCAGCATTTAAGATACATACTAACAGCATATACTTCAAGACTATCGTATCAGCAAAATTAACCCCTCTTGTAAAAGACAGTAAAAAGACAAAGGTAATACCACTCAACAATTCAGGCAATATAGGCAACGAGGAGATGTAATGATCTCCCGCCTGCCATGCATATATACAATTGCATATCAATCACGGTCATCACAGAGGGAACTTATGACGTATCGGATCGTCATAAGACTCCTGTAGCCTTTTCAGTTCTGCCCGCAGATCCCGGGTGATATCTTCATAACCTTTCTTTCCATAAAGATTATTCATTTCCGCCGGATCGGCATGCAGGTCAAATAACTCCCACTCATCAATATTGTCATAAAAGTGAATGAGTTTGTAACGTTCTGTTTTTACTCCGTAATGGCGCTTTACCGCATGTTCACCAGGAAATTCGTAGTAATGGTAGTAGAGCGACTTTCGCCATCCCCGCGGTGCTTTACTGTTTTTAAGCAGAGGCAGAAGTGAGGCCCCCTGTATGTCTGATGGAACTTCAACTCCTGCCAGCTCCAGCATTGTGGGTGCAAAATCTATATTTTGTACCAGCGCATCAATAATACCTCGTTTTTTGAATCGGGAAGGAAGCTGCATAACAAGAGGAGTGCTGAACGACTCTTCATACATAAACCGTTTGTCAAACCAACCATGCTCTCCCATATAAAATCCCTGGTCGGAAGTGTAGAAAATTACCGTGTTCTCGAGCATGTTGTTCTCCTCAAGATAGTCTAATACTCGTCCAATGTTTTCATCAAGCGACTTAATAGTCTTTGCATAATCGCGCATATAGCGTTGGTATTTCCACTCTGCCAGTTCTTTTCCAGTTAGCCCGGCAGCATAGAACTCATCTATTATTGGCTGGTAGTGGTTGTCCCAGGCAACTTTTTGTGCTGAATCCAGTCGAGCATACTCACCGTGTTCATAGGCATTGGATAGACGGGTTTTTACTCCTGGCTTCAGCATCTTCAGGTCATTAACAATATCCATGTCGTGATCGCTTGCAATGCTCATCTCCTGCTGCTGTGCCGCGACGCGCCCTTCGTAGTTGTCGTAAAAGTTTGACGGGAGCTCAAATGTTTTATCTTCATACAGTTTTAAGTGTGTTGTATCGGCCATCCAGTTACGGTGCGCTACCTTGTGGTGGAGGAACAGTACGAAAGGCTTATCTTTGTCGCGCTCATTATCCAGCCAGTTGAGGCTTAAATCGGTAATTATGTTTGTGACGTAACCGTTATAGCGCTTCCTCCCTTCAGGAGTGATGAAGTCGGGATTGTAGTAGCTCCCCTGGCCGGGGAGTATTTCCCAGTGATCGAAGTTGGTAGGCTGACTGTCCAGATGCCATTTCCCGATCATGGCTGTCTGATATCCGGCTTGTTTAAGCAGCTGTTGCACAGTCTGCTGGTCCCCGTCGAAAGATGATATATTATCTATTTTTCCGTTCTTGTGACTGTGCTTCCCTGTTAACAGGCATGCCCGGCTTGGTGCGGAGATGGAGTTAGCTACATACGCGTTTGTAAACCTGACTCCATTTTCGGCGATCCTATCCAGATTTGGGGTCTCAACATGACGGCTATCATAGCAGCTCATCATCTGACGGGTGTGGTCGTCGGTCATGATATATACTATGTTTAATGGCTTGGACAGGTTCTCATTTTTGCTTACACTACAGGATGCAAGCACGGCAGCTCCCGCGAGAGGATAAATAAGTTTTGTATAAGACGGATCCATCTGAATTTATAAGTTTTAAAAATTATACGACTTTAATAACGGGATAAAAAAATGCATTGCACAAATGTATAGTAAATTGCGCAACTATTAAAGAAATTTATCTTTAAATATAGATTAAAATTTTAAAAATTCTCCGAAAAGAGCTTATCTTTGTGTACTATTTCGTTAAGCAATACGAACAGAAGATAAGTCTAATTGCATTATTTCGTTGTTTGTAATTTTAAAATAAGCGATAAACAGAAGATGATTTTATTCGAATTATGCCATATCAGGAAATTAGAGAGTAAAATATTTTGATCTGAATGAAATAGTATGAAGTACTTAAAAATAGTGATAAAATTTGAATAACCCTACTTTGGTGAATCATTAAAGATTAAGAAAATGTCAGGCCAGATATACACCCCGAAAATACCCGAACCGGCACTCAGGCGCCTCCCCTGGTACTTGTCGTACGTTAAATTACTTAAAAGCCAGGGAGAAACAATTGTATCTTCTACGCAAATTGCGAAAAAGATAGGTGTTTCAGCATCTCAGATTGCCAAGGATCTCTCCTATGTGGATATAAGCGGAAAGACGAGGGTTGGTTATGATGTTGACGTGCTTATAAATGTATTGGAGACATTCCTGGGTTTTAACAACACTCACAAAGCAGTTGTATTTGGTGTTGGAAGCCTGGGAGCCGCATTGTTGTCGGATTCCGGCTTGGAGCAATATGGTTTGAAGATTATTGCCGGATTTGATGTGAAAGAGTCGATAGTAAACAAGAAGATACATAATATTCAAGTATTTTATTCTGGTGAATTTTTTGAAAGGAACAAAGAAATTGGGGCAGAGATAGGGATACTGACCGTACCTCCAGGTGCTGCCCAGGAGGTGTCTGAATACATGATTCGCGGTGGAATAAAGGGTATATGGAATTTCACTCCGTTCAGGATTCGCGTCCCGGAGGAAGTTGTTCTTCAGAATACTTCGTTGTATGCTCATCTGGCAGTCATGTTTAATCGCCTGAATTCATGAAAATTTTTGCTGTTGGCCTTAACTACGCTTCACACAATAAAGAGATGGAGCGTACGTTTGTTAGTAAGGAGCCTGTTATTTTCATGAAGCCTGATACAGCCCTGCTGAAAGACGGGAAACCGTTTTTTCTTCCTGGCTTCTCTGATGAGATTCATTACGAAACGGAACTGGTAGTGAAAATTGACAGATTGGGAAAAAATATTGGCGAACGATTTGCACACCGTTATTACGATGAGATAACGGTAGGTATTGATTTTACAGCTCGTGACCTGCAAAGGAAGCAGAAAGAGCTTGGGTTGCCGTGGGAGATAGCAAAAAGCTTCGATTGTTCGGCTGTTATTGGTGAGTTCATCTCTAAAAGTGAGGTTGCCGACTTGGGTAACGTGCATTTCCATCTTGATATCAACAGCAAGACTGTTCAACAGGGGAATACAAACGAGATGATATACTCGGTGGACAAGATAATTTCATATATTAGCCGGTTCTTTACTCTGAAAATAGGGGACCTGGTTTTTACCGGTACCCCGGCAGGTATAGGGCCGGTGAGCGTTAACGATCATCTGCAGGGTTATATTGAGGACAGAAAGCTGCTGGATTTCAGTGTGAAATGACTCTCTTTTATCTTTAATTTGCAATACATCATGAATAATGTAACTTGTGCTTTGCTGCTTTGCAGTATGTTGTTTTGTCAGAGCCTCCGTTTGTATTCGCAGGATTACAACCCTATTCCTGTTGCAATGCCCTCTTTACAGATAGCTCCCGATGCAAGAGGCGGAGGAATGGGAGATATTGGTGCGGCAACGATGCCCGACGTATACTCCCAACATTGGAACGCGGCTAAATATCCTTTCATCTCAGGCAGTGGAGGGGTTGCTTTTTCTTACACTCCCTGGTTGAGTAAGCTTGTTAGCGATATTAATTTGCTCTATGCTTCCGGATACAGGAAATTTGGGAATGACAACCTGAATGCTGTCAGCGCTTCGTTTCGTTATTTCTCACTTGGCAGTATAGATATTCCGGATCTGAATGGAGATTTCTGGCAAAGTGTCTCGCCACACGAGTTTGCTATTGATGTGGCTTATTCAAGAAAACTCACGGAGACTTTTTCTGGTGCGGTGACACTCAGATATATCCGCGCCGACTACTCGACAGGAGATGATGAGACAACTCCCGGAAAGGCTTTTGCTGCAGATATATCAGGTTACAACGAATCTTATATTTATCTGGGGCGTTCAGAAACATTGCTAGGATTTGGGTTCAACATTTCAAATATAGGCTCAAAAATCTCATATGATGGTGGTACCACATCAATGTTTCTCCCTGCAAATCTCAGGATGGGTGTATCCTTGGGATATCCTATTGACCCGAAGAATACTTTATCGCTCAGTTTTGATGTCAATAAACTGCTTGTGCCTACTCCAAAGTTGCCTGAGGACGGTGAGACGCCCGATGAGGTACAGAAACGAATTGACGACTATAACAATATCTCTTCCATAGGTGGTGTTTTTAAATCGTTTGCTGATGCACCAGGTGGTTTCAAAGAGGAGTTGCAGGAGGTCACGTTGTCTCTGGGAGCGGAATATGTATACGACAATCAGTTCTTTGTCCGTGCCGGTTATTACAATGAAAACGAATATAAGGGCAGCCGCCGGTTCTTTGCATTTGGCGGAGGTTTCAAAAAAAACGCTTTCCAGGTTGATGCTGCCTATCTCGTATCAACTGCACAGACGAACCCGTTGGACCAGACTTTACGCATATCACTTGGTTTTGATATCGAAGGTATAATGAATTTAATGAGGTAAAAACATGAATATACGAATAGGATTCGGTTATGATATGCATCGCCTTCAAGAAGGAAGAGAGTTGTGGATAGGTGGTGTGAAAATAGCCTACAGAATGGGATTGGAGGGACATTCAGACGCAGACGTTCTTATTCATGCCATATGTGATGCATTGCTTGGTGCTGCTAATCTACGTGATATTGGCTATCATTTCCCGGACACATCTCCCGAATTCAAAGATGCCGGCAGCGCCATACTGTTGAAAAAGTGCTCCGGGTTGCTTGAGAAGCACGGATATTATGTGGGCAATATCGACGCCACTGTTTGTGCAGAGCAGCCTAAGCTCAATCCCTTTATTCCTTCTATGCAGCAAACGCTTGCCAATGTTATCGGGGTGGAAACAGATAGCATCTCCATTAAAGCCACTACCTCTGAGAAAATGGGTTTTGTGGGCCGGGAAGAGGGTATTACTGCTTATGCAGTGGCTTTAATTGAAAAAAAGTAGTGGGCAGATGCCTTTTCTCAGGTGCTTGAAACGGATAAAACAGCGGAGAGGACATGGTGTACACTCACCCTTCGCTTATGGGCTGATCACTAATGTAATCTGTTCACCTCATTTATACTATGCATTTGCCGATATTGAGAAGGAGATATCGGAGAAAGGGCTCAACAGCGGTTTCGTCTCCGGAATCAATCATCTCTCTTTTCGGATGGTTAACCATTTTAATGCTAAAAATATCCTGGAAATTAATTCGGGCAAGGGAGTGAATACCCTTTTCCTTACAGCCCCTGCACGCGATATTCGCTGTACCTGCGTTGAGAAGAGGGCTGATGAGATTGTTGTTGCAAAGCGCCTTTATGGGGAGTTAAACCCGAAGGTTGACTTAGTTACAACCCTACCTGCTGGCGGGAAACAGTGTTACGATGCGATTTTCATCAACCTGGAGAAAGAGAGTACGCCAGCCATAGAGACACTCTTGTCGTTGAGTCATCAACGTACATTTTGGGTGCTTTATCCGATTAAAAGCAGTTGGAGCAAACAATTTTGGAGAAATATCGTTAATGATGATAGATTGACAGCGACGTTTGAACTGAAAGGTTCCGGAGTGGCTTTCTTAAGTACAGCTTATAACAAGGTAAACTATTTTGTGTAACAGAATCATGAATTCCGGTTGCGGAATTTAAATTTTTTATATCTGACTCTGGAGCAATAGCTTTGGATTTCGGGCCATCCGTTGAATGTCATGGTTTAGGAGGTTTTACCTCTTGAAAAAGAATTATATGAAAAAAAGTTTGGTATATACAAAGACCGGCGACAAGGGTGCCACTTCGCTGGTGGGAGGCACCCGGGTTAGCAAGACGCATATTCGTCTTGAGTCCTATGGAACACTGGATGAACTGAATAGTCATATCGGATGGCTTAGCTGCGAGATAAAGGACAAGGAACATCGCGACTTTCTTCTGTTTCTTCAGCACAAGCTGTTTGACATAGGCTCATATCTGGCTACTGAGACTGAAAGCAAACCACCAGATGAGAGTGTAATTATTAAGGCGAAAGATATTACACGTATTGAGGAGCAGATTGATAAAATAGATAATACTCTTCCAAAGCTTAACCGTTTTGTTCTGCCGGGTGGTAATGAGCCTGCAGCAAGAGCGCATATTTGCCGCACCATAGCACGCCGGGCCGAACGTAATGCCTACAGTGTGGCCGAAGAATACCCTGTTACAGCTGAGGTATTGATTTTTCTGAACAGGCTTTCCGACTACTTCTTCGTACTCGCAAGAAGCGAATGCAGCAGGACATCTGAAGAATTATACTGGGAGAAGGGAGATATATAAAAACTTTTTATACATTTGCGAAAAAAAAGAGTAATAACACTAAAGGATTTTTCAATGTATTGGACATTAGAATTAGCATCAAAATTAGAGGATGCTCCTTGGCCCGCTACAAAGGATGAATTAATTGATTATGCTCAACGATCGGGCGCACCACTTGAAGTTATCGAAAATCTACAGGAGATTGAAGAAGATGGTGAGATATTTGAGTCGATAGAGGATATTTGGCCGGATTATCCCAGCAAGGAAGATTTCTTTTTCAATGAAGACGAATATTAAGTGGTTATAAAGAGAGAGCATCATAAAAAAACATCCCCGTTAATTTAACGGGGATGTTTTTTTAAAAGATATATGTAAATATCTAAAGCAGCTTATCTATTTTAGAAGTGAA
>ENA-UOOR01000646-UOOR01000646.1-fermentation-metagenome-genome-assembly--contig:-NODE-646-length-47784-cov-173.368225_pt1 | contig 47784 bp, 35 predicted proteins | sample MGYA00245780_ERZ724029 | MGnify/ENA primary metagenome ERZ724029 (study PRJEB28704, sample SAMN03018315) | fermentation metagenome | biome: anthropogenic terrestrial biome; feature: soil...
AGTTCAGAATTCAATATGTTTCAAAGCGTTAGTTTTATCCCTGCAAACACGCTTCTTGCAGGTCTTTTGACAGGATACGGACGATGTGTTCGCCGCCGGCAATGTCCACGTGCAGGTCCTCATCGAAATACTGCGGCGCGCGGAACCCTTCGCTATACGACAGGCGGAAGTTGACTTTCCCGTTTGGGTTATAACGGATGTTTGCCCTTGGACAGCCTTTTGATGCCGACAAGTTTGAAGCTATAACAACTGTCCCCGTTCAGGATAAATCACCTAATTTTGCACCGTCGAAATCGGCCAGGAAGAGTGTGTTCAAAAAATTTCGGAAAATGTTCGATTAGGGACGGAATTTTCACAATTACCTGTCCGGTAACACGGCGGCAGGGCAGACAAGGTTGCCCTTTTTAGTGTAATGGCTTATATAAAATGTTAAAAAATCAGATTATATAACCGAAATATAAGCCGGGAAAAACAGAAAAGTCCCTCAAGTAAAAATCAGAGAATTTCAACCCGGGGATTTGGTACTTGAAATCGAGTCCGATACCGAAAAGGAAAGAACTGCCTTTTTTATTGTATAAATATTTGGGCTCGACAATACCATACATGGATATATGCTTTTTATCTAATTTATCCAGGATTTCTGATTTTACCGAATAAAAGGGTACAAATCCCGCACCTATTTCAAACTTGTGGGAATTTTGTCCAAGAGTATATGTTACTTCCAATGGAATTGAAATCCAAGCCGGGTTATCGGGCAGCCCGACAATTCCATCTCTTGAAGTAAAGGGGATTATATTGGTGTTTCCTTTTACATATCCCCATCCGGCACCTATTTTATACCCCCATTTCGATATGGATGGATTATCCCCGAATCTGTTATTTATGGATAATTCGGCCACACTCGATCCCAATATTTTAAGATCGACCCGTTTTTGAGCCATTGCTCCTGCAGAGAGGAGGAAAAAAGCGATAAGTATGCAAGAATAAGCGAATAAATTTTTCATACTATTTTTTATTTTCCAATTTTTTGTAATATCAGACCTTTTACTTCCTTTTTATCTGAGGTTGTAGTATATGCATAAGCATATGCTCCTTCAATGCTGGGGGTATTATTTTTTAAAAGATACTTTATGGAATTCCATAAATTGGCTAATAAATTTGAGTTGCTATTGTAGGATATATAAAACTCTGCTTTTTTGTTAAAAACTTTAACTTGACTTGGAGAAGCATTCCATATTTTATCTGATCCTATAGGCTGTTAAACTAAATCTTTTTGATAAAAGCACTGCAAAAATAAATATAAAAATAGCAATACTTGTTTTTTTAACTATTATTAACCGATGCCGCCTTGTCAGGAACCGTTTCTTTCTCCCGGTTGCAGACAGGCGGCGATGTCCCACACGAACAGTGCGATCAGTTCTCCGGGGGTGAATACCGATTGGTTCATCCTGTTTATTGTTTCGATCAATGAGGACACTTTGTTTTTATCGCTTTCCTGTATAAATACAGAGGAATTGTACCCGGCCAAACTGCCGTGTTTAAATGGGGCGCAACCGTGAACGCCCGGCTTCCATTACGGCATCGCGCAACGGATAATTACGCTTGCGCAACATGTTGATGTAGTCCACGAGCACGATACCGTTGTTTACCACAATACCTACAAGCATGATCAACCCGATGAAGGTGGTGACGCTCAAGGTTATTCCCGTTACGAAGGACGCCAGAATGACCCCCACCAACGTAAACGGATTGGTAGCTTCACCCAGCGAAACACCGTTAAGGTCGGCGGTGGTTTTAACATATCGTTGCTGCGATTGACGCTGGATCTCCAGCGGCCCCAGGCTTTCTACGATGTCGGCTATGGCAGACAGGGGAATTTGTTGTCCCAACAGGTTGGAGACCTGCATCTCTTTCAGTTTGTTCACTTCATTCTGATGTTCCGGTGCATATTGCACTACGATACCGTAGTCGTTCCCGTCTTCGCTGAAATCACCCGATTCGGCTCCGTAAAGGTTTTGCCTTACCTGCATGCCTATCATAGCGGTGTTGAGGGCCATTTGCGATGCTTTTACAGCCAAAGCACCTTTAAAATATCCTAAGCCAATGACCGGATCGATTTAGCGGGTGTGTATACCAAACCCTCAAGAGGTGCGGCACTTTTTCATCAGTCCACTCTCACCGACCTTTTCGGTGTGACAGGATTGTCTGCCACAGCTGGCATCCGTTTCTTCAGCAAAAGTCCAATAATTCCGCCTCCCAGCACGGCAACTGTATTTACAAGGGTTCCAATCATTGTATATATCCATTATTGAGTCTGCTTGAGGAAGTCTCAAATTAGATGATTGACATCATAATCACTTGAAAATCAAATATCATATTTTCAAAAAACGACTTATTAAAGTGGACTCATCATTTTAATCTGTAAAAATACCTATTTTTTGCGAGAAGAAAATGATAGATGTTTTATATTAATCATCTCATAAATCAAAGTGGATAACACATAGATATGAAAAAAAGTCTACCTTTGTAAAATAAAGTTGGAGAAGTATTAGGTGTACCTTCCCGCATATTAGGTTATAAAACAATTTATTAGAATATGTACAATTGGTTTGAGTGTAAGATAAAATACGACAAAATGCTGGAAACCGGCATGCAAAAAACAGTAACAGAACCCTATTTAGTAGATGCTTTATCGTTTACTGAAGCGGAGGCGAGAATAATTGAAGAGATGAAGCCTTTTATTTCGGGAGAGTTTTCTGTCTCAGATATCAAACGAGTGAAGTATACCGACTCGTTCTTCAATGAAACGGGTGACCGCTACTACAAGGCGAAGTTGTATTTCATTACGCTCGACGAGAAAAGCGGATCGGAGAAAAAAACAGCTGTCAACATGCTGGTGCAGGCTTCTACGCTGAGAGAAACCGTTGATATAGTGGAGACGGAAATGAAAAAGACAATGATTGATTACGATATCGCATCGGTCGCGGAGACAGCAATTGTTGATGTTTTTCCCTATTCCGCCGGACCCCAAAAAGAGAAGTTGGAATGAGTATTAAAACCCATATAAATGAATTGCGAAAGGCAATTATGCCGGAAGTGAAGATAGTGGCGGTTTCAAAATTTCATTCCGCCAGTACTGTCCGGGAAGCTTACGATGAAGGACAGAGGGCCTTCGGCGAGAGCCGTGTGCAGGAACTGGTTGTAAAACAAGAGCAGCTGCCGCGTGATATTGAGTGGCATTTTATCGGCAACCTGCAACGCAACAAAGTAAAACAGATTGCCCCCTTTATCTCGCTTATTCACAGCTTAGACAGTGAACGGCTGATGCTTGAGATTGAGAAGCAGGGAGCTCTTAATAACCGTGTTATTCCATGTCTGCTTCAGATCCATATTGCCGAAGAGGAGACCAAATCGGGCTTTTCACCCGGTGAATGTCGGCAGTTTCTGGCGAATGGTAAATGGAAAGAGTGTACTCATGTTCGTCTTAAAGGACTTATGGGGATGGCTACATATACTGACGACAAAGATCAGATTCGCAGGGAATTTCAGCAGTTGAAATCACTTTTTGAAGAGATTAAAGCCGGTTATTTTTCAAATGATCCGGAGTTTAATGAACTGTCGATGGGGATGTCGGGCGATTACCCGATTGCCATTGAAGAGGGCAGTACGATGATACGACTGGGTACCCTCATTTTTGGAGAACGTTAGGTGTGAAGGGTGCCCCGGCGTTACTTTGATGCCGCCTAAAATTAATTTCCCGTACAGCATATCGATTTTATCGATAAAAATACCTAATTTTGTTTATTAGTAAATTTTTGAAAAACATCCGTTGAGTACATGGTCAATTTAGAAACAACTTTTGCGGGATTGCATCTTAAGAATCCTCTGATAGCTGCCAGCAGTGGGCTTACAAATTCACTGAAGAAGATTAAAGAACTCGAGAGTGCTGGAATAGGTGCCATTGTGTTGAAGTCGCTGTTTGAAGAGCAGATAGAGAGCCATTCCGAGAAACTTGCCCAGATAACCGATTATCCTGAGGCTGCAGATTATATCAATGCTTATGTGGAGATGAACCACATGGATAAGTATCTGGATCTTATACGTTCTACCAAGTCTGAGTGTAATGTGCCGGTAATTGCCAGTATTAATTGTTACAAGCTGTCACGATGGACAGAGTTTGCCAAAACCATTCAGGATGCAGGTGCTGATGCACTGGAGCTAAATGTTTTTGTCATCAACGCCGGTGAATTTGGTGATACTTATCTGGAAGATTCTTATGTGAATATTGTCAAAGAGTTGAAGAAAGTGATCAGGATTCCGGTAGTGATAAAGATGGCCAAAAATATCAGCAATTTACCTGGTTTGGCAGGCAAGCTCAAATCGCTTGGAGCAAAAGGAATTGTACTTTTTAACCGTTTCTATCAGCTTGATATAGATGTTAAAAAAATGGAAATCACATCTGGTCCTGTATTTAGTAATCCTTCCGATTTCAGTGATACTCTGAGATGGACTGCAATTGTTTCCGGACGCGTACATGAATTGGATATTGCATGTTCGTACGGTGTGCACTCATGGGAAGATGCCATCAAGGGTATTTTGGCAGGGGCAGGAGGGATACAACTCTGCAGCGTTCTTTACGAACAGGGATTAAACGTGATAGAGAACATGCTCACCTGCATGGAAGAGTGGATGAATCAAAGAAACTTTACAACTATTGATGATTTTAAAGGCAAACTGAACTACGCCAATATCAGCAGCCCGTCACTATATGAGCGGGTACAGTTTATGAAGTACTTCTCAAGTTACAAATGACCGGTAACGAACACCACTGAGTAATTAATATACATTTGCCTGTGGACCGGTATGCCAAATGTTTTGAAAGTAACTGATACAACTAAGTCATGAATATACAACAATTAGAATATATTATCGCGGTAGATAATCACCGCCACTTTTCAAAAGCAGCAGAGGCTTCTTTTGTAACTCAGCCAACACTCAGTATGATGATACAGAAACTGGAAGAAGAGCTTGGCGTGAAGATATTCGATCGTTCACAACTTCCGGTACAGCCGACTGAGATTGGGGAGAAGGTTATCAATCAGGCTCGAGTTGCTGTAGCTCAAGTAAATCAGATAAAGGAGATTATTCAGGAAGAAAGAGGTATTGTGAAAGGTGTCTTCAGGTTAGGAATAATTCCCACTGTATCGCCATATCTCCTGCCTAGGCTAATGCAGGTCCATTCTGAAAACAGATTTGATATACGTATAGTAATTTCTGAACTAACAACGGATCAGATACTTAAAGGCCTTTCCAATGATTCGTTGGATGGAGGTATTTTGGCCACCCCGCTGAAAGATCCTGCTATTACGGAGCACCCTATGTACTACGAAAGATTCTTTGCTTATGTATCTCCATTTGAAAAATCGTTATATTCAAAGACTGTTCTTGATGAAGGTGATCTTACGGCTTCAAGACTCTGGCTGCTTGATGAGGTGCATTGCTTCAGAACACAAATTCTGCATCTGTGCCACCTAAAAAAAAGGCGTGGCGGCAATCATTCCATCTTTTCCTATGAAGCTGGAAGCATAGATACCCTCATCAATATTGTGGATCAGAATGAAGGGCTTACAGTTATCCCTGAAATGGCTATTGCAAATTTGAGCGAAACACAGAAAAAGAACGTGCGATCTTTCAGAAACAGTACACCTGTGCGGGAGATAAGCCTTATTACAAGGAAAGAATTTCTGCGGGAGAGGTTGATTAATATCATTATAGGTGAAGTGAAGGCGGCAGTGCCAAGATCACTTCAGGATGATGCGATGAAAAAATATATTGTTCCTTTGTAGCAGAGATTGGTTTGAAATTATGGAAAAGCCTTATCATAATAAAAAATAAGTCCCGGACGGCTGAATATTTGAGTTTGCCTCATATACAGGTCTAAATGGAATATTTAATGAACCGTAGTATAAGAGAAATCTATGTACGATGGTTTGAGAGGCCATAAAATGGAAGTAGGAGGAAAATATATTTGTTTTCCTCCTACTTCCATTTTCAATGCTGGTTTAATCTTACAGCGTCATTTTTAATCCTGCGAAAAAGGACCTTGGTGATCCCGGACCGTAGATATAATCGGATGCCCTTCCTGCACCGGTATCGAAATCTTTTTGATAGGCATTGAAAATGTTCTGCACTCCCGCGTTCAATTGCAGCGTGGAATACCCGAGGACGGGAATGTCGTAAGACAATTTTGTATGCAACTCAAAAAAAGAATTTACCCTTTCGATTTTATTTTCCGATGCAAACCGGTCTTTGGCAGGGTCGCCTTCCCCTTTCACGTGGGGCACGTACATCCGCCTGGTATAGTTTCCCGAGAGCGTTGCTGAAAAGCGGGTCGCCGGTTTCCACGTGGCGACGAAATACCCGTAAGTATCGGGAGTGCGCATGAACTCGCGATACCCGCCCACACCTTCTATCGGTTCCTGGGCCTGGTCGAACAAGCTTTTCTGAAACGTTACCCCCAGTTGTAGATCTAACAGGCGGCCGTATGCCATTCTTCCTTCCAGGTTTATGCCGTATACTTTCGCGTTTTCACCTTTGGCATTTACCACCAGTTTTTGTCCTTCCACCTCCGGGTCGTCAATGGCAGTAATCTTATTTTTCAAGTGCGTGAAAAAACCTTCCGCCAGTGCGTTTAACTGCAGGCTGCCCACGGTATGGTAAAAGTCGATCGAGCCGCTCACGCTGCGCGAACGCTCTTCTTGCAGGTCTTCCGAAAGGACACGGACGATGTGTTCGCCGCCGGCAATGTCCACGTGCAGGTCTTCATCGAAATACTGCGGCGCGCGGAACCCTTCGCTGTACGACAGGCGGAAGTTGACTTTCCCGTTCGGGTTATAACGGATGTTTGCCCTTGGACTGAAAATAGCCGATTTTACCAGCGAGTGCTTGTCGAGGCGGCCGCCCAGAAGAATGCTCCACCTGTCGTCTTTCCATTCATTTTGTAGAAAACCGCTCGTGGTATGGGTTTTTTGATCCACATCGCGGGTGCGGTATCCGCTTATGTCGGTCAGCGTGTTGTTCAGATACTCGGCTCCGGCAGTCAGTTCGGCAGGCATAAACAGGAATTTGTCGATCATCCGGGTATATTGTCCGCCCAGATGATGGATCAATTCGGTGGAGCGCCCGAACGAGCCCAATCGGTTGTTCAGGTTGTCGATCACTTCCTGGTCTTGGTTTGGTCCGGGTATTACCTCCACCGGGTCGCCCCCGCCATAATAGCTTTTGCGAAGTGTGTGCTGAGCCGAAGCGTAGAGGTTGAACCTGTTTTTCATATCTGCCGAATTTTGCACATAATTGATGCCTCCTCCGTTGATATAGTGTTCCAGTTGTTCGGTGATTTTAGACTGGAACGGTTGCTGTTTGAGGCTGTCGCCTCCGCGGCGGAACTCATGCATGTTGTGGTACTCTATGGAAAGTTTGGAGTATAGCCCTGTTTTCAGGAACGAGCGGAATCCCAATGCCCTGTTTATGAGCATGGGCAACTCGGTGAAACCGTCTTTATCCATGTCGAATCCTTCTCTTTTGCGGTGTTGTCCGTATACCATAATTCCGGCATTGCGAGTGTCGTTTATCAGTGACGCGTTGAACATCGTATTGTTCTCTGAAGCTTTCCCGTTGATGGACGAAAACGTGTGGGTGACATCCCCGCTGTTGCGGGAAGATTCTTTCGTTATCACGTTGATAACGCCGCCGATGGCTGACGAACCGAACAGCGCTGACCCTCCCCCGCGGATTACTTCAATCCGGTCGATCATGTTGGAGGGAATCTGTTCCAGCCCGTAAACACCTGTCAATGCACCGTAAATGGGGCGGGAGTTAATGAGTATCTGCGAGTAAGCCCCCTCAAGTCCATTGATCCTCACCTGTGATAAACCACAGTTCTGGCAATTGTCTTCCACGCGTAAGCCGGGCTGGAAATTCAGTGCCTGCGCCAGGTTTTTCGAGTTGGTGGCTTCCAGCATCTTTACATCCACCACGCTCACCAACGAGGGGGCCAGCATCCGGTTGGTTTCGTTCCGGTTGGCCGACACCACTACGGCGTTGAGCGGGATGCTCTCCTCTTCCATCTCAAAGTCTATCTCTAGTGAAGTATTTGCCCGGATCGACACCTCTTTTGTTATTGTTTTGTATCCCATCATTGAGATCTCCATTGTAAAATTGCCTGTGGGTAAATTTCGTAAAAAATAATGCCCCGTAGCATCAGTTGTGATGGCTATCATAGTTCCTTTTATTCTTATGGTCACGAAAGGAAGGTGTTCCTGCGTTTTTTTATCAAGTACATGCCCGAAAATATGCGCATCAGTTTGGTTCGGTACCCCTTCATCTGCCTGTGCATAGACTGAAATTGTAATGAGGCATAGAAGTAGCGTTATAATATTCTTCATTTTTTTATTTGTATTAAAAGATAATAATTCGGCAGATTTTTAATTAACCGCCATGTAACAAGGTCGTTATCAGTGGCTCTTTGAGAACCGCCGAATTATTGAATTTTTTTGTTTGATAAATATGTCTGACTTAGATATGCTGCAAGTTTTTTTAATGTAAAAAAGTCATGACAGGGTAATTTCAGCAGTACATACCACTTTGGGCAACCTTTCTTCTTAAAAAGAAGTTGTCCGAGAGTTTACAGTGGCCTTTTCTGCAGAAATCACAATTACCGTGGAAATATTTCTAATGCTGGAGGGGCCCTCAACTGCTTCGGGGCAGCAAGCCTGATTAGGTGTGTGTATTTGTAAGATTCCGGATGAAACAGGGCTCCCGTGAGATAGTTCCCCGCAAAAATCACCTCCGGTATTATGTCTGTGGTGGTAGAAGTCTGGTGTATCAGATCAAGTAGTTGAAGTTCTTTTTCAGTATGGTCATGTTGTGCCTGCTTACCAAATTTATATGGATGCGAGTGAGTGTACGTTATGTAGTTAATAACGTGGGTATGAGTGAATAAGGAGGCGCCGCCTACATATAATGTAAACAAGACTAATCCAAACCACTTGAGCAAATTATTTTTTACATGACACATATGTTCTTCTGCTGTAAACTAACAAAGATATTGTTTTTTTGCATATGGTCTGTTTTATTTGTTTTTTTATATTTTTTATTGCTTTTTTATTTTGCATTCTTTAATATCGGTACGTAATCTAATGCCTGATGCGCATACCTAAGCTGTCTTTAATATTTTACCAATGAAGGTCAGTACATAACCCCAATATTAACTTAAAATGAAACACATCTGAGAAGTGTTTCTCAAAAGTACTTTTACTATCATCTTTCTATTGATTATAGATGACTTGGAATTCAGTAATGCAAGTTTTCAGTTCGGAGATTTTGTATTACTTTTGTGAATGTAAAGTTCAACACCCAATAGTCCCGCCGTTTTTTATGGACACTCAGACGATAATAGATAAATATTACAAAGAAGGAACAAAGCTCTATGATATATATATGTCGCATTGTTCAGATGTGACAAACAAGGCCCTCTCTATCGTTCAGGCGCATCCGGAATTGGCAGTGGATACCAGATTCATTGAGGAGGCCGGGATGCTTCATGATATTGGGATTTTCAAAACCCATGCTCCCCATATTGCATGCGAAGGCAGCTTTCCCTATATTTGCCACGGTTATTTGGGACGTGATTTGCTGACATTAGAAGGTTTCCCCAGACATGGGCTGGTGTGTGAGCGCCACACCGGCACAGGGCTTAGCCTGGAGACAATCATAAATCGTAAATTGCCTGTTCCTCATAGAGATATGCGGCCTAAAAGCTTGGAGGAAAAGATAATTTGTTTTGCTGATAAATTTTATTCAAAGTCTCAACTGGGAAAGGAGAAGCCTTTAAAAAAGATAAGACAAAGCCTGGGCAGGCATGGGCGGCATCAGGTAGAAGTATTCGATGAGTGGTGTGAAATATTTCTCTGAGACAGCACACCCGGTTTTTATTGATTTTTTTTGGCAAACTATTTGCAGTGTAAGTTGATGGGTAAATGAATTGAAAGCAATATGACTGAAAACAATAACAACTATACAGATCCCGGAGAAAGGGAAAAAGAGATGAATGAAAAGATGAACGAAGAGATGGCTAAAGATCATAAAGATAGCCTTGAAGAAAATGTAATCGAGGAAAAAACAGACAATTTGACAGAGGAAAAGACCGATTTTCAAAAAGAGCTTGAAGAGTCACGACAGAAGTATGATGAGCTGAATGACAATTACCTCCGGTTACATGCCGAATTTGATAATTTTCGCAAGCGCACACTAAAAGAGAAGGCAGAACTGATTAGAAATGGCGGAGAGAGAGTTCTGCTTGATATTATCTCTCTTGTTGATGATTTTGAACGTGCGCTTTCATCACTACATGCAGCTGAAGACAAAGATGCCATGCTCCAGGGTATTGACCTTATCTATACGAAATTTATAAACTTCCTCAAGCAACATGGGGTGAAAGAGATTGAGTCTGTCGGACAACCTTTTGATGCAGACCGCTTTGAAGCTGTAACCACCATTCCTGCAGAGGAGGAGTCACAGAAAGGTATTGTGATTGATTGCATACAGAAGGGGTATGAGTTGAACGACAAGATCATTCGCTTTCCAAAAGTAATTGTGGGAGAATAAAATGGCAGTTAAAAGAGATTATTACGAAATACTGGGAGTACCTAAGTCAGCCTCGGCTGACGAGATAAAAAAAGCCTATCGCAAGAAAGCCATTCAATATCACCCGGACAAAAACCCGGGGAATAAGGAGGCGGAAGAAAAATTTAAAGAGGCGGCAGAGGCTTATGAAGTGCTTAGCGATGAGAACAAGCGTGCCCGTTACGATCAGTTTGGACACGCGGGTGTAGGTAGTGCTGCTTCCGGCGGTTTTACCGGAGGAGGTATGTCTATGGATGATATATTCTCTCAATTTGGTGATATATTCGGAGGCCATTTTGGCGGTTTTGGCGGTTTTGGCGGTTTCGGGAGTTCACAACGAGGAAGAAGGGTTAACAGGGGCTCCGACCTGCGTGTGAAGGTGAAGCTTAATCTTAAGGAGATCCTTAACGGTGTTGAAAAGAAGATAAAAGTAAAAAAATATGTGTCGTGTTCACATTGCGGAGGGAACGGTTCCGAAAGCGGTAGCTCGTACTCTACATGTTCAACCTGCAACGGAGCAGGCGTGATAACGCGTGTGGCAAACACTATCCTTGGCCAGATGCAGACCACCTCAACCTGTCCCACCTGTAACGGTGAAGGGAAGACTATTGTTAAAAAATGCACCTATTGTAATGGTGAGGGTATAGTGCGTGACGAGGAGATAATACCCATAAGGATACCTGCAGGCGTAGCCGAAGGCATGCAACTTTCATTGTCTGGAAAAGGCAATGCAGCACGGCGAGGGGGAGTAAATGGGGATCTACTTATTGTTGTGGAAGAGGAGGAGGACCCTAACCTTATACGTGATGAGAACGATGTGATTTATAATCTTTACCTGAGCTTCCCCACTGCTACTCTTGGAGGAACAGTTGAGGTACCGACTATAGATGGAGTGGCCAAGGTGAAAATTGAACCTGGGACACAACCAGGCAAGGTGTTAAGGTTACGTAACAAGGGACTGCCTTCGGTAAATGGCTTTGGCAGAGGTGATGAGCTTGTTAATGTTAATGTTTACGTTCCTGAGAACCTGAGTGACAAGGAACGCAAGTGGTTGGAAGAGATGGAAAAATCAGAAAACTTTATCCCTTCAAAAACGGCAAGGAAAAAAGTTTTCGATAAGTTCAGAAAAATGTTCGATTAACAGCCATAATAAAATAACATTATCTATCTACACAAAAAATAGCGATGTATCCTTTTCCCGTATGTCGCTATTTTTCTATTAAAAGTAAACGTAATGAATATCCGAGTAAGATCCAAAGATCCAAAGATCAAAACATCAAAAGCCTAAACTAAATAGATATAAATTTTATATTATGAATCTAAGAGAATTATTGTTGGTTGTAACGCTGTTCCCATTGTTTGTTTTTAGTCAGGTTCTTCCTGTGGAGTATCAAATCATCCCCCGGCCCCAATCTGTAAGTTATGGTTCCGGTGAGTTGAAACTGGGAGAAAAAGTTAAACTTTTTTTCTCTCCGGGACTGGAAAAAGAGGCGGAATTGCTGAACTGCTACCTTGCCTCCGGGAACGGGATTAAAATGGAAACAGTCCTCAGAGAGAAGATTGCTGATATCGTGCTTCGTATAGATTTGGCTTTTAAGTCAGAAAAACCGGAAGGATACCGTTTAGAAACAGGTAAAAATAGCATCAGTATCACTTCTGATAGTCCCCAGGGTGTTTTTAACGGTATACAGTCATTACGACAGATTATTCGGAAAAACGAGAAAGGCTTCACTGTGCAACGTGGAGTAATAGAAGATTACCCTGCCTTTGCATGGAGATCTTTCATGCTCGATGAGGCTCGCCATTTTAAGGGAAAAGAGGTAGTAAAACAACTATTGGATGAAATGGCTTTGCTGAAAATGAATATCTTTCACTGGCATCTGGTTGACGACCAGGGCTGGCGAATCGAAATAAAGAAATATCCTCTCCTGACCGAAGTAGGTTCAACCAGGGATTCAACCGAGGTGGATCATTTTCACAGCAACCGTTACGACGGGAAGCCACACAGCGGTTACTATACCCAGGATGAGATCCGGGAGATAGTTGCTTTTGCTGCCGATCGTAATATTATGATTGTGCCTGAGATTGAGATGCCAGGTCACTCAAGTGCTGCTATTGCTTCTTATCCCTGGCTTGGCACAAGCGGTTTGGAAATCAATGTGCCTTGCAAGTTCGGCGTTCAGTATGATATCTACAATGTTGCCGATCCCCGTGTGTTTGCATTCTTCAACGATGTGTTTGACGAAATAATAACTCTATTCCCGTCACCGGTAATACACATAGGAGGTGATGAGCCGCGTTACGATCAGTGGAACGCTTCAGATCAGGTGAAAACCTATATGGCTGCAAACGGACTAAATACACCTGCCGAATTGCTGGTGTTTTTCACCAATAATATTTCAGAAATGCTGAAAACCAAAGAAAAGCGAATGATGGGCTGGAATGAAATTACAGGAGATAGGCTTCACGATTACCATTCCGATGCAGACACCAAAGGGTTGTCGCAGAAGCTTGCTGAAGGTGCTATTGTGCATTTCTGGAAAGGAGACATAGATAAGATACTGAATACCATAATTAAAGGATATGATGTGGTGAACTCGAATCACTCTTTCACTTATCTCGACTACAACTATAAATCCATTCCTCTTTCTAAAGCATATTCTTTTAATCCGATACCTGAAGGCTTACCGGAAGGGCTAGAAGAAAAAGTACTTGGAATGGGTTGTCAGATGTGGGGCGAATTTATTCCAACCTTGGAAAGCATGAACAGGATGGTGTACCCGCGTTTAGCTGCTTATGCCGAGTGTGGCTGGACGAATAATGATCAGAAAGATTACTATCGCTTCCTCATGGCATTACCCGCTTTTCTTGAACGCTGGAAAAATGCCGGCATTAATTATGGTCCTGTTGAGTAATTTTAAATATTTATGGAATGAAGGAAAAACTGTTTTATTTGGCAATTGTTGCCATTCTGTATTGTTCTTTTCCGAACTTGCAAGCTTCTACTACGGTTATGCCGGAATTTTCAAAAGCTGGTTTTTTTGAAGTTAAAGATAGCGGGCGTGACATATTTAATTTTAATGTAGGGTGGCGCTTTTACAAAGGAGAAGCTTCGCAGGCGGAGCTCCCCGGCTTTGATGATTCAGACTGGGAATTGGTGAACTGTCCGCACGGCTTGGAGTGGATTTCAACCGAAGCTAGCGGTTGTAATAACTACCAGGGAGAAGCCTGGTACCGGAAACATTTCACCATAGACCCGTCAATTGAAGGTAAAGTTCTGAACCTCTATTTCGAAGCCGTGATGGGTAAATGCAAGGTATGGCTCGATGGCGAGCTACTTGGGGAACATTTTGGAGGTTACCTGCCGTTCTCGGTCGAGCTTACAGGAAAAGTGAAAGCCGGTGAAAAACATGTTCTGGCCGTTTGGGCAGACAACAGCAACGATCCGGATTATCCTCCTGGCAAAGCTCAGGATGTACTCGATTTCTCGTACTTCGGTGGAATTTACCGCGATGTCTGGCTTATTGCCACCAACCATATCTACGTGAGTGATGCTAATCGCGCGCGCAAGGTAGCTGGTGGAGGGCTCTTTGCCCGTACTTCTTCTATCTCGGATAATGAAGCTGTTATTAATGTACAAGCTGATATACGGAATGAGGCTAAGATAGATGAAAACGTACTTGTTCAGCTGGTTCTTAAGAGTGCCGAGGGGGAGGTTGTTTCACGCTCTTCCGTTCCGTTGGAAATTGGTGCTGGCTCTTCGGCAACCATCAGCAGGGAGATCAAGATAAAAGGAGCAAAGTTATGGACACCGGATGATCCATATCTCTACAAGCTTGAAGTGCTGGTCCTGAATAAAAAGAAGCAGTCTTTAGACGGCGTTGCAACAAAAGTGGGGGTCAGGATAATTGATTTCAGGGGAAAAGATGGATTCTACCTTAACAACGAACCCTATCAGGGCAAGCTGGTAGGGGCAAACCGTCACCAGGATCATGCCTATGTGGGTAATGCGCTCCCCAACCTGGGGCAGTGGCTCGATGCATGCATACTGAAAGAGGCAGGCTGTGATATTGTACGCGCAGCTCATTACCCTGTCGATCCTGCATTTATGGATGCATGCGATGCACTCGGGCTCTTTTATATTGTGGCCACGCCAGGCTGGCAGTTCTGGAACGATAAACCGATCTTTGCCGAACGAATTTACGAAGATATACGAAACATGGTCCGCCGCGACCGGAATCACCCTTGTGTACTGATGTGGGAACCTATTCTTAATGAAACATGGTACCCAGTCGATTTTGCCCGGATTGTGCACAATATTGTACATGAAGAATGCCCCGGGCAGGGAGTTTTTACAGTGTGCGACTGGGAAGCCAGGGGGCAGGAGAATTTCGATGTGATATATTCGCATCCTTTTCAGTATGGCTTTTGGGATTACAAGTACGACAATACGCCTGAAAATGTTAAAAAGATGTCACTCGATTACGAAAAGGAGGATCGCTGTTTCTTCAACCGTGAGTGGGGCGACTGCGTAGACAACTGGAATTCTCACAATTCCCCGAGCCGGGTGAGTCGCGGCTGGGGCGAGCATGCTCAGTTAGTGCAGGTAAAGCATTATTCCAATCCTGATTATTTGTATACCTGTTGGGAAGCATTATATCAAGCACCCCGCCAGCATGTTGGAGGAGCTTTATGGCATTCGTTCGATCACCAGCGGGGTTATCATCCCGATCCGTTTTACGGAGGTATAGCTGATGTTTTCCGACAACCAAAGTATTCGTATTACCTGTTCGCAAGCCAGCGTGATGTCAGTGATAAAAATCTCCCGATGGTATATATTGCTCATGAGATGACTCCTTTTTCAGAAAAAGATGTAACCGTTTTTACAAACTGCGATGAGGTCCGATTGATTGTCTTGGGAAAAGACACATTGGTTCAGAAACCTGCAGATTTGGGGATGAAAATGCCGCATCCGGTGGTGGTGTTCAAAGATGTGTTCGATTTTATGGATATGAAGGAACTGTACCGAAAGAATAATGCGGCTGATGCCAACATGATTGCTGAAGGGTTGATCAATGGAAAAGTGGTTGCGCGGTATTTGAAGAAACCAGCTCTTCGGCCCGCTAAAATAGTGCTTACTCTTGAAAACAAGGGTGTCGCTCCTGAAGCAAACGGTTCAGATTTTGTGACTGTGGTCGCTTCGGTTACCGATGCAGAGGGTAATGTGAAAAGGTTGAACAATTCATCAATCCGTTTTGAGGTTGAGGGCGAAGGAGAAATATTGGGCGGCCCTGAAAGTGAGGCCAATCCGCGCAAAGTGGAATGGGGAACAGCCCCGGTGCTTATCCGGTCTACTTTGAAACCGGGATTAATAAAGGTCAGGGCATCGGTTATTGATGAAGGTGTCCACACGCCTGCAGCGGGAGAGTTGATATTTGAAACAGTTCCAGCGAAAGATCGTATGATATACAGCGAAGAGGGCAGGGCTTCAGCAAGCGTTTCGTTAAGTGTAGTGAACGTTGATAAAAACAATGACACAGAAGATCTTTCACGGAAAGTGACGGAGCTGGAAACCGAACTGAGGCAATATAAGCTGAAAGAGGTAGAACGGCAACAACAAGAATTTGAAGGAAAATAGATTCCCCTGCCCGTTTAGAATATTCTAAACCGTTATAAAATTTTATCCCGTTGATATTAAAATGCTGTTTCGCTTTAATATCAGCGGGATTTTTTTGGCCTTCTTCTTTTTACCGTGGTAAATCGTATTATCACTCTACTTCATAACCGTGAGGATTCCATTTATTGAAACACCAGCAATAAAAGGGTTGAGTTATTATTAGTCTATCATCAAGGGCTCAACAGCTTTCTAACACCATCAGCCTGTACAGCATATACTTTGCAGTTGATATTCCATAAATCGGCTGGGAGGGTGAAGGAATACTTGTTGCTGAAAAATTTCAATTCATCTCCCTCCTTCACTTCAAAACCAACTGCTTCATCACCATTGCTTATGGTAATGGCATTACCTGTTTTAGAATAAGAAACAGATTTTGTGATTTTGGTGTTGTTTTTGTACTGTTTGTTAAGTTTGCCCACATCTCCGTAATTTGCTCCGTCGCGATCTTCAATATATTGGATTACCTGTTTTGGTTTGGGGTAATTTTTAGATTTCACATATGTGATAGTTTCATTCACCATCTCCTGTGTGACTTTAAGATGAGCCTCGTAATACTGATTTATTATTATATCGACAGGACGGAAAAATCCCCAGAAACCGAAGAAATCGGTTAAGTCGAGCTTGGCTGCATCACATGCATTACGCACATAGTTTAGTTGCGACCATCCGGGATTGTTAGCTATGGGGCGTCGGCCTGATTCGCGTGATATAGAGAAGAGTTTCGGGAAAAATTGCACATCATTTTCTAACCAATGGAAATAGCAGTATAGCTGCCAGTTCATTCGCAACGAAGCGTGTCCAATATCTTCACCACTGTAAGTACCTACGTTTGTGAAAACACGCTTCTCCAGTACGAGTGCCTTATTGTTTTGTTCCATTGTTTCGCCACGTGTCGGGAAAGAGGTCATTTTGTGGTGAATGAGATTTGAAAAGAGGTTGTTTGATGTTTCGGTATTCCCTGCCCAGTTTATTGCTCCCTGGTTCATGTGACCTATTTCGTGTGCCGGCCCCCACGGGTCGTCTTCGTTTTGAAGCATTACTGCCGGATTTAGAATTTTATATAGTGCACCTTCTCCAAAATTTGTCTGATAATCCTGTGCCGACATATAACCTGTTGGTGTGGAACGTGCATACATCCTGTTGTTCATTTGTTCGGGATAAATTCCTTCCCAGCCCATCAGGCTTTGTTGCCATGTCACCATCTCGTCCCAGAAATTAACAGTAGCAATGATTTTGTTGGGAACATATTTGCGAAATCCGTTATCGGTTACAAATTTCAGCATCATATGATTACCTTTTACATCGAAATAGGGGTAAGTTGCGGCAGCCAGCAGTTCTTTATATTTTTCGTCGGTTTTATGTATATTTATGTCCCAATATCCGTTCACCTTGCCGCACTGCATCGGGAAGTGCACGGTAATTGGCTTAGCCATTGGCGATTGAATATTGCTCACGTTGTACATAATATAGAACAATCCTCGATTACGTAGCCTGATTTTGTTTATTCCTTCGTTCAGCATGTAATTGTCGCCATTGAAATTTCCGTCGCCAATACAACGAAGTTGAATTTGGTTACCATTTGTTTTTCCGACTAAAACTATTATTTCTTCGTTTGCTTCGCCATAAATTCCAGTACAATTATCCAGTACCCCACGCTTGTTTATGATTAGTTTTTCTGCCCACTCCTCTGTTATGCTATACGGTTGATAATTAGCTATTCGGAAATCACGAGGATATGTCTCCTTTTTCATGCTTGTAGCAATGCTTCCGAAAAATAGAGGCAGTGCGTTTATTTCCGCGTCTGTTACTCCCGTTTTAAGTGCGGAGCACGAAATATCAGTAAAAACAGTGAGCAATTTTCCCGATAATGGATTGTCGGTGTTTATTTTAAAGAATTCCATCTCGTCGCAACTGGCATAACCGCCCAATCCCGATAGGACTTCAAATTTGATTTTTGTGGGTTTTTTCAATCCGTCTGGAAAGGTGATTTTTGAGGGGCTGCTGGTTTCTTTGAAATCATAGTCGCCATATAAACGGTATTCCTGTTGATCTTGCGTTGCTACATATAGTTTTAGTCTCCCGAAGTTGCCATTTCCGGAACGTGTGTGGTAAATAAAGTAATCAATTATGTCGGGCTTATTGTCGAAATAGTATTCGAGTATTACCGGAAAAAAAGTTTTTCCAAGCCACGGAGAGTGATAAGGTGATCCTCCGAAGACACCATCATAGGTGTTTTCAATATTCTGTCCAGGCTGATATTGGTTGGCTTTACCCGAGGAAGGTATAATTTTTATATCTTTCGCCACATCCACTTCACTTACAGATCCCTGGGCCGGCTTTTGGGTTACAAGCAATGTGTCTCTAGCAAGGGTTTGTTCTATAGGATCTGCCGACTTAAATATGACCATTGCCGTTCTTTCAGCCGGAGACTTGTTTTCCGTTATGCTGACATTATAGATTCTGGCTGTTTCGCTGTTTATAGTACATGTCACCCAACTAACCTCCTGTGGTTGAATCTCAATATCTATCTTTTCCACGTTACTTGTTACGGTTATGTTTCGGGTTGATGATTTGTAAGGCAAGTACAGCGAATCGGGCGATAAAGCCAGTGCCGGCGAATTGCCAAGTTGCTTCACTGTGACAACCCTCTCAAGCTTATCGCCGGTTACAGTTACTGCGCATTCCCTGGAGGCTGTTCCCCTGTTTTCTTTAACACTTATAATAAGCACATTATTATTTATTGAGCTTTTGGAAGCTGCACACCAAAGTGGTTCCGACGACTTTGCACTCCAACCCGAGATATTTGTAACAACTTCAATTGAGCGGCTCTCAGATTTTGTCTCGAAATTCTGGGTCAACTCTTTGATCTCAAGTCTTGGTTCTTCAATAATTTCATCTGGTGAATTGCATGAGCAAATTACTACAAACAATGATGAGATAAAATACAAAAACAGGTTGATTGTTCTCATACGGATTTTTGTAAAATTTTTACAAGCTTTTCTCTCTGCTTGCAAAAATGGATTTTGATTTTAAAATAATTGAAATAATTTTCTGCTCACCATAACCGTTATTTTCATTTGCCTCCTACTAATTCTGAGTCCCCTATTATAACTCTTTTCTAATGAAAATATTCCAAAACCACATTGATATTCAGCGAGTTGAAAACTATTAAAACCGGATTTGGGGATTTTCGGAGCAAACTCAATTCTTATTTTTTAAAATCTGCCTGGACCGGAAATTGCAAGGCAATTGCTTTTAATGCCTGTTATATCTCAAAACAAGTGAAAATGCAACTAATTTTAAATTACATCCTGCATAACGGGTATACTTGAAACTTGCCTAAAATTTATTACACCTGTTAAAAAAAACTATCGATTCCAGCTCTTTTTTAATAATCGTTTCCTCTTCGGCTGTCACATTCTGAAATGGTGTGCGGTTGATGCCCAGGTCCAGCCCAATCAGCTTCATGATTCGTTTACCGGCCACAATATTTCCTCTGTACCGTGCAATTACATTTATAACCTCCTGTGCAAAATTCTGATGATCTCGTGCTTTTTCGATATTACCTTTGTTGTATTCGTTGATCACCCCAACAAGTGAACTTCCAATATAACTTCCAGTCCCACTGATGCCGCCTTGCGCACCTCCCATTACTAACGCCGAAAGTATGGTCTCGTCCTGCCCGTGGAGCATATCAAACTTCCCATTTTCATATAACATACACTGGTTGTATTCATAAAGGCTCTCAAAGGTATATTTAATGCCGGCCAGATTTGGAATGCGTCCTTCAGCCTTTTTCAGAAAGGGCAGCATGGGAAGATAAACACCATTCAATGCCGGGATGTGATAGAAGTAAAATGGCAGGTTGGGTGCACCTGTTGCAATCTCTTCACAATATTGCACCAGTTCTTCCACCCTTCCCGCTTTCGGGAATGGGGAAGCCATGGCTCCAACGCCGAAAGCCCCGATATCCTGCGCATGTTGTGCCATCCTGTAGCTATCCTTTATGCAGGTGGCTCCAACGTGCACAATAACTTTGAATCCGTCAGGTGCTACAGACATCCATTTTTCGGCCAGTTTCAACCGTTCTTCCACTGTCAGCATATAGCCTTCGCCTGATGACCCGTTTATGAACACCCCTATCAAACCATTCTTTTGCAACATGGTTGCATAGTCAGCTATCGGTCCTAAATCTACTTCACCCTTTCTGTCGAATGGAGTGAATGGCGCTACAACTAAACCTTTGATTTTTTCAAATTTCATAATTCCCGTTTTTGTTTTAAATTATTAATCTGTTTTTTCTTTATCGTGCAGATAGGTGAGCTCATGCTTCGGCTTCACAAAAAGTATCATCAAAATTATGGCTGCCAGCACCACAATAGATAACTTGCTGAAGTCGGCACCCAGATTACCCGCGTCTGTAGAGCTTCCCAGTATCAGCGTAACGGCATAACCCGCGAATACACCCATCATGTTCATAATTCCATAAGCAGTGGCACGGTATTTCTGAGGAATAATCTGGCAGAGTATCGGCATATTGTTTGTGTCGAACATGCCGTATCCAATGCCAAAAAGCATTGCTGCTCCAATCAGTCCGGCATATGTGTGTCCATACCCCAGCAGTATGAGAGAAGGGATGGTTAGTGTGAGTCCGATGACACTGGTGTATATGCGGCCGCGGATATTTTTCTGAACCCAACGGTCGGATAGCGGTCCTCCGATAAGCACGCCGATAAACGAGGCTATGGCGATGGAAATGGTAGCCATGGGCCCGGCTTTAGCCATTTCAATTCCCAGGTTTTCGGAAAACAGTGTGGGGAGCCAGTTTTTTGTTGCCCAGCCGGGAAAACTCGGAGCCATAAAGTAGAAAAGCATTATCCAGAAAGAGACAGTGCCCAGGATAATCCCAAATGAGCTTAAAACAGACGTTTTATTAATGCTTGCCTTTTGGGGATCCACATTCAGCCTGGCTGTCTTGGTGCCCGCGTGTCCCTCTTTGTCGTGCAGCAGGAAAATAAGCAGCATGGCATATACAATCCCGGCAATTCCGAACCAATGGAAAACCGTGTGCCATGAATAGTTTGCCGCGATGGTTGCACCGAATCCGCCGAGCGCCTGCCCGGCATATAATCCCGACATGTGAATGCCGATTGCCAGCGACCTTGTCTTCGACGAGTGGAAATCGGCAATCATCGCCAATCCCGTGGGCAGGTAAAGCGCTTCGCTGACGCCCATCAGCGCACGGAGCCAATACACCTGCTGAAAAGTTTGCGCGTAGCCTAATCCGTACGTTACTGCTGACCACACAAACAAGCTCCCTACAATCAGCCATTTGCGGTTTATACGGTCGGCAATTATTCCGGCTACCGGACTCATCAAACCGTAAATAAGCAGGAATATCCCCATTATTCTGCCGAAGTTTTCTGCTATAGCTAACTCTTTAATATCCATCTGCATGGATGATTGCATGGTGGAAAGCATTTGGCGGTCGAGATAGTTCAGCAGCGCTACAAACCAAAGCAAACCGACTAATATCCACGGATAGGCTTTACTGTTCTTCATATGTCAATCTCTCCTTTAATCGTAACTGGTGTACGAACGCCCGGTTTCAGTTCACCTTGTACGGCGTATAGCTCTTTTCCGCTGAAAACGAGTGTTGCCCCCGCACGGGCAGTGTTGGGTGTAACGTCAATTGTCTTCCATTTACCGGTAAACGTGTCAAATATACGACATTCCTGATTGAATTTGTAGTATTCTATGGGTTGAGTCATATAATTTTTCGAGAATTCAAAATTTTGCTGTTTACGCTCGTCAGCTGTTAAGTCTGCTTTGATTGCTATGCTGTGTTGAGAAGCTAAGGCATAGAGAAATAGATCGTGATTCACGCCTCCCAAACAAAGTATATACCTGTTGTCAACCGGCATTGCTGCAGCACCTCCGAGAGAAAATGGCTTTCCGGTCCCCGGATCGATCTGCTCTCCAGCCTTTCCCCATTTCCCGGCTGTGACATCATAGCAAAGCACATCGGTTGCCATTGCCGGTTTATTTTCGGTATCCCCGCCAAAGAAACCACCGAACAGGTAGACGTAAGGTTTCCCCTCTTCTTCAACGGCTGCCATCACAGGCTGAACGCGGGGCAGGCCCGGATAATCGGGTAAAACCGTCCATCCCGAATCGGTCTTCGCATCCATGAAATAAAAAGTATTTGACGGTTTCCCGTTCACGTTTCCTCCCCCAATAAAGACTTTGTCTCCAATAGAGCACCCGGCAAAGTTATCCATGGTGGCAGGTAATCCCGGGAACGGCTTCAGATCAATAGTGCCAGTCCCTGATAAGGAAATTCTATAAACGCTCTTCAGTGATTGCGAAGCGGTGCTTCCGCCAATCCACAATGCACCGTCCGAAACGGGGACGGATACACCGTAAGCCGATGAATGGGGCAAGTGTCCTATAAGCTTCCACTTATTTTTTGTTGAATCGTACAGCATAATTTCATTGTAAAATGCTTTCGAACCGCCTTCAAATCCGGGTTTTCCGGGGAAGTTGGCCCCGCCGGCAACCACTAGCTTGTTGTCTATTAGTGCAGCGTATGTAGCTGATAACCCCTTTGCCAGGTTATTATTCAACCCTTTTGTAGTTAGTTTTGTCCAGGTTATTTTCATATCGTTATTTGTATTGTTGTGTTCTGTGCGTGACGGTATCATTTCGGCAAAGGTTACAGCTAAATTTTCATTTGAAAAGGTTGAAGCTGGTAATTCTTCACCATTCACAAGGTTTCCATCGGAAAAGGAGCTCCATCCGTAACGTACGTATTTGGGATTTCTCACCATTTTTGAACTAACTCTGACAACATTCCCAATAACCTCTGCAGTTGCCGGATAAAACAATCCCGGATACTCAGCCAGCTCGAACGAGCGAAGAGGCTCCCCGTCAGAGGTGTGCAATCCTTCGGCATATTCGAAAAAGAGCCAGCCCTCTCCTCCATCGAAAAAGAGATCGCGAAACAACGGACCGGATGGAACAATATCCGTTATCTCGTATGTTCGATTTAGAGCCCATCGTGCAAGGCGTTCCCCGATCTGTTTTTTCTGACGCGGATGTACGTCGGTACTGTCGCCCAGATCTGAAGAGACAGCCATGCCGGTTTTTGGGACAAGGGCTGATAATCTGCGCTGACTGTCTCTAAGGTGCCCCCAGGTTTCTCTACCGGTTGCCGTACTGGAAAGTTGTACGAAATAAAAAGGGAACTCCCTATCCCAAGCCTTTCTCCAGCTTTTCACGAGAGTGGGGAAGATCACTTCATGCAGTTCCACATTATGCTCGTTCGATTCTCCCTGGTACCAGATAACTCCGGTTATATTTAATTTTGTGATTTCTGAAATGCCGGCTTCGTAAAGGTAGGCTGGATGGTAAGGATGTCGCTGCAGGCTGTTTTTGGATAACTCTATGTTCTTTGTTGCTCTTTCCCGGCACCAACTGTTTATATAATCGTTATTGTTCCAGTTTTGAAACATATCAACCAAACGGGGATGGCGTTCAAGTGTTAGCCGGTCTATCCATGCTTCAGCAGGTGAGCCACCTGTAGCATTCAGTATAAGTCCCATCGGGACACCTGTTTCCTGATGGATTTTTTTCCCAAAATGGTATGCCACAGCAGAGAAATTTCCGGCTGTCTCCGGTGTACATCGCTGCCATTCACCCATAGTAAAATATTGTAACCGGTTAATTTTTTCCAGAGTCTCCTCTTCCCATGCCTCATTATTGGTATAGGCAACAGGTTGCATATTGAGCAGACGTATTTTCGGGAAGTTGGCACCAGGAATATCTTCAGATGCTGTGGCTGCTTTACTTAAAATGAACTCCATGTTTGATTGACCGGAACAAAGCCACACATCGCCGATAAGTATATCTTTTAATATTATTTTTGATATTCCGTTCTCTATAACCGCCGTATATGGACCTCCTGCTTCCAAAGCTGGAAATTCAATCTCCCATTTTCCGTCAGCGCCAGTCACGGCTGATTTTTTATATGTGTTGAATTTTACCGCGACCTCACTCCCGCCATTGGCAGTCCCCCAGAATACGATTGGTTGCTTACGTTGCAACACCATTCCGCTTGAGAATGGAGGAGCTAACCTTAGTCCGCCATACTCTTGGGTAATTGCACCATAAACTGTTCTTGCAATAATACCGGCACCCTCACCGGTTGGATGTACTGCATCAGGCAGTAGGTCGGGACGGCGGTATAGCGGCGTATGAAGGTCAATAAGTGCTACATTATTGATCTCAGCAACAGTTTCAAGAGCATCCTGTACCTGCCAGAACCAGTCCCTGGTACTCGACTTGAATCGTTTGTGCCCGGTGAAGATGGGTGTTAACCTGCAAATTTTCACCTCTGCCCCGGGGTTTATTGTTTTAAAGGTATCAATCAGGCTGGAATAATCTCTTACGAACTCATCGCGAAATTTTGGCCAGCTTCTCGGATCAGTATCATTAAGCCCGAGATGAATGATAACGATATCCGGTTTATATGAAATCGCTTCTTCAAACTCGGGTAATATCCAATATGGCCTGAATCCGTTCTTTAACAATGAAGCGCCGCTGTGTCCAAAGTTTTTTACTTCATATTCTTTACCCAGCATCGCTTGTAGTTGAGCCGGATACTTTTCATCCTGGTTCTCAATTCCCACACCAAATGTCACTGAGTTCCCCACACAGGCTACTTTGACTGGGCCTGCAAAAATCCGTATTCCAAAAATCAGGAAAAAGAGTATAAAAAAATTTACATTCTTCATATTGTTGTTGATAGGATAATTGCAAAAATAATTAAAAATTCAAGAGCATGAACTAAAAATGTTCAATGCTCTTGAATAGGAGTGTTTAATTACGAAAACTTGCAAAATAAACCAATAGATGTATCTACTATTTGCTGTAATATAGATGATTGAATACTTTTTAAAGGCCGACTAATTGACAACATAATTTTCTAATTTAATTTCTGAGTCCTCTCCGAAAACCTTAAAACCCAATTTTATCGGTTTGCAACTTATTGAAAATCAATGATCATCTTGTGAAATTTTCAAGAAAAAAGACTTATTGGAGGAGACTCATTTCTCGATGCGAAAATAGCAGAAAATTAGATGTATTAATCTCTTCGGGCACATGTCTTTCAAGAAGAGTGTTATAAAGATGAGCTGCTTGAGTTTTTACCTTTCATCCAGAATCGTTCGATCTCCTCCAGTGATTTACCGGCTGTTTCCGGCATAAGCTTCCATACGATCAACATATAAGGGATACACATGATACCGAACAGGAAGAAGGTTCCGGCGGGAGTAAGGGTCTCAAGCATCCACGGTGTAAGTTGCCCGATGAGATAGGTGCCTATCCAGAGAGATAGTCCCGCTATAGACATGGCGGTACCACGGATGCGGGTAGGATACATTTCCGACAGAAAAACGAAAATAACAGCACTAATGGATCCGGCTGTGAAAAATATGTACATTAGAAAACATACTAACAGGAAAATGCTTGATAGATTCCATGTGTCTCCCATTAAAAAGTAGGTTCCGATAAGCAAAAGAGAAACAATCATACCAGATACACCAATATAGACCAGCTTTTTCCTGCCTATCCTGTCTATGATTAAAAGTGCCAATATGGTGGTGCCCATATTTACCAGACCAATAAGCGACTGGTAGAACAGGGAATCTCCGCTGGAGAGCCCGCTGGCTTCGAAAATTGACGGTCCGTAGTACAATACGGCATTTACTCCCATAAATTGCCCCAAGATAGCAATAGCGGCTCCTATAATTACTGCACGGAAGATACCCGGGCTTAAAAGCAATTTCCATTCAGATTTTTCTTCCGACTGCAGCATCGACTTTGTTTCGTTTATCTGAAACGAAATAACAGATGAGTCATTATATATTTTTGCAAAAATAGAGGATGCCCGGCTTTCCTGTTCTTTTACAATCAGCCATCGGGGGCTTTCCGGAATAAAGAAAATGATGATAAAGAACAGTAGGGCAGGTAATGTTTCAGCTCCCAGCATACCTCGCCATACTTCTGTTCCAAATATTTTGAGTAAAAGGGGGTTGCTTGAGGAGAAATTTACAGACAGGTCAAGTAAAAAGTAATTCATCAGATAAGCTCCAAGAAACCCGACTGTAACGGCAAGCTGGTAGAGCGATACCATACGTCCCCGGTGCGATGCGGGTGAAACTTCCGAGATATACAGAGGGCATACTACGGATACAATACCAATACCTACCCCGCCAATCATACGATAAATAACTAGCTGATCAAGATTGGCAGAGACAGCACATCCTGCTGCAGAAACAGTAAAAAGTATAGCTGAAATCAGCATTGTTTTTTTGCGTCCCAAACGGTCACTTAATGTCCCGGCGAAGAGTACACCTGTAATCGACCCAACCAGAGCACAGCCTACATACCAGCCACTTTGCAGAGTTGTAAGCGAAAACTGACTGGAAACCTGCGAAACGGTTCCGGATATTACAGCCGTATCGTAACCGAATAAAAAACCACCCAATGCAGCAACAACGGACAGAAACGTCACATAGCCTAAATTATTTACCTTGTTCATCTTGTCTACAAGTTAAAGTATTCTTTATATCTGCAGTATAAGTTACCCGCCTGAGTGTAGGCAGACTGTGGACTCATGAAGTGAGAGAACTCAAAGGTAATGGCCTTGTCGTATCCGCAACGTTGAGCTGCCTCCAGCTTCATGCGCAATTTATCGAATTTTATAGGCAGGAACTTGATGGGCATATCGCGGTCGAAAGTCTCGGCATTTGTCCAACATTTCATACCATATTTATCGGCCAGCTTCTTGTTCACAGTGAAAAAAGCATCCAGTTCATCATAATCGATATGTCCATCCTGGAATGCAACAGCATCAACTACTTCGTGGATTCCCGCGAAAATCTCATCCCATTCCTTTTCGTGCTGCTGAACGGATACGGCTTCGTTTTTGGATAGGGAAATTCCGCTTGCTGCCACAGCTTTTTTCCCATCTATCCAAGGTGAAATAAATGTGGGTAATCCGCCAGATACATCTTTACACTGCTTACCCATTGCATAAAATGCTCCGATAGCTCCCTTGGTGGCGCGGCTTATCTCCCCACTCACATACCAGCCCCCAAAACTCTTAAATTTTTCGCCATAATTTTCCCACACCTCATCAATTACGTATTTGTTGTCTTCTATCTCGTGCGACATGTCGCCAGTAGCCCAGTAATGGCCAGAATCATACAATCCAAAGTAAAATTTCATATCATACTTCTCTGCGAGTCTCAAATACATATCCAGCAGGTCAACAGAAGGCATATAACATCCTTTGCCAAGCAGATATTGTGAAGGGTAAGTAATGAATTTCTTGTAACCCGAACGAATCATGATTACCGTATCAATACCTATTGCCTTCATGTGTTGGAAATCAAGATCCCATTCCGCTTCACCCCAGTTCTGGTGAGGAATATCATGAGAAATTTCATCTAAAAACGTACCTGTAATTTTGATTCCGTTGTTTCTCGGGACAATAAGTTCGCTTTTCAGTTCACTGTCCTTATATATATTTGAACCATTATCCTGCATAATATTTTTTTTGCTGTTGCTACAACTCGGCAACAATGGAATAGCAGCTGCTGATGCGCTGGCAAGAGCTGCTTTTTTAATAAAATCTCTTCTGTTGTTCAGCATAGTTGTCTGTATTATATGTTATTTGTTTTCTATACAGTATATTGCTCCAAAAAGTTTTTCTGCCATTCGTGCGAAGCCTGTATCGGTAAGATGTACACCATCAACGGTTGCTTCGCCATTATTACCTATCAGGTCATCACCTGTCAGGTAGTATATGTTTTTATCTCCACTGCGTTTAATCTTTTCGTATTCTTCTTTTAACAGTCTGTTCTTTTCCGTGATTGTTTCATAGGTCTTTCTATCGTAAAATGAATGAGGAAAAATGATTGTTTCAACGAAAAGGATCGGGGTGTTTGGATTGGTTTTACGCAATATGTTGAAAAAAGTCATTGTTTTTTCAGTCAGCTGTTTAGCGTTCACATTGGGAATAAAGTCTAGTATAAACATCGATGCATCCCGGCGAGTTGCCATTAATTCAGCAATCTCATAATCGAGCTGACCGTTTCCGCTGAATCCCAAGTTAATCACCTCCCTGTTTAATTTGCGGGTAAGGATGTTGGTATACGACATTCCCGGCCTTGAAGCACATCCTCCCTGAGTGATGCTGGTTCCGTAAACCAGAATGGGATGAGTTGTGTCGGGGTAGGGCAGTGCCGGATTTTTAATATAGGCGGTGGAGTCTATGCCTATTGAGAGAGAAATAATTCCGTCATAAAGAGGAAGAAACATTATATATTCCCGTTCCTGCGCCGTCATATTCGAGATAATGACCCGTTCGTTTGTCTTCCCTGTAGGAAGGCCTGCTTTCACAGGTTGCCAGTGATTTTTTTCCCAAGCATAGAGATCGATCCCCTTGATACCTGTATCGGTCATATGGTTCATATGGTTATCTCCCGCCACTTCCCATCTCGTAGAGATGGCACTGCTGTTTGTCCTGAAACGTAACGCTAGGCCGGAACTGTTTTTTCCCAAATTCCATAACGGAGCGCGGCACCTCTCTTTAAGGTAGGCCGGGAGTCGTTCGTATCGTGTCTCGGTTTCTTCCGATATTTTTCCTATAAGCTGAAACTGATCTGCCTCATAATATACCGTTTGCGCATGTATTTGCGATGTGACTAAATAGAGGATACATGCTAAAAACAAATTTACTTTTGTCATCTGGTTATTTTTATTATTTACATTATTGTCAGATGGATTTTTTGGCCCGTTCTTTAATTGTGCCGGATTCCTTCCTCATGTGTGGTTATGCCTGACGATTTAAAAAACGATCTTCTTGAAAGCTTATTGCTCTTTTTTTTGCTTATTTTTATCAAGTTGCGAATATTGTTTTTATATTTCTTCTTCTATTTCAATAATGAGTCCCCTCCGATAAGTCTTTTTTGCTGAAAATCCAACAAAGAATGCTATCGATTTCCAGCGAGTTGTGACCTTCTGAAATCGGGTTTTGGGGTTTTCGGAGCAGACTCAATAATCAACTGTTTTAAACGGACTTCTCGCACCTGACTGATTAAAAGAACGGAATAATTATCAGGCTATACGGCTATTAAGTCAAATTTAACAAAACCTTTGTTATTTGGGAAACATTGGGAATAATTCCCTGATCTCCCGATCGTCGACACTACGGCCAAATTCGCAGATTTCAAATGCTTCGATTGTTTTTACTTCTTTTGCCTTGCTCCCATACCATTTTTCAACAACAGGTCTGTCTTTTTCCTTTATCTCTCCCCGCTTCAGCACATATTCTTTCAGGATATATTCAATTTTCTCTTCTTGTGTGTCTGGAATGATCTTGTTGCTCCGGTTAATCCAGGGCAACCATTCATATATTTGGGATGCATGAGCATCAATGATATATGCTTTCTCTCTTACCACCGGTGTGATATCTACTACGATATCGGGGTTGGGCTTTTGACGATCAGCATAACGCCCTCTCGTATAAAGAAATAAAGGACTCTCGGTTAATGCCGGGACTTCTGGTAATATTTTAGGGACATTAACCAAAAATGCGGCATCTTGTACCAGTAAAGAGGTGTTCCGGTGATCAGGATGATAGTCATACGAAGGATGAGTGATCACAATGTCGGCTTTCCACTCCCGTATCAGTCGTATCACCTCCATGCGGTTTTTTAAATTTGCTTCCAGTTCCCCATCTTCATTATTGAGTATCTCGTATTCACAGTTCATTCGCTTCTTTACTTCCTGAGTTTCATTGTATCTGCGGATAGCTATCTCGTTTTTCGTGCCTTCATGATGTCCCTTATTGCCATTTGTAAGAGAGACAAGTTTAACTTTATATCCTGAGCGTGATAAAAGGATGCCGGTACCGCCCGTTGTCAATTCTGCATCATCGGGATGGGCACAGATTACAATTACTCTTTTCTCTTTGTTTTTCATACCTTCTGCATTCATGTTCATTGCGATTAGTCCTAAAATCAGAATCAATATTAAATGGCTTGTTTTTTTCATCTCCTGTATGTTGTTAATAATGTTTATAAAAGCTGCCTTACGGGTCAAGGCCATTCAGTTTCCACACCCTGCTTATGTAACATTTGTTGAAAATCCGTCAAAAGCTCCCGCTGTTCCCTTACAGCTCTGAAAGGCACCTCCTTCTTTTTTGCGAAAGCAATCAGTTGGCCTACCGCTTCTCCAATGCTCCACTCCACAGGGTGCAACCGGTAACAGCCGTTGGTGATATGAGTGGTGCCGATGTTTTTGTTGGCCGGGAGCAGGTTGTTCATACGTATGGGTAGCAGTGCGCCGAGTGGTATTTGGAAAGGAAGCGACGGAATGTCGATATAATTGATGCCACCTGTAGAGGGATGCAGGTCGATGGCATAAAAACCGATGCCCACACTGTCGAAAAATTCTGCGGAACGCATCCCTTTAATATCGCCGGCAACCAAACGTCTGTTTTCGGCTCCCACGTGTTCTTCCAGAACTGTGAATTCGGCACGGATGCGTCTTGATTCCCGGATGTAGGGATATTTTGCCATCCCGTCATGGGTGCCCATGATATCCCCTCGCAGCCTTAGGCCGTGCCATCCTTTACCGCCATCGGGTCTGGGCACCTCGGTTTGCAACCAGTAGAAGAGTGCGTGGCTCAACTGTTTTGCCTTTTCAACATTTTCTTTGAATGTTTTTTCCGGCACATCCAGCAGGTTACCCAAAAGAAAATCGTTTTGTGGCCAGTTGACAATGGTGATATCTCCATCATATGTGCCTTCAACAAAGTTTTGTCGGTTTATGATGCGACGGTAGTTCCATAAGTTGAAGAGACCTTCCGGGTTTTTCCCCGATGGGTCGAAGCCCACTTTCTGAGGTTGCAGCGTACGTGGATTAGAGTAGGATAAATCGAGCAACCTTCCCGACCAGGGAGGAGTCAATTCAGGAACATATTTTCTCCAGAAATCATACTCCTTTGGAGGATCCTGTACATTGTCTCTTCCGGGTTGATAATCCATTGCAAAGCAGACGGTAAATGCCTGGTTGTTCATCGGATCAGCCTTTTCGGGTGCATGCAGTTCTTTAGTGTCATGTTTCGATTCTGTACCTGTAATATATTCCGTATTTGTCAATGGGAGCAGATCTCCACATTCAGTTGCATCAACGAAAGAATCACCCGTTAATATAGTCCGGTCACCTTTTTCCATGCTCTTTACTGCTACACTTATTACCTGGTCACCGTAGACTTCGCTGCTCCATACCTTATGGTTAAGGAGAATCCGCAATTTTCCGGTACTAAGAAACGGCGAAAGCATATCTGTCAAGACGGACACGGCAACTCTTGGCTCATGACATATCCTGGATACGCTCCCATCACCCGGATTGAGATTTACCCGGCCGCGGGCCGCTTCCGTAAGCGGATAATTCTGACGGTAGTAGTTGCGTACCTTATTTCTGAACTCTCGATACGATTGCGGTGCGCCGTGGGTCTCGATCCACTGGTGTTCGTCGGGAGGGACTCCCTGCTGGGACACTTGCCCACCAATCCAGTCGGTCTCTTCGGTCATGATCACACTCAGTCCATTGCGGCAACAGGCAAGAGCGGCAGCACACCCCCCCATTCCTCCACCCAGGATGATGACATCTGCGTGTAGTTCACGTGATCTGGAATTAATGGACTTTTTTATATGTTTCTTGGAGGGTATAAAAGTATTATTACCCTTTAATGCTGCAGAACCTCCCAATAAAGTAGCGTACGTAATAAAACTTCTTCTATCCATCTTAATTCTCTTTATTTATTGTTTTTTAATTCTGAAATGTCTATATCAATATATTGCTACCATATTTGTAATGGTCCGTTGTTTACCATCGCTGGGAATTATTGTTTCCTTCCCATTTATTAACATGCATGATGAGCCTCCGCCATCCAGATTGATTGCCTCTGTACAGCCTAATTCCAATAAAATATCTGCTACATTCTTTAATGTCATGCCCGGTGTATTAGGCGTTTTATTTCGTCCTTCGCATACGAAGAGTACAACGTATCCGTTCGGGTGATATCCGACTGCCGAGCGGGGATGATTGTAATTGGGACCTACACCACTCGCCTCATCGAACAGTTCGTTTTCCCATAAATTCTTGTACTCTCCCTCTTTTATTAATAGGGGGCCGGCACTAATGGCTTCTTTAGGTTGCCATTTCACAGCACCTTCAGGAAAAATTGCTGAAGGTATGGGCATAGGCTTTTCACCTGATTTATTGGGAGAAGGAGAAGGATAGGCATATAAAATGTTATTCGAATGATATACCCACTGAGAAGTGAATGTACCATCGCTCTCCATCCCGAATGCACCTGTGGTGGGATAATAATTTGTGTCTACCCCGTTATATTTCCTTGTTGTAACCGTTTCTATTTTCGACACTGTCTCCCCGTTCTTTATGATCAGTCCCAATGAAGTTCCCGACCAGAAAAATCCGCCGTTAAGAACCACTTTGGGAAAAGAGTTAGCTTCATAGAACTGTGTAGGGGTATGATACCCTTTTTTTTCCCCCAGGATTTTAAATTTTGCTTTTCCTTCGCTCACATCAGCTACAGCGATGTATGCCTGTACCAATTTTCCGGAAATATCTTTTTTATATTTATATATGGACAGATATTCCGGAAGGTTGCCAAAATTATCTTTTTTTTCCCAATTGTTAGAAGAAATTACAAAAGGAATTGATTTATAACGCAGATTAACAATGAAAGTTGTAACTTCTCCGTTTCTTTTAACTGAGATTTCAGTTTTATTGGTTAGATCGTATATGGCGGTTGCCGTTTGAGGAGCGACCATCTCAACATTATTCGCTAACGTCAGTCTTATCTCCACTTGCGAAAAGTCTTGCCCACTTTCAAACAGCAAGTCTATCGTTTTCCTGAAGTTGTCAATTTTTACATCAAGAGCTTTGTGTGAAAGTACCTCAAGTTTGGTAATGTACCTGAAGTCAAATTCGTTTTCTTTGTTTTTGTCTGAACAGTTAAGCAACAGCAAAGAGAGAATGGCAATGCGAAAAAATATATGTCTCATTTTCTGTATTTATTAAAATTATATTTTATTTTTTCAAAAAATGGTTTTTCATCAAACCTTCATATAAGGAAACAGATTCGGGAACTCCAGCGAAAACAGGACTTTCCGCTTTATTCATCAACCCGATGTACTGATAGATGAATATTTTCTCTACATACGGCGATATGGCTTTCACTTGTTCAATAACTCTTTTTGCCGGAGCAGGAAGTAAAGCACTTTGATATACTTTTCCTTCAAATCTGAACACTTCTACATCTGCCCACAGTTTCGATCTGGCTGCTTTTTTATGGAGGTTATGTAAGTTTTCGAAAAAGGCGGCGCTTTCTTCTACGTTTGTTTTTTCCACTCCTATTTCATCCTGATAGGCAATATAGTCTACATTGAGTTGTTCTAGTTGGCGTACATATTTTTCATCGGGAGTTACATTTCGTGTTCCGTATGGCGCAATAAGTGTTTTTGCGTGGGGAATTAACTTGACCGCTTCTTGTGAAGAAACATTCACATAGTTGATAAAAAAATCATCGTAATGTCCTCTAATGCCTGTTTCGTTAGGATAATACCAACCGTAGAAACTTTTGTGGTGGGAGTATTTTTCAGCAATTTCGTTCATGGCTTGTAACCGGAGTTTTTCCACTTGCTTATCCTGCATAAGAAAAGCCGATTTAGTCCAATCGCCATAGAACCCGTTACTCACGAAAAACTTAATATTGTATTTATCCGCAGCCGAAAGGACCGTTTCCAACGGATCTTCACATTCCAGTTGGTGTTTAGGCAGAAGTTTTGAAGGATAAAACGTTTTGTCGCGTATAGCCGTATTCAACAGCACCAGATACCGGATTCCGGTGTCGGCGATTTCTTTTATTTTTTTATCCCATTGTTCTGCTGTAAATGCGGCTAAAGCAGGATTCCAATATTTGCCTTCTATCAGGCTGTGGTGTTGAAACTCAAACCACGAACCTTCAATGGCTTTTATAGAAGGATGTCTTAAAATTGTTGCCTGTAATTCTGACGACAAACATCCCAAAGCAAATGTTGTTCCTAACGATTTTAAAAATTGTCTTCTTGTACTCATATCCTTGTTGATCTCATTTTTTAATGATTTTCAAACGGCTATTCCTATTAATATGGATTAAACATAACAATTATTACTTAATATAATTACATGATTAGAACAAGATTAGAACTATTTCTTATTCATGAACTAAATTAAAATACGATAAAATCCATTTATTCAATTTTTCGATTTGTTCAGGATATATTTTATGTTCTCCTTGGGGGATTGTAAAAACTTCCTTGGGAGCTTTAATTCCGTTATATGCAGCATAGATTGCAGTAGGGGGAGTAGTTTGATCATTGAATCCCCATGAGTAAAATCCGGGAACTTTCACTTTCTCGGCGAAATTAACTACGTCATAATAAGGTAATACGTTTTTATATACTTTTTCTTTTTGGAGTTTCCCTATATTGGCGCTGCTATTATAAAAATCGGGCCAAGCCCCTGGTCTTCCATGGAGATACCCTGTAAAATCACACATTCCCGGGCAGAAGGCTGCTAATCGTTTCACTCTACGTTCCAGCGAAGCGGTGATGATAGAGAGTGCGCCACCCTGGCTGGAACCCCAAACGGCAAGCCTTTCCTTATCAAACTCCGGAAGAGAATAGATGAATTCCACGGCTTTAACACATCCGGCAATTACCCGATTGTAATAAAAATCATTGCGATTTTCGATTCCAATATATTGATATTCTTTTAAGGCAGATTTACTCAGTTCGTTATAGAAATTTTCTTCTAAAGTAACCGGATAATCGTGGATATAAACGCTTAAAGTAATAATTCCCTGTTGCGCCATTTCCATTTCGGGTCTTGATGGATATACCCCTGCACCTGGAAATCTGATTAGTGCAGGAAGTTTTTCATTCTTTTTGGGCAGACATAGGACACCGTAAAAATGACCATCTTTTTTACTTATCTGATATTTTACCTGAAATACATCTATTGAATCATTTGAGTATTCCGGAATAAGTGCCAGTTCACTGTTGAGCGGTTTCGTTAATACTTCTTTTATTTTTGTTTGCCAGAATTTGTCAAAATCGGCAGGACGAGGGGTGGTCGATTTAATACGATCCGGTTCTATCGCTGCTGTTGCTGTTTGGTATGTTTTTTCACCTTCCGACGAAAGAATAACTTTACATCTTAGAAAACCAGAGGTTATTTCCGTATCTCCATATATTTTATACGTTCCTGGAATTGAAGGTAAAGAGCCTTTTATACGGGGAGGCATTTTTTCGGGTCCAATCTCATAGAACAATTTGTCGTTTTCTGAAATATTGGAGAGAGTGATCAGAAAAAATACGCTGTCTTGTTTTTTGTAGATCCCTTCTTCGAGATTTGACCGCACATCAATTTTTGGATGTTCTCCTTTTTTTTGTCCGTAAATTACGGTTAAAAAGCCCGATAAAACCAGGAAAAAGAGAGTTGTTTTTTTATTCATTTATTTTTAGGATTGTTGGATTTTAGGGTTGTTTTGTATTTCTTCCCAAATGCGTCTGTAACGATAATTTCTATTGTTGAACCTTTCGACGCAGGAGTGGCTCTGAACATATGTTCGTTTATGATGGGCGAAATCCATTTGAATTCCAATTTGTCTTTATCGGCACACATTTTTACCACTTCGGGGTCAATGCCTTGGAATCGGGTCATTTCGCCCCTGTTTTGACCGTTTTCCGTCCATTCTATTTTCCAGTTTTTATCCCAATTCCAGACGTTTACGGTTACATCGCCGGGAAAATTGGTGTTTTCTCCTACGGCGTAAGCGCGCATTTGATACTCTTGCGGATGACCGGCGCTTTTAAAGTACCATTGTACGTTGTCGCCGTTTATTTCATATACTCCGTATCCGAGAGGTGTTCCGTCCAAGCAATAATCGCCTTGCCACCATGTGCCGCAAATAGCGGCAGTGTTGTGTTCGTAGAGATTGGGCGCATGGATAATGTTTTTATTGTAGTGCATGTGTCCGGTAAGAATGTGCGCGTTATACGGTTCGAGGATTTTAAATAAAGCGGAAGCGTTTATGGTTTGTCCGCCCATGTTTTCGTTGGAGTACGAGAACGGTTGTGGCGTTTCGGAAAGTTGTGCGGGAATATGCATGGCAACGAAAACGGTAGAACCTTTGGGTACATGGGATAGATCCTGCTCCAACCATTGGAACATTTTTTCGGTAATGTAACCAATGTAGAAATAGTCGCGTCCAATGTAAAAAACATTATCAAGGACTATATAATGTACTTTCCCGCGATTGAAAGAATAGTAAGCGGGACCGAAAACGCTGTTATAGGTATGGGTAGATGTTTCATCGGAACGACCGCCATAATTCTCATCGTGGTTACCCAATACACGATAAAAAGGTATACCAGTTTTGTTCAGTTCCCCAATATAGCGGGAGTAGAGTTGAGGCCTGTCGCCCACAAGGTCGCCGCAGTCGATACCGAACACATCGTGTTGCTTATTAGAGTTTATTGTCTGTTTGCAATCCTCCACAATCTTCGTATATGATGCGAAGTTTTCCTCTTTGAAGAATTGCGGGTCAGAATGAACCAGAAGGGTATGACGATGGTCGTTTTTGGGGTTTTTCTTTATTGTGAAATGAAAAGTTTGACTTTTTTCACTGTTGATCCTTTGATAAAATTGAGGTATTCCTAAACTATCTTGCGTAAGATACCCCGACGGAGTAGTAATGTATACAAATTCAGCATTCCTATCGGGTGAGGGCATAGAGAACAATCCATCTTTATCGGTCAGTACGCAGGTTTGCCCGTCTGTAACCACCACGTTAGCTACTCCTTTTTCCCCACAGGTTACCTTCCCTTTTACCGGGTAAGACGTTTGTGCTTCTGTACGTGTTGGAAGGCATACGCAAAGTAAGGCGGCAAACAATATTGAATTTAAAGATTTTTTTTGCATGTATTTTTAATTTTTATCTTTGGATAGTGCCTTGTCGATTCCTTTTTTAATGGCACCCCTCTGGTCATACATGATCAGATAAATCATATCGAAGAACATCAGTCCGTCTCCTTTTGTCAAACAGATATAAACCGCCTCTTCCGCATCTTGCGGTTTGTTTTCGAAATTCAACACCCGTAAAGGCTTCCATAATCTTTTTCATCGAGAAAAAATACCGGAAGAGGAGCATAATGTTTCCTCTTCCAGTAATGTGAAACCAATTTATTCTAGATTAACATTCCAAACGATCACTCCGGAGTTGGTGCATAAGAAGGCTACCGTACATGAATTTCCATCAGGAGCCACACGTATCGTCACGTCACCAGTCACATTTCCGTTCTTTCCGTATGAACTATCCAACGGAAAGTAAAGCCAATCGTTCCACTTTCTGGTATGAATCAGATTCACAATGCTCTTAACAGAAGAGGGGTCTTTCATCATGGGCCTTACCTGAAAGATCTCTCTCATCCAATAATAATAATCTTGTTCGATAAGAAAGATATATTTTGCCCCATTCATGTTTACATAATCGAATGAATGGCCAACCCCGCTATCTTCATTAGTGAGCCATTGGTGAAAGACATTTTGTATATGATGCTCAGAGGCATATATCGGCTTATTGGTTGTGCCGTCCATATAGGTAATCGCTACTTTCCCTATTCCGTTATCGTATCTGGGAATAAAGTAATTGGCGTTTTTACCGAATTCTACGGGAACGATGGTGGGTTGCATTCCCATCTGGTATCCCGGATCATATTCAATTTTATCGGGTTGTTCGGAAACAACCTGCCCGTTTTGAATTTCCCAGCGTAAAAACATGTTTTGAAAGGAGACTCCCATATACAGGAACGCATGTTTGGAGATATCTCCCCTGACATATATTTTCCTCCCTACGTCAATATTCCCGGGTTTATCGATATCCACATCATAAGAGAATAATAATTTGGGCTTTGCCGTAACGCCTTCCCACCAGAACATATGAATGGTGTTGGTGCCGCCTGCGGGCATCCAGCGAGTCATATAGAAATTAGAAGCGACGATATTGCCTGCATCATCGCCGGCCATATATAACGGTACCGTACGGGTGAGTGTGTTCCAATCGATACCTTCGAATGACAGAGTGCCTGCTTTGGTACCATCTTGGAGGTTGTAATAATCGAATTTGGTCCGTTCATGGACTACCAGATAATTGCCGCTGAAAGCAATTGCCCCGTTGTTGTTTGATACGAAATTGAGCTCCGCTGCTGTTTTCTTCCATAACTCTTTCACGTCAATTGCTGTGGGAACCACTCTCAATTGAACCGTGTAGGTTTGCTTTGCCCCATCAGCTCCGATTACGTCAAAACTTACCGGTTTGGAGAAATCCATATATTCTCCAAGCGGTACTGATGACTCAACTGTCGCGTTGTTGGGGATGCTTACCGACATGCGTATTTTGGCAAGATCTGTTTTCAAACTTCCGTCTACCTCCAGTTTAATGATATTATTTTCATCGGGGGTAACCGCGAAGTCGGTATTGGAGCCATCGGGCAACATGATACGGATGCCGGTCACTTCGTTTCCGGGCGTTGGGACAAGTACATCTGCGCTTTCACATGAGAACATCAGGAGTAACCCTAAAATCCCCGCTATTTTATATAAATTCTTCATTGTATTTTTCATTTTAATTACCATTTATCAATTTGTGTACACAGTGGGTTGTTCTGAATTTCATTCAATGGAATGGGAAATTGATAATACCGTTCCTCGAAAAAACGATCTTTTCCATCGCAATCTACTATCTCATAGTTGAATGTGTCGTCTGCATTTTTGGTGATTTTCATACCGTGCATCCGTTTTTTCCCTAATACTTCAAGTGCAATTCTCCAGCGTCTCAAGTCCCAATAGCGTTGTCCTTCGAATGCCAACTCTATCTTACGTTCTTCTCTGATTATTTGTCGAAGGTTTGCCTGGTTGGTTTCGGTTACATTAGGTAGTTTAGCTCTTTGACGCACTTTATTCAACGGAACCAGCGCTTCAACGGATTTTCCGGCTTCATTTAACGCTTCGGCCTGATTGAGCAATACTTCGGCATACCTGACTTCCGACCAGGCAGTTATGCCTTTTTGTGCCATATTGTCGCTCTTTTCGTTTATCATCTTACGAATATAATACCCTGTAGTCGTTGTATTCGGATGATTGTCTATTCCAAATTCTTTGAATCCGTCTGTACCTCCTACAAAAGTTTCAATGGTGCGTCCTTTCCATGGAGCTCCGTTGTATAAAATTGAAGCATAGAAACGCGCTTCCCTGTTCTTGTAAGGATCGGCTTTATGTTCAGGGTTCTCCCAGTCGAACTTACTGCCGTCTGCCATATAATAAGAATCCACCATTTCTTGCGTGGGTACCGCCAGACATTTCACATCAGTATTTTTAGGTGGAAAATCGCCTTTTGGGCTATAAAGCTTATCAAATAATATCGAATGGGTGAGTTGTCCGTGGAACCTGTATCCCAATACTGTTTCTTTACACAGGTCGGTTTGTTTGAAGACATCGGCATAATCGGGAAGCAGGCCATAGAGTGTCCCTTCTTTGTCAACTACTTTTTGAGCTGCTTCTGCAGCTTTATCCCATCGTTTGGCATAGAGCATTGCTCTTGACTTGAACCCATATACGGCTCCTTTGGTCAGGCGCCCGAAATTGTTTTTGTCCCATTCATCGGGCAGATTTTCGGCGGCAAAATCCAAATCTTTTTCAATAAAATCCCAACATTCATTCTCCGGGCTTCTTGCCTTGAGTGCCTCATTGGGCCCGTCGATATAGTCACGGATGACGATGCTCCCGTGGTTCCTGACAAGCATGAAGTGAAGATAAGCCCTGAAAAAACGGGCTTGAGCCTGCATCAGCTTCACCACATCTTTATCATATTTTGCATATGTCTCCAATCCGTACAGGAATTCATTGATGCGACGAATACGGTTATATTCATATTGATAATCGCTTAAAATATTACCCGAGGGGCTGATATTGCCGGAATAGACCACTTTGTTTACATCGCCTCCATTTCCCCCCATTACATTTGTGCTGTAGCGAAGGATATCGGAGAATCCGTCATGAAGGCTCACATCCGCATATTTTTGACCATACGGGCCATATTCATAAATGGGTTTATAAAAACCATTAATATATAAATAGGTGTTTTCTACAGACTTCCAGGCATCCATTTCACTATATTTAGCACGAGGCTCCGGATCTAAGAAGTCAGAGCATCCGATTAATATAAAAACGGCGGAAATAATTCCTGTTATAGCTTTTACTTTTTTCATTTTCTTATTCGTTAAAAAGTTAGATTAATACCAAACTCATAAGTTCGTTGTTGCGGATAATATCCGTTTGTAATCTCAGGTGTCTCAGGGTCTATATTGTATTTTGTTAATTTTGACCATGTAAATAGATTCCCTCCGGTCAGCATAAAGCGGATATTATTAATACCTATATTGCGGATGAAGTCATTTTTTAAATTATATGCCAACTGAGCGTTCTTCAATCTCAAATAACTGCCGTCGCGTATCCACCAATCTGATGCCCATCCGTTGCAGTTACCTTTTTCGGCTGCTATAGTTGACAACCGGGTAAATTCAGAATTCGTATTTTCTGGCGTCCAGCTGTTTTCAATCAGGAAGTATGGTGAGTTTCCGTTTCCATGGAAAGGGCGTGTAAAAATTGTGGCGTCCACATGCCCATTTCCATACACACCGCTAAGGAATACATCGGTAATGGCAGCTCCCTGGAAGAAAACAGATAAGTCGAAGTTTCTCCATGTAGCACCCAGGCTTAGTCCGTAAAACAATTCCGGCAGGTTGCTATTTCCTATGAATGTGTAATCTTGCGCTTTGTCTATTTTGCCATCTTTATTTAAATCTACATAGCGAATATCTCCGGGACGGATTTGATCTTTGCTTAAATGAGCCAAAGTAGGGCTATCGATGATTGCTTCATCGGACTGATACAATCCATCGGTAATGAAGCCCATTTTTTCTCCCATTTTGCGCCCGGTACGTTTTTGATAATCTGGGACATTGGGACTTTCATTCATCCTTAAAACTTTATTTCGCGACCAGCCAATATTTCCTCTTACATTGTATTGAAAATCGGCCACTTTGTTTTGATGGGTTAGTACTACCTCAAAACCTTTGTTACTCACTTTCCCGCCGTTAATGGTGCTGGGGTGGTTTCCTCCCAACGACCAGGGATAGGTGCCCAAACTTGGAATCAAAATATCATTGGTTAATTTGTAAAAGCAGTCAAATTCCATCCCGAATATGCCACGGCTCAGCATGAAATCAAATCCAACATTGTAAGTAGCAGTTTTTTCCCAGGTGATTTCTCTGTTTACGTTACCTGCTGTATATATAGAGATATATTCTTTGTCTCCAATATAAAGAGTGGGAGGATTTGGGTTCATTAAGTTCAGGTATTGGAAGTCGCCAATACGGTCGTTACCCAACAGCCCGGTTGATGCCCTCAGTTTAAAGTTCTCGATTTTATCCTTATACCTTGCGAAAAACGGTTCTTCAGATATTCTCCAACCGAAAGAAGCGGCGGGAAAGAAACCCCATCTATTTTCAGATGGGAAACGTACAGACCCATCGTAACGGGCAACTAATTCCGCTAAATATTTGTTGTCATAGTTATAGTTTATGCGCCCCACGTAACCGGCGCGGTTAAATTTATAACTTCCCCCGCCTATAGCATCTCCTTTTTTGCCGTTTAATATATCTTTCCCAAAATTAAGTTCATGTAATGTTTTCAGGTCAAACCCCTGAACGGTTGCCGCTAAATTTTCAGATTCGTAAGATGATTGCTCATATAAGAGTAATGCTGAAATGTTGTGTTTGTCGAAAGTCTTATTATAGCTGATGGATGGTTGTACTGTAAGTCGTTGAGCTTGTGAACTACTATTTCTCAGGACAGACTCTTTAGGTTCACCATGATTGGACTCCACGATTTCATATTCTTCTGTCTTTGCATTGTAGCTGTTCATAAGGAATTGTTCCCTCCACGATTTAGCTGTGGTATAATCTTTGTCGTAAGAGGTTTTAAGTTTTACAGTTAGCCCATTTATAAAAGGCACATCCCACGATAAAGTGAGTGAAGATATCAGTATGTTCATTATGGAATTACTGTATCCGGTCAGGCTGTTAAACGCCATGGGATTGAATTTTGCCGATTCATCAATGTTGGCCGCCACAGGCAGGCCGCCGTATTCTGTTGGAGTAATAGGCATCATGCGTTGCGCCAGGTTGATGGGGTTATTCCAAGACTGATTCGATACCGAATAATAGCCTGATTTCCGATCTTCCTGTCTAGCACCCAGGTCAAGCCCTAATTTGAAATTATTATTTAAGTTCACATCAATATTTGAACGCAGGTTATATCGCTTAAATGCAAACTTATCTACAATACCTCCCTGATCGAAATATCCCAGTGAGATGAAGTATTTTGCTGTTTCGTTACCTCCGTTCACAGAAATATTATGATGAGTTGAAGAGGCGCCGTCTTTCATTAATTCGTCAAACCAATTGGTATTTGCGTATTTGCCTTCAGGATCTCCATTCAATACTTTATTATATACCTCTTCGGAAAAGAGCGGCTCCAATCCGTCCATTTCCCTCGCTTTATTATAGTATTTAATGAAGTCGGGACCATTTAAAAATTTAGGATAATTAGTGTTCTGGTTATATGAAACTTTTCCGGTATAAGTAATTTGCGGTTTTTGCAGGCTTCCTCTTTTCGTTTTTACTAAAATCACTCCTCCTGCTCCCTGCATTCCATATACTGCTGCGGCAGAAGCATCTTTCAAAATAGTAATGCTTTCAATTTCGTTCGGATCTAGATTGGTAAATGAACGTTGCACGTCGTCCACAATGATCATAGGGGCAGCATCACCCAAGGTCGAGACACCGCGGATAAGCAACCTGGAACCGTCAGATCCGGGTTGTCCTGACTTCTGTGTCGCTACTAACCCCGGGAGTTTTCCGACTAAAGCGTTTGTCAGGTTACCGGATGGTGCACTTATAATATCCTTGGCTTCTACTTGCGCTAAAGAACCAGTTACATGCATCTTTTTTTGTGTTCCATAACCAACCACAACAACCTCTTCCAGAAGCTCTGTATCTTCCAGTAGTTTTATATTCAGAAAGTTTCTGCCGTTAAGAGGAACTTCCTGGGTTTTGAATCCAACATAAGAAAATTCAACTACTGCCTTTGAATCATTAACTGTAAGTTGAAATTCACCCTTTCCGTCAGTAACCGTACCTTGACGGGTACCTTTAACCATTACGTTCACACCAATCAGGCTCTCGCCTTTTGAATCTTCCACGGTACCTCTGACTATATTTTGCGCGTACGTGTTCGTACTGCAGATCAGAAGTATGAATAAGCTCAAAACGGATAACGTTTTTTTACATTTCTTCTGAAGAAGTAATTTTTTCATCCTTTTCATAAAATTCATCTTGTTTTTAATTTAACAATCAATTTGTTTTTCTTTTTGTATGATAATTATCCTGAATTTGTTGTCTTTTATTATAAATTTTTCATTCTTGAGATTGCTATGGTATAACTGCATTCTTTTCCCGGTTGTGTCTCCTTTTTTTGGTGCCAGTACTGTCTTTACCCAGCACTTTTTGTATTGAAAGATGTTTGGCCACGCTTTGTTCTGTTACAAAACGCATAAATATGAGGTAAAAGAGATAGTGAAAATGTTGTTTTGTCATAATGTTTAGTCTTTCACTGTAGTTGTTATTGAAAATGCTCGTTATACCTTTCCTGTAATCCAGTTGTTTCCGATACTTTTTCTTTGGTTACATGATATCCCTTTTTAAAAGTTAAAGGGTTTTATCCGATAATTTTTGTAGTTGTTGGCCGATCCAGTCGAGGCGATGGAAATATTTTTTTCAAATATTTCTTTTCTCTTGTAGGATTCATCTCTGTGTTTTTTTATTATTTTGTTATGATTTTAACAAGCCTTTTATGTAGTTCCATATCGCTCTGCTCTTTTGATTGTGATAGCCGGTAAAAGGCATCGCCTCCCTGATAGTAAGCAACTTTTAACGAGTCGAAAGCACCGTTCCGTTCAAAAACATCCAAATAATCCCTCAGGCGATAACCCCAGTCTTTGTTGTTCTTCAGTGCTCTATCATCGAATTCGACCTCCAGGTTCATTTGGAATTTTTGAGCTCTGTTGCAGGCTTCCTGCAGTCTTTCGTATGGCGTATTTTCGTTGAAGAAATAGTTGGGCTGATAATATACTACATTGAAACCCAGATTTTTCCACTCTGAATATCCGTCGGAGTTGAAGTAGGGAATCCAATAAAAATCATATTTCTTGCTGTAGATATAGCTTGCCACATCCCTAGCAAGATCTCTGCTGTTTGTGGCTTCCTCTGCCAGCCAGTAGAATCCGACAAGCTCTACATTCTCAAAATTTGCATTTTGAAAAAGCTTCTCGGCATAGTTGATATACCATTTACATGCATCCAGCCTGTCCTTTTTATTTGAAAAAAGGAGAGAACGTCCATCCAGCATGCCCCAGTCAACTTGTCCGGGGATAGGCTCGGGTAGGCTTAACACAACTTTTCTTTTTGTGAATTCCTCGTTGCTGCCTTCTTTTCGTATACTTCCGATCTGTTTATTCAATGCATGAATAGCATTGCCATCTCTGAAATAATTGTGAAGGAGATTTTCCCATTCAATTTTTCTTGCAGGCAGCTTTTCATAACCGGAAGCAAAACCCCGTCCCTGTCCGTCCTTAATTTCCAGAAATAAAAAGCCGTCGAATAGCCAGTTTGCCTCTCCGTTTACCTCGGAGGAGACATAGGGTGCAAAATGCTCCGAGTCCCACCGGATACTACGGTGCACACCGCCGTCGTAAATTAGGACAAGATGCTTCGGAACTTCGTTATAATGCGTTAACTCAAGAGGAGGACGTTTTTCTTTAAAGATCAGTTCTTCTTCGTGGCTGATTCTGTCCCCGCTCGAACATACTGCCAGGGTTGATAGAGCCATAACCAGCAGCATTGAGGCAGTAGATATTCCCTTAATTTTTGTCATCGCTTAATAATATTTTTTTATCGGTTATCCAGAACATTCCGGGCAAAATCAAACGAGTTGTTTATTCTTGAGGTATTGATGCTTTCCATTATTTTCCAGCATTGGTACAGTCCTCTTGGGACGTGGAAACACCCTTTCCATTTTCCGCCTTTCAGGTCCAGCAGCACCTCTCCCTGTCTGTTCAGGTATCCCCACCATTCCGGGGACCGTGGATCCTTAAAGTGGCTCCATGTGTAATCGTGTACCTTGGCGAACCAGTCAAGGCACTCTCCCGAACCGGTCAGTTGGTATCCCTTCAGCAGAGAAATCAAAGTCTCCACATGTACCCACCACAGTTTCTGATCCCACTCCAGCTGCTGTGTAGGAAATCCTTTACGGTCCATAAAATAGAATATACCCCCATGTTCTTTATCCCATCCGTATTCGACTGTTTTAAGGGTTGTCTCAACTGCTTTTTCGATAAGTTCCGGTCTGTTCATCCTTTTACCCAGGTCCATGATAAACCACATAGCCTCGATGGCATGTCCCGGGTTCATCAGTCGCCCGTCGAAAGTATCGGAAAGTGATCCATCCTCGTTGACATTTTCCACGATCAAACCGTCCAGTTCGTGTCGTAAAAACACCTCCATCACCTCGTGAATGCACTCATCTATGGTTTTTTTCAGGAACTCATTGTCTAACAGGTGCTCAATCTCGAGTGAAAGGTTGCAGAGTATCATCGGCAGTGAGAACGATTTCAAGTTTCGCGTTCCGGGAAATGCTTTGTTCCATTTCCCTTTTGGATTGCTTCTTTTTGAAAGTATTATATCGAATGTTTTTTTTGCGATCTCTGCATACTCTTCGTTTCCCGTTGCCTTGCTCAGTTGCCCGAAAGCCATTGCAGCAAAGGTGTAAGAGAAAATGTTATATGGTTCAATGATGGGTTTCCCTTCACGGGTGAGGGAGAAATACCAGTTCAGGTTGCCGTCGTGACCGAATTTTCTCAAGAACTCTCCGCCCTGAATGGCGCAATCAAGCCACTCCCTTCGTTTTTCCACACTGTTGTATAGCATTGAGAACATCCATACCTGTCGCCCCTGCAGCCATATGAACTTATCGGTATCATATACGTTTCCCTGCCGGTCCAGGCACGAGAAATATCCGCCATAGTCCTTGTCCTGGGAGTGGTTAAGCCAGAAAGGAATCACATTTTCAAGTAATTCATCCCTGTATTGAATAGAAAGGGTGTTAAAATCAATCATTTTGTTTTTATTAATATTCATTGAAGAGTGTAATGATATCCATTATGGAATAATACATATTTTAATATCAATACAAAGGAAATAAAAAATATTTAATTAACCTAGTACTTGATAAGAAATAAATTAATAAAATAAGAGGCTTGTAGGTATCAATATTAGTAATAGATATGCTTTAACTTTTGGATATTATTTTATGTTTAGTATTTCCTTTATTTGTTGATAGAATCCAACAGTTCAGGTCAATAATCCGGTTTTAGTTTATGTAGTTTCCCTTTATATCTACTTCTTTCTCAAACGGATTTAAAATTTGGTCAATCAGCATTGCTGCTTCTACGCTGGCAAGCTGGTTTTGTACAACGAATTCGGGGAACCAGAATCTGGAATATATCTCTTTTATTCTCATTGTTAACTCTTTTTTAATAGAAGTTTTCCCATTTTCTTTATTTCGTTTTTTTTACGGGATTTTTTTCACCTTTTTGTTCGGTTGGATTACATTGAAACGGTGATCATCTGCATATCATATAATAAAAATAGCCTTGTTATCTATTTTAAGAGTATATTCTGGAAATCTCGAAAAACAGATAATGGCTGTGCCGTTTTATTTTAACAACTACCACAATCGGTAATATTGTTTAGCAAATACCTTATAATTCAACTTTCGCAAGCATCAGTTATTAGGTCTTGTGCACTGACAACGAGATATTCAGCTGCTTTGCGGGGACACATCCCGCGTAGACTGGCGTTAAAAGAAAAGCTGTTTGAAGCGAAGCAAGTTCTTTTCTTTTGGCAAGCAAGCGGCAGATGGGTCGCAAAAGCAGCGGGAGTCGAGAGTTAGTGCTAAACATAAAATCTTGCGAAACTTAAATTTATAATATCTCTTCGGCTATTTCATTAAAATAATCAATCGATTCTTTTATCTCGGGC
>ENA-UOOR01000648-UOOR01000648.1-fermentation-metagenome-genome-assembly--contig:-NODE-648-length-47698-cov-9.628991_pt1 | contig 47698 bp, 44 predicted proteins | sample MGYA00245780_ERZ724029 | MGnify/ENA primary metagenome ERZ724029 (study PRJEB28704, sample SAMN03018315) | fermentation metagenome | biome: anthropogenic terrestrial biome; feature: soil; material...
CACCTGACTTTTAATCAGGGTGTCCGGGGTTCGAATCCCCGATGGTTCACCAAAGCAATATAATCCAAACTTGATGGCTATTTAATGCTATTTAGTGAGGGTTATTTTTTTATACAATGGCACTTAATCATGTACTATTTTGGCTTCATCTATTTGTACACTCGATTATAAAGGAGTGTATTGAATGAAGCGTCAACAAAGCAATGCTGATATTGTATCATTGTATAAGCAATTTCAAACGCACAACAAAGTTAAGAATTTATCAGAAAAGACAATTGATTACTATTATTGGAACATTAAGCCATTCGTTAGTTATTTGTTCAGCCAAAGCATTCATTATATTAAAGAAATAAATTCAAGTGTTATTGACACCTATATTTTCTTTATCTTAAAACGAATTATGCCAATGCAACAAGTATTAATACACATATAAGAGCAGTAAGGGCATTCCTTTATAGTAGCACGGTCGGATCATGCTTTCCCACTCGCTCCACGGAATAATCCGCTCTATCTGTGCCAGAAATTCTTTTTTCTTTGTCCGCACCTGCGCAGTTCATCGCTCAGAGCGGACAGACTCATTTGTTTATCCATACGCTTATTTTACCATACCCGACACTGATTTCACACCTAATTTTTCTGTGCGGTGTTGCCTTAAATGTTTTTATCTTCGCGAATAATCGACCTGCTTCATTTTCCCATTTTAAGTTTATCAGGCTCATTATTTTCAGGCTACTTTTTTTCTCATACCATTATATTTTCGGTTGTGATTACACAGTAAGTTATTTACTTTGTGATGCTGGTATTCCGGCTTCGTGCAATGCTCATTTGGTAAAGTCAATTTCAAATTCTATTTCATGCTTTAACGGAATCCCATTATCGCCGATCAAAGGAATTGATGGTTTCATTTTTCTCGAAATATCCAAAGCGTTATGATACAATCGTGCCATGTCGAATCCTCGTTTTTGGTAAAAACGGATTGCATTAATGTTGTCATTCGTTGTGACAACATTAACTTTGTTACAATTGGCCTCTTTAGCTATAGAGAGCAATTTATTTATTAGAGTTGTCCCTATTCCTTTTCCCCTTAATAGGCTATCTAATGATGTTATTTCACAAACATTTTCATGGATGGTATAAGTCAGGAGCCCTATGATATCGTTATTTTCCAATGCAACGATACCGTCAACTTTGGTCATATCAATTATAGTACCGCGGATTATCATATCAGTCGAAAACCAATGTTCAGCGATAAAGGAATTAATATGCTCTCTATTTTGCGTATTGATATTTACGTATTCCGTAAATATCACCTCCATGTTCCATAAATAATCAGCAATTCAAATGCTTACAAAATATTTTAACATTAATGCGTATTTAAAACAAACGGGAACGTTATAGCTCCGGTTTGTCGTCAGGCCAAGATCCATAGCCCAAGTCATCTGCATAGTCTGGAGAAGTCAAGAAGCGTGTAGTGTATGAACACCTAAAATTTTCTGGATAGGCAGATAGACCCCTTGCAGCCTGACAATATACCATAATGAACGGCGGTTTTGATTTTCAAAACCGCCGTTCATTATATTTCGGAGTGCATATAAACTGTGCACTTTCGTGACATGACGGCGTAAGCTGAGATTTTTTCCCGCTCTATTCCCCGTACTTATTTTGCAATAAATTTCTCATAAGTCAGTATTAATGCGGCTTTTCAACCTGTTAGCAGACACTATAAAGGTATTGCAGGATAACCTTAACAAAGTTTTAACACTGTTGCTCAATTTCAAATGCCGCTTTAACACCAAAGGTACTAAAATGATATTTGCAACAAAAAGGGGGAACTTTCTATGAATGAAAATTTAGGCCAAACTATCGAGCAAGTAAAAAACCTTATATTTAAAAAAGAATACAAGAAAAGCGAGGCTCTTATTTGTACGGCAATGTTTCAATATCCAGATAGTCCCATTCCGCATAATTTGATGGGGCTCTTGCTGGAAAGCAAAAATCTCCATGCTGAAGCAATGAGACACTTCCGTGCTGCATATGCGCTTGATCCTGCTTACAGGCCGTCTTCCTGGAATCTGGAATGTTTTGGCAGCTTTACTATGCCTCATTTATACGCTTTTTCTGAAAGCGACTGTAGTGTACATTCAAATCAAAAGTTAAAGAGTGGTGAAAATTAATGTATGTCATTATTGCCGGCTGTAACCGGGTTGGCGCCAGCCTTGTTAAAAAGCTTTCTGAAGAAGGGTACGATGTTGCAATAATTGATCGTAATGAGAGCAACTTTTCAAAATTAGGTAATGGATCAAATTGTAAAACTGTTACTGGGATACCGATTGACGAGGACGTTTTGAAAGAAGCCGGTATTGAAGGGGCTGATGCCATGGCAGCTGTAACAAATGATGACAATACAAATATTATGGTCTCACAGATTGCGTATAAACTTTACCATATACCAATGGTGATTACCCAAATAAATGATCCTGAAAAGCAAAAAGTATTGGCTGACACGGGGATTAAAATAGTCTGTCCTACCGCACTTACCATGAATGCTTTTTTCGATGAACTGAATGGGGGGAAGCTGGAGGTATGAAGATTATGATTGTTGGTGGCGGAAATGTTGGGTATTATCTGACAAAGTCTTTGTCTACCGAAAAACATCATATTATGATTATTGAAAGTGACTATTCTCGCTGTGAACAAATCGCATCTGAACTTGGCTCTGGGCATATTGAAGTAACCAACGGTGATGGTACAGATATCGAATGTTTAAGGGAAGCTGGAATTTATTATACAGATGCGTTTGTTGCTGTAACTGGGCACGATCAGAACAACCTGATCGCATGCCAACTGGCAAAAAAATGTTTTGGAGTAAAACAAACCATATCCAGAGTGAAAAACCCTAAAAATATCAGGGTGTTTAAAAAGCTTGGAGTTAATTCTGTAGTCAGCAGCACAGAAGGCATTGCCAGAGTCATTAATCAAGAGTTGGATTTAACTGACATAAACAGCTTATTTCAAGACAGATCATCCAGCGTGCGGCTGCGTAAAATTGTTGTTGGGCAAGGATCAACTTTTGAACATAAGTGCCTGAGAGACTTAGGGCTGCCAAAAGGCCTTATCCTAATTGCTGTATTACATGGCAATCAAGCGGTTATCCCTAATGGGGATACGCAGCTTGAACCTGGTGATGAGGCCCTTCTTATGGGGAGTGAAACCGATATCCTTAATGCGAGCAGTCAGTTTAAAAGGTGATTAAAAATGAAAAAATTTGTTTTATTAGCTGAAGGTGTTATCCTTGAAACGCTCTTTGCGGTAGGGCTTATTTTTATAGGCCTGATTGTGTCTATTTTGATTTGTAGGGTGTAATTATGACAGTTGAAAAACCAATTAATAAGTTTTATCCGATTAGTTATTTTATTGGGATTATTGTTACAACGCTGGGAATAGTGCAGTTTTTGCCTGCAGTTGTATCGCTGTTTTATGCTGAATGGCGAATTATGGAAATTTTTCTGCTGACTGCTTCTCTGACAGTGCTTGTTGGAGTCAGCATGACTTTTTTAGGGTTTCGGTACAGAAACCAAAAGCTCAGCTTTGGTGAAGGCACTGTAGTAGCATCGGGTGCATGGCTGATTGGCACTTTGCTGTGCGCCTTGCCATATTATTTTTCTGAAAATTGCTTATCCTATCTGGATTCCTGTTTTGACGTAATGAGTGGGCTGACAACAACTGGGCTCTGCCTAATTCAAAATATGGATCACTTGTCGAATGGAATAAACATGTGGCGTGCTATCCTTACATTTGTAGGCGGCCAGGGTATGGTGGTACTTGCCCTGACTTTCCTTACGAAAGGCCAAAGCAGTGCCTATAAGATGTATGTTGGTGAGGGGAAAGATGAAAAGCTTTTTCCAAATGCTGTAAGCACTTCTAAACGGATTTGGCTTATAAGCCTTCTTTATCTTGCAATTGGCACCGTAGTAACATCTGCTACTGCTTTTCAAGCAGGTTTGGCACCTGACCGGGCTTTCCTTCATGGCATGTGGATTTTCATGTCGGCATGGAGTACCGGAGGATTTGGTCCAATGAGCCAAAATGTTTTGTATTATCATAGTGCCCCACTTGAATTTGTTACCATGATCTTCTTTATCATTGGTTCACTTAACTTTGCATTACATAACGCAGTTTTGTCTGGAAAACATGATGAGCTGCGCCGCGATATTGAAGTAATTACATTTACCATAACTCTGTCATTTTTAACTTTAATCACCACATTTGGACTAATGAAAAACAATGTTTACCCAAATGCAATGGTAATGTTCCGCAAAGGCTTTTACCAGTTAGTATCAGCGCATACCACAACCGGCTTTATGACCGTTTATGCGAAGCAGTTTTATCATGAATGGGGAGACATTGCATTGTTTGCCATGGTGATCGCAATGCTCCTGGGCGGATGCGCCTGCTCTACTGCTGGCGGATTTAAAGCTATGCGTATAGGAATAATTTTTACTGCCTTCAAAATGGAAGTCAAAAATATGCTGCTACCAGAATCACGGATGCAGAAGCAGAAAATCCACCATATTAAAGATATTACCCTGACCGATTCGATGGTAAGGAGCTCATTCCTTATCGTGATGGCCTATATTATCACATTCGCTTTTGGTACCCTTATGGGCATGTTTGCAGGTTTTCCATTCAGCATGGCCGCATTTGAAAGTGCGTCGGCAACAGGGAATGTAGGCCTTTCAATCGGTGTAACATCGGTTTCAATGCCCGCTTATCTAAAACTTACTTATCTGATAATCATGTGGCTTGGGCGTCTTGAATTTATGTCAGTACTTACATTAGGAGCCTACATTGCCAGGAAGGTCGGGAAAAAATGCGCTTAATCAAAACTGTTTCCAAAATAAATTTGGTTGTTGCAGCATTTATTGTCCTCATTTCTGTAATTCCGATGCCAGCAAAAGCCAAAGCCAAAACTGTAACAAGTACAGAGATGATTGAAGAAGCTACTGCGCTAGATGGAAAGAGCGTGTCTTACCAAGGTGAAGTAGTTGGTGATATCTTGTACCGCGGCGATCATGCCTGGGTAAGCATTAATGATGGGGAAAATGCAGTTAGTGCTTACGTCCCGGCAATGGAAGCGAAAAAAATCAAGTATACCGGTAGATACTGTGTTACCGGTGACACTGTTTCCCTAACAGGGACTTTCCATAGAGCCTGTACAGAACATGGCGGCGACCTTGATATTCACTCAAATAAGGTTAAAATAATAAAGGGGGGTTATGCAGTAAAAGACAAGTCTTCTCCAGCTTTTTTAATTGCTTCAATAATAATGTTCCCTTGTGCTTTAGCTGGACTTATAATAGTAATTAGGAAAAAGGCAAGCTATAATAAAGCTTGCCGAAAGGGCTCGATAATTCGGAGATGATACCAACGAGTGATACAAAAACTGAACACATTTTAGTCTGCTTATCACCTTTTTCATCAAACAGTAATATTGTCAAGGTAGCAATTGAGATGGCAAATGCTTTTAAGGCAGAACTGACAGCAATTTTTGTCGAAACACCGGCAAGCAAGCAAATGAATGAGTGCGATCGGGCTGAACTCGAAAAGAACCGGAAGCTTGTGGAAAAAAATGGTGCCAGGTTTGTGCATTTATATGATAATGAAATTGCTGTACAAATTGCTGAATATGCTAAAACTTGCGGTGCAACAAAAATTGTGATTGGGTGCTCTACACATTTTAGAAAGCGGTTATTTCTAAAAGAAAAATTTTCGTGGCGCTTAGCACAGCTTTTCCCTGATTTTGAGATTTACATAATTCCAGACAATGCGCCATACCATTACACAAAAAAGGAGAAGCCACTGAAAGCATTTTCCCTGCGCTCAATATTAATCACAATAGGCTTGCTTTGTGCAGCAACGTTACTTTGTATGCTTTTAAAAAAAGCCGGATTTACCGAAGCAAATATTATAACAGTGTATATCCTTTCAGTTTTATTTACCTCTTTTCTTACAGAAGGCTATAAATATGGAATTATTGCTTCAGTGCTCAGTGTACTTATCTTTAATTTTTTGTTTACAGAGCCACGTTTTACTTTTTTAGCCTATGGAACGGGCTATCCACTAACCTTTGTTGTTATGCTCATAGCAGCAATACTGACAAGCTCACTCACTGCACGTGCTAAAAAAGAAGCGAAGTCCAACGCACAAAAAGCGTACAGAACAGGCGTACTTTTGTCAGCAAGCCGTAATTTGCAGCACGCTGAAAGTGAAAATGATATTTTCAGCGAAACAGCAACTCAGATTATGAAGTTGACAGAAAGGCCCGTTATTTTATATCCAGTTGAAAATGGAGGACTTGGAAAACCACTTTTACTTTACCCGGATGGGTTTTGTGCAAATAAAATTGATGATGCTGTCTGCGAAGCAGAATATTCTACAGCAGTTTGGGTATATCAAAACAATGAGCAAGCTGGTGCAACAACAAAAACAAATCCTGCCGCAAGATTTTGGTACCTTGCGATACGTGGGAATGACAGCGTTCACGCAGTTGCAGGCATTGCAGTAAAACAGGATGAACATTTTAGAAAATTTGAAAACGATTTACTGCTTGCCCTTCTTGGAGAATGTGGTGAAGCGATGGAAAGGCAACAACTCCGTGAAAGCAAAATGGCTTTTGCAATAGAGGCACAGCGCGAAAAGATGAGGTCGAGCCTTCTTCGAGGGATTTCACATGACCTTAAGACTCCGCTGACAAGTATTTCCGGCAATGCGGAGATATTAACGAAAGACGGCACTTTGCTGAGTGATCAGCAAAAGGGCAGGCTCTATATTGATATTTATGAAGATTCTGAATGGCTTATCCGCCTCGTTGAAAACTTACTTTCCGTTACACGTATGGATAATAAGGCATTAACACTAAACAAAAAATCAGAACTTATCTCAGACCTGATTGATGAAGCTGTTGCCCATTCAAAACGTCATTTGCAAAACCATAGTCTCAATATGCTGGAAAATAACGAATTTCTAATGGTTAAAGTCGATGCTTCCCTGATTATACAAGTATTGGTAAACCTAATTGATAATGCCGTAGAACATACACCCGAAGGTTCAAACATTACTATTTCAACAGAACATGAAGATGATCAGGTGTTCGTATCGGTAATAGACGACGGCCCTGGAATTCCAAATGACATTAAGCCTAAAATTTTCCAGATGTTTTTTACAACTGGGAATGTGCGTAGCGATGCACGGCGTGGGCTTGGGCTTGGGCTTGCCCTCTGCCGCGCTATTATTTCAGCACATGGCGGAAAGATTTGGGTTTCGGACAATAATCCTCACGGTTCGATCTTTACTTTTTCTCTTCCACTCATTAAAGGGGGATAACAATAACATGCTTAAACCTTTAGTCCTTGTAGTTGAGGATGACAGGCCAGTCCGTAACTTTATTACACTTACCCTTGAGACGCAGGAATATCGATATAAATCTGCCGAAAATGGCAGGGAGGCAATTATGACTTCCTTATCTTGCAAACCGGATGTTATTATTCTTGATCTTGGATTGCCTGATATAGATGGAGTAGATATAATTAAAAAAACGCGCACATGGTCTAATGTCCCGATTATTGTTGTCAGCTCAAGGAGTGAAGACGCAGATAAAATTGAAGCCCTTGATGCTGGAGCCGACGACTATCTTACAAAACCATTTAGTATTGATGAATTGCTTGCGCGTTTACGTGTAGCACTTAGACGACTTCGATTCATGAAAAATCCAGGGCCTGACCGTACAACTTTTATAAATGGCGGTTTGAAAATTGATTATGCTGCCGGCTGTGTATACGTGAATGGAAATGAGGTGTACCTTTCACCAATTGAATATAAATTGCTTTGTCTGATGTCACGCAATGTTGGCAAAGTACTTACTCATAATTACTTTTTAAAAGAAATATGGCAAAATGCTTTGCCCAGTGATGCCTCATCACTAAGGGTACATATTGCCATGCTTCGAAAAAAAATAGAAACGCCGCTTGGGCAAGAACTTATTCAGACACACACGGGAATAGGATATCGTATGCTAAGAATTTCTGATGATGAAAAAGTCAATGGCGCACAAGGAGGGGAAACCTAATTCCCATTGTACGGATATTTCCTTTCCCTGCTTGTCGGCTTTCAAGCCTTTAATATCGAATATGCTTACTGTTTCGCCGTTTGTACCGTCAAGGCACAATCCTTTTTGGTAAAAGCACTATAATTATAGTTTGGTTAAGGCATTATAGATTGCATTAGGTTTTATATATCAGCGCATTTTATTGATGGCCTTTTATTGCTGAATTATTTATCAGCCTCGACGATATATTAATTTGAGAAAAAAGCAGCAGTGAGAAATACACCTGCTGAAACAGATAAGCCGGACATTTTTGTCCGGCTTATCTGTTTGTCGAAAGACTTTGTCAAAGCTGAAAGCCATATTACGAAAGATAAAAGCCAGCAGCGTTGATGGTTTGCTTAATGCACTCCAACGTGCTCTTGAAGCTGTTCTGTAATGGCATCATTGGCTGTCGGGATATTCGCTATCTTAACTGTAATTGCTGTAAATCATTGTTTCTCTATTTTTTGCTCTGCCTCTTTCTCAATTTCCTTAAGTACGCAATATAAAATTGCTTGATTGGTCACGATTGAGTTCAGGTTCACATTCATCCACTCCAGCTCGTGTTGCAGGTCTGCATCCATAACTTGTTCTTCCAATTACCATGCGATAAATATATAAAACTATTAGCTGTAGTTAGGTAATCTGATACTCCATATTCCGAAAGGTGTAGTTGCCGTAGATAGCATCCTATGCAAATCATCGGACAAATTAAACCAGTCCTGCAAAAGGTACATTTGCAGCATCGTTTCTTCCCCATGCTCCGGACGGCCACGTTTAAGATTTACGCTTTAAGTATTCCCTATAAGAAAGACTCTGCTGCACATTGATTTTTCGGGCTCACGTTTTTTCTTTTGCTATACTTCTTTTGCGGGACTGATCAAATCAGCGGTTACTTAGAATCGTTACATAAATCTACTGCAGAATTTTAAAACATCCAACATATCTTACCTTTGAACGGCTAAGGCAATAAATTGGGTATGGCAAGGCAATAAAGACAATGCCAGAGTGAGTTGGCCAGCAAAATTGGCCGCTAAAATTATAAAAATTATCCAGCACATTAGGTCAAAGCAACTTTTGCGGGACTTTTTCAATAGGCCTATACGCTTTTTGAATAATTGTAACTATTGCAATTTATTGTAAAAAGTGCTATAGTGTTGTAGTCATAAAAGGAATTTGAAGTAAGAATTATGACACTTTGGAAGGAATCTTATAATTTGGTATTAGACCATAATGTCTATTTTTAATTAAGCCATCATGGGAGATTTCGAAAATGGATTTAAAATTTTTGAATGAACCTCAAGTAGAGTACAAACATCACAATCACAGCCATCGTCTTACTATATTGCTTTGCTGTATGGGTGCAATTATGGTAGCGATTGGCTGCATTTTTTTTATGCAAAAAACAAGCGTGCCTACCGCTTTAAATAAAAATGCAGCAACAAGTTATTTAAGCCTTACTGATTCTGAACAAAGCAGCATAAGCAGCAGTAGTTATGCTGCATCTTCAAGTTCTATGTCATCTGCTAAAGAGTCAATAAAGCCCGCGGACAAATGGCAGCTTTTGATTGTCAATCCAAAACATGCTTTGCCGGCTAACTACAAGCCTCCGCTTGCTAATTATGGAAGTATCCAAATGGATAGCCGAATTGAGTCATCCTATATCTCAATGAAATCTGCAGCGGGTAAAGCTGGCATAAACTTATGGTTGTCAGAAGGTTACCGAACCGTTCAGGCTCAAGATAAACTGTTTCAGCAGGAAGTTAAAAACTGCAAGGCGAAGGGCGTGTCTCAAGCTGATGCAGAAGCTACAGCGCAGAAAGAAGTTTCAAAGCCAGGCTTCAGCGAGCATAATACGGGCTTATTACTCGACTTCAATGGAGAAAAAGATAATTTTAAGTCGACTAAAGCCTACACATGGTTGCAGCAGCATTCTTTTGAATATGGCTTTATCCTGCGATTCCCAGAAGGGAAAGAGTCTGTAACTGGCGCATCTTTCAAACCATGGTGCTATCGGTATGTTGGTAAAGAAAATGCGGCCAAAATGTATAAGAGCCATATGTGTTTGGAAGAATATGTGAATTCACTGCAGACCTAAATGATGCATTTTGCTGCGGGTTATTTAATAAAAACAGGTTGAGAGGAGAGATATAACAAGAATGGAAATTACGACATCGCACTTGATGAAAACAATACGAAAAAAACTGCCTAATATTTTGATTTTCGCTTTGCTCTGCGGTATTGCCACATTTGCTGTTTCAAAATATTTTGTTCCCAAAACATATGTTTCAACAGTTAAATTTTATGTTTCTACGCCTGCGTCTTCTAATAATAATAATGATTACTCAGATATAAATGAGTTAAATTACGCTCAAAAGGTTGTAAGCACATATATAGAAATGCTCCAGACAGACAGTTTTCTTGGAAAAGTGCAGGAGAATTCTGGAGCCCAAATGGGATTCGACGATTTCAAAAAGACAATTAAGTTTGATACATTGAACAACACGGAAATTTTCAAGGCAGATGTATCAGCTGACAGTGCGCAGGAAGCAAAGAAAGTAGCAGACACCATCAGCAAACTAGCGCCTGACATAATTTCAGGTTTTAAAGCGGGAGCTTCACTAAAAATTGTTGATCCGGCTAATATGCCGGACAAACCTTCATCACCTAACGTTACCCTTAACACAATCATTGGTTTTTTGCTTGGCTTTTTTATATCAATGTGTTATTTCGTCATGTGTGACCGTTTTGATATTCGAATCAAAAGTGAAGAAGATATTACTGAATATTATAATCTACCAGTTTTAGCATCTATCCCAGCATTTACTAAAAAATTTGCAAAGGAAAAACGCAAAAAAGTTTAAGGAATGGAGGTGAGTCACGTGAAACTGCATAATGCAGGGACGCCCGCTTTAAATACACAGATGGGTCCAGATTTAAAATTTAAAATTGCTGAGGCATACAAGACGGCGCGCACAAATTTATATTTTTCACTTGTTAAGGAAGGCTGCAAGAAAATCGTTTTTACAAGCTCGCTAAGTGGCGAGGGCAAAAGTACAACCGCCGTTAATGTAGCGATTACTTTGGCACAAGAAGTCAGCACAAAGGTATTGCTTATTGACTGTGATTTGAGGAAGCCAAAAGTCAACTGCTTTTTTAATATGACGGCTTCTCCCGGGCTGACTAATTTCCTCGGTGGTATGAAAAATATTGATGATGTTGTGAGGGAAACGGATTCTCCAAACTTACGTGTAATTACAGGGGGTGTTGTGGTTCCAAATCCATCTGAGCTTTTGTCCAGCGCAAAAATGGGCGCTGTTGTTAAGCAGATGGAAAATAAATTTGATTATATCATTTTTGATACGCCTCCAGTTAATGTAGTTGTTGATGCTTTAACTCTCGCCGGTATAGCGGACGGCTTTGTAATTGTCGTAAAAGAAGGTTTCTCACTGCAGCCGGAACTTCGCCGCACAATTATGACATTGGAACATGCAAAAGTAAAAATACTTGGCGTAATTTTAAATGGTGCAAAGTTAGAAACAAAGGGAGATTACGGATACAGGTATGAGCATAATGAGTGAAGGCTTAGTAGATTTTCATACTCATATTCTTTCTGAAATGGATGACGGCGCTAAAAGCCTCTCAGAGTCAAACCAGATGCTGAAAATGCTTGTGCAGCAGGGAGTTGATACGGTATGTTTAACTCCACATTTTTATCCATATAAGGAGAGTATGGAATCATTCGTAACGCGTAGGAAAAAATCATTTGAAAAGCTGATGCCATCTGGGAAAAAACTTGGTATCAAGTTTGTACTTTCCAGCGAGACTTTTTTAAATGATTATTTGTTCCATACTGAAGACATTACGCCAATATGCATGAATGACAGTAATGGCGATTACTATCTTTTGACGGAACTGCCATTGCAATCGAGCTTTTCAGAAAGGACAATAAATCGTATATCCAAATTAATTGACACTTACAGCGTCCATCCGATTCTTGCACATATAGAAAGGTATCCGAAACTGGTAAAACACAAGACAATTATAAATCAGCTTATCGATATGGGCTGCCTTATGCAGATAAATCTAAGCTCACTGCAAAAGGGCTTCTTTTTAAAGAGGAAACTCTTAAGATATTTTAGTGATAATTTAATCCATGTGGTTGGTACGGATTCACACAATATGGAACATCGGCAGCCGGATTATAAAAGCGGTATAGAGATACTTCAGAAATCTTTGGGAGATAAAATGGTAAAACAGATTTCGCAAAATGCCCGTCAGATTATCTCAGGGTGCACGATATAGGAGGGCAGCAATTTTTGAAAAGCGGAAAAAGTAAAAAGGCAAAAATAATTACAATTAGCGTTATAGGTGTAGTAGCCGTTATCTGCCTTGCTGGCTATTTAGTTATTAATGGATATCTCAGTAAAATTCATTATGATTCTGGAAAGCAAAATATAATGTCTTCAATTTCACCAGACAATCAATCGGCAAACTCTGATTCTCCTAAGTCTGAAATTGACGCTATGAATAAAAAAATCGAAGAAAACATGAGAAATAACAGTAAGCCGCTAATGTATGACAAAGATGTGTATAACGTACTTCTTATTGGAAGTGATACACGCACAAAAGGCGGAACGGGCCGTTCAGATTCTATGATTCTTATTTCTATCAATAAAAAGACCAAAAAAATTGTTGAAACATCTCTGCTACGTGACATCTATGTTGGAATTCCTGGTGTGTCAGAAGGTGACAGGCTGAATGCTGCCTATGCTTACGGCGGCCCCGAACTCCTTTTGCAGACAGTCCAACAGAACTTTAAAATTAAAGTTGACAAATATATATGTGTAGATTTCTTCTCGTTTATGGATCTTGTTGACAAAGTTGAGGGGGTAACTATTAACATATCAGATGCTGAAATTGAAGTAGCAAATGGTTATATACATGAAATAAACAAACTAAAAAATCTTCCTTCAAACGATGGCCTCTTTACACATGCTGGCATCCAGCAAGTAACTGGCAGGCAGGCACTTGGTTATGTGCGTATACGTTATGTCGGCAATGGCGACTTTGGGCGAACAGACAGGCAGCGCACCGTTTTAAATCAGGTATTTGCTAAAATTAAGGGCCTTAATATAGGGCAAATTAACAATCTTCTTAATAATTTTTTACCTGAAGTGACTACAAATATAAGCAAAGGCGAACTGTTTTCGCTGATTCTTTCCATACCTGCTTATTCAAAATATCAAGTCGTTTCATGGCACATTCCTCAGGATGGTGTTTTTTCTTACTTTGCAGTACGTAAAATGTCAGTGCTTGATGTGAACTTTGAAAAGACTATAAGCCAGATGCAGTCGACAATATATGGGTAGATATTAAAATTCAATAGAAAAGGTGTTGCAAATGACAAAGGGGAATACAGACTATATTGCAGGCGTCAACAGCTATAGCGAAAGTTCGGGTAGTTGGGCGAAAGTCAAGATACATAATACAGTCTCAAATAAATCCCATATATCTTTTCAATTCTACCTTTTATTTAAACGCTTTTTCGATATTGTCTTGTCAATAATAGCTCTAATCATTTTGTCGCCGTTATTGCTTATAACTGCCATTGCTATTAAGCTTGACTCTGATGGCCCTGCTATATATGAGCAAAAACGTGTTGGCCAAGGCGGAAAAATTTTTACTTTCTATAAATTTAGAAGTATGTGCGTTGATGCCGACAAACAGTTGAAGTACCTCAAGGATAAAAATGAGATTGACGGTCCTGCTTTTAAGATGTCAAACGACCCGCGAGTTACGAAAATTGGCAGATTTATCCGTAAAGTCAGCATAGACGAGTTGCCTCAACTGATTAATGTGTTGCGTGGTAACATGGCTATTGTTGGCCCGCGGCCCCCACTTCCAAATGAATTTGCACAATATACACCAGAGCAGATGCACAGGCTTGATGTGAAACCTGGACTTACATGTTACTGGCAGATAAGCGGTAGAAGCGATATTAGCTTTGATAAGTGGATGCAACTGGATTACAAATACATAAAGGAACGTAACCTATGGACAGACTTTAAAATCATCCTAAAGACGGTACCGGTTGTACTCACAGGTAAAGGAGCATATTGATAGATGGAATATGCCGGTTATTCTGTGTTAATGTCTGTTTATAAAAAAGAAAAGCCAGAATATTTGAAACTTAGTATAGAAAGTATGCTTAACCAGACAATGGCACCGTCAGAATTCGTCTTGGTTGAAGATGGTCCGCTTCCGGATAATTTAAAATATGTTGTTGGAAATTTTGAAAAAAAATATCCGAATATATTCCACATTGTTCCACTTGCAAAAAATGTTGGATTAGGGTCTGCGTTAGCAATTGGAATACAAAAATGCAAATATGAACTTATCGCAAGAATGGACTCAGATGATTATTCTGCCCCAAAGCGTTGCGAAGAAGAGCTAAGATGCTTCAAAGCCCAACCTGCATTAGATATTGTTGGCTGCTTTGAAGCAGAATTCCAAAATGATATTAATAATATTATTTCAATTCACAAAGTACCAGAAAAATCGTATGAAATTAATGCCTTTATGCGCAGAAGGTGTGCACTACTACATCCCACAGTAATATATAAAAAAAGTTCAGTTTTAAGTTGCGGAAATTATCATAATGTGCCATTCTTTGAAGATTATGATCTCTTCATTAGAATGTTAAAGAATCATGCTGAAGCCTACAATATTCAAAAGCCATTATATTTTATGCGGGTTAATAATGAATTTTTTAAACGGAGAGGCGGAATTTCCTATCTGAAAATAGCGTTACAGTTCAAGAGTAAGCAATATAAAAATGGCTATTATTCATTGAAAGATTATATTATAAGTGCTGGAGGTCAAACAGTTGTGTGCTTACTACCAAACTCTTTGCGTATAAAATTTTACAAATATTTCTTAAGGTGAGTTATGAAACCAATTAGAGTTTTACAAGTTATACCCAATATGCAGGCAGGCGGTCTTGAGAGCTTTATAATGAATGTATATCGTCATATCGACAGGAATGAAGTGCAATTTGATTTTTTGGTTCATTATAATAAACATTGTTTTTTTGATGATGAAATTGAGCATTTAGGTGGTAAGATTTATCGATTTTCAGTGCGTGAGGATAATCGTGTTTTCAAGTATGTACGGGATCTGAATCGCCTTTTCAGAGAACATCCGGAATATAAAGTTATTCATGGACATATGGCGAGCCTTGCTTTTATTTATTTATACGTAGCGAAGAAGCATAAAATACCTATTCGCATTATACACAGCCACAATTCTAATACGGAAAATACAATGAAAGGGTGTTGTAAATTATTCTTATCTAAATTTGCAAAAAAAAATGCCAATATTCGTTTTTCATGCTCTGAAATGGCAGGAAAATTTTTGTTTGGTAACGAAAATTATAAGGTGATTCCAAATGCTATTGATATTGATAAATTTCGGTTTAATTTAAATGTGCGCCAAGAAATGCGCGGCCAATTAGCCGTAGAGGACAAGTTCGTTGTAGGACATATTGGGCGATTCAATACTCAAAAGAATCATATGTTTTTATTAGATATTTTTTCTGAAATTTTAAAGCTTAAAAAGGATTCAGTCCTTTTGCTAATTGGAGCTGGTGAAACAGAAGCACAAGTTCGTAATAAAGTGGATCTACTTGGATTAGGTGATGCGGTGCGTTTTTTAGGAGTGCGTTCTGATGTAAACAAACTTTACCAGGCTATGGATGTCTTCGTTTTGCCATCAATATTTGAAGGGCTTCCAGTCGTTGGAATTGAAGCTCAAGCTGCCGGTCTTCCATGTGTATTTTCTGATACAGTTACAAGGGAAGCAAAAATAACAGACCTTGTAACATTTGAATCGCTGAACAGTTCGGCGAAGGAATGGGCAGAATGCATTTTGCATCAAGCAACATATAAAATACGCAGAGATACTTCACATGATATTATAAAAGCAGGTTATGATATAAATGCTCTCGCAAAAGTGATGGAAAATTTTTATCTCGAGCAATATAATATAAATGGTGTTTTAAAATGATAATTTATATTTGTGCGATGCTTTTGTCAGTAATGTTTGCAGCTATTTCAAAAAATAGGATAAAAACTTATTCATTGAGTGGCAGTACTTATATTAAAATTAGCAGTGAAAGATCTTCATACAAAATAGCCAAGCATATATTTATGACTTTATCATTTTTGCCATTATTTTTTGTATCCGCTTTCCGGTTTAATGTTGGGAAAGACTATAATGGGACGTATTGTATAGGATTTAATACCATTTCTTCAGGCCGTAATTATAAGAACTTTGAGATTGGTTTTAAACTAATTAATAAATTTGTTTTAATTTTCACAAAAGACTATGCGGGTCTCTTTATTATTACAGCCTTTTTATTTTGCTTTTTTACTTATAAAGCGATCTATAGTCAATCACCTAGTCCAACTTTCAGCTTATTTATTTTAGTCACCTCTGGATTTTATTTTTATTCAATGAATGCTGTTCGCCAATGCATAGCAACTTCTATTTTTCTTTACGCTATTCAATATATAGAAAAAAAAGATTTTAAAAGGTATTTATTTTGGATCTTAATAGCTTCAACAGTCCATCTGATAGCTTTAATTTATATACCTTTTTATTTTATTGGAAGATTAGCACTGCCTTTTGTTAAAACAGTGTTATTATTAGGCATTTCGGCTGCAATTTTACCTTTTTTAAAAAAAATCATTTACTATATCATAAGCTATACCAAATATTCTGCTTATATCGGCAGCAAATATGATACAAATAAATATGGTATTATAATACCTACAATTAACTTTGTAATTATTATTTTTGCATATTACTATTTATATTTAGGTAGAAGGAACAAGGACTTTAATAATATAAAATATCGTATATTTTTAAATATGCAGATTGTTGCTGCTATTTTTTCATTGTGTTTTGGTTTGTTCCCATTGGCTCCAAGGCTATTTTTTGCTTTTTTCTATGGCCAGATTTTTTTAGTCCCTATGGCTGCTGAGCAAGAAAAGGACCAAAATATAAAGTCGATTATTGAACTCGCTATTGTAATTATTTACTTTTTGTATTTTCTCTATACAGTAGGCATAAAGAATGCTAATACTGTGCTGCCATATCAGACAATTTTTGATAGATGAGGTGCTTTTTTTGATGCAACCGCTTATTTCTATAATTGTGCCGGTGTATGGGGTTGAAAAATATTTGACAAGATGTATTAATAGTATTTTGTCGCAGACGTACCAAAATATTGAAATCATATTAGTAGATGATGAATCACCTGATAGATGTCCAGAAATATGCGATAATTTTACACGCCAGGATTCAAGAATATTTGTAATTCATGAAAAGCATAGTGGCTTATCCATAGCACGGAATGCCGGTATTAACCTTGCAAGAGGCTCTCTTTTAGGATTTATTGATAGTGACGATTATATAGATCCAAATATGTATGAGCATTTATATGATATGATGCTGAAAGATGATGCAGATATTGCAATCTGTGGAAGATATATAGTTTATGAAAATGGCGAAACTAAAACAAAAAATTGCAAAAATATTGTCCATTTCAAGATGGACAGTGAAGGTGCCATTCGTAGAATGTGTAGTTTGCGCTATTTTGATACTTCCAGCTGCGACAGGCTCTATAAAAGAACATTATTTTCATCCATACGTTTTCCCAAAAAAACAATATGTGAAGACTGGTACATAATGTATAAACTATTTGACAGTGCGAGAAATATCGTATATGATTCTACTCCACTTTATTATTATTTCCAGCGAAAAAATAGTATATCACGAAATCACAACATTAGTAATGCCCCTATCGATGCAAGTGAAAAGTTACTGGAATTTGCAATAAAGAATTACCCTTCTATTATAGATGAAGCGGCGTCCGCATTCGCATTTGCAAATATTGGAGTTTACAATCAATATATTAAATATCATAAAAAATGTGAAACAGCTCTTAAAAATTCAATGAAATATAATGTTAAAACTAAAATGAAAAATATTATAAATAGCAAATACATTAGTGCTTTCAAAAAAATGCAAGCTATCGTTTTCCGCTTTAGTTTACCATTTTATACAGGCATTTTTCGTCTATTAAAAAGATAAAAATTAAACTTTCAAATAACTTATATTTAATGCTCATCTTTTAGGGCATTTAAATTTGCTTAAATTTTAACTATGGCTTTCATTAAATTGTAAAGGAGCATAATATGAAAATAAGCGTAATCACTTTGCACACAGTCAAAAATTATGGCTCTGTCCTTCAAACATACGCCACACAGAAAAAATTTGAACATATGAAAGTTGAAGTTGAGTTCGTAGATTACTGGCGTAAAAATACACAAGATCATAATCTTTTACATACATTCCTGTCAAACTCAAAGAAATGGAACCAAAATCCTTTTACACGCTTTATATATAAAACAATTGAATATCCCTCTATTCATAAACGCATACATGTTTTTAACCGGTTTTTAAAACAATATATTCATTTGACGCCATACCGTTACTTGTCATACGAAGAATTAAAAGCAAATCCTCCTCAGGCTGATATTTATTGCACCGGTAGTGACCAGGTATGGAATAGTGATTGTAATGGCGGGATTGAAAGACCATATTTTTTGGAATACGTCCCGAAAGGTAAAAAACGCATTGCCTATGCAGCAAGTTTTGGAAAATCTAAGTTGAGTGAAAAAGAACAAAACATGACTAAACCTTTACTTCAAAAGTACAGCATGATTTCCGTGCGTGAAGATTCTGGGGCCGACATATTAAGCAATATGGGAATAGATAGCGTGCAAATATTAGACCCTACTTTGATTTTGGAATTAGATGAATGGAAACGGCTTATGGCAAAGCGGCAAGTTCGTCAGGAATATCTATTGATTTATCAACTTAATAAAAACCGTGACTTTGACAGTTATGCTAAAAATTTTGCGCGCAAAAAAAAATTAAAGTTAATTCGTTTGTCGTATGATTATTATCACATTATAAAACCTGGGCACATAATGTACTGCCCAACAGTCGAGGAATGGATTTCGTTATTTTATTATGCAGATTACATAATGACAGATTCATTCCATGGCACAGCATTTTCAATTAATTTTAATAAACAATTTTCAGTGTTTTTCCCGCCAAAGTTTAGCAGCAGGCTTGCAAGCATATTACAGCTTACAGGTTTGGAAAATCGAAGAGTTATTGACTGTGACAACTTTGAACAGGCAGAGAGCATAATTGACTATCACCCAGTGAATGAAATATTAGCGAAGGAACGAGAAAAGGCGGATGCTTTTTTGGCAAAAGCTATTAAGAAATGATAAATGGAGATATGTGAATGAAACAGGAAAAAAATTCGGTAATAAAATTTGTGAAGTCTTCTGGTATTTTTTTCGTAGGAAGTATTTTGTCAAAAGCCATCGTTTTTTTCATGTTACCGGTTTATACAAAATACATTGCCCCTGCAGATTATGGATATTATGATTTATCAATAACATATATTACTGTTGTTTCGTCGATGCTATTTTTTGACGTATGGACAAGTGTAATGCGGTTTATGTACGACAGCAACAGCGAAACTTATAAATATAAGGCCATACAATCAGGATGGCATATTTTTGGCTTTTCTTCTTTGTGCTACGCAATCTTAGGAACTGTATTAGCATGCTTAACAGATATTCGCTACCTTGGGTGGATTTTGCTATATGGCCTTTTTTCAAATATACAAAGTATGTATGATTTTATTGCAAGAGGATTCGGTAAGAACGTTGAATTTGCAATTTCAGGAATTATAAATACCCTGATTACAGTTTTCCTGAACCTTATTTTTATTGTGAAACTTGGTTACAATTTCTCTTCTTTGTATGTTTCTACAATTATTGGAAACGTGGCACAAATTATTTATTTGGAATTTAAAGTAAAATTGCTAAGCAAGTCGCATCTTCAGAAAACGGCTCATGCGCTGACAAAACAAATGTTTTTTTATACATTGCCACTTTGTGTAAATTCCGTTTCCTACTGGCTGCTTACAGGCTTTAATCGAGTTGTAATTAATACTATAATGGGGGATACTGCAAACGGGATTTATGCGGTTGGAAATAAGTTTGGCGCAATTATTTCCCTCATAACTGGCTGCTTTGTTTATGCATGGCAAGACATCTCATTTTCCCGACAAGTAGATGATAAAAGCAATGGCAAATTTTATTCTAATGCCTGCCAGCAATATCTTTTGTTTCTTGGTACTGGCACAGTTCTCCTTTTGCCTGTATTAAATATTTTATTTCCATTTTTAGTTAATAGAGCTTATGAAAGAGCAAAAGAGACGATACCTCTTTTCTTGCTGGTAGCAATGACTGCCGCATATTCGACTTTTATTGGAAACATTTTTTATGCTTTAAAAGATACAAAAGCTATTTTTAAGTCAATGGTGATTTCCTGCCTTTTTAACTTAGCACTATGCTATCCACTCATTCGTTGGCTGGGCTTAGACGGCGCTAATCTGTCTATATTTTTAAGCTTTCTGCTTAATATTGCAATACGTGCTGTAATCCTCAAAAGAGAAATAGGATTTAATCTATCACTTAAAACATCATTGAGTGTAACTTTTTGGATTTTAATTAGCATAGTGACATATTTATTTTGTAAACCAGTGATTAACCTTATATGGCTTTTACTTTGCCTTGTTCGTGTGTGGAAACTTTATAATGCAAAAATGCATATGTTATGGAAAGCCATAAAGGAGAAATCAATTAAATGAAAATTACTGACGTCACACATTGTACAGGATGCCGCGCTTGTGAACAGCTTTGTCCAAGCAAATGTATTTCAATGGCTATGGATAATGATGGCTTTTTATATCCTACAATCGATGAAAAGAAATGTATACAGTGTGGGTTATGCGCAAGAAGATGCCCATCAAATACATACGCTACCGATGTTAAGACAAAAAAATCATCTGTTTATGCAGTAAAATTAAAGGATAAGCAAAAACTTCTTGAAAGTAGTTCGGGTGGTGCTTTTACAGCAATTGCGGAATACGTTTTAGAAAAAGGAGGAGCAGTATTTGGATGTGTATATGACAAAGATCTAACGGCACGCCATATTCGTATCTGTAAAAAAGAGAATTTAGAACTTTTAAAAGGGTCAAAGTATGTTCAAAGTGATACTGGCAATACATTTACTGTAGCAAAAGGATTGCTTGAAAAGGGCATATATGTTCTTTATACTGGAACACCATGCGAAATAGCTGGGCTGAAAGCTTTTCTTAAAAAGGATTACACGAATCTCTTGACGGTAGATCTTATTTGCCATGGTGTTCCAAGTCCAATATTTTTCAAAAAATATATTAGTTGGATTGAAAAACATTATAATGGCAAAGTACTCTCTTTCATATTCCGTGACAAAGCAAAAGGTGGATGGGGATTTACATCTTCGGTCAAAATTAAAAAGGGTAAAAAAATCAAAACTAAAACTTTTATACCGGATCAAAGTCCATATTATAATTTGTTTCTTTCTGGTTCTATATATCGTATTTGCTGCTATAAGTGCTTATATGCTTCTCCTAATCGAGAAGGTGACTTTACTATAGGAGATTTTTGGGGTATTGAAAACTCACACCCTGGATTTTTGAGTGATGGTGGTGTGTCATTACTAATGGTAAATAGTAAAAAGGCACGTTCAGTTTTTTCAAACTTACAAAAGTGGCTTTTCTACATAGAAGCTACATTTGAAGAGGCTTCTGCGGAGAATTTACAACTACTTTACCCAACAAAAATGAATAATATGCGTGAAGCTTATTTATCAGCCTCACGAAAAGGTAACTTTGAGTCTGTTGTATCACTTTGGAAAAAATACTATTGGCGACAATATGCTTATGCAACATTAAAGCAGGCTTTACCTACATGTCTAAAAAGACCATACAAATTGTTAAAAAGCACTTTAAGAAAATAAAATTTTATAGCTTATTGAGTCATTCTAAAGAAATTAAAAAGGAATTGCTGAATGAAAAAACAAAATGTAAAAGGAAATATTATAGTATTGATATGTTGCGTGGTATGCTTTTGGATTTTTCATAATTCGATGCATTCTCTCACTCAGTCAGATAAGCAAAGTGGCATGGTTATGGATGCGCTTAATTACCTATCCAGAAGATTAGGCTTGCACATTGTTTTTACGCAGTTCATGGTTAGAAAAATGGCACATTTTACTGAGTACTTTATATTTGGCAATATTTTAACTATTACAACGCGGATCATATGGAAAAGCTTAAAATCCCATATATTTTTCGAACTTTTTTTGTTCCTTGCTGTTCCAGTTGCAGACGAAACGGTTCAAATGTTTTTCGATGGAAGGACAAGCAATGTGCTTGATGTTTTAATCGACTTCTCAGGTTGCGTAGTTGGTATGTTGATTTACATACTGGTGAAATCTTCATAGAAGCATAATAATTAGGTAGAAAAGCTATTTTGTTTTTATGTAAAGCGAATGTGTCGTTTAACATCAGAAGGTTAATCTTATATAATTTCCTTTCGATAGCGTATAATAAAGTTTGCAATTTAAGGCGAAGAAAAGCCACTGGAACTCCGTTAAAATGAATGATGAGAAGGCATTTAAAGAGGAGAGAAACCCAATGGCTCAAAGAAAGAATACAGGGAGCAGTTTAACATTATTTTTTACTGCTCCAATTTTTTTGGCATAGGGCTACTCTATGCGTCTTCTGTGCCGTGGCAGGGATAAGCCCGTCCACAGCTTCTGCCGTAGGGTTCAACCGTGAAACGAAAAACTGGCGCGATATGTGCAAACATTCAAAGCTGCTTAATAATGCGGTGGCACTTATGCACTGACGTCGCATATCAGCGGCCTCGATGATTTCGAGCTTATATGTTTCCTTGCCATCATGGAGGGAGGATTAATATGAAAAATGGCTGGAACGATTTCCTTACTTATTACCTTGTTACTGGCGGCGATGACGACGCCGACGGTGACAATAAACGACCGCAGAAAGGCTGTTCCGGCTGCTTTACTGCGCTGATTGTTATTATTGCATTTGCCGTGATTCTGGGCATTATATGCGGCCATTTGTAAAGGAGCTGGCGGTATACCTGATTTTCCAAAGTCGACGGAATTCAACAAACGTATCCCGAAACATAAATTTTATGCGTACCTGAATATTACGCCTGAAGTGAAGCGGGCTTTACAGGCCAGAGAAACATTATACTGTGGCACAACAAGCTGGCATAGGGCACTCTGAACATTTCGCCCGGTAAATTCGTTACGGAATGTGCTATCCTCAATTTAGTGGGCAGTAAAAAAAACTTAAAAAAATCCCGAAAGCCATAAGTGACACGGCTTTCGGGACATAGAAAAAATATTGGCGGAGAGGACGTGACTCGAACACGCAACACCTTTCGGTGCACTACATTTCCAATGTAGCTCCTTACCAATTAGAATACCTCTCCAACTGGCAATTCCGCACCAGCTATCGCTGGCAACTTTCTAATTATACCGAAACAATGTAAAAAAATCAAGACTATTTATAAGAAAATGCCTTAATGCCAGTTTCCTGCTTGCAAATTCCGCATAAATGCGATAATATGAGAACAAAATTAATAGCAATTACTGTTTTGGAGATGTTAAATTGGAACGTATCATCATCGCAAATCTTTACAGGAATCAAGACATTTATAAAGACGAGGATGTCACTGTCTGTGGCTGGGTTCGCTCGGTGAGGTCATCAAAGGCGCTTGGATTTATAGACCTCAACGATGGCAGCTGCTTCAAAGGCGTTCAGATAGTTTTTGAAGAAGGGAAAATAAGGAACTACAGGGAAACGGCAAGACTCAATGTCGGCACGGCTTTGCGGGTTAAAGGCACCTTTAAGTTGACGCCGAACGCGAGGCAGCCGTTTGAGATACACGCCTGCGGGGTGCAGACAGAGGGAGAGTCCACACCTGACTACCCTTTACAGAAAAAGCACCATTCACCTGAGTACCTGCGCACCGTATCATACCTGCGTGCCCGCACAAACCTTTTTGGGGCTGTGTTCCGTGTACGCTCGGCCGCAGCGTATGCCATACACCGCTTTTTTCAGGAGCGCGGTTTCGTGTACGTCAACACGCCGCTTATTACCGGAAATGACTGCGAGGGTGCAGGCGAGATGTTTACGGTCACTTCTTTCGACCTTGATAACATCCCGAAAGGCGAAGACGGCAAAGTCGATTTTTCAAAGGACTTTTTCGGGAAGCACACTTCACTGACTGTTTCGGGCCAGCTCGAGGCAGAGAGCATGGCGATGGCTTTTGGCCGCGTTTACACATTCGGGCCGACATTCCGCGCAGAAAAATCAAACACTCAGCGCCATGCCGCCGAGTTCTGGATGGTTGAGCCTGAAATGGCTTTTGCCGATCTTAACGACGATATGGCTATGGCCGAGGCTATGATAAAATATGTTATACGCTATACTATGGAGAACTGCCCGGATGAGCTGGAATTTTTTAACCGCTTTGTAGACAAAGGTCTGATTGAGCGGCTCAGCCATGTAGCAGGTTCGGATTTTGCGCGTGTTTCATATACGGATGCAGTTAAAATGCTCGAAAAGGACAACAGCAACTTTGAGTACAAAGTCTCATGGGGATGTGACCTTCAAACAGAGCATGAACGGTATCTGACAGAGAAAGTTTTTGGCCGCCCTGTGTTTGTAACTGACTATCCCAAAGATATAAAAGCATTCTATATGCGGCAGAACGACGACGGAAAGACGGTCGCCGCCGTCGACTGCCTTGTGCCGGGCATAGGCGAGATAATCGGCGGCAGCCAGCGCGAAGAACGCCTTGACGTGCTGCAGAAGCGTATGCGTGAGCTTGGCATGAAAGAGGAAAATTACCGCTGGTACATGGATCTACGCAGGTATGGGGGTACAAAGCATGCCGGGTTTGGACTCGGCTTTGAGCGCCTTGTGATGTACCTTACTGGTGTTTCAAATATCCGTGATGTGATCCCATTCCCGAGGATACCGGGCTCGGCGGAGTTTTAATAAGAACTTTTATTTCTATTTATTAAGTTAAGGGGGAATTTTAATGGTGTGGAATGACAGCCTTAGAATCGGCGTTCCGCTGATTGACAGTGAGCACAAAGAACTGTGCAGCAGGATTGACAAGCTCCTTGATGCCTGCAGCAAAGGTCAGGGCAGGGAAGAAATATCGAAGACAATCGATTTTCTTCAGGCTTACACAATAAAGCATTTTGGCGATGAAGAAGCGCTTCAGCGCAGCAGCGGATATCCGAAATGCAAAGAGCATAAAGAAATGCACGAGTATTTTAAGTCAAAAATCGAAGAGCTTAAGTCTGACCTCAACGAGCACGGCGCTAACGTAGCCACTATCTCTAAAACAAATTATTTTCTTATGGATTGGCTCATCAACCATATTAAAAAGGTTGATAGTGAACTCGCAAAGTACATCAAAGGCTAAGATAAAGTTCAAAAAATCAGTTTTCCACCCATGAACTGAAATTATTTTGGGCAAAAAATGCAGGAAGTAGAAATTATACTTGCATTTTCAAAGCATATCAGCTAAAATATGAATTGCTTTGCATAACTTGCTGCAATTTGTTTGAAGGAGATGCTCATGGGTGGATTTCACTAAACTGTCAAAAGAAAACCTTGAACATGAAAAGAAAAAGCTGGAGGGAGAGTACCGCAGCTTTCAGTCGAAGAAGCTAAACCTTAATATGGCGCGCGGCAAACCGAGCCCCGAACAGCTTAAGCTTTCTTACCCAATGCTTACTGCCGTCAATCAGGAGTCGAATTTCATAAGCTCAACAGGCGCTGACTGCCGTAACTACGGCATGCCGGATGGGCTTCCGGAACTTCGCCGGATTTTTGCACAGATGATGGGCGTTGATGCGGACAATGTTGTGATCGGCGGAAATTCAAGCCTCAATATGATGTTTGACACCGTTTCGTGTGGTATGACGCATGGCTTTTCAGGATGTGAGCCGTGGGACTGCCAGAAAGGCAGAAAGTTTCTTTGCCCGTCGCCGGGCTATGACCGCCATTTCCGTGTGACAGAGTATTTCGGCTTTCAGCTCGTGACGATACCCATGATGCCTGAAGGGCCTGATATGGACAAAGTTGAGGAGGCTGTGAAAGACCCGTCGGTAAAAGGGATATGGTGCGTGCCTAAGTATCAGAATCCGACTGGCATTACATTCTCTGACGAGACTGTGCGCCGCCTTGCGCACCTTAAGCCCGCGGCGAAGGATTTCCGCATTTTCTGGGACAATGCCTACTGTGTGCATGACCTTACGGATACACCTGACCGCCTTGCAAGCCTCTGGGAAGAATGTAGGAAAGCAGGCACACTTGAATCGGTGTTTTTCTTTGCTTCGACAAGCAAAATCACTTTCCCGGGCGCAGGCATATCGGCTATGGCCTGCGGAGACGAAAACCTTAAAGAGATACGTGGGCGCTATGATGCTCAGACAATCGGGCCTGATAAGCTGAACCAGCTTCGCCACCTGTATTTCCTCAAAAATTTTGACGGTGTGAAAGCGCAGATGGCAAAGCACCGCGCCCTGATTGCCCCGAAATTTCAGATTGTGGAGTCGAAGCTGGAAAAAGAGCTTGCAGGCAAGAACGTGGCAAAATGGTCGAACCCGAAAGGCGGCTATTTTATCAGCGTTGACGTGCTGCCCGGGTGCGCAAAGCGTGTTGTGAAGCTTTGCGCTGATGCTGGAGTGAAACTTACCGCCGCAGGCGCGACCTTCCCGTACGGAAAGGATCCTGACGACAGCAATATCCGCGTTGCGCCTACTTATCCTTCGCAGGAAGAGCTTGGGCAGGCCATGGAGCTTTTCTGTATTGCGGTGCAGCTTGCCGCTACCGAAAAACTCATTGCTCCCTGAAAAAAATGATGCTGACATATCCTGGTGCATGCTGCTGCAAACTGCATTTGCGGCAGCCTTTTTTATCTGCTGTTTTGACAGTTATTATCAATAGCTGATTGACTTTTTGGCAATTTCATAATATAATACTTTTGTTATGTCTGCGACTTTTCGCGGAAAATTAATACAATACATTGGAGGATTTCGAATGAAGCGAGGAAAAAAACCTGTTTTCTTCATCGTCGCCCTCCTCATACTGTTTTTTACTTATGCGTCTATGTTCGGTATAAAAGGTAAAAACGGCGATAACACGGTCACCTATTTAAAGGGTGTAAATGATATCAGATGGGGAATCGACATCAATGGCGGTGTGGAAGCAACTTTTACTCCTGCTACATCGGTAAAGCCGACTAACAGCCAGATGGATGCCGCAGAATCCATTATAAAACAGCGGTTGATAGGCGAAAATGTAACCGACTATGAGGTCTATAAAGATTATAACCATAGCCGTATTATTGTCCGCTTCCCTTGGAAAAACGGCGAAAAAGACTTTAATCCGCAAAAATCGATTGAAGAACTTGCAGCAACCGCTCAGGTGACATTCCGCGAAGGGATGGAATACACCACCCAGACTACGGGAACTGATGGAAAACCTATATATAAAACGCCAAAGGGTACAACAGCTTCCAATGTCATTTTAAAAGGTGCAGACATCGAGAGCGCAAAGCCTGCAATGACACAGGATAAAACTACAGGTAAAGCAACATATGTTGTTTCACTGAAGCTAAGCCCTGCCGGCACAGCAAAATTTGCAGTGGCCACTAAAAAGCTGGACGGCCAGATCATTTCCATATGGATGGACGATACCATGATATCGTACCCGAAGGTTAACGATGTCATTTCAAATGGAGAATGTGAGATTGACGGCGGCTCGAATGGTTTTACCGCAGCAGAGGCTTCTTCACTTGCCAATAAAATAAATGCCGGTGCATTGCCATTTAAGCTTGCAGTTAAAGGCACGAACACAATAAGTCCGCTTTTGGGTACATCTTCACTCTATGCTATGAAGAATGCAGGCATTATTGCATATATACTTATTGCAATCTTCATGCTGTTCGTTTTCCGCCTGCCAGGCCTTGTTGCAGACATTTCAATGCTCGGCCAGATTGCACTTACATTTGCAGCAGTTTCTGGTTTCTTCCCTTTTGTGAACAGCAATACGATGACGCTCCCGGGCATCGCCGGCCTGATTCTTTCAATCGGCATGGGCGTTGATGCAAACATCATTACAAACACCCGCATAAAAGAAGAGCTGTGGAATGGAAAGACGCTTGATACGGCTATTGCTGCCGGAGACAAAAACAGTTTCTCAGCCATATTCGACGGCAATATCACTACTATTATTGTAGCGATTTTACTGATGATGGTGTTCGGGCCGGCCAATATTCTTTCTGCCTGGTTTGGGCCGTCTCTGACTGCAGCTATCTATTCTTTCGGTTACACTTTGCTTGTTGGTATTATAGGCAACTTTATTTTTGGCGTTTTTACTACCCGCCTGATGACGCGCTCCATTTCCCAATGGAACTGTGCACGTAACCCGTGGCTGTACGGCGGAACAAAGCCGGGCAAAAAATTCAATATTCACTTTTATGAACACCGGAAAGCCTATTTCACACTTTCCCTTAGCATTATCGCGGTAGGCCTTATCTGCAATGCTGTCATGGGGACAAAGCTCAGCATTAACTTCACAGGCGGTGCGCTTGAGAAGTATTCGTACAATGGTGAGGTCCAGTCGAATCAGATAGAGCATACTGTGAAAAATGCAGTCCGTCGCGATGTCTCTGTCATTATAAACAAAAATGTTAAGAGCAGCAGCGGTGCCAGCACAAAGAATGAGATTACTTTAACGTTTGCCGGCACTAATGCACTCTCAACTTCAGACCAGAAGGCCGTAAAAACAGCTTTGGATCAAACATATCCCAATGCGAAATTCACAAGTGTGGAAACAAGCTCAGTTGACCCGTCGATGGGTCAGACTTTCTTTGCAAAATGCCTTGTTGCAGTTTTGATGGCATTTATTTTGCTCGATATTTACGTTGCCTTAAGGTTCCGGAAAATCGGGGGCATGGCGGCCGGTACTTTTGCAATAGTCGCTTTGCTGCACGATGTGGCAATGGTTTATTTCACGTTTATATTCTGCAGGTTTGCTCTCGATGATAACTTTATAGCCGTTGTGCTGACAATTTTGGGGTATTCGCTGAACGATACAATCATTATTTATGACCGTATTCGTGAGAACCGGAAATTGCTTGGCGTAAAGGCTGGCTATAATGTACTTGTAGATAACAGTATCAACCAGACTTTCACCCGCTCGCTGTATACGGCACTGACAACCGTACTTTCGATTGCCATCGTGTTCATTGTCGGCAGCTATTACAATATTTCAAGTATCGTCACATTTGCACTGCCGATGGTGTTTGGTGTGATTAGCGGTTGCTATTCTTCTGTATGCATCGCAGGTCCGCTTTATGTAATGTGGGAAAACCACAAAGTCAAAGTCGCTGCACGCAACAGTGAGGCTGCTATTGAAGCAAAAGATGTAGAAGAGGCAAAAATACCTGAGAAAGTCTCATCTTCTGAACATAGTCCAACACAGCAGGCAGCGCAGGGACATGCGGCTTCTGCAAAGCAGGACTTCGGAAAACAAAGCCAGGTTAAAAAACATGGTAAGAAAAAGAAGTCAAAGTCGAAAAAGAAAAAGAGCTGAATAAGCTGATTGGCCGCTGCAGGATAAAAATCTTGCAGCGGCCTTTTTAACGGTTATATAAGTTCAAAAAGTAACAACTGAGGGCAAAACAAATCGGCCAATGCACTACCATTGGCCGACTGCCGTCAGTTTGTTTGCCATAGACTGTTGCACGCTGGCCCAATTATAACAATTCTGCATTGAAAACCGTTCTAATCCTTGACAAGCGACGTAATGTAGCGATTACGCTTCTCTGACAGTCTGCACTTCTTAAGCGGTTGGCGTTCCGCGTCGTTTGTTTTGCCCCGTCGCAAGTGCAACTATGTACAGGGCTGTCACTTCCTGTAACAAGCATGGTGCAGGGGCAAGTACAAAAGCTTATCTAACAGATGCACCACCTCTTTCGCAATGCCCTTAGGGCTTGACTAATTTTATAGCATGTTGGCGCAGAATGTTGTCACAATAAGTTGCAAATTTATTAATTGTTATTATCAGGTAAAAAACTATTAGAAAAGTCCAGCCGTAATAAGCTGGACAAATGAGTTACGCCAGTGACAATGCAAAATAGTTGCGCTGCCTGTATGGCTGAAAACAATAATGCCACACTTTCAGTGCATTGATGTTACCGTCAAGTTATGGAGAGGCTGCGCACAGCATCGTTTATCAAAGGCACAACCTGCTTTTTGCGGGATATAACGTCGTCGGCAAAAACAGCCCCGTCTGCTGAATCCGGCTTTCCGAAAACGGCTCTTGGCAAAGCTGTTCCGTCGCTTGAAAAAAGTATAAGTGAGCCATTTCGCACAATGTCGGTGATCATCAGCATTAAGAGGTTATAGCTGCGCTGCTTTCTTGCCTTTTTAAGGTAATCGAGAAGTTTCTCCTGCGCGTGTTCAATATCAGATGAACTGCTGGAGTTGACTTGGCCTATGCCGATTATGCATTTATCGAACCGGTAGTCTTTGAAATCATAATTTAAAATTTGCTCGGGGCTCATTTCATTCAGTACGGAACCGGCCTGAATCATTTTTTCGGCAAAATGCTCTGTGTCAATTTCAGCTATTTCCGCAAGGCGGGAGGCCATTTTGCTGTCCTGATATGTTGATGTGGGTGATTTCAGGTTGAGCGTATCGGATATAATGGCTGCATACATGAGCCCGGCAATTTTTTTTGAGGGGATTATTCCATTTTCAAAGTACATGGACGCGACTATTGTCGCCGTGCTTCCAACCGTATTGTTGCGGAAAAGTATAGGGCTCGCTGTCTGGATATCGCCTATGCGGTGATGGTCGATGATTTCGAGGACTTCTGCTTCGTCAATGCCGTCTATTGTCTGTGATTTTTCGTTATGGTCAACAAGTATAACTTTCTTTTTTCTTGCAGCGATGAGATGGTACCTTGAAATGAAGCCTTTAATGTGGCCATCTTCATCGATTACTGGATAATTTCTGTACTTGGTTTGAATCATGCGGTCACGTATAGAATCAACATAATCATTAACATGAAAAGATACAAGGTTTTTTCTGCTCATTACATAGCTGACTGGTACGCTCTGGTCAATTAAACGGGCTGCGGAAAAAGTGTCATAATTCGTTTCGAGTACCATGCAGCCGCATTTTCCGGCAAGGTCAAGGATATCCTGTTCAGCTTTGCACCCGCAGGTAAGTATGAGGCAGCTTGCGCCTTCTTTTACGGCGTTTATCTGGCTTTCTTTTCTGTCGCCGGTAAGCACAATATCGCCCTTTTTAAGGAACTGGTTTGTCTTTTTCGGCGTCATAGCTGCCACAAAAACTTTTCCTGTTGGATTAAAGTCCTTTTCGCATCCGGCAACGAGCGTCGCTTTAAGCGTTTCGATAATATTGCGCATCGGAGTGTGGCTTACGGAAAGGATATTGCTTTCCAAAGTATCCATGTAATTTTTAGTGATATCCGAAAGCGTTATTATGCCGAGCAGCTTCCCATCCTCATCTGTTACGGGAAGTACCCTCCAGTTATTGCTCTGCATGATTTGCCAAGCGGCCTTTATGGAAATATCTTTTGAAACGGGATTAACAATGTCCATATTGAGGTCGGCAACCTGTGTTTTAACCGTATTAAGGTATGCAGGCTCTTCAACACCAAAATAATCAAGCACAAATTTTGTTTCCCTGTTGATAGTGCCAATGCGGACAGGCACGGCGTTGACGCCAAGCTTACGCTTTAATTCCGTATAGGCAATACATGAGCAAATAGAGTCTGTATCCGGATTTTTGTGGCCTGTAACATAAACTGTTTCATTCACTTATATCTCTCTCTTTCATCTGACAGAGGGCTTGTTTGCTTACAGCTAAATTATATCATATTATTGCAGATGCGTGAAATGCTTTTATTTTTTGGCGAAACAGTTTACGCACTTAACCATTCACATTTTGAATGTTATTATCGGATATGCGGTTCAATATTTAAAAGCTGCCAAAAATCCATACAGCGTTAAAGTTTCCCGCCGCCCCAGAAGAAGCTTCCGTTTGACGTGTAATATTTCCATAACTTTTAAGGCGCAATAAATCTGTAAAATTAAAATATGTATTAAAGGAAACAGATTTTATAACCGTGGTGAGCGCAGTGGGACTTGGAATATGCATCGCTTTACCAGCGAAAAACGAGAATACTGTGCAGTATGGCCTCAAAACTACTGAGTTACGCGATATGGTTTATTTATTAGAAGGCTGATTTTTAACAGCCCAGTCCATCAGCTTTACACGGTCGTTTTCACTTATGCCATCCAGCACTTTATCTATTTTCCCTTTTAATTCTGTATTATTTAAAGCAAGTGCAGCACATACTTGTGTTTCTTCATCTGTTACTTTAAAGCCCTTCCCGCTGTCGAAATCAATCATCTTTATGTTTTGGTATGCATTTACAGCTGCCATGCCTGTTGGTTTATCGCATGAAAGCAAGTCGCATTTACCAGAATTCAAAGAAACCAGCATTGTAGGTACATCTGCAAGTGCAGGTTGAATGTTTGCGCTTGGGACTTGCTTCAACAGCGGGTACCACGATGAGCTTTGCTGTGATGTGCAGATAGCGCCTTTAAGTTCAGAAAGGTTTGTAGCGTTTTCATATTTGCCACCTTTTTTGACAAGTACGACGAATTTTGATGTGTAATATGGTTTACTGAACAGGAGCGTTTTTTTGCGCTCTGTTGTAACTGTCATGCCACAGATGCCTGCATCTACTCTGCCGGAAGTAATGGCGGTAGGGATTGCTGTCCATTCAGTTTTGTAAACCTGCAGCTGAGCGTTTATACCGCTGGCAACCTTCTTAGCAATCTGAATATCATACCCGTTACAATATGCGCCGGAATCCTGTATAGGGACAGCTCCGTTGGAGTCATCTGTTTGTGTCCAGTTGTAAGGTGCGTATGCACATTCCAAAGCAATTTTAAAAGTGCTTTTATTTGGATTTGCCTGTGATGTGTTAGATACAGATGTTGGGCTTTTTTTAGGTGAGCAGCCGGGTATAAGTAAAGCAGAAGAAATCAGGACTAAGACGCCCATTACAGCTTTGGCTAACAATTTACACTTGCTTTTTGCCATTTCATTTACCTCATTTCTATTTTTGTTATTTAATAGCAATGGTGTTAACTCAAAAATCTTGAGTTAACACCATTGCTAACAGGGCTTTTAAATTCAATTTTGCTTTAACTATATGCTGTATTATAATAAACTAATTTTGCCATGTCAAGCATTAAATGAATAAAAATGAAATAAATATTCATAAGCACGATATTCACAACATCTTTATGAAGTTACTGATAGAAAACATATATTTTATGTAATATATGATTCCATACATATTTTTTCGCAGCAAGATTAATAATAAGCATCTTGATTGCCGCTAAGAAAATAAGCTTAAAAATATGCTTGCCACAAATGATTAATTTTAGTAAGTTAAATCGCGAAATATTTTCCCAAAAATACTTTTTTAACAAATATGCAGTATAAATTATATAAATATGCAAAATCACTTGAAAAATTAAGCCAAATGGTTCATAGTAAGCATAAACTGAAACAAAAAGATATAACTGAAAAACGCAGTGCAGCGTACTAAAAGGGAGAAAGGCCCTTGCAGTAAGCTGCCTGCGCTTTTATTTTTAATTAAATTTCGAAGGTGGTATTGCTGTGAAAACTTACCGTGCTGTGTATTACAATATTGTCGACACGCTCGAGTATGAAAATTGCCTTTTAAAAAAATGGGGTATAAACAATCTGGAGCTGATTGACGTAAAAAACAAATCAGGCAAAGTGCCATTTACAGAATGTGCGGCAGGCGCTGATGCCATTGTTGTGGAGTACGAGCCAATAACACGCGAAGTTGTAGAGAAGCTGAAATGCTGCAAAATTATTGCGCTGCAAAGTATAGGCTATGACAACATAGATATTAAAGCTGCAGCAGAACACGGCATATGTGTTACGAATGCCCCGAGGTTTTGCACAGAGGATGTGGCGCTGCACAGCATTGGAATGATGCTCGACCTTGCGCGAGGCATTACTTATTTCGACCGCAGGGTCCGTGCCGGCTGCTGGGAGTATGAGTTAGCTCCGCCAATTCACCGGATACGCGGAGAAACGGTTGGGCTCGTCTTTTTTGGAAGTATCCCAAGAGCCATGGTGCCTGTTCTCAAAAACCTTGGCATGCGCGTGCTTGTTTATGCTCCTACGAAAGCAGCGGAATTTATTAATTCATACGGTGCCGAAAAAGCGGACACACTTGCCGAACTTTTAATGCAGTCAGATTTCGTTTCACTTCATATGCCGCTGAAAAAAGAAACGTTTCACATGATTGGCAAAAAAGAATTAAAGCAGATGAAAAAGACTGCTTATCTTATAAATACAGCGCGCGGCGCAGTTGTGGATGAAAAAGCGCTTGCAGCGGCTCTGAAAGACGGCACAATAGCAGGCGCAGCAGCAGATGTATTTGAAGATGAAAAAGGCCGCCACACTGAACTGGCAAGCTTTTGCAATACAGTAGTTACACCTCACACTGCGTTCCTTTCGGAAGAATCGTTTTACGATGCGAGAAAGATTGCCCTGTGCCAGATTGTGGAGCGGCTTGTGCAGCACAGAAAACCGGAAAATCTTGTGAACCGCGAACTTCTTGGTGAAATGAAATAACAAACAGAATATCGGACTTGGATATCGGACTTGGCTTTCCATAGCTACGTCGATTTAAGGAGGAAGATTATGGGCAGATTTTTAAATGCAAAATATCAAAACAAAAGCGGCTACCGCTTGGGTGAGCGACCTAAAAATGGGCTGTACATCAAGATAAATGCTAATGAATCTCCGTTTTCACCTTCACCAGGCGTACTTGATACGGTGACAAGGGAACTTGCTGCAGAGCAGAATTTATATGCCGATCCCCAAAGTGCAGAGCTGTGCAAGGCTATTGCTGAATATTACGGTGTGCAGCCCGACGGAGTTTTCTGTGACAGCGGCTCGGATGTCATACTCGCTTACAGCCTGATAGCTTTTGGCGGCTCGGCTGGCTTTAGTTTTCCAGACGTAACATATAATTTTTATAAGGCGTTTTCCGACTTTTTTTGTATTCCATATACTGAGGTGCCGGTAAAATCCGATTTCAGTGTATTTATAGACGACTACGTTAAATGCGGCAATAATGTTCTGCTTGCAAACCCAAATTCTCCTACTGGACTTGCGCTGAGCTTTAATGAGATTGAACGTCTTGTGGATTCTGACAGAAACAGGCTTGTGATTGTCGATGAAGCTTATGTGGATTATGGAAATAAAAGCTGTATACCGTTAATTAAAAAATATGACAACCTTTTAGTGATACAGACGATGTCAAAATCGCGCAGCCTTGCCGGAGCACGCATTGGATTCGCTGTGTCTGCTCGGGAAAATATTAAAGACCTTGCCTTGATGAAAGCGGCGTTTAATCCTGACAGCATCAACAGCATTTCACAGGCGCTTGGTTGTGCTGCTATAAAAGATAAAAAATACATGTCTTCGTGTGTAAAGAAAATCATATGCACACGGGAAAAAACACGTAAGGCCCTTTTGAACCGTGGGTTTGAAGTGCTGAAATCACACACTAATTTTCTTTTCTTCAAACCGCCATATCTGCCGGCCGCAAAGTTTTACAAGGCTTTAAAGGAAGCTCACGTGCTTGTCCGCTATTACGGCGACCAGCAACGTATAAAAGACTATATTCGTATGTCGATCGGCACAGACGAACAGATGGCTGAGGTGTTGGCGCGGATCGATGATATAATTGCCAGTGTGCCGCATGAGAGACCGTTCTCTCAGAAAATTTGCGGCGTGACGGCTTCCTGCTGAAAAGAATGGGGGAAAATGAATTATGGTTGCACCGCGAAGTTTTTTAGGCTGGGTGATATTCCTTATACAAAAATACTATCCGTTGTTTTTGCAGGGATGTGGTGTCACAATCGTCATTGCTGTTGTGGGGACTTTTTTGGGCTGTGTAATCGGCTTGCTTGTCGGTGTGCTGAGGACAATACCAAAGCCGCGGGCAGACGCTAACCTTTTGGCAAAAATTTTTCACAGCGTGCTTCAGTTTCTGCTGCTTGCATATATAGAAATTTTTCGTGGCACGCCTATGATGGTCCAGGCTATGGTTGTCTATTATGGCTCAGCGCAGGTGTTTAATCTCAATATGTCGCCAATGACTGCCGGCTTTTTTGTTGTGTCAATAAATACAGGTGCTTACATGGCGGAAACGGTGCGCGGTGGAATTAAATCGATTGATAAAGGCCAGACCGAGGCTGCAATGGCAATCGGCATGTCGCACTGGCAAACCATGGTAAGTGTCGTAATGCCGCAGACAATCCGCAACATATTGCCTCAGATTGGCAACAACCTCATTATCAATATAAAAGATACATCAGTACTGAATGTGATATCCGTAACTGAGCTATATTTTAACGGCAAGTCTGTTGCAGGAATTTATTACCGCTACTTTGAAACATATTTTATAATAAGCATAATGTACTTTATTATGACTTTCCTGTGTGCTAAATTCCTGCGCTGGACGGAGCATAAAATTGATGGCTCGGGATTTTATGAGCTCGTTGATCCTGAAGCCGACCCAACAGGGATGCTTGCAGAAAAAACGCCGCACAAGCCCGCGAAAGGAGTTATGCGCATATGGCTAAGATAATGCAGGGACCCATCCTGAAAATAAAGCATATTGGCAAGGCTTTCGGCGACCATAAAGTGTTGCAGGATATAGACTTCGAAACATACCCCAAAGACGTAATCTGCATTATTGGTGCTTCCGGTTCTGGAAAATCTACACTTCTGCGCTGTATCAACAGGCTGGAGACGCCAACTTCCGGTGAAATCGAATACCATGGCAAGAGTATTTTTTCAAGCGGCTTTAATCTGAGTGCCTACCGTGCAAGGGTTGGTATGGTGTTTCAGTCGTTCAATTTATTTCAGAACATGACGGTGCTGCAAAACTGCATGGCAGGCACTACAAAGGTGCTTAAAAAAAGTAAAACTGAAGCATATGAACTCGCCATAAATTTTCTCAGAAAGGTTGGCATGGCGCCATATATAAACGCAAAGCCACAGCAGCTTTCCGGAGGGCAGCAGCAGAGGGTGGCTATTGCACGTGCTCTTGCCATGGAGCCTGAAGTTTTGCTCTTTGACGAACCTACAAGTGCCCTTGACCCTGAGATGGTGGGCGAAGTGCTGAATGTTATGCGCGAGCTTGCCTGCGAAGGCCTTACCATGATTATTGTGACACATGAAATGGCGTTTGCGAAAGACGTTTCAACACGAGTACTTTTTATGGATAAGGGGGTTATAGCGGAAGATGGGACGCCAGAAGAAATTTTCGACAGGCCGCGGAACCAGAGGACAAAGGAGTTCCTTACACGCTTTATCAATAGATAAAAACTTTGATTTTCGTCAATACCTGACACTTGACGCGCTCCGAATAAATAGGTTATAATAAATTATAGTTGATTATTCGACAAAAAGATAAGACGCTTTATAATTTTTATACTTAATATAAAAAAGCTACAAGCAGGTAAAGACAACCTATGGAGGTAAAATCTTGGAGTTCAAGTATGACAACGAAGCCAAAGGCCTGAAAATCGAAGTGCTGGAAAAGGTAGCCGAGTACTCTTTTGCAGGTACTTTAAAGGAGCACATTAGCACAATACCATATGAAATCATTCCCGGCCCTTTGCCGACATTCCGCTGCTGCGTCTACAAAGAACGTGAGATAATCAGAGAACGCCTTATCAGTGCATGTGGCAACTGCCTGCCGAATCAGCCTGCCGATAAGGTGCTTTGTGTTCTGCCGGCAGCCTGTGAGGGATGCCCTATCAGCCGTTACCGGGTGACCGATAACTGCCAGCGCTGTTTAGCCCACAGATGCAAGGGCGCATGCCATTTTGGTGCAATTACAATAAATCCGAAAGGTGCTTACATAGACCCAAAAAAATGCAAAGAATGTGGGCAGTGTGCGGCGGCATGCCCGTACAATGCAATTTCAGACACCATGCGCCCATGCAGAAGGGCATGCCCAGTCAATGCTATTGGGCGTGATGAATATAGCCGCACAGTAATAGATTATGACCGCTGCATAAGCTGCGGAGCCTGTCTGCGCGCTTGCCCGTTTGGTGCGATTATAGACCGATCGCAGATAGTGCCTATAATCGACCTTCTAAAATCCGAAACTCCGGTTACAGCGGTTTTTGCTCCTGCCATAGAAGGCCAGTTTGGAAAAGCAACAATCGGCATGATAAAGAATGCGCTTAAAAAGTTGGGTTTTACCGATGCTGTAGAAGTTTCGCTCGGGGCGGATGCCACTGCGGCCCACGAGGCACATGAACTTAAAGCTGCCATTGCAAAAGGTGAGAAGCTGACTTCATCGTGCTGCCCGGCTTTTGTTGAAATGGTTGAAAAGCATTTTCCGAAACTCGCAGAAAATGTTTCTTCCACCGCTTCGCCTATGACTGCTGTTGCGCGTTATATCCGTATGCTGAATCCAAAAACGAAAATTGTTTTTATAGGCCCATGCGTGGCAAAAAAACTTGAGATAATAAAAAGAAAAGATACGGCTGACTATGTGCTCACGTTTGAAGAGCTGGAGGCTATGTTCCGCGCTAAGAAAATCGACGTAGAAGAATCCGCGGAGGATTCGCAGGACGGCAGCCGCGCCGGCAAGAATTTTGCTCAGAGCGGCGGTGTTGCAGGTGCTGTTAAGGAAGTGCTGAAAGAAGAGCATTACGACAAGCCTGTTACTGCTGTCCGTTGCAATGGCTCAGATGAATGCAAAAAAACTCTTATGGTTATGAATGCGGGGCGCCTGCCTCAGAATTTTGTGGAAGGGATGGCCTGTAAAGGCGGCTGCATTGCAGGGCCAACCAGCGTGGAAACACTGCGCGGCATTAAAAAGAACCGCGCAGCGCTCGTTGCCAAAGCAGACAACCGCACGGTTCTCGAAAATGTGAATGAAATTCATGATTTTTCCAAGGTTAATATGACAAGGTAGAAACTGAATAAAAACTGATATTTAGCATTTGTACCTGATAATTGATAAATACGTCCTGACTGGATTTTATATTCTGTGAAGGCGTATTTTTTTATAAAATATTATTCCACTTTACTTTGTTATAGCTTACTCATGGCAGATTAGCGGAATTGTGGCTTCGCAGATTTTTTTTGCTACATAAGCGTTGTTCATGGTGTAGAGGTGGATCCCATCTACGCCATTTGCTGCAAGGTTGCTGATTTGGCCGATTGCATAGGCAATGCCTGCTTCACGCAGTGAAGCAGAGTCATCCCCGTACTTTTCAATTATTTCGGATAGTTTTTCAGGTATAGCGACGCCGCAGAGCGAAACCATGCGGGCAATTTGCTTTTTATTTGTGACTGGCATTATGCCAGCCTGAATAGGCACATCAATGCCGACTGCTCTCGCGCGTTCCCTGAAGCGGTAGAATGAGCTGTTGTCGAAAAAAAGCTGGGTTATGAGCTGGCTCGCGCCTGCTTCGACTTTCATTTTCAGGTTTTGCAGGTCGTCTTCGGCGGATTTTGCTTCCGGGTGCACTTCAGGATAGCATGCGCCTATTATGTTGAAACTTCCATGTTTGCGTATGAATGCTATCAGATCGCTGGCATACTTAAAGTCCTGCTTAGGGGGGACGCTGGGGTTAATGTCGCCGCGCAATGCCAGTATATTTTCAATCCCGTCTTTTTTAAGCTCATGAAGTTCAGCGAGCACTTCGGATTTTGTCATGTCGATGCAGGGAATATGCGCCACACTTTCGATGCCGTATATGTTTTTGACGTCTGAGGCGATTTTTATGGAAAGGCGGCTTGAACCGCCGGCTGCACCGTAGGTGACGCTGATATAATCAGGCGAAAGGGCCTTAAGTTTTTCTAACGTCTTATAAATAGTGCTGACAGAGGAATCTTTTTTAGGCGGAAATACTTCGAAAGAAAATACTTTCTTCTTCCTGAAAAGCTGGCTTGTCAGCATTATAATCCACCCCTGACTTCCGTTGCCGCCTGTACAAGATGCTCAAGGCTCGGCACGGTTTCTTTGGTGCCGCGCGTTTTCAGGCCGCAGTCAGGATTTACCCAAAGTTTTTCTTTAGGTATTTTCTGAAGCATTTTTTGAAGCTCACCGACGATTTCATCTTTTGAAGGCACGCGCGGTGAGTGTATGTCGTATACACCGGGACCGACTTCCGTCTTGAAGCCGTTGCGGCTTAGAGCATCAAGGATCGTAAGATCAGAACGTGAAGCTTCAAATGTTATTACGTCAGCGTCCATGTTGTCTATATCTTTGATTATGTCGCCGAATTTGCTGTAGCACATGTGCGTATGTATCTGAGTTTCAGGCTTTACGCCGCTGTGAACAAGGCGAAAGGCAGGAATGGCCCAGTCGAGGTAGTCCCTGTGCCAGTCGGCTTTGCGCAGAGGTAGTTTTTCACGCAGTGCGGCTTCGTCTATCTGGATAATTTTAATGCCGGCAGCTTCAAGGTCAAGCACTTCGCCGCGTATGGCGAGGGCAATCTGAAAAGCGCATTCTTTCAGCGGGATGTCTTCGCGCGGGAAAGACCAGTTTAAAATTGTCACAGGGCCTGTAAGCATACCCTTAACATATTTTTTTGTCAGGCTTTGGGCATATGTGGAGTATGCAACAGTAATTGGGTGCGGGCGTGAAATATCCCCCCAGATTATCGGGGGTTTTACACAGCGCGTGCCGTATGACTGTACCCATCCTTTTTCGGTAAAAAGAAAGCCGTCAAGATTGTCGCCAAAATATTCGACCATATCGTTTCGCTCAAACTCGCCATGGACAAGGACATCGAGGCCGAGTTTCTCCTGAAGGGCGATACATTCGGCAATTTTTTTCTTGTTGAAGGAAATATAATTGCTTTTCGAGATTTTCCCTTTGCGGTAAGCGGCGCGGTTTGCCCGCACATCTGCTGTCTGCGGAAAAGAGCCGATTGTTGTTGTTGGAAGCAGCGGAAATTTGAACCGTGCTTTCTGAATCTTTTCACGCTCAGCAAAAAATGGTAGGCGTATAAAATCCTTTTCTGAAAGGGCGGCAATTTTTGCCTGGACATCTTTATTGGCACCATGGCGCACATTTTGGAAAAGTACGCTGTTCGCAATGTACTCAGGTTCTCTTTCAGGTTCTTCACAGCATGAAAGTTTTTTAATGTCAGTAAGCTCCTGGAGCTTTTCCTCCGCAAAGGCAAAATGAATTTTATAGGAATCGTCAAGCTTTGTTTCACTTTCTACAGTAAACGGCACATGAAGCAGGGAGCATGATGTATTTATAGCAATATGGGCTGCGTGCTTTTTTATTTCACGTATTTTTTCAAGAGTTTTTGCATAGTTGTTGCGCCATATGTTTTTCCCGTTTACAAGTCCGGCAAAAAGTGTTTTGCTTTCTGGAAACCCATGGCGGCACAGCAATGCAAGGCTCTCTTTCCCTTCGGCAAAGTCAAGCCCAATGCCGTCAAAATCGAGTGCTCCAATTTCTTTGTAGCAGTCGCGTGTATCGCCGAAATATGTTTGCAGAAGGACTTTCGTATTGCCTTTATGCTTCAGAATTTCGGAATACATGTCTGCAAAGAAGGCAATGTCATCTGATGTCATATCCTGCACTAAGGCGGGTTCGTCAAACTGCACCCATTCTGCACCGAGCGATGAGAGCTTTTTCAGCAGTTCAACATAAGCGCCCGCAATATCACCGGCAAGATCCTCTGCCCTTTTACGGCCGGTGAAGCGTGCCAGCTTTAAAAAAGTGAACGGACCGTCTACAACAGGCTTTGTTATAATGCCTGCCACTTTTGCTTCTGAAAACTCGGAAAGCACTTTTGTGGCATTAAGCTGGATTTCTGTGTTGTCTTCCAACTCAGGGACAAGATAATGGTAATTTGTGTTGAACCATTTCTTCATTGCCAGCGCTTTTACGTCGCCGTTTGATCCCTGGTAGCCGCGCGCCATTGCAAAATATTCTGAAATGCTGTCGAGGTTCAACTCTTTGTACCGCTGCGGCACAGCATTGAGCATGACGGCTGTGTCGAGCATTCCGTCGTAAAAAGAAAAGTCATTGGATGGGATAATATCTATTCCTTTGCTTTTCTGTAGCAGCCAGTGCTTTTTCCTGAGTTGTTTCCCAGTTTCCAGCAGCTCTTCGGCTGCATTTTTATCTCTAAAATATTTTTCAGATGCTAACTTAAGCTCCCGTTGTTCACCGATCCGCGGAAATCCTATAACCGACGTTTTCATTGCAATCTCTCCTAAGCTCGTTTCATGTTTATTTTGCAGTATGATTGTTTTTAAGCATAACACAGAAAATCTGATATAGCCAGAACGGATTTTTTATAGTCAGCTATAGGAATATTGTATATATGCTGCATTGCCGCCGAATGATGATGCTTATGGACGTATAGCAGCAGTAATCTGGCCGCATGCTATTTTTGCACCGGCGTTGCCTGATGGTTGAGTTGTGAAGTCGTCAGGCATCTTGTGAATGATCATAGTCCTGCCAATTATTTCTTTAACTGAAAACCTGTCTGTGAAAAAAATTTGAAAGGCATAGCCGCGGCACCCGAACAGTGGGGGAAGGTCGCCGGCATGTGCTGGGTGCGGGCAGTTATTTGGGTTGTAGTGGGGGCCTGAATCGGCGAAAGGGTCATTTTCATTGCCTGTGCAGGAACTTCCTGCGTGTATGTGGAATGCAAAAATGTCTGAGGGGCAGCTGCCTTCGCTGTGCGGCAGCCCTTGCACCTGAACTGCAACAAGCACTCCACCTTGTGCCTTATAGAAAAATGCCATGCCGTTTATTGCCTCATACCCTGGGCCGCCTTTAAGTGAAGCCTGAGCATCCGGTGTGCGCTTCAAGAGATCGCATAAACCATTGTAGTGCGGTTTAAGAAACATAAGACTCGCCTCCTGCACTCATATTATGCTGGATAGAAATTCCGTAAGACTTAAACAGGCGAAGTTTTGCCCATGGACTTGAACGCTATGCGTTTTAAGGATAAAATAAGGATAGCAGATGCAGGCAGGAGTACATGCGCTGCTTTATATAAAAATTACATTACTTCAGAATGGATGGATAAAAACATGGAAGAATTACTCGGACAGGGCAAAAACTGGTACAAAGGGAACTTGCATATGCATACAACTCATTCGGATGGTTCAGTTTCACCACAGGAAGCGTTAAAAATCTATAAAAAAGCAGGCTATGATTTTGTCGCGATTACTGACCATTGGATGCAGAGCCAGTGCGGTATGTGGAATGGAATGCTGATTCTCAGCGGCTGTGAATGGGATGCCGGCGATATGGTTCATACTCCGGTTTACCATATTATTGGTGTTGGCATGGAGAGAAAAGTAAAACTTGCCCGTTCGGCTTCACTTACTCCGCAGGATATTATAAATGAAATCAACGGGGCAGGCGGCTTTGCAATATTAGCGCATCCTGCATGGTCGCTCACTGACCCAAGGGAGGCTATGAAGCTTACGGGGCTTGCCGGCGCAGAAGTTTACAACACAATGTCAGGCCTTCCGTGGAACGGCAGCCGTGCAGATGCCAGCCTCTACTTTGACCTGTGGGCGTCATGGGGCAAAATGGTAAGGTGCATAGCGTCTGATGACAGCCATGGTTACAGCGGGGAACAGGCGAAATCGTATATTATGGTGCATGCTGATGACTGCACCGCGTCGGGGCTGCACCGCTCGCTGTGCGACGGGTATTTTTACGCTTCCCAGGGGCCTTGCTTTAAATCGGTGAGCACAGACGGAAAAACAGTTGAAGTCGACTGCTCGAGCGCGAAGTATGTTGTCTTTTATAGCAATACTGTATGGTGCAAAGACCGCATTGCTGATGGAAGCGAAGGACATGCTTCATATACTGTAAAAGACACAGATAAGTTTGTACGTATAGAAATTATTGACGGGCAGGGAAGAAGAGCCTGGTATTCGCCGTTTGCCGTGAATAATGAGTGCAAAACAATTAAAAATTAAAAAATATGCAGCAGAGATGAAATATGAAACTGATTTTTATTCGTCATGGTGAACCTGATTACGAGCATGATACTCTTACGCCGAAAGGGTGGCGCGAGGCTGAGCTGCTTTCAGACAGGATCTCTAAACTCAATGTGCGCGATTTTTACTGTTCACCGCTTGGGCGCGCTAAAGACACGGCAAGCCTTACGCTCAAAAAGATGGGGCGTACGGCCACCGTGCTTGACTGGCTTCAGGAAGTGCCAAAATCGGTAACTGATCCGGAAACAGGCAAAAAACACGTGCCATGGGATTTTATGCCTGATTTCTGGACGGTTCAGGGTGACCTGTATGACAAAGACAAATGGTTTAAGAACCACATAATGGTTGAAGGCAATGTGGGCGGAACTTACAGAAAAGTTTCAGAAGAGCTTGATACCTTGCTGAGAAGTTATGGCTATTCAAGAAGCGGCATGTTTTACAGGACGGAAGACGGTAACTGTGACACCATAGTCTTTTTTTGCCACTTAGGTGTCACATGCCTGATGCTTTCTCATTTAATAGGCATAGCGGCACCGGTTTTGTGGCAGGGCTTTTTTCTTGCGCCAACGTCTGTAACAACTGTTGAAACTGAAGAGCGGAAAAAGGGAGAGGCATTTTTCCGCTGCAAATCATTCGGCGATGTTTCCCACCTATACGTTGCCGGTGAGCCAGTTTCAGACTCTGGCTTTTTTAATGAGATGTATTAACTGAATTTTCTGCAGCCTGCACTGAATTTGTCTTATTTACAAAATAAAAATTTAATATTGATAAAGTATTTGTATTCGTAACGATATTCTGCTTTGGCATTGTATAAATCAACACTATGGCCATAATTTGACATTCGACAAAAATTATTATAATATATAAATATTATGATAAAGATAAAACTCTGATTCCAAAAGTGCCACATTTAGGCTACCTTTTAGTGTTTTTCTGCATTTAAAAAGAAAATAAGATGGCACAGCGAGCATTTTTTGTCTGCTGTGCATGGAGGCAGATATCGTTATGATAAAATCTTCTGTACATAACCTGCCGGAAAAATTGTCTGCTGATATTTTAAAACTGATTATTGATGCTGACCTTAGACCCGGCGATAAACTGCCTAATGAAATGGTATTTTCTAAAAAATTCAATGCTGGACGCAGTTCTGTGAGAGAAGCAATGAAACTACTTATGTCTAAAAATATAATCAATATCAGGCAGGGTTCCGGTACTTACGTTGCTGAGCATCCGGGAATAAGCGAGGATCCGCTTGGGTTGGTCTTTTTAGAGAACAATCCAAGAATGCTCTATGATTTATTGGAAATAAGGATTTTAGTGGAGCCTACAATTGCAGCTATGGCTGCGAAGAACGCATCTGCGTATGATATTAAGAGAATAGCAGATGTTTGCAGTAAAACAGAAAGTCTTATTATGCTTGGCCAGAACTTTGTCGAGGCCGATACTGATTTCCACAAAGCTGTAGCGGCTGCAAGCAAAAACCTGATTGCACCCAGGCTGGTTCCGATGGTAGGCCGCACCATAAGGGCTGTGGAGCCGCTGATGGACCAGAGATGTTCGCAGGATGCTGTAAGATGCCACCGTGCTGTAGCTGATGCTATTGCAAGCCATGACATGGCAAAAGCAAAAGACTATATGTATCTCCATATTGCCTGCAACCGCAGGCTGCTGTCGGAAAAGCAGGAAGGTCAAATTAAAGCCTAAATTGTGATGACATTTTCGCCTCACTTTTTGCAGCACACAGTTTATAATGGATAATGGACGTATGCAGTAATATAGTTGGTACCGCATTTAAGTAATTTACTGACAATGTTGGCAATATTTAAAATAAGCGAGGCGAACCATCACGAAACAGGGAAGCCGTATAATTTCGGTATGTCTGCTGGCTGTAACTGTTCTTTTGCTTTTTAATGGGTGCAGCGCGGCAGGAATACAGCAGATTCAAAACACTTTTGGCCGGTTTAATGAAAACCTTTTTCAAGCCGATAATGATGGAAAAGATAACTCAAATATCATTTCACAAAATTCTGGCGCGTCTTCTACTGCAGAAGAAAAGAAAGGCAAAGTGCAGAATTTCAAATGCATATCTAATGAGCTATTTAGCGGAAATTCTGTAGTCAAAAAAACAGTTTCAGAGCCAATGGCTTCAGTATCGCAGAATAACGTGGCCAGCCATAAAGAAAATTATCAAAACCTGCCTGCGCGTGCTGAAAAAGATCTGTACGACGAAATTGATAAAAATATATGCCGTGTGTCGGATCATAAGAGCGTTGACGGTTATTACCCTGTAAACCGGATTACCATTCCGGAAAAAATTTCCGAGGCAGAGTCTCATGTCGCTATTTCTGCTTATACATGTGATAACCCGCAGATTTTTTGGGTAGCTGGCAGCTATGGATATATGAGCAGCGGTAACAAAACAGCCATTCAGCTTTATTCGGCATTTTCTCCAAATGAATGCAACGCTAAAACAAAACGGCTGAATTCAGCAACCAAATCACTTTTTCAGTCTATCCCTTCAGGATTAAATGACTTTGAACGGGAAGAATATCTTTTTGATTATCTTATAAAGCACTGCACTTACGATGAAACGGCTGGCAACAATTCATGGCTGTCATATACTGCATACGGAGCCATTGTTGATGGAAAGGCTGTTTGTGAAGGGTATTCCAGAGCAATGCAGCTGCTTGCGGGATATGCTGGCATTCCATGTACGCTTGTCAGTGGCAGTTACAACGGCGAAGGCCATATGTGGAATCTTATTAAGATTGGCGGATACTGGTACCATCTCGACGTTACGTGGTGCGATACGTCCATCCCAATTTATAATTATTACAATGTGTCAGACAAGGTAATTCAGCAGACACATTCTGTTTATAAAGCTGTTTCTGCTTTGCCTGCAAGTGCTGTAGAATCCGGCCAATTCAATATTTTTCATCCCAAATGCAGCTCGGTTAAAGATAACTATTTTAGCCGTAAAGGAATTAAAGTCACTTCTGTTAAGTATTCCGCAGACTCGGCCCAAGAAAAGGCTTTGGCAGCAAAAATGAAGGCTGGAAAATCAAGCATTGCGTTTTTGATTGACGGCGATTATGACAAAACTGTCAGTTGCATGACAAAACAAAAACCATATCTGCTTGATTTATGGCTTGCGTCGGCGGAGAAGGCTTCAAACCGTAAAATCGACCTCAGCAATGTTTCATTCGTGACAGATAAACCAGACAGAGGCCTTACACTATTCATACGGTACCGCTGATTTGTAGATTTCTTGTCGAAATTTAAGAAAAAGTGAGAAAAAGGGTTGACAAAGTGGCGAGTGTTTGGTAATAT
>ENA-UOOR01000655-UOOR01000655.1-fermentation-metagenome-genome-assembly--contig:-NODE-655-length-47041-cov-10.651045_pt1 | contig 47041 bp, 42 predicted proteins | sample MGYA00245780_ERZ724029 | MGnify/ENA primary metagenome ERZ724029 (study PRJEB28704, sample SAMN03018315) | fermentation metagenome | biome: anthropogenic terrestrial biome; feature: soil; material...
TGGTTATGACTTTTATTTTAAAATTGCAGGATTTTTAAAGAGAAAAGACGAAAAATAAACTAAATGTTACCAACGCGAGGTGTTTTGTTTGAGTAAAAAAGTAGTAAGAGTAAGATTTGCGCCAAGTCCCACTGGTTACCAACATATTGGAGGGGCTAGAACAGCTCTTTATGATTGGCTGTTAGCTAAAAAAACTGGAGGAACGTTTATTCTACGGATCGAAGATACTGATCGCAATCGGTTGGTTCCCGATGCGGTAGAAGATATAAAAAACAGCCTCAAATGGATGGGTTTAGATTGGGATGAAGGGCCGGATGTTGGAGGGGAAGCAGGTCCCTACTTTCAATCGGAAAGATTGGATCTCTATCAAAATTATGCGGAAGACCTTGTTAAAAAGGGAAAGGCGTATTACTGTTTTTGTACCCCAGAACGTCTGGAAGAGATGCGCGGAAAGCAAGAACTAAATAATCAACCTTCCGGCTATGATCGGCATTGCCGGGATTTAACCTGGGATCAAGTTGAAGAGTATAAAGCTCAAGGCAGGAAGTATGTTATCCGTTTTAAGGTCCCTTTACAGGGTAAAATAGAAGTTAAAGATGAATTGCGGGGGGAAATGGTTTTTGACCATGAAACTCTTGATGATTTTGTCTTATTAAAATCGGATGGGTATCCTACTTATCATTTAGCTAGTGTAGTGGATGATCATTTGATGGAGATTTCTCATGTGATTAGGGGAGAGGAATGGATTGTTAGCACTCCCCGGCACTTCTTGTTATATCAGGCTTTTGGATGGGAACTCCCTGCTTTTATCCATCTTCCGATTTTTCTCTCCCCCGACGGAAAAGGGAAACTAAGTAAAAGGCACGGTGCTACCAGTGTCCGCGAATTTAGAGAAAAGGGATACCTTCCTGAGGCTCTTGTTAATTTTCTTTTACTTCTTGGTTGGCATCCGTCAACGGATCAGGAATTATTTACTCTGGAGGAGGCGGCTAAGGTTTTCTCGATTGAGCGGATTAGTACTTCCCCGGTAAGCTTCTCCTTAGATAAACTGGACTGGTATAACGGTCTTTATATAAGAAAATTATCCCCTGAAGACCTGGCTAAAAGATGTGTGCCTTTTCTGCAAAAAGATGGGTTACTACCTGATCCTTGTCCTCGAGAGCAACTAACGTACTTAACAAAAATCATACCTTTGGTCCAAGAAAGAATAAAACTATTGTCTGAGATTAGCAAGGCTGTTTCCTATTTTTTGAAAGAAGAAATTTCGCCTCCAGCTAAGGAAGTACTTATTATTAAAAAAGGGACAGCAGAAGAAACCGCTGCCATTTTAAAAAAAATAGTTGAGACCTTTAGCAAACTGGAGGATTTTAGTGAGGAAACGATAGAGAAGTCGTTACGGGATGTAACTGAGGCACTGGGGGAAAAACCGGGTCGAGTATTTATGCCTGTGCGCATTAGTGTTACTGGTGAAACCGCTACTCCCGGTTTATTTGAACTGCTAGCTGCCTTAGGGAAACCAAGAGTTATCCACCGCTTGCAGCAGGCGATTGCTGTTCTGGAATATGCATAGAGAGGAAGATTGAAAATACCCTCCTTTGATTTACAGAAAATTTACGCACAAGGGATTCCGGTGTTAATCTTGGATCTCCTGTTATCTTTGTTTCTCTTTTATCGTATTTTTATTTTATTAAAGGGAACAAAAGCGATACCCTTGTTGAAGGGCTTGGGTATCGTCTTTGCTTTCTCTGTCGTTACTAAAAGGTTAAATTTAGTAATGCTGGGGGGACTTCTCCAGTATCTACTGGGAGTGATGGTAATTGCCTTACCGGTTCTCTTCCAACCGGAACTGAGAAGAGTATTAGAGGAACTAGGGAAGAACGACTTTTTCGCTCGCTTCTTTGCTATTTCCCCTCGTGAGAATTACGATGTGGTTAAAATAATAGCAGAAACTGCTGAGGAAATGGCCAGGGAAAACAAGGGCGCTTTGATTATTTTAGAGCGTGAAATCCCCTTACGAGAAGTAGCAGAATCAGGACAGTTAATTGACGCCGAAGTATCCGTTGTTCTACTTAAACAGCTTTTTTTTAAAGATACCCCTTTGCATGATGGCGCAGTAATAATAAGAGGTGATCGTATTACCGCGGCAAGCTGCATTTTACCTCTCTCCACCAGGGTGGATTTGCCACTGAGCTATGGGACTAGACATCGGGCGGGAGTTGGAATGAGCGAACAATCAGATGCGATAGTAGTAATTGTCTCTGAAGAACGGGGAAAAATTACTGTTGTTAACAATGGCGAAATAAGAGAGTGCAGTAAACAAGGGGAGTTATTAGACTATTTATGGGCAGAATTTGCGGAAAAAAATAAAGAAAGAATAACAATACCCAAAGATATTTTCTATCGGAAGATGGATAGTTAAAGAGTTTTCTTATGCTAACACTTTCATTACATATGGATACAATGCAAAAAGCTTAAACATAGAATTAGAAAAAAAGGAAGGATGATATATGTGAGAAAAAAAGCGGTTTTTGTGATCGCGGAACAAGTTTTTAGAGATGAGGAGTATCTTGTCCCCAAAAATCTGTTGGAAAAGGCGGGGATTAAAGTTGAAACCGCATCTACTACAATGAAGGAAGCCGTAGGAAAGCTTGGGGCCCGAGTGCAACCAGACCTTCTATTATCACAAATAAACGTAGAAAAATATGATGCTTTAATTTTTGTCGGTGGGGGTGGAGCGGAACAATATTTTAATGACCGGACAGCTCATTCCTTGGCGAATAGTTTTCTAAAAGCAGGAAAAGTGTTAGCAGCGATTTGTATTGCTCCTGTTATTTTAGCCAGGGCCGGTCTGCTCAAGGGAAAGCAGGCAACCGTGTATATAGATGGCGCAGAGGAATTAAAAAGAGCTGGCTCTATTTATACCGGAAACCCAGTCCAAACGGATGGTTGGATTGTTACGGCCAATGGACCGGAAGCAGCGGAGGGTTTTGGCAACGAAGTGGTGAGGTTGCTGACCCGATCTATAAACCAACAAAAAAATAAGCCCCCCTTGACAAGAGGCTAAGAATGGAGAATGCTGATGGGAAGATTATTTGGAACTGATGGAGTGAGAGGAATCGCCAATCTTGATCTTACCCCGGAACTTGCTTTTAAACTGGGACGAGCAGCAGCCCATGTCTTATTAAAAAAGAAGAACCTGAATCAGACCGGAAGAATGTTAGTAGGGAGAGATACTAGAGTTTCCGGAGAAATGTTGGAAGCAGCTTTGGTGGCTGGAATTACCTCTGTGGGCGTTAATACGGAGCTTCTCGGAGTGGCGCCGACACCAGGTGTGGCTTATTTAATTAGAAAGCTAGAGGCTGATGCCGGAGTGATGATTTCCGCCTCTCATAATCCAGTTGAAGATAACGGAATAAAATTCTTTAATGCAGATGGTTATAAACTCCCTGATGAGGTGGAAGATGAGATTGAGTCCTATCTTCCAGAAAAGATGGCCAGTCAGATCGCTCGCCCTACTAAACTGGCGATCGGTCGCGTAATCTGTAGAACCGGGATTGACAGAGAATACTCCAGGTTCCTAATGAGAACAATTAAAGAAAGGTTTGACGGGCTTACAGTGGTCTTAGACTGTGCTTTCGGAGCTACCTATCAGCTAGCGCCCCAAGTCTTTGAAGCATTGGGGGCAAGAGTAATTCCTTTAAATAATGAAAACGATGGATCGCGGATTAACGTAAACTGTGGTTCTACCAACCCATTGGAACTACGGGCAGAAGTAGTTAAACATGGCGCAGAGATTGGATTTGCTTATGATGGGGATGGAGACCGGGTAATTGCTGTAGATGACAAGGGAGAGATCATAGATGGCGATCTGATCGTCGGTATCTGTGGCTTACAATTGCTAGAGGATGGATTGCTCCCCCACAATAAGATCGCGGTGACTGTTTATAGTAATTTGGGATTAATTGATGCTTTTCGTAAGGCTGGCGGAGAGGTTGAGGTTACCGAAAACGGGGATCGAAAAGTTTTGGCCACTATGTTAGAAAAAGGTTTAATCCTTGGTGGCGAGCAGTCCGGACATATCATTTTCTTAAAATACAACACTACTGGGGATGGGCTCGTGACCTCTCTACAATTATTGGGGACGATGATTCGAGCAGGTAAACCCTTATCTGAACTAAAAAAAAGGGTTACAAAATACCCCCAGCTGTTGGAGAATGTAAGGGTCAAGAAGAAAGAACAGTGGGAAAGAAACGAAAATATTACTAAGGTCGTGGCCTATTATCAACAGCAGTTAGGGGAGAAGGGGCGAATATTTGTCCGCGCTTCAGGGACAGAGCCCTTAATCCGGGTAATGGCAGAAGGTCCTGACCAGAAGGTTCTAAATACGATGGTGAAAGAGATTGCAGCCGTAATCAAAGAAGAGTTAACGTGAGCAGGGTTTCCTGCTCTTTTTTATTTCTACAGGTATTGGTTTAAAATTGTAACTGTAGTCAGTTACGGTAGTAATATTTAGTTATCCGACTTTTATCATGTGAGGAAATTGAATAGTTAGCTTGTATTGCGGTCAAATCTTAAATAATAGAATTATTCAATTCCTTAAATTATGTAATTTTAATGTAGCAGGAACGGAAAAATAAAGATGTAGCTGAAAATGGGTGTGAATTAATTAAGATTCAGAGGGAAAGCTAGAGAAAACAGAGGAGGATGATTTTTCTGAAGATAAAGGAGATCATGACCGATAAAGTTGCTTTTGTTAGTCCAGAGACTACGGTAGTGGAGACTGCGCGCTTGATGCAGAAACATGATGTCGGTTCTATTCCAGTTTGTGAGGGCCCAAACTTAGTAGGAATAGTGACGGACAGGGATATCGTAGTACGCAACGTGGCCCACGGGAAAAACCCCAGTACTATTCCAGTCCGAGAAATAATGACTACTGCAGTGAAAACCATAGCACCAGAGATGGAACTAAATCAGGTGGCGGAATTGATGTCCCAACAACAGATCCGAAGGTTACCAGTGGTTGAAAACAACCAGTTGGTAGGCATGGTTTCTTTAGGAGATCTGGCCACCCAAGCAAAACATGATGTGGAAGTGGCTAGTACCTTAGGAGAGATTTCCCAACCTTCTCGGCCAGAAAAAATTTAAATCATTCTGAATACAAAAGACTGTAATAATTTAAATCAGAAAGAGAAAGGCAGACCACCTTTCTCTTTCTGAAGTTATAAAAGGTTTTGGCGAGATTGATAGGAGAAGGAATACTGACTGTAATCCAGAAATTATTAACAGGTAGTTATTTTAACTTAAAGAATTGCATAATTCACTATTTAGCATTTTGGCCACAATAAGTTGATAGCCCACTAGGAACCTAAACATTTTCTAGACTGGACAAATATGCGCTTAAGGTAATATGCAATTCTCCTAACTGTTATTTTTTATGGAGGTGGTTGATGGTGAAGATTGATGAGTTAATAGAGAAGATTGCTCGGGAGTTAACAATTGAACTTGGAGAAGAAGGATTTAAGAACTATACCCGGTCCCGGGAGTTTAGGTCAGAAGAAGGCTCAGATTCTCCCCACGATTTGGCAAAGATGATCGACCATACGTTACTAAGATCAGATGCTACTTTTAATGAGATCGAAAGACTATGTGCTGAAGCGAAAGATTTCGGGTTTGCTTCTGTTTGTGTTAACCCGGGATATGTCCGTTTGGCCGCCCGTTTATTGGGGGAGAGTGGGGTAAAAGTCTGTACGGTTATTGGGTTTCCTTTAGGCGCCACAACCTTTCGGGTGAAAGCTGAAGAAGCCAGGGAAGCTATAGAAAATGGCGCGGGCGAAGTAGACATGGTAATTAATATTGGGGCCCTAAAATCCGGATTTTACAATTTGGTTTATGAAGACATTAAAGCTGTGGTTGAAACTGCTGCCTGTCAAGCTTTAACGAAAGTTATTATTGAAACTTGCTTTTTGGCCGAGGAAGAAAAAATTAGAGCCTGTCTCTTAGCTAAATACGCTGGCGCTGATTTTGTTAAGACCTCAACGGGATTTGGAAAAGCTGGGGCTACTTCCGATGATGTCTCTTTGATGAGAAAGATTGTCGGATCAGGGATGGGAGTCAAGGCTTCTGGTGGGATTCGAGATTATATTACTGCTGAGGCGATGATTAAAGCTGGAGCCAATAGGTTGGGAACTAGTTCCGGTCTGAAAATCGTACAAGAGAAGCCTCCTGCTTAGGTATGATATAGTAAGTATGCAATTCCCTCAGGTAGGAGATGATTTACGAAGGAATTAAATAGTAGTTAAAATCTATTTAATTCTCTTGAAAAATAAGAGTGTAGATTGGGGCATATTATGAATATATCTTATATTATCTTCTGTTTTCTAAGCCTTTCGTTATTATTTGAGTAAAGAGGTTTTTCCCTTCCGGGAACGAAAACAGGTATGTATTTTATAGATTTTTTGATTTATAATTATTTTTCAATGTAAAAATCACCACTGTTTTTACCTTATGGAAAAACTAAATCAAGATAACGGAGGGTTCTGATGAAAACTATACTTTTTGGAGTGGCCGGAGGTTTAGCCTTATTTATTTATGGTATGACCCTTATGAGTGAAGGCTTGAAGAAGGTTGCTGGGAATAAAATGCGTAAGATTCTGGAAGCCATTACTAAAAACCCCATAATGGGAGTAGTAGTTGGAACGATTGTCACTGCTATTCTACAGAGTAGTAGCGCCACTACAGTGATGATTATCGGGTTTGTGAATGCCGGTTTAATGAATTTAACGCAGGCCATTGGAGTAATAATGGGGGCTAATATTGGGACTACTATCACAGCGCAACTGATCGCCTTCAAGCTAGGCGATTATGCCTACCCGGTAGCGGCTATTGGCTTTATTCTTTTCTTTTTTAGCCATAAAAAGCATTTAAAACATCTAGGGCAGGTTATTTTTGGTTTTGGGATTCTATTTATTGGATTAAATACCATGTCTGACGTACTTAAACCATTAGCTAGTAATAAAGCCAGTTTAGATTTGATTACGGCCATGAGTAAACATCCAATCTGGGGATTGCTAGTAGGGACGTTGTTAACAATAATTATTCAGAGTAGTAGCGCAGTTATTGGGGTGTTACAAAGTCTGGCTTCCCAGCCAGTAGTGGAAGGGGGAGTAGTCCATGCTCTTATTCCGTTACAAGGAGCTGTTCCAATTTTGTTAGGTAGCAACATAGGAACTACGATCACCGCTATTTTAGCAAGTATTGGCTCGAACCGGGTCGCTAAACGCTCAGCCTTATCTCATACCTTATTTAACCTCTTTGGCACGCTTGTTTGTCTGCTTTTATTCCCACTTTTTATCCTCTTTGTCACCAAAATATCACCTGTCGCTAATCCGGCCACCGGAATAACGGAAGCTGGGGTGATCTCAAGGCAGATTGCTAATGCCCATACCTCTTTTAATATATTGAATACTATAGTTTGGCTTCCTTTTGTTAAGTTTCTGGCTGATTTGGTTACCAAGTTCTTCCCGGGTGAAGATCCTTCTGTGGAAAAGGGTGTCAAATACCTAGATTCCCACGTTTTAAATAACGCTGAATTTGCGCTAAATTTATCAGCTAAAGAATTACTACGCATGGGGATTATCTCTCAACAAATGTTATCGGGAGTAGATAACTTTCTTAATCCGGCGGTGCAAACTTCTGACATGGAAAAGGTGCAGGAGAATGAAGATATCTTAGACTATCTTCAGGTTGAAATTATCCATTATTTATCTACAATTATTTCTCAAAATTCATTGACGGAACGACAATCAAATATTTTGGCGAACCAGATGCATATTGCCGGAGATCTTGAAAGAATAGGTGACCATTGCACTAATATTATGGAACTTGAGATATATATGAAAGATGAGCATATAACTTTCTCGCAGATGGCATTAGAAGATTTGAAAAAAGTTTTTAGCTTATCAGGAGAGATGTTTACCTGTTGTTTAACGGCCATGAAGAAAATGGATTTTGAAGTAGCTCAGAAGGTACTGGAATTAGAGAGTCTGATGGATATTTTAGAAAAGGAAGCCCGGATCAATCATTTAGAGCGTCTCAATGTTGGTTATTGTAACCCAAAAGCAGCAGTGGTCTTTAATGAATTAATGAGAAACCTGGAACGAATCGCTGATCATTGTAATAATATTGCGGAGGCGGTTCTAGATCAGCAATGGACGTAAAAAGGCAGGTTTGAGATTATTCCGAAATACTCAATATGGTTCTAAAAAAACAAAATGTAAGACCGCGATGATGTCCGCGGTATTATTTTTTTAAGGGGAATAATACTAAAAACTAATATTAAGCATGGTTTAAAATAAGCATGATATATTACAAATATGGTTGACTATCGCTTTTGGATCGGGTATAATCATAGTTACTTAGAGATAATATTATTGTTTGGAAGATCAGGAATAATGAGACTAAAAGGAGGATCATAAAGTAATGAGTTTAAAAGGAACACGCACGGAAATCAATATTCTTACGGCTTTTGCCGGCGAATCACAGGCCAGGAACAGGTATACTTTTTTTGCCGGCCAAGCTAAGAAAGAGGGTTTTGTGGAGATTGCGGATATCTTTGAGGAAACAGCCAATCAAGAAAAGGAACATGCCAAACGTCTCTTTAAATTGTTGGAAGGAGGCAGCGAAGTAGAGGTTAAGGCTGGTTTTCCGGCGGGGAAAATTGGTAATACCGCGGAAAATCTTAAAATGAGCGCCAGTGGTGAGAATTTTGAATGGACGGCGATGTATCCCGAGTATGCGAAAGTAGCTAGGGAAGAAGGATTTGAGAAGATCGCCAAAATTTTTGAGGCGATTGCCGTTTCCGAAGAAAACCACGAAAGACGATTTAAAGCTTACTTAGCTAATATAGAAGCGGGAATGGTCTTTAAAAAGGAGAACTCAATCAAGTGGATTTGTCGAAATTGCGGCTATGTGCATGAGGGTACAGAAGCCCCTCAGGTTTGCCCGGCTTGTGCCCATCCACAAGGTTTTTTTGCCCCTTTAGGTTGCAGCTGTTAATCGGAGGAAAGATTTAACTTTCGTTTCTGGGGTTCTCAACATATTGGCTAAAACTATAGGCAGAATGGGAATTTTGTCTATAGTTTTTTTGTTGGCGCCAGCAGGTATTCTGAATGTATAATTATTGTTATTTCTGCTTTTTCTTCTGGTTTGCGCCGCTTAATTTGTCGGTGATTCATGCAGTCGTGCGACAAGTCGAGTAGAGATCTGTTAAGATCTGAGTGACGAGGTTGGTGTATACAATATATACGGTATTTTATTCATGAGTTGCCTTGACAAGGGTGTTATAGTCATGCTTTAATGTGGTAACAGAAAGTAAGAAGTGGGGGATTTGTATGGTGAAAATCACGGAAAGTGATGGAGTTTATCTAATTAGGAACCAGGTAATAATTGAAAACCCTGTAGTAACTGGGGCAGAAATAAATAAGATCTTACAACAAGAAGGTCTCCAGCCCGTCGCAGAGGAGATGATCAACCGCGAGCAGGCTAAAGCCAATACGATTGCGTATCGGATCTTGACTGCTCATAATGTTTCCGAGGACCAGTCTTACTTAAGATTGAAATTTGATGCGCTGGCTTCTCATGATATTACCTATGTGGGTATTATTCAGACTGCGAAGGCGAGCGGCTTAACAGCATTCCCCATTCCTTATGTGCTTACTAACTGTCATAACAGCCTATGCATGGTGGGAGGGACGATTAACGAGGATGATCATGTTTTCGGACTGTCAGCGGCGCAAAAGTATGGTGGGAATTACGTGCCAGCGCATCAGGCTGTCATCCATCAGTATATGAGGGAAATAATGTCGAACTGTGGAAGCATGATCTTAGGATCAGATAGTCATACCAGGTATGGTCCCTTGGGGACCATGGGGGTGGGCGAAGGAGGTCCGGAGCTTGTTAAGCAGCTTCTGGGACGGACTTATGATCTGGCTTATCCGGAAGTGATCGCTGTCTATCTAGAAGGAACACCTAAATGGGGAGTTGGTCCCCAGGATGTAGCGTTGGCGCTCATTAAAGCGGTATTTAAGAATGGCTATGTTAAGAATAAGGTGTTGGAGTTTGTTGGTCCTGGGATCTCCAACCTCTCACTAGATTATCGGAACGGAATTGACGTCATGACTACCGAAACCACATGCCTTAGTTCGATCTGGCCAACCGATCAACAGGTGGCGGAATATTTTACTACTCATGGTCGGCCTGAAGCATATTGTCTTTTGGAACCAGGAGAGGTTAGTTATTATGATGGTCTGGTCCGAGTAAATTTAAGCGCAATACAACCGATGATTGCTCTTCCTTTTCATCCTAGTAATGCTTTTACGATTAAGGAACTAAAGGAAAATACCGCGGACATATTAAGGGAGGTAGAGGTTGAAAGTGAAAAACTGTTTAGCCACCCCAAACTAACCTTTAGTTTAACAGATAAAATAATTGATGGTTGCTTGAAGATGGATCAAGGCGTAGTAGCAGGCTGCGCCGGAGGAACTTTTGAGAATATCTGCACAATGGTTGAGATCATCGGTGATGGTAATATAGGTAATGGAGAGTTTGCTTTAAGTATCTATCCGGCCAGTCAACCGATTAATCTTGAACTTTTTAAAAAAGGAGCAGCGGCTAAACTACTAAAAAGTGGGGCCACCTTGCGTACAGCCTTTTGTGGACCGTGCTTTGGAGCGGGGGATATTCCTGCTAACGGCGCCATTAGCGCTCGTCATACGACAAGAAACTTTCCTAATCGAGAGGGCTCAAAACCAGTGGATGGGCAGTTAGCTGCGGTAGCACTGATGGATGCTCGTTCGATTGCGGCGACAGCTTTAAACGGCGGACTGTTAACCGCTGCTCCAGAGCTAAGGGAGAAGCCAGTTTCTAAAGTAGCCTATCATTTCGACCAACAAGTTTATAAGAACCGTGTGTATGAAGGTTTTGGTAAACCGAATTTAGCAGCAGAGTTGAAATATGGGCCTAATATTGCAGACTGGCCGGGGATGATTCCCCTTCCTAAAGATTTACTAATCAAATTAGTGACGGTGATTACTGATCCGGTAACAACCACTGATGAGCTTATTCCTTCGGGAGAAACTTCTTCTTATCGCTCAAATCCTTTGAAACTAGCGGAATTTACTCTTTCAAGAAAAGACCCCGGATATGTAGAAAGGGCTAAGAACCTTTACCAACTAGAGAAAGAACGGCGGCTTTGGATAGAAGGACAGGAACTATCACCTGGTTTACAAGAAACTTTCCAAGTGTTAATGGAAGTTAGTGGTCGGGATCTAAATAACTTAGTTCGACAAACCGGATTGGGGAGCGCAATTTTTGCGCCTAAGCCTGGAGATGGCTCTGCTCGTGAACAGGCGGCCTCTTGCCAAAAGGTCTTAGGCGGTTGGGCCAACATTGCATTAGAGTATGCCACTAAACGTTATCGTAGCAATCTAATCAACTGGGGGATGCTCCCCTTTACCATAGCTCCAGGTGAGCAAGGAAAGATGGTTCAGAACGCTTTACTTTATATTCCGGGAATTCGAGAAGCTGTTCAGTCAGGAGTGGATCAAATCAATGCTTATCTTGTAACATCAGAAGAGAAACAAGAGATTCAATTAAAACTGAGTAACCTTTCACCTGAGGAACGAGATATTATTCTGGCAGGTTCTTTAATTAATTACTATGCAGGGAAATAATTTTAATAAAATGTAGATTAAGGAGTTTGCCGAATTCCCTTATTTAAGATTTGACCACAACATATTGCGGTCAGATACAAGCTTAAGGTAATTATGCAATTCCCTCAGATAGTTAAACCGGCTCATTAAGGAGCCGGTTTAACTATCTATGCCTATGACTATTAGGTTTAGCCGATTTGAAACTTATATTTCGCGTTTTTATATTTAGCTGGGCGTTATTGGCATCCAGTTTATAGGAACTAATTCTAGCTTTACTTTTGTGTAAAGGGTGCGAAAAGCAAGTTAAAACCAGGTTCTTTACTAGAAAGCTTGCCAGGGAAAAGAAGCGGAAATGTTGGCTATGCGAGTGCAGTATTTGTAGAAAACAAGTAGTGAAATTAAAGGTCGAGTCTTTTTTAAGAGACATGTTCTTGAAATAGTTTCTTGAAAAAAAATTAAAATAAAAGAAGGATTGTTGATTTAAATAGAGAATATAATACGTTAAAGTAAGGCTGTCAGACAGCCTGATAACCGAATAACATCTAAGCTTGAACAGTTAATATACAGACCTGATATTTAGTAGTAAAAAGTTGTAAGACACAAGACTACATCACCTACTCCTCACTTTGCGCTTAAATATTTATAGTAGTCGTTCACGTTAGCTACGACTTAACACGTGAAGTGATGAAAATTAAATATTAACTGTAGTCTATTAAGCATCAAAGGAGGTTCAAATTTAATAGTTATGATACCAACTATTTTAATAATTGCTACACTAGATACTAAAGAAGAAGAGACTAATTATTTGAAGACTGTGATCGAGGAGAAAGGGTGCAATACAATCTTAGTGGATACAGGTATTCTCTCTTCCCCCAAAAAAGTTAAGCCAGATGTATCCCGAGAAGAAGTGGCTTTAGCAGGTGGTATTCCTATTGACAAACTGCTGGCGACTGGTAATAAAGGAAAATGTATAGAAGTTATGATTACTGGGGCGAAAAGCGTAGCCCGGAAATTGTATGATGAGGGAAAATTTGCAGGAGTAATCGGGATTGGCGGCGCTCAGGGCACCAATATAGCTACCTCTGTTATGCGGAACTTGCCCTTTGGGCTGCCTAAATTAATGGTTTCGACCATTGCTTGTGGTACAACTACGTTCGGACCCTTTGTGGGAACAAAGGATGTTACCATGATGCATTCGGTCGTTGATGTACAGGGAATAAACCCCTTAATTATCAGGATATTTCAAAACGCCGCCGCCGCCATTTGTGGGATGGTCAAGAATGAGCTTGCTCAAGATAAAGAGCAAATGAATGGTAAGGCAGTTGCCATGTCGATGTTGGGGACGACTACACCTGGCGCTCTACGGGCAAAAGAGCTTCTGGAAGAGAAGGGTTTTCAGGTTGTGGCCTTTCACCAGAATGGGACCGGCGGGATTGCCATGGAAGATTTAATCCAGGAAGGGTTCTTTAAAGGCGTTTTGGATATAAACCTTCATGAGTTAGCTGATCTTGTCGCCGGGGGACTCCATGCCGCCATTAAGGATTATAGACTGGAATCGGCATCTAAAGCCGGTTCTCCTCAGATCATTGCCCCCGGAAGCATTGATTATACTGTTCAGGGTCCGGTGGACTCCTTATCATCTGAAATGAAGAAGAGGAAGTATATTGTACATAATCCCACTTTGACTCTTGTTCGACTTTCTAACGATGAAATAAGGGAAGTAGCAAAATTACTGGCTAACAAGATTAATCAGGCCAAGGATTTGGTTAAAGTTTTTCTGCCATTGAAAGGTTTTTCGTACCCTAACAGAGAGGGACTTGAATTGTGGGATCCAGAGGGCAATAAGGTTTTTCTCAATACCTTTAAAGAATATATTGCTTCTTCTATTCCTGTTGAGGAGGTGAATGCCCACATTAACGATAGACAATTTATCGACAGAGTAGTAGCAAGTTTTCTTAAAATGGTATCATAATAAGGGAGGTGCTATAAATGGCTAATGATGCAATCAAGGAGATGTTGTCCGGAGTTTTTACCCCGATGGTAACCCCCTTTAAGAATGATGAAATCCTCTATGAAGGATTGATTGAAAATGTTAGAAAAATGAATCAGACTAAGCTACGGGGTTACTTTGTTTTAGGAACGAATGGTGAGTTCAATTCACTTTCGGTTGAAGAAAGACTCTCAGTTCTGAAAGCAGTAGTTGAAAATGCCAGCGATGATAAAGTGATTATGGCAGGAACAGCTACGGAAAGTACAAAAGAGACAATTGACATTACACGGGAAGCGGCAAAAATTGGGGCTTCAATGGTTAGTCTCTTGATGCCACATTTTTTCCGGAAGTATCTTCAAGATGATGAATTAACTGACTATATTACTAAAGTGGCAGATGCTTCTCCTGTGCCAGTTTTATTGTATAATAATCCTTCGGTGGCTGCTGATATCTTAATTAGTCCTGAGGTGGTTAGGAGGGTGGCAGAGCACCCTAATGTTGTTGGGATGAAGGATAGTTCCAAAGGAAACTATAAAAGCTATCTTGAAGCGGCCAAAGGAAAAGAATTTTATCTCTTGGCCGGGTCAGCCAGCTTCTTCTTGGATTTACTGATCGACGGTGGAATAGGAGGAGTTTTGTCTCTGGCTAACGTCTTTCCCGCGGAATGCGCCCGGTTATATACCGCCTTTAAAGATGGAAATATTGGGCAAGCTAAAACACTGAATGAAAGACTTGTTGGATTGAACAAAAGAGTTTCTGGTTTTCGTGGTGTTGCTGCTGTTAAGGGCGCCATGGATTTGCTGAATTATACAGGCGGAGAACCGAGACATCCGTTAAAACCATTAACAGAAGAGCAGAAAAAAGCACTGGAAGCAAACATCAGAGAACTGGGATTTATTTAAAAAAGAGAATAATTCAAACTTAATTAAGGGAGGAACTATAATGGCGAGAAAACACACTTGGAACATTTACGAAAAGGGTTATGATGAGGTGGCCGAATATTTAAAGGGAAATGACGTCATCATAATTCCTATGGGTTCCACTGAAAAACACGGCGCTCACTGTCCGTTGGGCACTGACAGTCTAACGACTATGGGGGTTGTGGAGAAAGCTGCTGAGGTGGCTAAAACCTGTTATACACCATTGATCCCTGTTGGTTATTCACCCCATCACATGGGTGAAATGGGTCAAGGGACAGGCACATTGACCTTTTCGGGAGACACCTACCGCCGTGTAGTCTATGACATGGCGATGAGCATGATTTACCATGGGTTTAATAAATTGGTTTTTGTCACTCATCACGGCAGCAATTCCAAGGTAATCGATGATGTTCTGCGCAGAATCAGATATGAAACCGGATGCTTTGTCTGCTGGTACAAGACACCAACCGAAAGAACCTATTCACTTATTGGAGACATTATTGAAGGACCCCCGGAAGAGACCCCCGGTTGGCATGCCGGTGAAGTCGAAACAAGCACAGCCTGGGCTGCAGACGAAGGCACTGTTGATATGAGTAAAGCCAAACCTGACAGGACCCATGCCCCACGCTGGATGGGAGAGGCCTTTAGTAAGCATGACGGTTCCGGTTTTGTTACCTTTATGGGCGCCGAGAACATTTGGGTGCCAATGGAGCATCATGAGTATTCAGATACAGCAACGATTGGTAATCCTTTACGGGCAACCAAAGAGAAAGGCATAAAGTACTTTGAGATTGCCGGCGAGGCCTTGGGCCAATTCCTGGAAGAAGTAAAGAAATTCGATATCGTTGTGCCCGATGAGAAACGTCATTTTACAAACAGGGCATAAACAGTTTACCGACAGTGAACCGTAAGGAGAATAACTGATGGAAAAACTTAAAAATCGAGTAGCATTAGTGACCGGGTCCGCCCAGGGAATGGGATATGCCATTGCCCGCTGTTTATTAGCGGAAGGCGCCAAGGTTCTGATTAATGATCTCAACCAGGAGAGCATTGAGCGGGCCGTGAAAGAGTTAAACACTGAATTTCCCGGTCGGGTGATGGGTAAAAAGGCGGATGTGACCAATAAATCAGAAGTACAAAAGATGATCGCAGAACTATGCCAGCAATGGGGGACGATTGACATATTAGTCAACAATGCAGGTGGCGCGCTGCATACTCCCTATCAATTAGCGGAAATTGAAGAGAAGCATTGGGACCTGGTTCTTAATGTCAACCTCAAGGGCAGTTTTTTCACCTGTCAGGCTGCTATTCCTGTAATGGTAAAAGCCGGTAAGGGGGCCATTGTCAATATGTCGGCCCTCGCCGGTCACTGGCGGGCTTCGCTGGCTGGTGTTCAGTATACAGCGGCTAAAGCAGGGGTCGAAGGGCTAACTCGTCAACTGGCCTATGACTGGGGGCATGCTGGTATAAGAATAAACGCAGTAGCTCCTACAGTAACGATCACAGGTGAAAGAGTCAAATCACTCTGGGATGACAAAGAAGAAGAAGAAAAAGAGAGAATTTTTGCTCAGATCCCGCTTAAGCGTTTGAGTACTCCGGAAGAAATAGGTAAAGCGGTAGTGTTTTTAGCATCTGATGAGGCCAGTTATATTACTGGTATTACTCTGGATGTATGTGGTGGGCGCTACCTGAGATAAAGCAGAGTAAAAAGGGGGCTTCATGATGGAGCGGAAGAAAGGTTATATACTTCTTCCCCAGCCAATAGAGGAAGAAGCGCAAAAAATGTTGGAAGATGAAGGACTAGAGGTGGTGCTGGCCCCGGACCCAAGCCCTGCGACAGTCTCCCCACTGATGAAAGGAGCCGGAGCAATAGTTTTACGGACAGGTATTGATGTTACAGCAGAACTGCTGGCTGAGAGTGATGATCTGTGGACGATCTCAAGAACCGGCGGTGGAGTGGATAATGTTGACCTGAAGGCAGCTACTGAAAAAGAGGTAATCGTCACCTCCAGCCTGGGTGTTAATGCTACTACTGTCGCTGAACACACCCTGTCCTTAATTCTTGCTCTCTATAAGCAATTCTTTTTGCTGGATCGAGAAGTTAGAAAAAATAATTTTAAAGTGCGATATAAGAATTACCCTCAGGATGTTAAAGGGAAGAGACTTGGTATTATTGGGTTTGGGAAAATTGGGCAAATTTTGGCCGACTACTTTTATCCTTTATCAAAGACTAAACTTCTAGCTTATGACCCTATATTGCCCGAAGAGCGCAAAAGAAGCTTTAGTCATATGGTGCAGTTTGTAAGCTTAGAAGAGTTGCTCAGAACTTCTGACGTAGTATCTATTCATGTGCCTTTAAATAAGTATACCCGCAACATGATTGCTTGGGAGCAGTTTAAGATGATGAAGCCGGAAGCTTATTTCGTGAATGTCTCTCGCGGTGGGGTTGTCAATGAGCGGGACTTGATCAGAGTGCTAAAGGAGAGAATAATCAGAGGAGCCGGGCTTGATGTCTTTGAGAATGAACCGCTTGAAGCAAACAGTCCTCTACTGGAGATGGATAATGTCCTTCTAACACCTCATACCGCTGCCCTGACTAAGGAATGTGTGGTCAGGATGGCCACCGAGGCTGTGAAAAGGGTTATTGCCCTCTTTAATGGTTATCAACCAGCGAATATAGCTAATCCGGAGGTCTTGCAGTTAGAAAAATGGCAGCATCTTAAGAAAAGGCCCGAAGAAAATGGAGGGGAAAATTGAAATGGAGATTCCCAAAAAGATGAAGGCTGCTCATCTGATGGCCAGGGGAAAGGTCGAGGTTAAAACGACTGAAGTACCCGAACCCGGTCCCGGTGAAGTATTGATTCGCGTGGAAGCGTGTGGGATTTGCGGGACAGATGTAGAAGTAAAAGAACATGGAATGCCCGGTCAACCACCTTTTGGCGAGCATTTTATCATGGGCCATGAATATGCGGGTGTGGTAGTCAAGCTAGGAGAAACAGTTGATGAATTTAAGGTGGGCGACCGGGTAGCAGTAGAGGTGCACAAAGGTTGTGGCCGTTGTCATAACTGTATTATGGGAAATTATACTGCCTGTCTCAACTATGGAAAGAAGGAAAAAGGGCATGCGGCGAAGGGGATGACAGTTGACGGTGGTTTTGCCGAGTATACTGTTAACCACATCAATACCTTGTATAAAATACCCGATCAGATTTCTTTTGACCATGCAGCATTGATTACTACAGCCGGTTGCGCCTTTTTTGCTTATGATGTCGTAGGTGGGTATGTGGCTGGTGATACGATTGCGATTATAGGTCCCGGACCTATTGGTCTTGCTTTAGCACAGGCTGGTAAAGCGTTAGGGGTGGAGAAAGTAATTCTGATCGGCACCAGACAAGGCCGACTGGAACTTGGTAAAGAGATGGGCGCCGATTATATTGTCAACATTAAAGAAGGGGAAGACCCAATCGCATTGGCTCGGGAACTAACAGATGGCCTGGGAGCTGATGTAGTATTTGATGCCGCTGGGGTTTCGTCTTCCTTAGAAACCTCCCTTGACCTAGTCAGACCAGGTGGAAATATAGTAATGGTCGCCTTTTATCATGATCCAGTCACTGTTAATATGTCGAAGGCAGTTAAACGTAATGTTCAGTTACACACCGTTCGCGGGGAAGGACGCCGGAATGTTGGAAGAGCATTGTCAATGGCAGTTCAGAATAAAATTGACCTCACTCCACTAATTACTCACTGTTTTCCATTAAAAGATATTAATAAGGCCTTTGAAACGTATGTCAACAGAATTGACAATGCTCTAAAGGTTATTATCCACCCCCAGGAGGAATAGATAATCTTGCTGGAGAACTGTATGATGAGGAGGTGATAAGTAGTTTAAAGCAAAGGTAAGGCCAACTATGACAAAAGAAAATTATGAAAATGAAGGGAGAAAAAAATGAAAAGAATTATTGCTATTTCCTTAATTTCTGTACTGATCATCGGTTTGCTTACATGCACCATCCTGGGCGCTCCTAAGAAGAAACCGGATACTTTTCATTTAGGTGTGTTACTACCATTTACCGGAACCTTTGCTGCTGTAGCTAAAACTCAGGAGCAAGGCGCATTGCTCGCAGTGGATGAAATTAACGAAAAAGGCGGGCTTAATATGCCTTGGGGTAAAGTTAAGATTAAAACTACGGTCATGGATGATGAGGCAGATATCAATGTTGGGATCAGAAGATTCAGGTATCTGAGAGATCAGAAAGTTGACGCTGTAGTGGGACAGACATGGGCCGCAGTTTCTCTTGCCATTAATGAACTTTGTAAGCGGGATTCCTTCCCCTATTTTCCGGTAAACGTTGCTCCTTTGGACTCCTTTAAAAAGGGCACTCTAGCTGATTGTACTTTTGCCGCCGGATATACACCTTGGACAGTGGGTTATATGGCAGCCTCCGCTGCAATTAATGACCTTGGTAAAAAGAAAATATACTTCTTAGGCAGGTCGGATTCTTGGGGCTGGGACATTCAAGCTGGGGTTGAAACAGCCGCCAAAGAATATGGTGGAACAATTATCGGCCGTGATGAAGTTAGCCAGGGAACCAGCGACTTTTCAACAGTCCTGGCCAAGGTTAAAGCGGCTAAACCTGATGTGTTTATCTCCGCTCAGTTTGGCGGCGATGCCATTGCGCTCCTGAAACAATGTTATGACATGGGCCTTAATAAAGAAATGACCATTTTCAATAGTTTTGTTACCAATGTTGTTGCGAAGGGGCTTCCGGCCGAAGCCAGGGATGGTATCTATGGTATGACCTATTTCTACTATGATATGACTGGCTTCAAAGATCAGGAAACAGTTAAACTAGCAGCGGAATATAGCAAACGCTTTATTGATAAATACGGTACACCACCTGATGCTTATGCCACCATTGCTTATATCGCCACCCAACAGCTCTTCCAAGCGGTAGAAACAGCTAGGAGTTTCGAGCCGAAAGCCATCCAGAAGGCCATTACGGATAATCCGGATTTTATGTCGGTTAAGGGCCCGGGCAAATGGAGAAAAGATCATGAACCAGTCTATGAATATGCTGGTTTCTTAGTTAGAGGTAAGGGTCCCAAAGAACAAACCCATGAGTGGGATCTCTTTGAAGTTGTTTCTGTTCAGGGTGGAGAAAAGGTCTTTCCGACTCTGAAATCTTTAGGATATTAAGACTAGTGTTAAAGCCTGCTCCGGAGTTTTTCCGGGGCAGGCCCCTAAGATATCCATAGAAAAGAGGTTTACAATTATGAACAGTAATTCAGAAATAATTATTAAGGCTGAGAATGTAACTAAGAAGTTTAGTGGCTTAGTGGCAGTAAATAACGTATCATTTAGTTTGAAAAAAAATGAAGTAGCTGGACTAATTGGGGCTAATGGAGCAGGGAAGACCACCTTTTTTAACATCCTGACGGGTAATTTAATTCCCGAAGGTGGGAAGATTTTTTATAAAGACCAGGATATCACCAAGCTTAGCCCTGAGCGTAGGGTGGCTCTGGGTATTATGAGGACCTTTCAGTTAGCGTCAACCTTTGATAATCTGAAGGTTATTGACAACTTACGACTGGCCTATTATAAGGCCCACTGCCCATCATCATTAAGTCATACCTTTTTTTCGAGAATCGATCGGATTGTTTCAGATAAAATTGATCAGTCTCTGACCACCTTTAACCTAGCCAAATTTGCTTATCGGAATACAGAGAATATTTCCCTGGGGGAAAAAAGGATCTTAGAAATTGCGATGGCTTTAATTACCGATCCGGAAGTCTTACTTCTTGATGAACCGTTTGCCGGATTGAGCGAGGCGGAAATTGATGAAGTCTTAGCAGTCTTAGGAGAACAGACCCATAAGCAGACGATCTTAATTGTGGAGCACAAAATATCGAAGATTAGAGATTTAGTGGAACGGGTTGGGGTTATGGTTGAGGGTGAGATGATTGCCGCAGGGAAGACGGACGAGGTTTTAAATGATCCCCGTGTTCTTAAGGAATACTGGCATATGGTGGATTAATAGGATTAACGCTACCTATTTATAAAGTGGTTTAAACTACTATGTTAGGACATTTTCTAAATATGATGAGGTAGTATTATTATTTCAATCAAACGAAGGGTAATAAATTCCCCGGTAAAAAGGTCCAATGCCATACAATGTTTACAGTTATTACCAAATAGGTAAATTTGTAGAACTCCCCACAAGCTTTAGCTGTTTTCTTTAATACAACTACTAATGATAACCCTAGCTTTTTAGGTAAACAGGGTAACAATTATAACAACGATTTGGAGTCGGCTTCAACTTTTGTTTTAATAATATTTAGTATTTTATTTAAAAGTAAATCAATACAAGAAAAAATTAGTTTTCGGAGTCAATGAGTTTGTAAAAAAGCTGTCAACCTTTAGCATAAGTAAGGTCAAAAATAAGAGCACCATAAGAATTATTGTGCTATAACTAAAACAATAAAACTTGACGACAAAAGGCGGGTGATCGTGGGCGAAAGATCTCTGATACGATTTAAGATTTGACCCAGTAATCTTATTATGAGAAGAATTGGGGAAATATAAAGGGGGATTAAGAGGGGTATGCCTAAGAATAACACTATTTTGGAAGTAACAAACTTAAACGCGGCATATGGTCAATCAAAAGTAATATTTGATATTAACTTAAACGTAAAACTGAACGAAAGGGTTGCTATTGTTGGTAGGAACGGCGCGGGTAAAACTACCATGCTCAAATGTATAGCGGGCCTTCTTAAAGCCAGTAGCGGTTCAGTTATTTATGATGGGATGGAAATCATGGGGAAAGCTCCTTTTGAAGTCGCCAAGATGGGTCTGAAGTATATTGACCAAGATAAGGAAGTTTTTCTTGATTTAACGGTCAGGGAAAATCTACAACTATCCAGTTACGCTACAGGTGATTATAATTGGGATCGGGTCTTTGAGCACTTTCCCAAGTTAAAGATTTTACTTGATCGTAAAGGCGCCTATCTAAGTGGGGGAGAAAGGCAAATGCTGATGATTGGAAGGGCGATTTTGGGTGATCCTAAAGTGCTTTTAATTGATGAACCAACTGAAGGTCTCGCTCCGAGTATTGTTAATGACCTGGTTACTACCTTCCATGATCTGAGTAAAGATAGCGCCATCATAATAGTCGGTCAGAACCTTTCTTTTGTTTCCAGGGTAGCCCAGCGCATTTATGCGGTCAAGGAAGGAAGAATGATTGCTGAAATAAGAGATAAAGAAGAGATTAAAGAAGCTACCTATAGTCGTTACTTGTAATCAGGTTTAAATTTGTACTGGAAAGGAGAAAAAGAGAAAAGGATGAAACGATTATTCAATAATAACTTGTCTAAGATTCTAATCATTTTTACGATCTTATATTTGCTTAAATATGTTTTACCACAATCCTTTATGTTGGAAGTGATCATACTCAGTATCTATACAATGGGGTGTAGTTTTCTAATCGGACGGGTAGGTTTTGTATCCTTTGGGCAACCAGCTTATCTTGCAATTGGAGCTTATGGGACAGCATTTTATCTGTATTATTTTGGGACTAACCCTTTTGTGGCTATCCTAGTAGGGATTCTTCTTGGTCTGATTATTAATATCATTACTGGCGCCTTTTTTATTCGCTTGAATAGTTCGTATTACACTCTTTGTAATCAGGCTTTTTGTGTAGTAAGTTTTTTTATCTTTCAAAAGGCATTGGTAAAGTATACTCATGGTGATAACGGACTGTGGTTTTTAAGTAGAATCGACCCAACACCAGTAATAGATCTAAGCAGGACAGAAGGGGTTTTCATTTTTGCTTTCCTAGTTGCGGTAGGGGTTTGGCTTCTCTTTAATTATTTAATGAATCATTCGGTTTTTGGAGCAACCTGTCTCTGTGTGAAGTGTAATGAAGAAAAGCTGAGATTTCTGGGATATAATGTGTTTAATATTAAATGGCTCGCCTTTATTATCGCCAACACCATCACAAGCCTGGCTGGCGCGCTTTACTCCCTTTACTTTGGTTTTGTCTCAGCCGGGATCACAGCTCCCAGTAAGGCTATTGAACCAGTGGCGATCTCCATGTTGGGTGGGGCCGGGACCCTCTTTGGTCCGCTCGTCGGTTCATTTATCTTTATTGGCTTAAAGGATATCGCCAGTCAAGTTATATCATACTGGGAGCTTTTGGTGGGATTAATGTTAATTATCGTCATGCTGGCGGGTGAAAAGGGTATTGTCGGCTCCCTAGAAGGATTTCTTTCTAAGTTAATCAATAAACATGGCAATAATGAAGGATTACAGGCAACGAATATAGAAGGGGAGGTAGGATCTGAATGAATGCACATTTGATTATCTCTGCATTTGTATTAGGTTTAAGTATGTCAGGTGTGTATTTTCTCCTGACCGTCGGTCTTTCCCTGTGTTATGGTCTGATGAGAATTATCAGTCTTGATCAGTTTCTGTATTATTCAGTTGGCGCTTACATGACCTATACAATAGTCGCGGTCACCGGAAACTTCTGGCTGGGTCTTTTGGCTGGAATTTTAACTACGATCTTGATTGCTCTTTTTGTCGAAAAAATAGTTTATAAACGGATTTATGAGAAGTCGGTAATGTTTTCAATGATTCTCTCTTTTGGTGTTAACTTAATGGGAGTAGGTCTGATAAAATATATATGGGGGTTAGAGCCTAAACCTGTTAAGGCTCCAATTGGTGGTAATTTAAACATTTTTGGAACTGAGGTTCCCGGTTACCGAATATTTGTTATTCTCTTGGCTGCTCTGGTCTATCTTGCGGTCTGTTATTTTTTAAATAAAACCATACTGGGGACCGCAATTAGGGCAGGGATTGATGATGCGGAGAAGGTAGAGGCGTTAGGAATTAATATTTATAAACTCTTTACCTTAACCTTTCTACTGGCTACTTCGTTGTCGGCGTTGGCCGGCGCGATTCATACCCCCATGGTGATGGTAGTGCCTGATATGGGTATGAACATTATTGCTTTTGCCTTCATGGTTGTCATTATCGGGGGCTTGGGTAGCATTAAGGGAACTTTAATCTCTTCGCTGCTCGTGGGCCAGGTTGTTTCCTTTGGATCACTAATTTGGGCGCCTTTAGCGGATATGGCTCCTTTTATGATTATGATTATTATTCTCTTGATTAAACCTACTGGATTGTATGGCAGTAAATATATGAAACGTTAAACTTGAATTTCGTCACAAGCCCGTTTTTTCCTGAAAAGTTATTTATTTCCCCTAGATGAGTGGTCGAGGCGAAAAATGAGAGTATAGGGAGTGGTTGAGACGAAGGCTATGGTTCTAAGGGAGTTTAACAAACCCCTAGTGCTAGAAGAAGTTGAGGAGCCGAAATACGGTAGCGGAGAAGTACTGATTAAGGTAGAAGCGGCTGGTGTCTGTGGGACTGATCTTAAGATCCAGCAGGGGATGGTCCCCACAAAAGAACTGCCTTTAATTCCCGGTCATGAGGTTGCGGGCGTAGTCGCGGCCACCGGAGCAAAGGTAGGGCGTTTTAGGGAGGGCGACGAAGTACTGGTTTCGTTCTATATTCCTTGTAATAATTGTCGTTCCTGTATAAATGGCCGCCAGACCATCTGTGAAAATTTAAAGGGAAGAATAGGTTTTGAATTTAACGGTGGTTTTGCTGAGTATGTTTCTGTACCGGAAGAGTGTCTTGTCCTAAAACCCAAAGAGATATCATTTCAGCAGGCAGCTGTGATTCCCGATGCTCTTGCGACCTGTTATCATGCCCTGGTTAAGAGGGCGAAGGTAAAAAAAGGGGATTGTATTGTCATCATCGGGGGAGGTGGAGGTCTTGGCCTTCATGCTCTCCAGATTGCCAGGTGGTTAGGGGCTAAGGTCATTGGTGTTGATCTTTCGGAGGAAAAACTTAAGCTGATGAGGGCTTACGGCGCCGAACTGGTCTTAGATGGGCAGAGTGCTTGGAGTGAAGCTGTTTATGATTATACCCGCAGAGGAGCCGATCATGTCGTTGCGTTTGTCTATAACGAGCAAAGCTTAGAACAGGGATTAAAGGCTCTTTGCAAAGGTGGGCAGTTAGTCCCGGTTGCCTATAGCCCGGAATATACATTTAATGCTCTTCAAGCTCATTTATATGAGATTGATCTGCTCAGTACCAGAGCGGCGACAAAAAAGGATATTGAGGATTGTCTGAGTTTGGTAATTCAAAACAAAGTAGAAACGGTAATTGGTGAAGTCTTAAAAATGGAAGCCCTTAACCAAGGCCTGCAATTGATCAAGAATGGGAATTTGAAAGGTAGATTAGTCATCGATGTGGAATAAATATTAGTATCTAGTAAACAGGAAAAAACAAGTGGGTGAGGAAAAGTGGAGAGTCTCGATTTTAGACCTATTGAAACTGTTAACACGTCAACACAGATTATGGAACAATTTGTGGAAAAAATACGTAACTCCAAGCTTACGCCGGGGACCTGCCTCCCTTCGGAAACAAGTTTGGCCAGAAGTCTGGGTACCAGTCGCGCCACGGTTAGGGAAGCATTAAGTGGGCTTAAAGCTCTGGGACTAATAAAATCTATTCCAGGCAGGGGTAATTTTATTAAAAACCCTCAAATACAATATAAGCTTGAAAGCATAATTGACGCCATCAGGAGCCGAATGAGTTTTCTTGAAGCTCTGGAGGCCAGGAGGGCGATTGAAGGGGAGATTTGCTTACTGGCCGCTAAAAGGCGTACCGAGTCTTCACTACAGGAGATTAAAGAAAACCTTGAAAAATGTAAGGATATCAAGTCAGTGGATCAGTTTACCAGGGTTGACTATGAGTTTCATCTAGCAGTGGCCAAGGCTTCAGAAAACAGCCTTTTTATTCAATTTATCAAGGAAGCCTTATTGAAGTTAGACCAACCTTATTATAACATTATTAAACTAGCCGAGGCGGCGGATAATACTTCATCCGTGAAAAGACTTTTTGGGCAATCTTATGAACATCATGAAGCTATCTATAAGGCGATTCTTGAAGGAGATAGTTCCTTAGCCCGTAAAAATATGATTATCCATCTTCAGGCGGCCAAACAAAAATTTACAGAGTACTATGAGGCTACAGAACTAAAATAAAGTACTAGAAGATAAGAGCGATTCTTCCTATCCCCCTATAGTGTTTTACTTTTATTTAAGTTTCCTTAAAGTTAGTGAGAAAGTAATATACTATCGTTTATACGCTAACTCTTAAAATAAAAAAAAGAAGGATTGTTGATTTAGACAGAGAATATATAAGCATGAAGTAAGGTAAGGCGCTCAGACATCCTGATAACAAAATTAGATTTATTAAGGAATACGGTCTATCACTAAGCAGTCGCTCACCCCGGCAAGCTGGGGCAAGCAAAAGGATGATATCGCAAGATTTCAAATTTGCTATCAGGTTGTTTATCTTCATTTCTTAATGGATAAATGGATTTCGGCGACAAGAAGGGCTCGATCTTAGCTTGACAATTTATAAAAAAATAGGTGGTTATATTTTTTTAACAGAAGCTGTCAGACAGCAAGACTGCATTACTTGTTTCGCCGGTTATTAATAATCTCTTAGTGGCTTTTTAATCTCAACACTAAAATTCTGTACTTAGGTGAGAGATGATAAAAATAATGGACAGAGAGGGAGGGGGGCATTTAAATGGGTGTTGATCTTAAGAGTGATATTTCGACCAGAGCAGCTTTTAGTAACGCTATTACTGAATTTGGATTGAAGGATGAAAGGGTCTTTACGATCGCCGCTGATTCAGAATCAAGATTTGGCGCTTTTATCAAAGAAGCGCCCACGCGTGCTATTAATGTAGGGATTGCTGAACAGAATGCGATGAGTATTGCGGCAGGGATGGCTTTTTGTGGCAAGGTTCCTTTTGTTTCAACTTATGCAACTTTTTTGACCATGCGTGCTTGTGAACAAATTAGAACCGATATTGCTTTTGCCAATTTAAATGTAAGGATTGTGGGAACAAATACGGGTTTCAGTTCGGACTTACTTGGTTTTACCCATCAGGCCCTAGAAGACATCGGATTAATGAGGGCATTACCGAATATGACTGTACTGGTACCGGCTGATGGAGAAGAAACTTATCGTTTAGTTGAAGCCCTAATTAATTATGAAGGACCGGCTTATTTACGGATACGTGGCACTAGTAAAGAACCGCATATTCATAGCGAAGAGCGGATCGAGATTGGCAAAGCCCGGAGGTTAAGAGCAGGGAATGATTTGACCATTATAGCTTGTGGCCGAATGGTTCAGGAGGCGTTAAAGGCCGCCGATCAGCTTGCTTTGGAGGGAGTAAAGGCTCGCGTTTTGGGAGTCCATACAGTTAAACCCATCGATCAAGAGGCTATTTTGGAAGCAGCCGCAGAGACGAAAAGGATTTTAACTGTTGAGGAACACAATATCATTGGTGGTCTGGGAAGCGCTGTGGCGGAGGTTACCAGCGAATATAAACCGATCATCGTAAAAAGAATGGGGATCAAGGATCGGTTTGGCGTTCCTGGTAAAGAAAAGGAGCTTTTCGAATACTTTGGTTTGACTTCCGAACACATTGTGGGTGAAGTTAGAAAGCTTTTGGAAATGGAGGGTTCATAAATGAGGATTGCAATTGGTAGTGATGAGAATGGTTACGAGATGAAAGAGGCTATTAAGAAACATTTACTAGAAATTGGCGCCGAGTATGAAGATTTTGGTTGTGGTCGAAATGAAAAAGTTTTATACCCAGAAATCGCCAACAAGTTGGCTGTAAGTATTATGGAAGGAAAACATGAGAGGGGCGTCTTGATCTGTGGAACGGGCTTGGGCATGGCAATCACTGCCAATAAAGTTCCTGGGGTAAGGGCTGCGACCTGTCATGATGTTTACTCAGCGGAACGAGCCAGAAAGAGTAATAATGCTCAGATCATTACTTTTGGAGCCCAGGTAATTGGGACGGTTTTAGCGATTAAACTACTTGATGCCTGGCTAGAATCGGAATTTGCGGGTGGTCGTTCCCAGCCGAAGGTTGATTTGATGGAAGCAATTGACCGTAAATATCGCAAGTAATCATTACCCAATACACCATCACGCTTCAATCGTGTTAGTTGTAGCCTGCGTAAACGACTACGAACAAGGGGGAATGGTCTAATGACAGCGGGGTAAAGGATAGGTATGAATGTGATCTCCATTGCCATACCAATCGTTCCGATGGAAATGATACTCCAAAGGAATTAATCGACAGGGCTATTTCCCTGGGCATGAAAGCAATAGCCATTACCGATCACGATATAATTCCTGCTGAGACGGAGATCGTGAAGGGAAGAGAAATTGATCTGCGTTCCTATGCCCGCGAGCGGGGGTTAATTCTAATTTTCGGCTACGAGTTTTCTACAGATACTTACGTTAATGATGTTCATATCCTCGGTTATGAACTGGATTGGTCTGCCAAGAAGGTTCATCAGGAGATGGAAAGAGCAAAAAAGAGTAAAGGCGAGGCTTACCGCAAACTTTGCGCGGTATTAACCAGCAGGGGGATGGCTATCGACTTTGAAAACGAAATCCTGCGATATACAGACCAGAATGGGGTTGTTCACCAAAGAGACCCTGAGGAGGTTCAAAGGAAGTTTATTTTTGAAAAAATGGCAGAAAAGGGTTATGCGGAGAGCTGGGGAGCCGCCAAAATTCAAGTGCAGAATGATCCGGAGCTAAATATTCGCCGTGAGAAAATCGATCCGCTCTACGCTATAGAAATGATTCATGATTGTGGCGGGCTCGCTTTTCTAGCTCATCCCTATCTCATAGAGGAAATAGTTACACCTCAGGGCTTGGGTAAAATGACCAGAGCGGAATATATAGAGAGGTTAATTGAAAACGGACTTGATGGGATCGAAGGTAGATATACCTATAACAAAACCAGTTACAAGGGGAAGAAAACAGTAGAAGAAATAGAAACGGAAGTAAGGGAAAGATACGGAAACCGGCTTTACATTTCAGGGGGTTCTGACTATCACGGAAGTAAAAAAGGAACCAGAGATACCAGGGAGATAGGGGAGGCCGGGATCAAGGTTAAAGAATTATTTGGCATCTTTTCACAAGAGATGATTTATGGCAAGAAAGATCACTAAAGGAGGGATTGTAGTGTTAACAGACGGGGAACTAAATAAATTGACTCACGAAGCGGCTGAAGTTAGAAAGGAAGCCATTAAAATGGCGACGAGGGCGGGCACAGGGCATTTGGGACCGGCTTTAAGTATTGCAGATATTCTCTGGATTCTTTATTCTCGAGTAATGAAATACCATCCGCAAGATCCTTCCTGGCCGGAGCGGGATCGGTTACTCTTAAGTAAGGGTCACGGTTGTATCTCACTCTATGTTACCTTGGCCAAAAAGGGCTTCTTTGAGGAGGAATTGCTTAAGTCTTACTGCGCTAAGGTGGACACCCTTTTGGGGGGTCATCCAGAGCGTAAACTACCTGGAATTGAGGCTAATACCGGTTCTCTGGGACATGGTTTTAATATTGGTGTCGGGATGTCAATGGTGGCCAAGGCTGAACAGAAAAACTATAAGGTATTTACCATCTTGGGTGATGGGGAGAATCAGGAAGGCTCGATCTGGGAAGGGGCTATGTCTGCTGCTCACTATCAACTGGACAACCTGGTGGCGATTGTAGACCGTAATAACTTGCAGGTCAGCAATTTTGTAAATAAAGTCATGGGAATTGAGCCTCTTGCCGAGAAATGGTCCAGTTTTGGCTGGGGTGTGAAAGTTATCGATGGACATGACCTTAACCAGTTAGATGAGGCCTTTAAATCAGTGCCGTTTATTGAAGGGAAACCTTCTGTGATTATTGCTAATACAGTAAAGGGCAAGGGCCTTCCCATGGCCGAAAACAAAGTAGAGTGGCACCATAAGGCTCCATCACTCCAGGAGTATCAGGAAATTGATAAAGAGCTGGGTCTGGGTGACTTATAATTTAACGGCACATCCTAAAATACAATTTATGTTAAAAGCAGTAAAGTAAAGAAGCTATGCTAATTACGTTGTTACCTGAATTTGAGGTCGCGCCACAATATATAGTGTGTTACTTGGAGAAAGGCTATCAATATCTTGGGGCGTGATAGTTGAATATGAGGACAACGCAAATAGCTCAAGCTGAGAATGACTTGATTTTCGAAGGAATTTTTCGTATGATCATATGAGGAATAACAACATATGACTGTATTTTATAGTTGTTATTTCAATAACTATCTGAGCGTCCCTATTTTTGCGAACGATCATAGGCAGATTACAGTATTAAAAAAACAAAACAAGGAGGAATAAACATGTTATCAAAAAGCCCGTTTGAAAGATTACAGCAGCTAAATGATGAATTTGAAATTTGGTGGGATGCCTCTCCATTAGCCTACGCGCCGTGGAAAGAAAAGTTTCTGGCCGGGATTGAGGATACGAAAAAGGAAAAGTTTGCTGGTTGGCTTGATAAATTATATAATGACAAGCATCCAGAAAAATCTGTTTTCCGCGGTGTAACAACTAACCCCAGAATTACCAGGGAAACTCTGGATTGGATCCCTGAGGAATGTACGCCCTGGATTAAGGAGATTAAAGAAAAATATCAGGGTTGCTCCCTGGAAGAATTGGCCTGGATGACATATACAAAAATAACAGAGGAAGGGGTTAAGAAATATCTACCTCTGTTTGAAGCTTCAAATTATAAATATGGTCATGTCAGTGCCCAGGTAGATCCGAGGCTGCTTACTGATACGAGAGAGATGTTACGACAAGGTATCGGGTTGAAAGCCCTTTCTCCCAATATTATGATCAAATCACCCGCTACTAAAGAAGGTATCTATAACATTATGCTGCTCACGGCATTGGCGATACCGACCAATGCAACGGTCTGTTTTACCTTGCCTCAGATTCTGGCAGTGGCCGAGGCGGTCCGTAAAGGAAAAGAACTAGGAGAAGCAAATGGTGTAGATTATTCACAATGGCGTTCAGTTATTACCATGATGCTTGGCCGGTTTGAAGAAACAAAAGAATTCAACGAACAGGCAGCGGCTGCAGGAATCGAGTTAACTGATGAGGTTCGACACTGGGCTGGTTTGGCGGTAAGCAAAAAGGCTGTGAGAATACTAAAACAGGAAGGTTATGAAAGTAAGCTGCTTCTTTGCTCATCAAGACCAGGGCCTGTGGTTGACAACAAGCAAAAGGTTTGGCATATTGAGAAGATGGCCGGGGAACCAATTGTGTATACGATTAATCCGGCGATGATTGGCGATTTCTGCAAATTGTATGAAAATGAACCCATTGCCGATCATCGAAATGAGGAGATCCCTGACGATATTTTAGCAAAACTAATTCAACTACCCTATTTCCGGCAAGGATATTTTGCGCATGGAATGACTGCTGAGCAGTTTGTCGCACATCCGGCCTCGATTTACACAGCTAATGGTTTTGCTAACGATATGCGCCTGCTGGAAGAGTTTGTAGAAAAAGTCTAAGACTAAAACACTAGTCATGGTAAGCTCTCACACTATAAGGAAGGTGAATGCAAAAATGCCTTTAGTCATCACAAAAGGTATGTTAATCGATGCCAGCAATAAAGGTTATGCGGTAGGAGCTTTTAACGCTAATAATTTAGAAATGGCACAGGGAATAGTCATGGCGGCTGAGAAAGAAAATGCGCCGGTTATCGTTCAAGTTAGCCAAGGTGGAATTGAACATGCAGGTGCAGAAGAGATGGCGGCTGTAGTAAAGGTTCTGGCAAATAAGGCGCGGGTACCTGTGGCTTTACACCTAGATCATGGGGTAGACTTTGTCTATAATATGATTTGTCTCCGAGCTGGATATACTTCTCTGATGTATGATGGCTCACGCTTGAACTTTGAAGACAACGTCAGAATTACTAAAGAGGTAGTAAATGCGGCACATGCGGTTGGTATTCCGGTGGAGGCTGAATTGGGCAAGGTGCCAAAGAATCCTAACGAGGTAGCGGTTGAAGAGCTTAAAAAATATATGACTAGTCCTGAAGAAGCAAAGGAATTTGTGGAGCGGACCAATGTTGATTCCTTGGCGATTGCTGTGGGCAGCATGCACAAGATGAAAACGAAGAAGGCCAGACTAGATATCGAAAGAATAAAAGCGATCCGTCAGGTTGTTTCTGTCCCCCTTGTTTTGCATGGCGCTTCCGGGGTTCCGGATCAAGCAATCAAAGAAGCTATTAAGGCCGGCATCTGTAAAATTAATGTTCATACGCAACTGGCGAAAAGCTTTACCGAGCAAATTCGTGAAATTTTAAGCCAAGATGACAGTATCGTAGATATCAGAAAGTATCTACAGAAGGCTCGAGAGGCCCTTATGGAAGAAGTTAGGGCTAAGATCCGGCTTTTTGGGGCAAATGGGAAGGCTGACGGGGTACGTAATATTGAAGTAAAACCAGAAGAATATATTGGACAAGAGATCGTCGAATAATAATTATCTATGCTAAAAAATCAAGCCCTTCTTTTCTTTTAAGAAGAGGGCTTGATTTTTTTTAGCTGATTTCCACTTCTTAGACCAATAGATTTGAGTTAAATCTTAATAAAAGATTATGCAATTCCTTAGATTGTATAATCTGACATGATTATTTCAGATTAATTAAAGGTCTTAAGCCTCTTATGAAGAACTTTATCAACTAATCTAGGTTTAAGTCTAGATGTTGAACTAATTTATATAGATCGGAGGTTTTCTCATGAGTATCAAAATAATTACCGACAGTGCATGTGATTTGACTGATGATATTATTAACGAATATGATATTGATGTGCTACCTATTTTAGTAAACAAGGGGGAAGAAGAGTATTTAGATAAAGTAACATTAGATCCTAAAAAAATGTATGATGATATGAGAAAGGGAGCAGTATATAAAACAGCTCAAATACCACCCCATATGTTTCAACAAAGATTTGAAGAGATTGCCAAGAAGAAAGAAAGCACAATTTATATTGCTTTTTCTTCAGGATTATCAGGAACTTATCAAACCGCAATTTTAACTAGAGATACTTTGAAGGATACATATCCAGATTTGGACTTAGAAATTGTAGATTCTAAGTCAGCTTCAGTAGGTTTTGGATTATTAGTGTATAAAGTTGCGCAAATGGCTAAAGAAGGAAAAAGCAAAGAAGAAATTCTGAAAATTTTGGATTTTTATGTTAATCATATTGAACATATATTTACAGTAGATAATTTAGATTATTTATTTAGAGGCGGAAGAGTTTCAAGAGCTGTAGCTTTTATGGGGGAACTTTTAAACATAAAACCAATTTTAGACATCCCGGAAGATGGGACTTTGCGCCCTATTGAAAAGGTAAGAGGGAGAAACAAAGTTTTGAATAGAATGCTTGAAATAATGGAGGAAAGAGGGGGAAATGCTGATTTAAAAAATCAAACCATTGGTATAAACCATGGTGACGATATAGAAGGAGCAAAGAAATTACAAAAAATGATTGAAGAAAAATATGGTTGCACTGATTTTGTTTTAAATATTATAGGCTGTGCTATAGGTGCGCACTCGGGTCCAGGAACATTATCTATCTTCTTTTTAAATGAAAAGCCCATGCTCTAAAGACACTTTTTGCGGTTTTATTTATAATAATCGAACTATCCTTATTTTAAGGGTAGTTTCTTTTTTTAGGAAATTTATTTATCTTTTGCGCGAAAAATCAGTTAATTTCTATAGTGAAGAGCGAAATAACTGTTGCATTTTCTTTACTTTACTTGTCAAGATAAAATAGTTATAATAGAAACAAAGATTGTTATTTTTTTAACAAAGAACGTTAAAAAAATAACAATAAGCAGAGGAGTGGGGTCATTGAAAGTTACGGTTTGTATTGGAAGCGGTTGCCATGTAAAAGGCTCACGGAAAATCATTCATCGTCTTCAGCAGATTATTAGTAAGGGGAATTTACCTTGTGAGATAGAATTGGAAGCTTGCTTTTGTCAAGGTAAATGTACCGAAGGTGTGGTTATTCGCATTGATGATGAGATAATTACGGGCGTAAGTATTGAGAACGTTGAAAATATATTACTTACTCACTTAAATTTGAGGAATTGTATAAGCGATTGAATTTAAGATTTAACCACAAGCTATTGATAGCTAAAGAATAAAGCTCAAGTAGTCGCTCACGCTGGCTACCGAGTCGCTCATGCCGACTACATTAAATTAAGATCACGAAGTGATTTAAAAGAAGTCGGATGAGTCGACCGACCGTCCTGTAGGATGAAAATTCAAAGCCAGGTGAGTCGACAAGCCTCAAAGGCATCTTTAATTAGTTGTTCACGCCGACTTCCGCATGTACACGCTAGTGTATTAATCAAAGTCGGGTGAATCAACTAGAGCTATTTTCTAAGTAGAAAGAAAACAAAATAAAAGGGAGGGAGAGAATATGAGCACGATTTTTACTAGTAAAGCGGAGTGTCGTGATTGTTATAAATGTATTCGCTATTGTCCAGTTAAAGCTATTGGTTTAAAGGAGGGGCAGGCATGGGTAGTAGAGGAAAAATGCATTTTATGTGGGAAGTGTATCGCCGTCTGTCCTCAGCAAGCTAAAAGCACAGTTTCGCAAGTACCATTATTAGAAGAATTTATATCTAATCATGAACGCGTAATTGTGTCATTAGCGCCGTCATATCTAGCAACCTCCTCATTTTCTTCTCCGTGGAAACTGGTGGCGGCTTTAAAAAAAGCGGGAGTTTTTAGGGTAGAGGAAACGCTTCTAGGAGCAAAACCGGTAGCGATGGCATATGGAAAGCTAATGCAAGAAAATAATACCCATACTATTATTACGAGCTGTTGCCCGGTAACGGTGAATATCATAGAAAAGTATTTCCCTTCTTTACTTCCATCGCTATCAGGATTGATCTCACCTATGGTTGCTCATGGGAAACAGTTAAAAGCTGAATGGGGTGAAAATACGAAAGTGGTCTTTGTTGGGCCTTGTTTTGCCAAAAAGGACGAACGAGAACTAGAGGATGCCCGTCCCTTTATTGATGTTGTTTTAACTTTTAACGAATTAATTTCATTTTTTACGCAAAAAAAGATTGAACCGGAGGAACTGGCAGATCAGTTTCCTGATGAGTTTATGTCAGAAATTCATACTTTTCCTCTGAAACAAGGAATTCTTAAAGCAGCAGGAATTTGCGACTCCCTCTCAGCAGAGGTTATTTCTGTTTCTGGACTACGAGAGTGTATGGAAACTTTTGAAGCTCTTAGTAAGGGCCAGATTAAACCCAGATTTATTGAAGCTCTGGCTTGTCCGGGTGGATGTATTGGTGGCCCGGCGATGGATAACAACCTGACGCTTCCTGTACGGAAAGCCAGACTGTATCATTTTACTAATGCGCCGGAATTTAAGAGGGAAGAAGAGAAGAGAGAGGTTGAGGTTAATCTTAAGCGAAAACACACTGCCTCTCAGTTTAAAGAGGTGACTCCCACTGAAGAAGAGATTCGGAAAGTGTTAGCGCTTACTGGTAAATTTACACCGGAAGATGAGACCAATTGTGGGGGGTGTGGTTACTCCAGCTGTCGGGAGAAAGCGGAAGCGGTATGTCGGGGACTAGCCGAACTAGAAATGTGTATACCATATATGAAAAATAAAGCACAGTCCTTCTCTAATGCGGTAGTAGAAAGTACAGATAATGGTATTATCGTCGTGGATAAAGATCTAATTATACAGGAGTTTAATCCAGCAGCGGATCGCATGTTTAACTTCAAGGAGAGGCTGGCGAGAGGGTGTAAACTAGATAAGTTTATTAATGCGGCGAATTTTCGCAGAGCCTGGAAAACACAGAACGCATGTAGTTGTCAAAAACTGTATAAAAAACTGAATCTAATCACTAGACAGACCATCTATCCACTGGCTAAATATGGCGTAGTGATCGGAATTTTTACAGATGTAACAGCAGAGGAACGACGGAAAAGCAAATTTGATAGTATGCGTCAGGAAGCTTTAACACGAGCTTCTAAGGTGATCAGGGAACAAATGCAAATTGCCCAGGAAATTGCCGGATTATTAGGGGAAAGTACTTCTGAGACCAAAGCTACATTGTTAGAGTTGATTGAGATCATGCAAGAACAGGAAGGGAATGGTTATGACACTCAAAATTGATGTTGGAGTTGCTAGTCTCTCTAAATATAAAGAGGAAGTTTGTGGTGATACGGTGGAGATTGTTAAGACTGAGCAATCGACCACAATCGTATTTTCTGATGGTTTAGGTAGTGGAATAAAGGCTAGTATCCTGTCAATTCTTACGACCAAAATTGCTTCTGGGTTGCTTAAACGAAATGTCAGTTTAGAACAAGTTTTTGAGACAATAGCTGATACCTTGCCTACTTGTAAAGTTCGAAATCTAGCCTACTCAACACTATCGATTTTACGTCTTTATCCGGATGGAAGGTGTCATTTAATTGAGTATGATAACCCCAGTCTACTCTGGATCAGAAAGAAGAAACCATTGTCAATCAAGCGGAAAAAGAGACAGATTGCGGGGAAAGAGACGATGGAGGCGCAGTTTTTCATAGAACCTGGAGATCTGTTGGTTATGATCAGCGATGGTGTGATCAATGCTGGGGTGGGTGGCCTTTTCCGTTTGGGATTGGGTTATGAAGGAGTAATCAATTCTGTGTTAGATTGGGCAATAGAGTATGATGATTCCCAACCAGTAGCTGAGCGGGTTACTGATGTAGTTGATGCTTGCTATCTGGGGCGACCGGGGGATGACTCAACTTCTATCATTATTACGGCTCGAAATCCGCGAACAGCAATCCTGTTAACCGGTCCCCCGGCAAATCCAAAGCATGATCAGGATTTAGTTTCCAAGTTTTTAGAGTATAAAAATGTCCGACGGATTGTTTGTGGAGGAGCTACTGGCAATTTGGTGGCCAGAGAGATGGGGCGTGAAATCAAGACTAATTTAAAATATGAAGACCCGAGTGTTCCACCGACGGCTACGATTAAAGGGATCGATTTAGTGACAGAAGGCATCTTGACCTTAAATAAATGCTTAACAAAACTGAAAAATATTGACCAGGATAAGAAGACCGAACCCCTCTTTGACGGAGCAACCCTTTTATGCCAGTCGCTAATGAAGGCGGATCGGATCATATTTTTGGTAGGAACAGCAGTCAATCCTGCTCATGAGGAGTTCATGAATTCCTTACAACTATTAACAAGGATGGAAGTAGTAAAACGATTACAAACACTGCTAACAGAGATGGATAAGGAAGTTGTTATTGAAAAGTATTAGGAGGAGATTAAAATGATCGTATCGGTAAAAGTATGCGCGGGGACATCTTGCCACTTGTTGGGAAACCAAGAAATAATCGATGTTTTAGAAAATATGCCGGCTCAATATCAAAATTGTATTATGGTGGGTTTTACTAGTTGTTTCGGCGCCTGTGAACAGGGACCCTGTGTTTTAGTGAGTGACAAATTAATTTATCAAGCTACACCGGAAAAGGTAATTCAAGCGATCAAAGAAGAGTTGAGATCCAAAAAATAGAGAGGAAAGGGGGGTACAGAGATGTCAGGACTTTCGGAAATTATCGTAATTAAACGAAAAGTGCTAAAAGAACTGGCAACCTTAGCATGGCAGGACAGAATGAAGGAGATCGACTCTTTACCCAGAAAATTAACAAATGATGGTATTACTAATTATCGATGTTGTGAATATCGGGAACGGGCGATACTCACAGATCGTATTAAACTGGGAATGGGTGCGATTTTAGAGGAGAATGATGACGTAAGGTTGTCAAGTTTGGTTAAAGATTTAAATACTCTTAAGAATCGAGAGCAAACTCTACCCATAGTATCAATTATTGAGAAGGCTTGCGATCGTTGCCCGATCGATAAGATGGTGGTGACTAATGCTTGTCGGAATTGTGTTGCTCATAATTGTCTAAATGCTTGCCCCCGTAAAGCCATTGAGATTGTAAACAACCGTGCATACATTAATAAAGAGCTTTGTGTGGAGTGTGGTCTTTGTGTTAAAGCCTGCCGTTTTGGAGCAATCTTAGAAATTGAACGACCGTGTAGCAGAGCGTGTGCAGTGGGAGCAATCAGCCCCGGAGAAAATAGCAGTGCGAAGATTGATCATGAAAAATGTGTGGAATGCGGTGCTTGTATAGCTGCTTGTCCCTTTGGAGCCATCTCTGATCGCTCCGAGATTCTACAGGTTATTGCTTTCTTAAAAGCGGAAAGTTTTCCAACGAAGGCTTTGGTGGCCCCTTCGATAGCCGGACAGTTTGGGCCGATGGTTGATTGGTCTCGTTTGGTTTCCGGATTAAAAAAGCTGGGCTTTTCTGAGGTGATTCCAGTGGCCTTGGGTGCGGATCAAGTTGGGAAAGAAGAAAGTCAAGAATTGAGGGAGAGACAGACGGAAGGAGAAGCTTTATTTAATTCTTGTTGTCCATCTTTTAAAAACTTGATTGAAAAAAATTTTTCTTCCCTGGCGACACATCTTTCTAAGACCAAATCTCCGATGCTTGTTACCGCTGAGATGGTTCGCAAGGCGGATCCGAATGCGAAAACCGTTTTTATTGGCCCCTGCCTTGCCAAAAAAGGCGAAGCTAAGCGTAGTGGAATAGATCTCATCGATGCGGTGCTTACTTTTGAGGAATTGGCTGCCATTTTGGTAGCGGCTGAGATTAACCTGGCTGAATGTAAGCCGGTCGAGGAGAAGATTGTGGGTGGCATTCCTTCAGCTCGAGGGATAAATTTTGCACGTTCTGGTGGAGTGATGACAGCTGTAACAGGAGACGATCAGGGAGCAAAAGTGAAAAGCATATCGGCTTCTGGAATCAAAGAGTGTTTAGAGCTTTTGACGAAAGTATCAAAAGGAATAGAAGCTTACGATTTTGTTGAAGGGATGGGTTGTGAAGGTGGTTGTATTGGTGGCCCGGGGACACTAGTCAATACTAAGGTAGCTGCCAGGGCGCTACGGAAAACAACAGAGAATAAAGGGGAGGATCAGTTTGCATCCTGAAATTGGTAGAAAGTCGGGAAAAGATAAAAATGACAAATATAAAGGAATTCCTTTAACAGTAATTAAAAGGTTGCCAAGGTACCAAAGATTTTTGTCGGAATTGGCTGCTAAGGAAGTAGAACGTATTTCTTCCCGGGAATTAGCAGCTAAGATGAAGATTACTGCTTCCCAACTACGGCAGGATCTCAGTTTGTTTGGCTCCTTTGGACAGCAAGGATATGGTTATCGTGTTAACTACCTTTTGGATGAAATAAACCAGATTTTGGGGCTAAGTAATAGAACAACAATGGTTCTGATCGGAGCCGGACATCTGGGGAGAGCAATCGCCAATTACGATAATTTTAGTAAGAGAGGATTTATTATTGAAGCCCTCTTTGATAACGATCCACAGGTCATTGGAAGTACGATCAATAACCTTATAGTAAAGGATATAAAGGATCTAGGCAAACATCTGAAAGAGGCGCCGGCAGAGATTGGTGTTATTTGTACTCCCGCTGGGGTGGCACAAGAAATAGCTGATCTGTTAGTACAATTTGGAATTAAAGGGATCTGGAATTTTGCTCCGGTTTCTTTGAAGATTCCGGAGCAGGTTCATGTCGAACATGTTCATATTGGAGAGAGCCTAATGATTCTTTCTTTCCAAATCCAACAACAGGAATAAGAATTATAATTTGCTCTTCGATTTTTATCTTACCTTGCTTCTTATTTTTAACTATGAAAGCAAATAGCATAACACAATTTGCCCTATGAACAATGATAGCTTAAATTGATAAACTTTAAATACTAGTCAATCAAGGGAACTTAAGAAAGAAACCACCGTTTATCCAAATGAGGTTTACTTAAGAGCAAGGGGGAAACGAAAATGGATAAGTTTAAAAACAATATAATTATAACCCTTTGTGTGTTAGTATTGATTTTAATACTAGGTTTAATTTCTCCAGTATTAAGAGCAAAGGCTACCCGTTTAATAACGGTAATGGGTGAGGCTGAGCTGCGAGTAATCCCTAATGAAGTGGTCATTTCGACGGCTGTAGAGACTAGTGATCACAATTTAACGCTTGCCAAAAAGTCCAATGATGAACGAGTCCGTAAAGTGATTGCTTTAGCAGAAAAGTATAAAATTGAAGCGAAGCATATTCAAACTAGTCAGATCCATATTGAACCTCGATACCGCGACCATTATGAAAAAAGGGAGTTTATCGGTTATTTTGTACGGAAAAATATTGTCGTGCAGTTAAAAGATCTTACCAAATTTGAAGATTTTTTAAGTAGTCTTCTGGAAGAAGGGGTCAATTATGTTGATGGTATCCAGTTTCAAAGCAGTGATATAAAAAAATACAAAAGTCAAGTACAAGCGTTAGCAGTAAAGGCAGCTAGAGAAAAAGCCTCCTTGCTGGCGAAAGAATTGGGACAAAAAATAGAAAAACCTTATTTAATTCAGGAAGAAAGAACCGACTTTATCCCAGTGGAGGCAGGGCGATATTCATCTCTAAAAGAAGCGTATGCCGGAAACCTAGCTGATGCGGGCGAAAGTACGATTGCCCCAGGTGAGATTATTGTGAGATCTGCTTCCACAGTAAGTTTCAAATTAAAGTAGTCGTTCACGCCGGTTACCATCGGGGAAACTTTCCCCCTTCTTTGGTTGTTGAGAAGCAAGTTAAGCAGTCTTGCTTCTTTTTTTTACGCGTTGTTACTAATATTAACTATTTTTGGGTAATCTGAAGAGGCTTTAATAAGGCATATATATATTTTACGAAAAAAGAAGGATTTTTGCGTAAAATCTCAAATATTATTAGTTGAGAGAATTGCATAATCACCTTAAGTTAAGCTGTAGACACTAAGGAAAGGATTTGGTATTTTGGCTGTTACTATACACGATGTAGCTCGGGAAGCAGAAGTTTCTCTTTCTACAGTTTCCAGGGTCTTTAATAATAAAGGAAACATTTCCAATGAAACCAAAGAGAAAGTTATTGCTGTGGCGGCAAAATTAGGTTATCGTCCTCGTTCCTATAAAAAACAGGAGAATACCGCCAAGAAAGATATTGGGATTATTTTCAGCAAACGTTTAAGTAGTTTAATTCTCGACCCTTTTTATGGCCAGGTAATGGCTGGGGTAGAGGAGATGTTAATACCCCATAACTATAAATTATTTTTTAAAACAATCTCGGGGAAAGCTAAGGATGATTCAGTAGTTATTAACGAACTCATTAAGGATGAAAAAATAGCTGGGTTAATCCTGACGGGATATGATATTGAACGGGAAATAATCTTGAAGATTAAGAAGAGCAATATTCCCCTGGTGTTAACAGATAATGAGCTGTGGGATGAAAATATAGATTGCGTTGTTAACGACAATGTAGCGGGGGCGCGTAAAATTGTTAAACATTTAATTGACTTGGGTCACCAGCAGATTGCTTTTTGCGGAGGACCTTTGAGCCACAATTCTCTAAATGAAAGATATCAGGGTTATAAACAAGCGCTTAAAGAGGCTGGATTAGTAAAAAATGAGACGTGGGTCTCTTTCTGTGAACCTAGCTTTAATATCGAAGATGGCTATGATGCGGCTATGAATATTTTTGCAAATACTTCTCAAGCGCCAACAGCTGTTTTTGCGGCCAATGATCCGATTGCCTTGGGTGTAATGAAAGCAATTAAAGAATTAGGTTATAGAATTCCTGAAGAGATTTCAGTAGCTGGCTTTGATGATATTCAATTGGCGGAACATACCGTTCCATCGTTAACTACCGTAAGAATTTTCAAAAATGAAATGGGAGTTTTAGCTGGGAAAAGGTTACATGAATTAATTGAAGGCATTAATCCCAAACCCATAAAAATCGTGATGTCCGTTGATCCAATCCTGAGAGACTCAACGGCTCCTTGTAAACAAGCATTCTAAAAGAAAAATGACTATTATATTTATTTAATCTATCCTTACTTTCGCCCTGTCAACGGGGCTTTTTTATTGCAAAAGAATCAATAAGTTGCGTAAAATTTGGTGATAATATAACTTTTTTCATAAAATTAGGAGGATTATTTTATGTTGTCGAGAATATCTTCTTTAATAGGCATTCCGGGTGATTTTAGATTTGAGGTGAGATTTGTTGAAATTAAAAAGACTAACCGATCAACCTGTTTTAATACCAATAAAAGAACACCAATGGGAAAGAAAAGCGGTTTTTAATGCTGCGGTCGTCTTTGAAAACGAAGTTTTTTCTCTTTTTTACAGAGCTTCTAATTATCCTTTTATGCTCGCCGGAGAAAAACCAGATCCAGCTCACAAATTTGAATCTGTCATTGGTTATGCCGTAAGCTCGGACGGTATTAATTTCAACCGAATGGTTGAACCGGTATTCGTGGGAGAAACGTTACAGGAAAAATGGGGGGTGGAAGATCCCAGAATTTCAAAAATAAATGATACCTATTATATGTTATATACCGGGTTCGGTGGTAGAAGCTGGGACGATATCCGTATTTGTCTGGCTACCTCTATGAACCTATTAAAATGGGATCGTCTGGGAGTGGTTTTAGATGAACCGAACAAGGATGCCGCCCTTTTTCCTGAAACAATTAACGGAAAATATGTTTTATTACATAGAAGGGTTCCCCATATCTGGCTAGCTTTTTCCGATAATATGGTGCACTGGGCTCATCATCAGATTATTATGAAACCCCTTCCCAATAGTTGGGAGGAGAAAAAAATCGGAATTGCTGGCCCTCCCATAAAAATGGAGGAAGGTTGGCTTTTAATTTACCATGGTGTCGACAATCAGAATGTTTACCGGCTTGGGTTGGCGGTTTTAGATTTACGGGATCCGACTAAAGTTATCTATCGTCAAACAGAGCCAATATTAGAACCGGAACTGGATTGGGAAAAAAATGGGTTAATTCCTAATGTAGTTTTTAGCTGTGGAGCAGCGGAATTAGAAGAAGAGATTTATGTCTATTATGGTGCTGCGGACACGGTCATCGGGGTTGCCAGTTTGAATAAGAAAGAACTGAAAAAAAAGCTAACAAGCTTCTGAAATAGCTTAAGGAAGGGGAGTACCAATATTGATACCTGGGAAAAAAGCAAGCTGTCAACAACTATTAGCAGATTATAAGGGAAAGAAAGTAAACTATTATGGAGAAAAATTGCAGTTTGACGGTGTGGGGAATAGAGATGTCTATAATATCACTGCTCCATTTGAAGATGGAGGAGATTTAATTATTGCTGGACGGGTAGAAGAGAGGGAGAGTGAAGACTCGGAAGTTATTTTTTTTAGGCAAAGGGATGGAAAATGGCTTCCCAAAGAAGGCTCTCCTACCTTCTGCTTGCAGGATCCTTTTGTGACCCGTATTGGGGGAGAACTTATTTTAGGAGGAGTTGAGACTTTCCCCCACCAAGAGATGGAAGGACTCCTTAACTGGCGGACTCTATTCTATCGAGGTTCAGACATTAGTAGTTTACAGTATTTTGCTCAGGGGCCCGATGGGATGAAAGATCTCCGTTTGGTGAAACTGGAGGACGGGGAAATTGGTGTTTTTACCAGGCCTCAGGGCAAAGTCGGTGGTCGGGGCGTCATTGGGTTTATTAAAATCGATTCTCTGGCCGAGTTAACTATTAACACTATTGAAAAAGCCCGGTTACTAAAAAACCAGTTCTTATCTGATGAATGGGGAGGAGTAAATGAAGCTCATCTGCTGAAAAATGGTTTGTTAGGTGTCTTAGGTCATATTGCCTGTTTCTGTAATGGTAGAAACAGACATTATTATTCTATGGTTTTCCCCTTTGATCCAGAGCAAGAAATAGCAGGCGCTATGGAGATTATTGCCTGCCGGGATGATTTTCCAAAGGGACCCGCTAAGAATGAAAAGTTGGTTGATCTCCTTTTTAGCGGGGGTTTATGTAGAAACAACGATGGTACTGCCACCCTCTATGTGGGGGTTAGTGATGCGGAAGCCCATCGAATAACCATACCAGATCCTTTTCTGAGGTATGAAATGATTAATAACAATCGCAATTAAACTAAAGCTCCTTAGCGGTGATTATCTGAGATCTAACTTTGGTTTTCCAATAGTCGTTCTCTTTCTCGCTTTCAGAAGATAATTTGAAGAAGGAATCAGCTTTACCGGTTTAAAAGGTTAAGCAGACTATAGGGAGAAAAAACCGAAGTATTATGGGATAAAATGTTAAGGGGGTGTCGGTTTGAAAAAGAGATTGCCGGGGATTATTTTCTGTATGGTCCTTATTTTTATTTTAGCTTTATTAACCGGCTGTACGGGCGCAGGAAAGGAAAAAAGTACATTTACCTTCGCCACTTGGGCGGCGGGAGAAGAACTAAAGGAATTCGACGCTATTATCGAAAAAGTGAACCGGGAAGCGGGAGGCCAGTACCAAGTCGAAGTGCTAAGTATTCCGTCGGACTATTATGTGAAACTGGCCACCTATATTGCGGCAAACAAGACCCCGGATTTTTTCTGGTTGACGCAGGAATTAATTTCTAAATATGCTCAACTGGGAGCGATCGCCGATCTTACAGAAATGTTTGAGGATAGCAAAGGGCTAACTCCGGATCAGTATTATCCGGGCGTGCTTCGTTCAGCCACCTATAACGGTCGCTTTTATGGCTTGCCATGGATCGCCAATCCGCTGGTTGTTTACTATAATAAGGATCTCTTTGCGGCGGCTGGTGTAGCATATCCTCCGGCGACCGGTGGATGGACCTGGGATGAGTTGATCGAAACAGCCAAGGCTCTGACCAGAACAGAACAGGATGACTATGGAAACAATTATCAACAGTATGGCTGTATTGTCGATGGCTGGCCGAATATTGAGACTTTTATCTGGGCCGGCGGGGGGGACATTATAGCGGAAAATGGAGTCGATATCCTTCTTGACTCGGAAGAAACTATTCAAGGACTGACGATTCTGCATAAAATTCTGAACGCGGGGATTACCCCCCCCTACCGTGAAGTAGGCAGTCTGGGTTCGAATAATGTTTGGTTTGAAAAGCAAAGGGTAGCTATGTTCATGGGGGGAATCCAAGATAATTTTGAGGTCAAGATCTCTAAACTACCCGAAAAGGAACAATTCCGGATCGGGTATGCGCCAATGCCGGTCGGTTTGGATGGTAAAGCGCATTCCTTTAACTGGACGGCGTCAACGGTAATGAGCAGAAAACTGGCAAAAAAACAAACAGCCTACGAAGTTATGGAGAAGATAACCTTGGAGTTTTTTAAATGGAAGATTGCTTCGCCGATTAGCGGGGAAGTTGAGCGAATTGTCGAAATCGCCCCCGCTAAGGAGCCGGCTTTGGAGACGATCCAGATTTGCCTAAATAATGCGCGATCAGCCAACTATGTGCCGGAATGGAATGAAATCAACCATAATCTGTGGCTGAAGCTGTATAATGCCATGTTGAATGAAGGGGATTTTGATTATAAAAGTCAAGTAAAAGCCATCGCGGAAGAGGCGAGAAAACTTATTGCCAACAGGAAATAAACCGGAGGTAATGATGAAAAAGAGTCAAATCGGTTTTCTGTTTATACTTCCCTGGTTGCTCGGGTTAATTATCTTTACAGTCTTTCCGATCATTGCCGCCTTATATATATCGATGACCGACTGGTCAATTATTGGGCAGGAGACTTTTATAGGTTTCCGAAACTTCGGGAATATTTTCTCCGACCCGGCCTTTTATAAAGCTTTACTTGTCACCATGAGATATGCGGTGTTGGCGATACCATTAACCATCATCATGGCCTTGCTGGTGGCGTTAAGTGTAAATAATCAATACAAAGGTATAGGTATTTTCCGGACAATCTTTTATATGCCGTCGATTGTTTCCGGAGTAGCTGTCGCCATTGTTTTTAAATGGATTCTGGATCCCAGCTATGGGGCGCTCAATTCCTTGTTGCGCATCTTTGGCATAACAGGCCCCAACTGGCTTTATGATTCCGCCTGGGTATTGCCTTCCTATCTGATTATGGCCGTATGGGGCGCCAGCGGCGGTCTTTACATCTATTTGGCCGCGTTAAAGGATATACCCAAGGAATTATACGAAGCCGCCACCATTGATGGAGCCGGATGGAGACAAAAAATCAGATATGTAACATTACCCATGCTTACTCCCATTCTGTTTTACAATTTGGTGATAGGGCTCATCGGCGCTTTCCGGAAGTTTACCGATGCCTATGTCCTGGGCGGAGCCGGCGAAGAAGGGGTTTTTTATATGGTCTACCTATATCGGCAGGCTTTCTCTTTTTACAAAATGGGGTATGCGACTGCTTTGGCGTGGATCCTGTTTGTCATTATTCTAGGATTAACCCTAATTATTAATTATACCAAGAAATACTGGGTCTATTCGGAGAGGAAGTGAATTGGCATTGAGAGGAATTAAGGGTGAAACCGTCCGAAAAGCGCTCTTGTATACCTTTTATCTCTTGGGAACGGTACTGATGCTCCTGCCGTTTTTCTGGATGATCAGTACGGCCTTCAAACCGGACAGCCAGATCTTCACTATGCCGGTAAAATGGCTGCCTTCCTCTTTATACTGGGATAATTTTAAAAGAGCATTTCAGGTGATTCCGATCGTAAAATACATGTTAAACACGGTATCTATTGCCGTACTGAAGATCGGCGGCGAAGTATTTGTATCGGCTTTGGTGGCATATGGCTTTGCTCGTTTTGACTTCAAAGGGAAAAATATTTTTTTCCTCATCCTGCTGGCAACCATGATGCTGCCATATGAGGTTACGATGATCCCGACGTTTATTATGTGGTCCCATTTGGGACTATCCGACAGTTATGTTCCCCTGGTTCTACCGGCCTATTTTGGCGCGGCTTCCTTCATCTTTTTTCTGAGGATGTATTTTTCCACTTTTCCGGCGTCAATCGAGGAGTCGATGGTTATGGATGGGGCAAGTTATTTTCTAATATTTTATAAGCTGATCCTTCCTTTAGGCAAACCGGCGCTGCTCACGATCGGTTTGTGGGCCTTTTTGGGAACATGGAATGATTTACTGGGGCAGCTCATCTATATTAATGATCCGGCAAAATATACCATCCAACTGGGACTGGCCTCCTTTAGTAATATGACGGGCGAGACGCTGTGGGGCCCATTGATGGCGGCATCGTTTATGGCTTTACTTCCTGTTATTTTTATTCTGTTGTTCGCGCAGAGGTATTTTGTTGAAGGAATAAAAATGGCGGGAATTAAAGGATAACTAAAAAATGGAGGATTAAAGATGTTTAAAAAAATTCTGTTAACGGTAGTGCTTCTAGGGGTGCTTATCTTAACGATCGGGTGTAGTCAGGCAAAGAAAGACGGGGTTTTCTTCTATAATAAAGATTACAATGCCATCGCCTCTTGGGAACCGATGGTTACGCCCGGCGGCGGCGAGGGAAGCGCGGACAAGGGTGATA
>ENA-UOOR01000659-UOOR01000659.1-fermentation-metagenome-genome-assembly--contig:-NODE-659-length-46884-cov-3.036452_pt1 | contig 46884 bp, 37 predicted proteins | sample MGYA00245780_ERZ724029 | MGnify/ENA primary metagenome ERZ724029 (study PRJEB28704, sample SAMN03018315) | fermentation metagenome | biome: anthropogenic terrestrial biome; feature: soil; material...
AAGTTTTATCTTTACAAGCCGTTCTCTGAGCGAGCGTACAAGTGTCATAATATCGGGATTTATTTCACATGTGTCCGGGAAAAGGCATTGCTGTTCTGTTTCTCTGCCGGAGAGCTTTTCGGTGACTACACCGATGCTGCGAACAGGCTTTGACCAATCATAGCTCTCCCTGAACAACCTGAATGTAATATCAAATAGTACCTCAGAGGAGGACACTGCCGATGAAAGGCTGGTACGGCGGCTGAAGGAGCTGAAATCATTGCTTTTAATGTTTATACCCACACAGCTTGCTAAAAAGCCGTGTTTATCAAGACGTTTTGCAACACCGCAGCAGATGATATATAACAGGGCAGCGATGTCGTCGTTATTGTCAATATCCCTCGGGGTTGTAATTGTGTTACCGATGCTTTTAATCTCGTTGTCGTCTGTTATTGTGGGGCAAAAGCCGCTGTCAATTCCGTTTGCAAACTCCCAGAGCATATAACCGCGTTTTCCAAGTGCGCGTGTAAGAATACCGGGTTCGCAAGTCGCAATATCGCCGATAGATATAATTCCCATTCTATACAGCTTGCTCCTCGTAACCGAGCCGACAAATAACAGCTCGAACGCCGGACGGCTCCAAACCAGGGATTTGTAATTATCCCTTGATATAACGGTTGTTGCATCAGGTTTTTTAATATCAGAACCGAGCTTTGAAAAAATAAAATTATCGCTTACTCCTACAGAAATGGTAAGACCGAGCTCTTTTTGCGTGCTGTGTCTGATCTCGTCCGCTATTCTTGCTCCGCCGTCAATACCCACCGACGGGTCAAGCTCCACCCATGCCTCATCAAGACCGTAAGGTGTGATGTTGGTGCTGTATCGAGCATAAATGCTTCTTGACAGGCGGGTATATTTTATATATCTGTTGTAGTTGGCTGTGACCGTGAGCAACCCGGGGCATTTCGCTTTTGCGGTGTAAACGGATTCACCTGTAGCGATTCCATATCGCCTTGCATGATAATTCCTCGCAAGCACGATCCCGTGCCTGCTTTCCGGATCCCCGCATACCGCAGCGGGCACGGTTTTAAGTTTTGAGTTATACAAGCTCTCGACCGATGCGAAATAATTGTTCATATCGCAGTGGAGAACAACTCTCTCTCTTTGTAAGCGGGAATCCAAATAAACCATCTCCAAACAAATGTTCTTTTTGTACTGCTGACAGTATATCAGAACATTTGTTCCGTGTCAATAGTTTTTTGTTTTTATTTTATTATTATTTGACATATTATTATAGTTATGTTAATCTTTAATTATTAGGATGGAGTTGTTTGTATGATTATCAGAGATTTTGGCAGTATTGGCAGCGACAAAACCAGTATTTATCTTCTTGAGAATAAGTATTTAAGAGCGGAGATATTAAATTATGGCGGAATAATACGCAGTCTTACCTTCGGCGGCTTAAATATCGTGTGTGGTTTTAACGATTTAGATGGTTATATTACCGACAAAGATTATCATGGATCCATTGTGGGAAGATATGCAAACAGAATAGCCGGGGGCAGATTTACATATAAAGGAATCGAATATATTCTTAACAAAAACGAGAAGGGTAAAACGCATCTTCACGGCGGAACAATAGGGTTCAATAAAAAAGTATGGAGCGTGCAACATGCTGATGAACAGAGGATTGTTCTGACACTTTCCAGCCCCGCCGGAGAGGAGGGTTATCCCGGCAATCTTGATGTCAGGGTATCCTACACTATCGCCGACAGTAATCTAATTATCGACTACTCTGCGCGGTCTGATGCCGACACTCCGCTCAACCTTACTAATCATGCCTATTTTAATCTTTGCGGATATTACGGCGGAGATATACTTTCTCATGTATTGAAAATCAATGCGGAATACTACTCGGAGGTTGATGAATATCTTATCCCCGTAAAAAAAGCGTCTGTTGAAAACACAGTATTTGATTTCAGAGAACCGAAAAAAATAGGTCAGGACTTTTTTAAGCCGAACAGACAGACTGCTTTATGCTGTGGTTATGACCATAATTTTTATATTTCCGGAGGATGCCAAAGGATATTCGGCAACAAAAAGCTCAATGAGGCGGCCGTGTTGTCGGCAGGTAATCGTAAAATGACGGTATTTACCGATATGCCCTGCATACAGCTCTATACGGCAAACTTCATGACGGGAGAGCGCCCCTTTATGAATTCGGTTCAGCAGCAGAAGCATCATGCTCTTTGTCTGGAAACACAGTATGCACCTGACAGTCCTAATCATGGCGAAGCAATTCTGAAAGCAGGGGAGTGTTACGATAAAACCACTGTGCTGTCTTTTGAGTAGCGATTAACATCAGTATATCATTTTACCTAAAAATGTCAATACATGAGGTGTTTTATGGAAAAGCAGAAATATACTTTTTTTTCTACCAATGAAATTAAGCCGCGTGGATGGCTTAAAAAGCAGTTGGAGATTCAGGCAGACGGATTATGCGGGAATCTTGATCTCGCATGGCCTGATGTCGGCGACAGTAAATGGATCGGAGGCAGCAGAGACGGTTGGGAGCGAGTTCCCTACTGGCTGGACGGTTTTATTCCGATGGCATACCTTTTAGAGCGTAAGGATCTTATCAGACGCGCACAAAGGTATGTCGATGCGATAATCGACGCTCAGGAACCCGACGGATGGATATGCCCCTGTCCCCAGGATAAGCGCGAGCGATATGATGTATGGGCTTATATGCTGATATGCAAGGTCCTTGCTGAATATTCCGATTGCAGCGGCGACGTTCGCATAATAACGGTACTGGAAAAAGCCTTTTCCTGCCTGTATAAGCATATCAGAGTGCATCCGATTTTTGATTGGGCAAAGTTCCGTTGGTTTGAATGCTTGATTCCAATATACTGGCTGTACGACAGAACACATAACACCGAGCTGATTTCGCTTGCAAGGGAGTTGAAAAACCAGGGCTTTGATTATCCGGAATTCTTTAATCACTTTACGTCTACCGAGCCGAAAAATGAATGGCGGTTTGACACCCATGTCGTAAACCTCGCAATGTGCTTGAAATCGGAGTCAATGTATTCGCTTATATCAGATGGCGACCCGGACGCTTTTGCAAAAAAAGCGCTGTCTGTTCTTATGAAATACCACAGTATGGCGGCATACCACTTTACCGGTGATGAATGTCTTGCCGGAGACAGTCCTATCCGCGGCAGCGAGCTTTGCGGTGTTGTCGAGGCTATGTATTCATATAGATGGCTTCTTGCGAATTCGGGTAATCCGGAATGGGGCGATATGCTCGAAAGAGCTGCTTTCAATGCCCTTCCCGCAGCTGTTTACAAGGATATGTGGTCCCATCAATACGACCAGATGACAAATCAGCCGGAATGCAGCATTATGCCGGAGGGTAAAGTTGTGTTCGGCACGAATAACGGCGAGTCGAATCTGTTCGGGCTCGAACCAAATTACGGTTGTTGTACCGCCAATTTCGGACAAGGGTTCCCAAAGCTCGCACTAAGCGCTTTTATGATGAGCGAAAAAGGGTTTTCAGCAACACTGCTCCTGCCATCAGAGCTGACATTCACCCGCGATGGTGCGAATGTGCGCTGCGAATGTATAACCGATTATCCCTTTTTTGGGAAGATAAGATATAGAATAACAACCGACAAGCCGGTTGTTCTTGATTTTGCGATACGCATTCCTGCGTTTGCGGAAAAAGCGTCTGTAAATCAAGAGAATGCGGAAACGGGTGCTTTTTATCATATCAATAAAGAATGGAACGGCACGGAGGAGGTATGCATCTCACTTGACTTCGCTGCGGAGTTGACATTGCGTCCTTCGGGTATGTACTGCCTTTCACGCGGACCGCTGTTATATGCGCTGCCAGTAAAAGCGCGCAGGGTGATGCACGAATATGAAAAGAACGGTGTAAAACGCCGCTTTCCTTATGCTGATTACGAGCTGTTCCCCGAATCTAAATGGAATTATGGCTTCGTATCCGACAAATTTACTGTAATCGAGTCGGAGGTGGGGGAGGTACCCTTTTCCAATGAAAACCCTCCTGTTTCAATATCTGCAGAGGTTTCGGAAATCGCCTGGCATTTTTCGGATGGGGTATGCGCCGAAAGACCTTTATCCACAAAAGCGTTATCAGAACCTGTTACGTTGAATTTCATACCGTATGGCTGCACCGATCTTCGAATGACCGAACTGCCGCTTTTATGTTAACATAATAATATTTGACATTGGATTTTCAGGGTGTTATTATTATGATATAAAGATATTTACGGGGGATAAAAATGAAAGTAAGGATGAAATCGAAAGTAGTAATTTATGTGTTGATTTTGGTACTTGTGATGCCCATGCTGACTTTTTCAGCGAACTGCGTTACCGAAACGAGCATTTCCTCTCTTATTTCTTCTAACAACGAATGCACTGTTTCCGGTGGTTATTTACTCGGTGTTGAAAGCGGTATAACCACTACTGAGTTTCTTACATACTTCGAAAGCAGCAACATAACCGTTTCGAATAAGAGCGAATATGTCGGTACAGGCAGCGTCATACGGCTAATGAACGGCAGCACGGTTATCGAGGAGCTGAGAGTCGTTGTTGACGGCGACACAAACGGTGACGGCGAAATCAATGCAATAGACTATCTGCGAATAAAGCGTGCTTTTCTCGGCTCTTACACGCTCAGCGGGGAATTCCTGCTTTCCGGATGTGTTTCCGGCGGTGCTGATTTATCCGCAAAGGATTATCTAATCGTAAAAAGACACTTTTTAGGAACATACGATTTATATGGCAGGGGAAATCTTGATTATAACGGCACAAAAATTGCTTATGTTCCGATAGATGATCGTCCCGTAAATGTCGACAGGGTAAAATATCTTGCGGAATCGGCGGGATTCGAGCTGTTAATGCCCGATGCAGACCTGTATTCGACCAAGCTTGACGGCACGGGCACAAATCTTAACGGAACAAAATACGGCGACCGCGACGGTCTTAAGGACTGGCTTGAAACTGTTGACGGTGATTGCGATTACTTTGTAATCTCGCTTGACCAGATGATGTCCGGCGGACTTGTTAATTCCCGGGTACAGAATAATACTGATTTGAGCGAAGAATATGAGATTATCGATTATCTTATCGAGCTGAATAATAATAACAAAGTATATTTCTTCGATACCGTAATGCGCCTTGCCTCAACGCTTAATTATAACGGTTACGTTGGTGATGAATACACAATCCTCCGCAACTACGGTAGAGTGGCAAGAAAGACGCTTAACGGCGCGGATCTTACCATTGAAAAGATTATTGCGGGCTACAAGTACGATATAAACGGAGGGGTAATCCCCTGCTCTTTGCCGACGGAGGAGTTGGACGCTTACCTTGCCGCAAGAGCAAGAAAACTTAAGATTATCGATTACTTCCTTACAACGGGCGGAGATGACCTGAATTATTTCTATATCGGCGTTGATGATTCAAGCCCTACCACCACGATTCAAACAAACGAAATAAACTATATTAAGAGAAAAATCAAAGATAACGGAATCCTTTTTGCAGGCTGCGACGAACTCGGAATGATGTGTATTGCAAGGCATGCTACCGAGATTTACAGACAGCACATTCCGGTTGCCGTCAAATATTTTGGCGGTGGCGAAAATATGGCGGCGGACTCGTTCGATATAGATACTCTAAAGAACAATGTTGAGGATCATCTCACCTCGATAAGAGCAGTGATAACCACGCCTGATAAGGCTTCCATGGAGGTACTTGTGCTTACAAAACCAAAAAGTCTGTCGTTAAGCACATACAGCAATCAACTCCTTGACAGACTTGAGCTGAACATCAAGAATAAAATCCCCACGGTGGTTATTGACGCCTCGACACAGCTCGGTACGCTGCAAGGGTTAATGAAAAGCAGAGAAATTCCGCTTTCAACGCTTATCGGATACAGCAGCTGGAATACTGTCGGAAACGCTATCGGAATAGCGGTGTCACAGGGCATGACAAGAATGGCTTATTTAGAGGGAAGTAAAAACATTTCGTCTGAATCGACTATCGGTTTTATGAAGAGCATGACCTTTGCTTATATAAAGGACATCAACTATAAGATAGGCAACCTGAGTAAAACCGAACTGCTGACGCTGATCAACGGCAGTCAGGCTATTATTTCTCTGCATAATTATAAGACCGCTTCGGCAGGTATAGTTACAATATCCGCTTACCGCTACCCATGGAAGCGCAGTTTTGAGGCGACTTTTGATATCTGGGTGAAATAAAACCTCAATACTGCACAAAAATATTTATACATTTTAGGTTATTTTTATTGCATATTGTTTCATTTTATCCTTGACAAGATGGGTATTATGTGTATAATAATACTATTGAATGAAATCGGAGGGATAAAAATGAGCAACAGTAAAATAAAAAAGGTCGTACTCGCATATTCCGGCGGACTTGATACTTCCATAATCATTTCCTGGCTTAAGGAGAACTATCACGGCTGCGAGGTGATTGCGGTATCGGGTGATGTCGGTCAGGGTACGGAGCTCGACGGGCTTGAGGAAAAGGCAATAAAAACCGGAGCGTCTAAACTGTATATAGAGGATTTGAAAAAGGAATTTGTTGAGGATTATATATTCCCGACGCTAAAAGCAGGCGCTGTATATGAGGGCGATTACCTGCTCGGCACCTCATTTGCAAGACCCGTCATAGCAAAACGGATTGTCGAGATTGCAAAAGCCGAGGGTGCGGATGCGATTTGTCACGGATGCACGGGCAAGGGTAACGACCAGGTTCGTTTTGAGCTTACCATAAAGGCATTTGCTCCCGATATGCATATAATTGCACCTTGGAGAATATGGGACATAAAATCACGCGATGAGGAGATTGATTATGCGATTTCGCATAATATTCCGCTGAAAATCAACAGAGAGACAAATTATTCAAAGGACAAGAACCTATGGCACCTTTCACACGAGGGAATGGATCTTGAGGATCCCGCAAACGAGCCGCAGTATAACAAGCCCGGATTTCTGGAGATGTGCGTTTCGCCGGAAGCGGCTCCCGATAAAGCGACATACGTTAAGATTTCGTTTGAAAAGGGCATACCCGTTGCTATTGATGATGTAAGATACGGCTCGGTTGAAATTGTCGAAAAGCTGAATAAATTAGGTGGTGAGAACGGGGTCGGGCTTGCGGATCTTGTAGAGAACCGTTTGGTCGGAATGAAATCGAGAGGCGTGTATGAGACTCCCGGCGGAGCCATTTTATACCGCGCACATAAGGTGCTTGAAACAATAACGCTTGACCGCGACACACAGCATTATAAGGAGCTGGTTGCTGTTAGGTTCGCCGAGCTTGTTTATTTCGGACAGTGGTTCACGCCTTTACGCGAATCATTATCGGCATTTGTTGACAAAACACAGGAGACGGTTACGGGTGATGTAACGCTTAAGCTCTACAAGGGCAATATCATAAATGCCGGAGTAAGCTCCCCTTATTCGCTGTACAGCGAGGAGATTGCCACCTTTGAAAAGGACGAGGTTTACAACCAGAACGATTCTGAAGGTTTCATCAATCTTTTCGGCCTGCCTTTGAAGGTCAGGGCAAATATGATCAATAAAAATTCATCTATAAACAAGATATAGCGCCGCAAATAGGTTTTTTATGCAATATGTTGCTTTAATCACTCTAAAACAGTAAAAATCTATAAAAATGGTACATTGTCATTATTATTGATTTATGTTAGAATAAAGGTATAATTTTCGTTGGAGAGTGAAGTGAAATGCATATCTTCTGCTGCCTGTCCCATTTCATTTTCGGTGCAATGCGCTCATACAATCAGAACGCATCCACATTCACCAACGGAATAAGTGTGCTTAACTGCGACATTAAAGATATACTCTGATATCAGACTGAGCTTTTCGGCTCAGTCTTTAATTTATTTAATTTTATATGAGAGGAATGACAAATCAATGAAAAAAGTTGCTATAATCATGGGCTCGGAAAGTGATTTGCCGGTTGTTTCCGCAGCTGTTTCTCAGCTTGAGAAGTTAGGAATAGAATATGTGTCTCATATTTTCTCTGCTCACAGGACTCCTTATGAAACAGCGGAATTCTCTCGAAACGCACGAGCTGAAAATTTTGGAGTAATCATAGCTTGTGCCGGAAAAGCTGCTCATCTTGCAGGTGCAATAGCCTCGCAGACCACACTACCTGTTATCGGTGTTCCGATAAAATCAAGTACACTTGACGGTTTGGACGCTCTGTTATCCACCGTTCAAATGCCCACAGGGATTCCTGTAGCCACTGTTGCGATTGACGGAGCAGCGAATGCAGCGATACTTGCGGCACAGATTCTCGCAGTTGAGGACGAAAGAATAGCGGTAAAGTTAAACGATATGCGTGTCGAGATGTCTAAAGCTGTTTTAAAAAAGGATGCAGAACTCGGCGGTAAAATTCAAAAACACTCATAAAAACAGAAAATATATCGTAAGGAGGATAACAGTTTGAAAAAAATAGAGCAACTATACGAGGGCAAGGCAAAAAGAGTATATTCGTCAGATGTGGACGGAGTATATATCGTTTCCTACAAGGATGATGCGACAGCGTTCAACGGACTGAAGAAAGGTACGATTTCGGGTAAGGGAGTTATCAATAACCGCGTAACAAACCATCTCATGAAAATGCTTGAAAAAAAGGGTATCCCCACTCATTTCGTTCAGGAACTAAACGAGCGCGAAACCGCAGTCAAAAAGGTCACTATAATACCTCTTGAGGTGATAGTCAGAAACATCGCAGCAGGTTCGCTATCAAAAAGACTTGGGCTGGCTGAGGGAACAAAGCTCGGCAGCACCGTCTTGGAATATTGTTATAAGAATGATGACCTCGGCGACCCGATGGTCAATCAATACCATATTGCGGCGATAGATCTTGCCACTGCTCAGGAGCTTGAGATTATTTCGGATTACTCCTTTAGGATAAACGAAATACTCTCAGAATACTTAAAGGACCTTAAAATAGAATTGGTTGATTTTAAACTCGAATTTGGCAGAACGGATGACGGAGAGATAATACTTGCGGATGAGATATCACCCGACACCTGCCGTTTCTGGGACAGCGAGACCGGGGAAAAGCTCGATAAAGACAGATTCCGCCGAGATCTCGGTGGCGTTGAGGATGCTTATTTGGAGATACTTAAAAGACTCCTTGGAGAATAATAAAAAACTGTTGTTAAATTAAAAAATATGAGGTATTCTATGTTTGATGAAATAAAGGAAGAATGCGGTGTTTTCGGGATGTTCTCGGCAGAGAATATCGATATTGCCCAATACGCTTATTACGCCCTTTTTGCTCTGCAGCACAGAGGACAGGAGAGTGCGGGAATTGTTGTAAACGATGATGGCATTATGACTGTTCAAAAAAACACCGGACTTGTCAACGAGGTTTTTACTCCTGAGGTACTGGCTTCTCTTGGAAAAGGTAATATGTCTATAGGTCATGTCAGATACGGGACATCGGGCTCACGTCCACGATTGAACGCTCAGCCCCTTGTGGTGAATCACATAAAGGGCAGCATGGCTCTCGCTCATAACGGAAACCTTGTCAACGATGCGGAGCTGCGTGAAAAACTGGAGCTTGAGGGTTCTATATTTCATACTACCAGTGACACAGAGGTTATAAGCTATTGTATCGTCAAGGAACGGCTTAACTCAGGTTCGATAGAGGAAGCGGTTGTTCGCTCCATGGAGAAAATCAAAGGTGCGTATTCGCTGCTTATTATGTCGCCGACTAAGTTGATTGCCGTTAGAGACCCGAACGGCTTCCGTCCCTTGTGTATCGGGGAGCTCGACGGAAAATATGTATTTGTTTCCGAAAGCTGTGCACTCGATGCGATAGGTGCGACATTTTTGAGGGATGTCGAGCCCGGCGAGGTCGTTGTAGTGGACCGGAGCGGCCTGCGTAGTATAAAAACCTGCTGCAACAAGGTTCCCCGTTCGCTGTGCGTTTTTGAGTACATTTACTTTGCACGTCCCGATTCAGTTATCGACGGTGCCTCGGTGCATAACGCACGTCTTCGTGCGGGAGCGTTTCTCGCACTTGAGAATCCGGTTCAGGCGGATGTAGTCATAGGTGTTCCGGATTCGGGTATAGATGCAGCTATCGGCTATTCAAGGCAGTCAGGAATCCCTTACGGTATAGGTATGATAAAAAGCAAATATATTGGAAGAACGTTCATTCAACCTAACCAATCACAGCGTGAGAACAGCGTCAGATTGAAATTGAATCCCAACGCCAGTGTCGTAAAGGACAAGCGTGTGATTATGATAGACGACTCAATAGTGAGAGGGACGACCAGCGCGAGGCTTGTAAAGCTGATAAGGGAAGCCGGAGCTAAGGAAGTTCATCTGCGCATATCTGCTCCGCCCTTTCTGTATCCTTGTTATTTCGGAACAGATATAAATTCACAGGAACACCTGATAGCATATAAGCATTCCGTGGAAGAAATTGCGGATATGATCGGAGTCGATTCACTCAAATTTTTGAGTATAGAGAGCGTAAAAAAGCTTGCTGAAAACGGTGACAATGGCTTTTGTACGGCTTGCTTCTCCGGTATGTATCCGGTTGAAATTCCAAAAAACGATTACAAGAGCATATATGAGCGTAAATTGAGCGAAAAACAAAAAAATGATTGAGTTGTCGGGGAGGATTATACGATGAAAAGCTACAGCGAAAGCTATAAGCAGGCAGGCGTTGATATAACGGCAGGTTATGAAGCTGTAAAGCTTATGAAACAGCATATAAACCGCACGATGATTCCCGGCGTGATAGGCGGTATAGGAGGCTTTGGCGGTATTTTCGAGCTTGATTGCGACAACTATAAAAAACCCGTGCTGGTAAGCGGTACGGACGGTGTAGGAACAAAGTTAAAAATAGCATTTTTAATGGATAAGCATGATACTGTGGGTATAGACTGCGTTGCAATGTGTGTAAACGATATTGTCTGCAGCGGGGCAAAGCCGTTGATTTTTCTTGATTATATCGCACTCGGGAAGAATATTCCCGAGAAGGTCGCCTCGATTGTAAGCGGAATCGCCGAGGGCTGTGTACAGGCGGGTTGTGCTCTCGTGGGAGGCGAAACGGCTGAGATGCCTGGCTTTTATCCCGAAAACGAATATGATCTTGCAGGTTTTTCGGTAGGATTAGTGGACAAGGAAAAAATAATAGATAACACAAAAATCAACAGCGGCGATGCTATTATCGCTCTTGGAAGTTCCGGTGTACATTCAAACGGTTTTTCGCTTGTAAGAAAGGTTTTTGATATAGAAAGCAGGGGAGTAGACCGCTATTTTGACGAGCTCGGCACTACCCTCGGTGAAGCATTATTAACACCGACAAAAATATACGTAAAGCCGATTCTACAATTGAATAAAACCATCGGTATAAAAACTGTATCGCATATAACCGGCGGTGGTTTCTATGAAAATATACCAAGGAGCTTACCAGAGGGATTTTATGCAAAAATTGAGAAGAAAGCGTTAAAACCACTACCAATTTTTGAGTTGATTCAAAAAACCGGAAGTGTTGATGAACGGGATATGTTCAACACATTCAATATGGGAGTGGGTATGAGTGTCGTGGTTGAACCACAACATGCGGATGAAGCGGTCAGAATGCTTCGTGAATATAATGTGGATGCTTATATCTGCGGAGAGGTCGCAACAGGCGACAGCGGTGTTGTGTTATGCTGAAAAAGGTGAGAATATCGGTTTTGGTAAGCGGCTCCGGAACCAATTTGCAGGCTATGATAGACGCTGTAAACAGCGGAATAATTAAGAGCGGGGAGATTTGCGCAGTAATATCCAGTAAGGAGGACGCATATGCTCTTGAACGCGCAAAACAAAACGGAATAGCATGCTACTGCGTTCCGAAAAAGAAGTATTCAGACCAGATGGTTTTTGAGGATAAGCTGAATGATATCCTCAAGAAGGAGGATGCCGAACTTATCGTGCTCGCAGGGTTTATGTGCGTTTTAAGTGCAGGTTTTGTAAAACAATATAAGGACAGGATTATAAACGTGCATCCCTCGCTGATACCCTCCTTTTGCGGCGATGGTTTCTACGGGTTGAGAGTTCATAAGGCAGCTCTTGACTACGGTGTAAAGGTAAGCGGGGCGACAGTACATTATGTAAACGAAATCATCGACGGAGGAAAAATTATCCTCCAAAAAGCTGTTAATGTAAGGAAGGGTGACACTCCCGAGATTCTGCAAAAACGAATCATGGAGCAGGCGGAATGGGAGATACTGCCTAAAGCGTGTGAGATGATCTGTGTTAGGATTATCAGGGAGCGGAAGCTAAAAAAATAAATCAACACTAATCATCAAATATCAGCAGAGGGGTTAAGTGTAAGCAGTAATTCTTTTTGGTTTTTCGGCGGTTTAAGTCGCCGCGGGAAGGGAATGGTTAATAGTATGAATGATATTTATGGGTATTTAGCTTCAAACAGTTACCCCGGAAGGGGCATTGCGATAGCGAGAAGCGCAGACGGGCAAAACGCTGTTTTTATTTACTTCATTATGGGCAGGAGCGTTAACAGCCGCAATCGGGTTTTTGTACCATACGGTGAAGGAATCAAAACAAAAGCTTTTGATGAAAGCAAATTGACCGATCCGTCGCTGATTATTTATTCACCCGTACGTGTCTTCGGGGATTACACAATAATAACAAACGGGGATCAGACGGATACTGTATATAATTCACTGTTAAAAGATGAGAGCTTCGAATCAGCTCTGCGCACCCGCTGTTATGAACCAGACGAGCCGAACTTTACTCCCAGAATCAGCGGTATTGCACATATTAATGACGGAAAACTGTCATATAAGCTCTCGATTCTCAAAAAAGGGTGCGGTACGGATTCCTGCGAAAGGTTCTTTTACGAATACGAGGATACAGCGCCGGGTGTCGGACATATAATCCACACTTATAAAGCAGATGGAAATCCAATTCCTCCGTTTGAGGGAGAACCTGTCGCATTTGTTTTAGACAGGGATTTTGAGAGTTTTGCAAACAGCATCTGGAGCGCTCTTGACAGTGAGAACAAAGTTTCGCTTTTCGTAAGAAGCGTATCTCTGAAAGACGGAACAGTAAATACGAAGATATATAATAAAAACGATCAGAAGGTGGGGAATTAAAATTGTCAGCAGAACTCGAACTGAAGTATGGTTGTAATCCTAATCAGAAGCCTGCAAGAATATATGTGAACAAGGGGAGTATGCCTGTTGAGGTGCTCAACGGAAAGCCCGGGTATATAAATTTTTTAGACGCTCTGAACGGCTGGCAGCTCGTCAAGGAATTGAGAGAAGCGACAGGTCTGCCCGCGGCAGCATCCTTTAAGCATGTCAGTCCGGCGGGTGCAGCGGTCGGTGAGCCGCTTACCGAAGTGCAAAAGCAAATCTTCTTTGCACCGTCATCGGATATTTCACCGCTTGCCTGCGCTTATGTAAGAGCTCGTGGTGCAGACAGGATGAGCTCGTTCGGCGATTTTATCTCGCTGAGCGACAGGTGCGATTTGGACACTGCAAAGATAATTGCGCATGAGGTCTCGGACGGCATTATAGCTCCGGATTATGACGCAGATGCTCTTGAAGTCCTCAAGAAAAAGCGTAAGGGCGGCTATAATATAATAAAGATAGACAGGGATTATATTCCCGAACTGATCGAAACAAAGCAAGTTTTTGGAATAAATTTCGAGCAGGGGCGAAACGAACTTAAGATTGACAGAGAAATGCTTTCAAATATTGTAACAGCAAATAAAACACTTCCCGACTCTGCTAAAAGGGATCTTATAATCTCACTTATTACGCTGAAATACACACAATCCAACTCGGTTTGCTATTCCTATAACGGACAGGCAATCGGCATCGGAGCGGGACAGCAGTCAAGAGTGCATTGTACTCGTCTTGCCGGCGGCAAAGCTGATAATTTCTTCCTTCGTCAGCATCCGAAGGTGCTTTCTCTGCCCTTCCTCAGTGATATTCCAAAGCCGAACAGAGATAATGCGATTGACGTTTATATTTCCGCAGATTATACGGATATAATAGCAGATGGAGTCTGGCAGAATATTTTCAGCATAAAACCGGACGAGCTAAGTGCTGAGGAAAAAAAGGAGTATCTTTCAAAAATAAAGGGTGTTTCACTCGGAAGCGACGCATTTTTCCCGTTTTCCGACAACATAGTCAGAGCATCGAGGAGCGGCGTTAGCTATATAGCGCAGCCGGGCGGTTCGATTAGGGATGATGAAGTCATAGAAGCCTGCGATAAATACAATATGGTTATGGCATTCACGGGAGCAAGGCTTTTCCATCATTAATACTTTTTAGGAGGTAAAATAGTGGACATTCTTGTAGTCGGCGGCGGGGGCCGTGAGCATGCTATCATAAAGAGTATAAAAAAAAGTCCTTTATGTAAAAAGATATACTGTCTGCCGGGTAACGGCGGAATACAAAAAGACGCTGAATGTGTTGATATAAACGTAAAGGATATCGAATCGATAAAGGATTTCGCAGTCAGTAAAAAAATAGATTTTGCAGTTGTCGCACCGGATGATCCGCTTGTTATGGGTGCTGTCGATGTTATTGAGGATGCCGGGATACCTTGCTTCGGACCGCGAAAAAATGCTGCCGTTATCGAGGGCAGCAAGGTTTTCTCAAAATGGCTTATGCAGAAATACGATATTCCTACTGCAAAGCATGCCATTTTCGAAAATGTAGAGGATGCAATAAGTTATATCGACAGGATAAACAGCTACCCGATTGTAATAAAAGCGGATGGGCTTGCACTCGGAAAGGGTGTAATCATAGCGGAGAACTTTGACGAGGCGAAAAAGGCTACCGAGGATATAATGCTGCGCGGTGCATTCGGAGAGAGCGGGAAAAAAGTCGTAATTGAGGAGTATCTTACAGGTCCCGAGGTTTCCGTACTTGCGTTTACGGACGGAAAAACAATTATCCCCATGGTTTCATCAATGGATCACAAGCGTGCTTTAGACGGGGATCGCGGCTTGAATACCGGAGGAATGGGCACTATCGCTCCCAACCCTTATTTCACAAAAGAGATTGCAGACGAGTGTATGCACAAAATATTCCTTCGCACCATGAACGCTATGAACCGTGAGGGAAGAACCTTTAAGGGTTGTCTGTATTTCGGGCTGATGCTTACAGAGAAAGGACCGAAGGTTATAGAATACAACTGTCGATTTGGTGATCCCGAAGCTCAGGTTGTACTGCCCCTTTTAAAAAGCGATCTGCTTAAGATTATGATAGCGGTGTCAAAGGGCGAATTGTCGGAATCACTGGTAAGGTTCAGTGAAGGGTCTGCATGCTGTGTTATACTTGCTTCGGGCGGATACCCCGCACATTATGAAAAAGGCAGGAAAATATCATTCGGTGACATAAAAGAGAGCGATGACCTGGTTATTTATCATTCCGGAACAAAAGCAGGCGCAGATGACGTTCTTTATACAAACGGAGGACGCGTACTCGGTGTTACAGCTGTGGGAAACAGCTTATTTCAAGCTGTCAGAAAAGCATATGACAGTGTGGATAAAATTAGCTTTGATGGGTGTTTTTACCGTCACGATATAGGCAAAAAAGCACTTGAATCAATATCCGTTAAGGAATAAATTCACTGCCGAATTCTCCCTTTTTATAAGTATGAAAGGAATTTAATTATGGTTTACAGATTATATACTGAGAAAAAGGCTGAATATGCTTCCGAAGCAGCCTCGGTAATTTATGATATTAAAGAGCTTCTGAAGATTGAAAGGATAAAAAAAGTTCGTGTTCTCAACAGATATGATGTAGAGAACATCACCCAAGAACTGTTCGACAGCATTATCGACACGGTTTTTTCCGAACCGCAGCTCGATATTGTTCATTACGAGCTTCCTGAGGATGACGCTGATATAATAGCAGTCGAATACTTGCCCGGCCAGTATGACCAAAGGGCGGATTCCGCCTCGCAGTGTATTCAAATCGTTTCTCAGGGAGAGCGTCCGCCGGTAAGGAGTGCGAGGGTTTATCTTTTATACGGGGAGCTTAATAATGATGATCTGCAAAAAATAGAGAGCTATCTTATCAATCCGGTCGAGAGCAGAAAAGCTTCTCTTGACAGGGTTGAAACACTGAAAATGAAAACCGAACAGCCCGACTCTGTTGAAACAATCGAGAATTTCATTGCCATGAATGACAGCGAGCTGAAGAGCTTTTTGTCGGTAAAAGGACTTGCGATGGATTTCGATGACCTGCTGTATTGCAGGGATTATTTCAGAACAGAGAACAGAAATCCAACAATATCGGAGATCAGGCTTATAGACACTTACTGGTCGGATCATTGCAGACATACAACCTTTAATACGCATATAGATAATGTTTTTATCGACGATCAGCAAACCGCAAAGGGTTACGGGCACTATTTAAAAATACGTGAGGAGCTCGGAACAGCAAAGCCGGTTACACTTATGGATGTCGCAACAATCGGTGCGAAATACTTAAAGAAAAAAGGTATACTTAAAAATCTCGACGAATCGGACGAGATAAATGCGTGTACCGTTAAGATCGATGTGGATGTAAACGGCAAAAATTAGGAATACCTGCTGTTATTCAAGAACGAAACACATAACCATCCTACAGAAATCGAACCGTTCGGTGGAGCGGCTACCTGTATAGGAGGTGCAATTCGCGATCCGCTATCCGGCAGGAGCTATGTCTATCAGGCAATGCGGGTTACGGGTGCGTCGGATCCGCTTATGCCTATGGAAAAGACGCTGAAGGGCAAGCTTCCTCAACGAAAAATCGTTGTCGATGCGGCACATGGTTATTCTTCATACGGCAATCAGATAGGACTTGCTACAGGTCTTGTGGACGAAATCTATCATGACGGTTATGCGGCAAAAAGGATGGAGATAGGCGCGGTTGTAGGCGCTGCTCCGAGTTGTAATGTTGTAAGAAAAAAGCCCGTTGCCGGTGATGTTATCATACTGCTCGGAGGCAGAACCGGCAGAGACGGCTGCGGCGGAGCGACGGGTTCGTCTAAATCGCATACGGCACAGTCGCTTGAAGCATGCGGTGCGGAGGTACAAAAGGGCAACGCACCGGAGGAAAGAAAGCTGCAAAGACTGTTCCGGAACCCAAAAGCAGCGTCACTGATTAAGAAATGCAACGATTTCGGCGCGGGGGGCGTTTCGGTCGCTATCGGTGAGCTTGCAGACGGTCTTGAAATAAACCTCGATACCATTCCTAAAAAATACGAGGGACTTGACGGAACAGAGCTTGCGATCAGCGAATCGCAGGAACGCATGGCGGTTCTGCTTGACAAAAAAGATGCAGATAAGTTTATGCTTCTCGCATCTGATGAAAACATTGAAGCAACTATAGTTGCATCCGTTACTGACAACAACCGTCTTTCTATGAATTGGAAGGGACGCAGAATAGTTGATATTTCCCGTGATTTCCTAAACTCAAACGGCGCAGTTAAGCATACTGACATAAGAGTGGAAAAAGCAAAAGAAGCTCCCAAAACAGAATATTTTAACTTTATTGAAGGAATGAAAGCCATTTGCGAAGATTTGAATATCTGTTCGAAAAGGGGGCTTGCGGAGAGGTTTGACTCCACTATCGGCGCAGGGAGTGTGCTTATGCCCTTTGGAGGCAAATATCAGCTTACACCTACGCAGGTAATGGCAGCGAAAATACCTCTTGGCGGCGAGAACATAACGCACGGGAGCACGAACACAGCGTCCGTGTTCGCATACGGATTTAATCCGTATATTTCGGAGGCAAATCCTTATGCGGGAGCGTATAGTGCGGTAGTTGAATCGGTTACAAAGCTTGTCTGTGCGGGCGCAGGTCTTGAAAACTGTTATCTTAGCTTTCAGGAATATTTCTGCCGACTCGGAAGGGACGAAAAACGCTGGGGTCTGCCTTTCGCTGCACTATTGGGAGCGCTTGAAGCACAAACCGATTTAAAAGTCGGAGCTATCGGCGGCAAGGACTCCATGAGCGGCAGCTTTGAATCGCTCGACGTACCTCCGACACTCGTTTCTTTTGCGGTTTCGGTTACTGATGCCGATAAAATAATTTCTCCTGAGTTTAAAAAACCCAGCAGTACAGTTGTACTGCTTAAAACAAATGATTTCAACACCAAAACGGATATAAAAAGCCTTAAAGATAATCTTTCGATTGCAGAAACACTCATAGGTAAGGGTAAAGTTTTATCCGCTTATACGCCTACTTTCGGCGGCATAGCAGCGGCTGTATTTAAAATGTGTATAGGCAATAAAATCGGATTTAGGTATGAGAATGACTTTGACAACAACGAAATTTTTGAATATAGCTGTGGCAGCATTATTCTTGAGCTTTCTGAGGAAATCGATGCAGGTATAACCCTCGGTCACACACTGACAGAGCCTGTAATCGAAAAGGATGGCGAGGTTATCGGTCTTGATGATATGCTTGACGTTTATGAAAACAAGCTGGAAAGCGTCTTCTCCTGCAATATAGATCAGGAAGTAATTGCGAAGGATCTGCCGCTTTACAGAGCTGAAAAACACGCTTCTCCCGCAATTAAAACAGCAAGACCGCGGGTAATAATCCCGGTTTTCCCGGGGACAAACTGCGAATATGACAGTGCGCGCTCGTTTGAGAGAGCGGGTGCGGAGCCTGTCGTAACTGTAATAAAAAATCTTAGCGGCGCTGATATTGCCGAATCCGTTGAAAAGATGGCAAAGCAAATATCAGATTCACAAATAATATTCTTACCAGGCGGATTCTCAGGCGGGGACGAACCGGACGGTTCAGCGAAGTTTATAACGGCATTTTTCCGTAATCCGAAAATAAAAGAGCAGGTAGATGAGTTATTATTTAAACGCGATGGTCTTATGGGCGGTATCTGCAACGGATTTCAGGCGTTGATAAAACTGGGGCTTGTTCCTTTCGGTGAGATAAGAGAGCCAGATGCTGATTCACCAACGCTCGGACCGAATATTATAGGCAGACACCAGTCAAGACTGGTTACGACAAGGATTATTTCAAACAAATCCCCATGGTTTATGCTTTTTGAACCGGGAGAGCTGGTTACAGTCGCTGTTTCACACGGCGAGGGAAGATTTATAGCTACTGATGATCTTGTTGCAAATATGATTAAGAACGGGCAAATTACCACGCAGTACTCGACGCTTTCCGGAGATGCATCCGGAGATATAAGCTGCAACCCTAACGGGTCTTATATGGCGGTTGAGGGTATATCTTCGCCCGACGGCAGAATATTCGGGAAAATGGGACATTCCGAGCGTACCGGTAAAAATTTATATAAGAACATACCGCAGTATTCCGATAACAACAAGCTCTTTGAGGGAGCGGTTAAGTATTTTAGGTGATAATAAGATATTAGGCTCATTATGCTCGTGCCGCTTTATAGCGGCACGGTTTTTCATCAGTTGATTGTAGCAATACAGTTTTCATGAGTAATTGATTAAATAAAGAATACTATGAAAAAGCTGCCGAAATAGTATGCGGCAGAGTTTTCTCATTTATTAAGTATTATTATCCATGCTGCTCATCGGATTCCTGCTTTGTTCTCTGAACGGTTCCGTGCGGGTGATTAGGCGGTGCGTAAATGGAATACATTTTTAACGGGGAACATCCGACATTTACAATATTATGCCATTTTCCTGCGGGAACTAAAATGATATAGTCATCGGATACCCTTTCCATAAAATTGAGATTATCAGCGGTATCTCCCATCATCGTCATTCCCTGTCCCTGCTCAACCCGTAAAAACTGGTCTACATCGGGATGCATTTCCAGTCCTATCTCACCTCCGACGGGAATACTCATCAGAGTTAGCTGAAGGTGTTCGCCCGTCCATAAAGCAGTTCGAAAATTGTTGTTAAATAAAGTAGCCCGATTGATATTAATAACAAATGGTTCGGGACCGAAATCTCTGAGCTCGGTTACAGGCTGAGGCTGCTCCTGGTTAAGCGTGGGTATGTTGTTCTTATATTGATTCGAAAAAAAATTTCTACGCAAAAACACTCTCTCCTTTAATAATTCGTTATTTTATAATATGCGTAAAAAATAAAAAAGTGTTTTTTGCCGATGTTTCACTTTATATGAAATAATATGTAAAATGATCATTTACAAAAATCGGTTTATATGCTAAACTTCTATTTGAAATTAAGCAAAAGGAAGCAGGAATAGCGTGATTTTATACGAGATAACTACACAGGCGATAGGTTTTCTGGGAATGACCATGATGTTCATCATGTTTCAGCAAAACGACAGAAAACGGATTTTATTATGCCAGATATTAGGTACCTGCTTTTTCTGTATCCATTTTTATTTACTTCAAAAGTATACGGGCTCAGCATTGAATCTGATAGCAGCGGTACGCGCTGTCATATACTACAACCGCGATAAAAAGTTCTTCGGCAGTGTAATATGGTTGTGGATATTTGTTGCGATAAGCATTGTTTCGGGCATTTTGACATGGGAGGGTATGATCTCCGTGTTACCGACAATAGCGATGATAATCGGCTCGGTTTCCGTGTGGGTTGAAAAACCGCGAACAATTCGGATACTTTCTATAATCCCGTCTCCGATGTGGCTTATTTATAATATAGTCGGTCATTCGCTCCCCGGCATCATAACCGAGATTTTCGTAATGACCTCTATAGCCATTTCGATAATAAGATATGATATATTAAAAAAGGAGCAAAAATCACATTCCGCAAACAACGACTAAAACTATCATATAAAAACTCGCATATGTTGTAAGATACCTGAAACTTAGATTATTATTTAGATATAAAACGGCAGAAAACATATCGCTTTTACAGCGTATAAATTCTGCCGTTTGTTTTATACCCGAGTATACTTTTTAAAACATTTACGGGGGGATGAAAATAATGCCACGGTTTTTTTCCATATCACTTCGTAAAATGTTACTCTTTCACACCACATACGCAAACCTTTGATAGAACCAGTGCTAAATCGGTTATAACCTCTCTTTCAATTTTATCGATTGAATTATAATTATTTAAAAAAGTGAATATTGTATTTAATGTAATAAAAAGCAAAATACTTGAAAACTTTTCACAAAGTCAACAAAAGAATTCACCAAATATGCTAAAATAAAAGTGACAAAAAATCGCAAAAGAGGTATTTGTAATGTGGTGTATTAGAGAAAAAATAGGCAGGTTTATGAGAGGCAGGTGTGGTGCCGACTCATTTAATATCTTTTTGTTATCGACTAATATAATCCTATCTGTTTTTAATATGTTTATCAACAATGTCCTTATAAGCTTTTTCGAGTTAGTCATAATAAGCTATATGCTTTACCGCTTTTTTTCACGTAATATCTATCAAAGGAGCAAAGAAAACAACGCATTCTTAAAGGTACGGGGTAAAATAATCGGCTTCTTCAGGTACCACTATTACAGGTATAAGGAACGTAAGATAAATGTCTATAAAAAATGTCCGTATTGTAAAGCAAAACTACGTCTTCCGAGAAGCAGGGGCAAACACACCGTTAAATGCCCGCGTTGTCGGCGTGATTTTGATATGAAAATACGTTGAAAAACAAGTAAATCCTTAATTTGATAATAAATAGGTTTAGTAATCTGGACAAAATTATGCATAAAATATGCAAAAATATACGAATAAGTATAAAACGTGTATTGACAAATAATTATTTTATGTTAAAATATATTTATATCAAATCAAGGAAAGGAAAGTTAAACTATGAGAAAAATGTTTTTCGCGTTTTTGGCGATGGCAATCATTGTTTCGGGATTTTCGTTGATTGCAGGTGCCGAGGAACTTACAAATGTAGCCGAAGGCAAGAGCTATACACTCGAATGCGAAACGAGTGAGGCAGATTACGGATATACAGAGGGAACCGATAGTGGTTTTGGTGACGGTCCAAATGCTATTCGTCAAAGGCTTACCGATGGTATGCATGGCCTCGAAAGCACTAGAACGGTAAAATCAGGAGCGCAAAAAACTAAAAAAGCGTTTTATGTAATCGATTTGGGCAGTGTTGTAAATGGAATATCAAAGCTTAATATGGATATGTATTATCGCACCGATTGGGGAATTCAGAAACCTATCGGCGTAGAGTACGCACTTTCAACAGATGGCGTTAACTATACGACCGAAGGCAAAATACTTGTTGCTGATTCTGTAGAAAGGGAGACTCCCGAGCCATGGGTGGGATATGACTTTACACTCAACCTTTCTACCCCAAAGTCAGCAAGGTACGTAAAAATGATTGCAGAGGGCGGTAACTATATTTGGAGTACAGAAATGCAGGTATTTGCATCCGGTGAGGAAACCAGCGATCCCGAAAGCGAATCGAGCACACCCGCCGCTGAATCTGAGGAGCAAAGCAGCGAGAGCACCACAAGTGAACCTGGTGAGTCAAGCACTCCAGGTTCTACCGGCAGCAGCGAAGTAACGCAAACCGGCGATGATGACGGAATGACTTTCTACATAATCATTGCAGCAGCAGCGGTATTACTTATTGTGACTGTTATATTGACTTACAAGAAAAAAGCAAAACAATAAGTAAAAAAGCTTAAAAAGACATAAAAAAATTTCCCTTCAGATTACCGTATTATAAACGGCAGTCATGAGGGGAAGATTTTTATGCAGTAACAGAGATTATTACGCTCTCGATGCTATGATATCAACCATTTCTCCAACATTCTTCATAGAGGAGACCTCTTTCATCTTAAAGCGGATGTCGAATTCTTTTTCTACAGCGGCTATGAGATTTATATGCTCAAGACTATCCCAGTCGTCAATATCGTCAGCGGTGGTTTCCCTGATAACGACAATTTCATCATTATCAAAAACCTCTCTGAAAACAACATTCAAACGGTCAAAAATCTTTTTTTCAGACATTTTATAGCTCCCTTTCGTTTTTTAATTTACTTTTATAACGCTGTTTTTATTAATATAGCCGTCTGTTTTGAGCGACCATACGGTTTCTCCTACGGCGTTCTCACTCATTTTGGTAAAGCCGAATGAAGCGAACAGTTCCCTGACCATTGCATTCTTTGAGGTGGGGTAGTAGTAGCCGAAAATATTTCTGATACCCTGCTTCCTGCTCATTTCGACAAGTGTGTCGAGCATGGCGAGCTCCATGTCGCGCTTAAGAACGCGACAACTCATAAGCCAAAGGTCAATATGCAGCTCGTCACCTTTCATATGGCCGATGACAACCGAAACAACACCGTTATCCCCGAACCTGTCGACAAGCCTTCCGTAAAGAGTAATATAATCTTTATCGGAGGCGATGGATTCTATTTCCGAAACGGTATAACGTCTTGTAGTGACATTGAACTGGTTCGATTTGTTTGTAAGCTGGGTAATCCTCTGAATATATACGGGGATGAAACCCTGTATCTCCGCATGCATTTCAAGTCCGAGAAGATAATCTCTGTAATCGACATAATCCTTCATAAGGACAGCTCTGGAAGCATTTGCTTTATACATCTCATTTCGGGTTAAATCATCCTGGGAAAAAGCGGTGACCTCAAAGTAAGCATTTTTATCAAGAGTTCTTATATATTGCTCGGGATCATTTATTTCAGGTACGGCGATGCCGCTGATTGCAGAGTTGACAATCTCTCTTTCGGCGGGATTATCATCCACAAAAACAAAGGAGTCGGCACCGAGATCAAGCTCCGCGGCAGTCTCGGAGATGTTCCTCGCCTTATTTTCCCAGTTTGCCTTGATAACTAAAAAGTCGTCCTCTTTTAATGCACTGTCGGGATGGTTTAGTCCCGCAAGTGCGTTCTCGTGCTCGTTTTTTGAAGCTATGGTTAACATAATCCCCAAATTTTTATGAGTCAGAATATACTCCTGAAATTCGCGGAAGCATTGACCGTTTGCAGTCTCCTGACCAATCTCAATTCCCTCAACGCCATCGTCGCCGATTACTCCGCCCCAAAGGGTATTATCCATATCAAGAGCAAGCAGCTTTTTATTTTTACCGAAAACAGACTTTATAATATTGGAAATATTGAATGTAAGAATGGGTATTGCGTCAAGCGACATCGCATATTTATACATATACCAATACGAAAGATCAGCCCACTTATCGAGCCCGTAGCAGGACGAAAGGTAGTTGATATCGTTTATATAGAAACCCTCATGCGATTGTGCGTATTCATAAAAAAGTTGATTCAAACGGTTGACATAATTTAATCTGCCATGGAAATCATATGCATCCCGGTTACCTAACAGACGGTAAAACGGGTACTCAAAGTTATTTTGTATTATCGGACAATCGAACCTATCGTGCAGCTTTTCCCAAACAGTTTCAAACTCCCTGTACTGCTCAGAGAGCTTCAAGTCCACCTGCTCCCTGTTATCGCTAATAACGGGGAAGGGGAGGTTTATATTGCGATAGTTTGTGTGTATATAGATAATATCGGGTGCGAATTTGTCAAGAGTCGGATTTCCGAAAAGAGCGTCCTCACGAAACTGTCCGTATTCAGATTCGTAAAACTCAGGCTCGATACCGTAATTTAAAAGGAACAATTCACATATTTTCACGATATCGCTGGTTGTAGAGCCGCCGAGAACGGCGATACGTTTTTTTATGCGGTCGCTGTTTTGGGATAAAAGAGCTCTACGTATTGCTTTTCTGTTTTTCAATATATCCGAGCTGCTAAATGGGTATGAAAGTGAGTTCATAATAAATATCTTCCTAATTATCCATATATTGCACACGCTTTCCGCTTCCGCCTACGATTGAAAATGCGGAGAGTGAAAAGCAAACGTCTGTGATACCGTTCTGCTCAATAAAATCGCGAATGTTAAAATCAAAATAGCGTATGTCGACAATGTTTATCTGCTCAAAAGAGCTGATTAAAAACGGAGCGAGCGCATTCCCGTAGCTCTCTTTAAAATACAGCAGCTTTCGTCCATTGCCGATAGAGGTGTCGATACGCACGCAATAGCTGTCACCGCCGATGAACTTTGAATATGAGTTGCCCGAAAAGAACAACGAATTATTATCTTTAGCGACTCTGGAAAAAGTTGCTCTGTCATAATATTTTACGGTGTATTGCTGGTTGGGAACATACCAGATGAATTCCTCCGGGTAATTCGATAAAGCGGGTACGTTTTTTCTAAGACTTCCAACATATCCCGAAAAGCTGTCCTGCGTAAAGCCTGACAGGTCGGTGAAAGGCAGGCCTGCAACATTTGCAAATTCTTGTGCGGCATAATAAGCGCCGAGCGCATTCCAATGGAAATCGGTTCGCGCATAAAGCGGTTCTTCCGTATGGGGAGCAAGCGCTGTAAGCAGGTTTACATCCTTTACATCAGGTGTTAAATTGTTTCTGAGCGAATCAAATGTTTTTATATGGTTGTTTACTGAGGCGTTGTATTCCGCGGGTGCGTAAAACGCCGAGGCGATGGGTATCGGCATTGAATACACATTGACTCCGTCACCCAGAGCGGCTTTAAAATCATTTATGTACCCGGCATATGCAGCGGCGTTTTTTACTCCTCCGCCGTATTGCTCCATAGCTCTCGTACCTACGACTATAATTCCGTTGGAAATATAAACATCGTCATCATCGTAGCTTACCTCAGGCTGAGAGTATTCGCTGACGGGAGGCCGGCTGCTCGTTTCGGATACCGTGCTTTCTTTAGCTTCGGAAGTAATGCTGTTTGCACTTTCGGAAACCGTGCTTTTTTCATCCTCTAAAGAAACGTTGTCTGCACTTCCGGAAACCTCTGTTTTAGGCTCTGACAGCTCTGACGACCTGCTTGTATGCGAGATATCGCCGCTTGTTCCGCCGTCGGAGAAAAACGAGCAGGCTGAAAGAATTATCGCTGATACCACTAATAGCGTTATCGTTTGGATTTTACGTTTTCTTATTGTAAAGCCGTCCATAAAAATATCCTTTTCTTGTTTTATCATTATTGTATTACTCTTATTCTCTCAATATCCCGGTTAACGCCGGAGCTTGCTGCGGAATATGCGCTCATTGCAAAAAGTACATCCGTAATTCCGTTTTCCTGAATGAATTCAATACCGTTAAGCTCAAACTTCCGTATATCGACAACATATATTTCCTCAAAGGACTCAAGTAAATAAGGTGCAAGCGGGTTACCGTAGCTATCTTTGAAAATAATGAGTTTTCTGCCGTTGTCACATACATCGGATTCGATTTTTGCGGCATACGCATCGCCGTTTAAGTAGGTAAGGAAAAGGTTGCTCTTTTTTTCCTCGCTGATATAGAAAAACATATCATGGTTTTTGATAAAATTAAAACGCCAGTCATAGAAGGAAGCGGTATATGTGCCGGAAGGAACATAGTAAATAAAATCATCGGGATTGTTTAAAAGCGTCGCGCTGTTGTTAGTGTACCTGTACATAGTTCCGACAAATCCCTCCCTGACTTCTTTTTTGTAAGTAGAAAGATCGGAAAATGGAACTCCGGCGGTTTTTGCAAACTCTTGTGCACCATAATATGCCCCAAGTCCCGTCCAGTGGTGATCGGTACGGAAATATATATCCTCTGCGGTATGCGGCAGCAGTGCATTATATACATCGACATTCTCCACACCGTTTAGATTTTCCTTTATCGTTTCAAGATCGTTGACGGTGTGCTCCCACACATCCGAGAATTTTTTTGAGTCATGTATATAATAAGCACAGGCTTTGGGTATTACCATTGAATATACCCGTACTCCGTCGCCAAGCTGTGCTTTATATGCATTAAGATACTCCGCATACTTTTTAACGTTATCAGTATTGCCGTAATATAATTCCATTGCGCGGGTTCCGAGAATAACAATGCCCTCGCATAACTGCTCGTCCATAGGCTCAGGCTCTACGCTGACCGTGTCTGAGCTATTATCTGTCGACAAAGTATCGGAGGAATCGTTTTCCGACACTTCCGAGTTGTCACTCTCATCCTGAACAGATGTGTTTGTATATGAGGAGTTTTCGTTTCCTTCGGGCGGATTCGGATTGCCGAAAAACTGTTCTTCATCGACAATACCATACAAAGCCTCTATCTGTGAAGCATATTCCTTAAATTTATCGCGTCCGTGTATGGTATCGGATAAATAATCCGAAATACCCTTGAAGTACTCCCCCGATATAAGCTGCTCCCTCGTATATTCGGGAAACTTTTTTAAATCCTTGTCGTAATTAGATTCGGTCGTCCGTGGAAAGAAAATATAATAAACGAACATACCGAAAAAAAGCAATATTATAATAACAGAGTTTATAAGCTTCGCGGACATAAACAGCTTCTTTTGAAAAGAGTTGATATTTTTTTTGTTGTTTTCCAAAATCATCTGCTCCTTTTAAAAGGTTACGTACAAAAAGGGGTGGTTTGTAAGGAAAGTATCGACTAAAACCACCGTACAAACTCCCAGCAAAATAACATTGCTTCCGGTTGCAAGTAGTTGCGCCGCCGCCTGAATTGCAAGAGAACGCTTTTCTATAAGTTTTTTTACCAGCGGTATTATCGGGAAAACAAAGATTAATGCTGCTATAATCACGAAAATATACGATTTTATATCAGTAACCGTTGCTTCGTTAATCAGCTCGTTTCCGCCCAGCCCGACAAGGTTTTTAAAGAAGTTTCCGAGGTCGTTCATATCGGTGAACCTGAAAATCCCAAATCCTACAATAATAACAAGCTTATTGTAGATATGCATGATGAAGGTTGGTGCGTTTTTGATGCGCTTTTTTCCAAGCTTCATCTCAAACAAGATAAATACTCCGAAATACAGTCCCCACAATATATAGTTCCACGATGCTCCATGCCAGAGCCCGGTAGAGAACCATACCAAGAACAGGGACACATAAGGCAGTCTTTTCCCGAAAATAGGTATATATAACAAATAATCCCTGAAAAACGAGCCGAGAGAAATATGCCAGCGCTGCCAGAACTCGCTTATGGTACGGCACATAAACGGATAATTGAAGTTCTCGGTGAAGTGAAAGCCAAATATCCGCGCAAGACCTATTGCCATATCCGAGTAACCCGAAAAATCATAATATATATACATGGAGTAGGCAATTATCCCCACCCAGCTGCCTACGACGGTAGCATCCGCGACGATGGAAGCCCCTTCGCCGGTTTTTCCGAAAACAGTATCAACATATAATAGAAGGTTGTTTGCTATAAGAACCTTTTTAGCAAGTCCGATGATAAGACGGGTGAATCCTTCGCTCATGTCGGTTACGGTGGTTTTACGGTTGTCGATATCGTCTTCTATTGTCTCATACCTTATAATAGGTCCTGTCGTAACACTCGGAAACAGGGATAAGTACAACAGCAGCTTATGAAAGCTGCGTTGTGCTTTGATTTTCTCCCAGTACACATCTATACTATAGGAGATTGCCTGGAAGGAATAAAAGCTGATTCCGATGGGGAAGGTAATTCCTGTCGGCTTAATATCCGTCCCGAATACACCGTTTATGTTTTCAATAAAAAAATCCGTATACTTAAATACGCAGATTAAACCGATATTGAATAAAAGTGCGGCTATAAAACATGCTTTGCCTGTTGAGCGTTCCCTATGTTTTTCCGAAAGCAGAGCGAGTATATAATTCACAAAAGAGCTGAAAATCAGCAAAAAAACCCATATAGGCTCTCCCCAGGCATAAAAGACGAGAGAAAACCCTATAAGCACGAAATTCCTGTATTCGTTCTTTTTTGTCAAAAAATAACTTGCGAGACATAATAGCAGAAATAAGTATAGAAAAGATAAATCAGAAAAAAGCATACCGCATATCGTTTCTCCGGCGTGGTCGATTTTTCTGATGTCATCTTACACCGGGAGGATGACATTTGCAGAATCAAACAAAAAATACAGCATACATTCGTATTTTTATTATATTACAACGAGTAATGCAAGTCAATAGAAAAAGAGTTATTTCCCTTTTTTATCATTGACATTTATTACTTTCTTTTGATAATATAAATTGATTTCACCACCGAAAAACAATATATACATACAGGAATAAAGCCATAGCATAAGAAGCACGATTGCGGTAAGACTGCCGTACACTGTGGCATAATTAGAGAAGTTGTCAATATAAAAAGAAAATGCGTATGAAAAAGCTATCCAGCCGACAGAAGCAATAATCGCACCCGGCATTTGTGTCGTAAAACGCTGCTTTTTTGCCGGAAGAAACGCATATACAAAAGAAAAAAAGAATACAAGAAGACAGAAGCCTATAAGATATCGCAGCGACATTATAATGTATATAACAGCGATATAGGGGATCTTACTCCTTGCAAAAGCGACGATACGGTTTCCGAACACGAGCAGAATAAAGGTTAGTAAAATAATCAATATAAAAGATAGGGTATAGAAGAGCGAAAGGAATTTTACTTTAAAATAATTTCTCGTCTCTTTTGTTTCTGATACGGAATTCAATCCGCCTATTACCGAATAAACACCCTTTGAAGCTGACCACAGCAAGCCCAGTGCTGAAAATATTGTGATCGCATTTGTAGTATTGTTTGTGATTTTTGTAATAAAATCGGAAAGAAATCTGTCGACCTCGTCGGGGAGCATGCCCGAAAGAAAATTAAACATCTGAGCGTGCTCAAAAGGTAGAAAGCGTACGAGAGAGAGCAGCAGAATAATGAAAGGAAAGATTGAAATAGTCATATAGAAAGCGCCCTCCGCGGAATAAGCCCCGACCTTATGAGCGTCAATCTTTCTGGCAAAATACTTGACGATATAGAAATGCTTTTTATACATTGCCATGGAGCTTCCTTTCTTACAATGTAACGCTATCCGGATTTTCTACCAATATATGCTAAAGCAATTTTGAGTCCCCAGAAGATAAAACCGCAGACAGCCGCAATTAAAATCATTGCAATACAGGCTTTTGTACCTGGAATAGTTATTAATAAAAAATCCCTTGCGAAAATGATGGCGATTGCAAAAATGCTCGATAACGCAGCTACTAAAAACATCCTGAATCTGGTCAGGGGAAGGGAGATGAACAATACTCCGAGCAGCGAAATCGAACAAGTGAGGATAACAGATATCGTAGAAGCATCCTGTCTGGAAAAACTAAACTGTGCTGCGGCGATATTCGCTGCTAAAATGCTTACGACGACAGTAATTCCCGTAGGGATTGCTTTATATAATATACTCTGCAGGAAGTTACCTTTTATTCGCTCTTTATTAGGTTCAAAAGCGAGCAGAAACGAGGGAATGCCTATACTGAGCACTCCGATTAGCGTAAGATGAATAGGGCGGAACGGGTAGGGGATTGAAGTGAACAGGAATATAAGTGCCAGCATCGTTGAATAGATGGTTTTTACAAGAAAAAGAGAGGCGGTACGCTGTATATTGTTTATTGATTTTCTACCCTCGTCGACTATATCGGGTACAGTTTCAAAAGAGGAGTCCAAAAGCACAATATCCGCAACCGTTCTTGCCGCGTCGGTAGCTTTGGCTAATGTAATCGAACAGTCGGATTCCCTCATCGCCAAAACATCGTTAACGCCATCGCCGGTCATAGCAACAGTATGTCCTTTTTTACGCAGAGCTCTTATAAGGAGCTGCTTCTGAACAGGCGTGGTTCTGCCGAAAACCACATATTTCTCGGCTATTTTGTCAATCACGTCATCACTTTTTAACGACGACATATCAAAAGCGTTTTTCCAACCCGAAACACCTACCTTTTTTGCTATATTGGATACGGTAAAAGGATTGTCTCCGGAGATTATTTTTACCGAAACCCCTTGTTCTTTGAAGTATTCAATGGTATTACCGGCGGAGGTACGGATAACATCACTGAGAAGAACAAGGCAGATTGCTCTGCGTTTGAGCGGCAGCACATAATCCTTGTTGTCGTCGGGAACAGGTAACTGATCGATTTTTGAAAGACAAAGTACGCGATAGTTTTCTGCATATTTGCGAAAATCCGATAATATACTGCTTTCGTATTTCGCAAGCAATATTTCAGGAGCACCTAATATGTATGCACCCTTATTCGGGAAATATGCGCCGCACCACTTCCGTTTACTTGAGAACGGAATCGTTTTTTCGGCGTCGAACGCTTCTGTACCATCAAGATACCTGCCTATAGCCGCCATCGTTTCATTGGGATCGAGAGAAGCGAAAAAAGAGGTGAGAATGCTCTCGGATATAATTTTTTCATCTGGATTTATATGAACGATATCCTCGACTTTCATGCTGCCCTCGGTAATCGTACCGGTTTTGTCAAGGCAGATAGTGTCCGCGCGTGCTATCATCTCGACGCTGTAAAGCTCGTTGATAAGAACCTTCCGCTTAGCCAATTTGACAACGATAACGGCAAAAACTGTGCTTGTCAGCAGAATTAAACCTGACGGAATCATACCAATAAGTGCCGACACAGTCTGCTCCGTAGCTTGTGCAAGCGTATTTTGAGGGTTAAAATACTGTCTTAAAAAGAATAATGTTCCGAGTGGAATAAGGATAATAGAGATGATTTTTATTATTGATTTCAAATCTTTTACTATCTCGGAAGAACGGGATTTTTGATTTTTTGCACCGGTTGTTATTTCGTATGAAGTGTTGTCTTTTCCAACCGCATCTGCCTGGGCGACGCAGCTGCCGGAGGATATATAGCTGCCGGAATAGAGCATATCACCGTTTTCCTTAAAAGCCGGCTCACTTTCACCGGTCAAAAAGGATTCGTCAACCTCACATTCGCCCTCTAAAATAAAACTGTCCGTTACAATCTGGCTACCGGGGGAATAAAGAATGATGTCGTCGAGCACAACCTCCTCGCTCCGTATCGAAATCATTTGCCCGTCACGCCTTACGTTCGCTGACGCTGCCGAGAGCAAAGAGAGCTTGTCAGTCGCTCTTTTTGACCTTAGTTCTTGAACAAGATTGATAAGCAGATTCGATAAAACAACACCGGAAAAGAGCATATTTTTTAAAGGAGAACCGACATAAATAAGCGCGGCTATCAGGATTGCGTTTACAAGATTAAAAAGCGAAAGCGTGCTTTCCTTTAATATGGTTAAAATACTCTTCGTCTGCGGAATGAATGCAGTATTTATTTTTTTCTCTGCGATTCGCCGGTTTACCTGCTCCCTGCTTAATCCGCTTTCAATCGAAGGTGAGAATCGTACCGTGTCGGGATAGTTCTTTCGCATAAAACGCAGTTTTTTTATAATTCTTCTGTTTTTCGACATATAATTTAAAATTCGTCCTTTTTAATATAAAAATCAAATTTTTTATAATCAATTATACTATATCATTCCCATAAATGCAATTGACCTTTTAACAATTCTATGTTATACTTTATAAAATTAAGCAATTATTAAGAATAGAGCGATTATATGATTAGGCTGAAAAGTTCATACAGTGCGGATCAGCTTGCAGTGCAGTGGGATAAAAGAACCAGTCCGGAGCGTTTCGCCGGAAATGATGATTTTATGGATTTATGCTTTGCCGGCTTCCGAAAAGGAAACAGAATAAAGCTGGCGAGGCGAAACGGTATTTCGAGAGAACCCTTTTCAACTGTTTTTCGGGGAAAGATTGTGTCGCAAAATGGCGGTAGCGAGATACGCGGAATTTTTACAAAAGGACTCACGGATTACATTACGGTTTTTTTCGTTTTGGCGTTTGTAATTGCAATTTACGGAGTGGTAAAATCCCGAAACGCACCAATGACTGCAATAAATGTTCTACTTATTATAACAGTATTGATTGCCTTTGTTCTTCTCCTGACACTCGGACGCACCAAAAGGGAGTATTTGGATTTTATAAAAGAAATACTTTGAGCATTTTCATAAAAAGCATTGACAAAAGCTTACCCGGTATTTATAATAGAAAAAATACCCAAGGAGGAGATAAAAAATGTCGCTCTCGTACAAAGATAAGTTCGGAAAAGAAGGCATTACTTATGATGATGTATTGCTAATGCCTGCCGAAAGTTCCTGTTTCATGGATGTTGATACCACTACACAACTCACAGAGAAAATTACGCTAAAAATTCCCCTGATGACCGCTGCAATGGATACTGTTACCGAGTCGAGGATGGCTATTGCCATAGCAAGAGAGGGAGGCATCGGCGTAATCCACAAGAACATGAGTATCGATGATCAGGCTGATCAGGTCGACCGTGTTAAGAGAAGCGAAAACGGTGTAATCACAAACCCTATTTTTTTATCAAGAGAGCATTATGTTTATGAAGCGCGGGAGCTTATGGCAAAATACCGCATATCTGGAGTCCCGATTTGCGAGAACGGCAAGCTTGTAGGTATTCTTACAAACCGCGATATCAGATTCCTTGAGTCATATGATATTTTAATCGATGAGGTTATGACAAAAGACAACCTTATCACCGCAAAGGTCGGGACAACACTTGATGAAGCCCAGCAGATACTGCGCTCTCACAAGATTGAAAAACTTCCGCTTGTGGACGATGAATTTAATCTCAGAGGACTTATCACGATAAAGGACATTGAAAAAACACAGAAATACCCGAATGCGGCAAAGGATGAGATGGGAAGACTTATATGCGCCGCCGCAATAGGAGTAACCAAAGATATTTTAGAAAGAACTGAGATGCTTTTGGGTAAAGGTGTCGACGCATTGGTTTTGGACTCCGCGCACGGTCATTCGAAAAATATTCTCGACGCTCTCAGAAAGGTAAAATACGCTTTTCCAAATGCTCAGGTTATCGCAGGAAACATAGCTACCGGAGAGGCTGCCGAAGAGCTTATCAAGGCGGGTGCGGATGCGGTTAAGGTCGGAATCGGACCGGGCTCAATCTGTACTACACGAATAGTTGCGGGTATCGGTGTTCCTCAGGTTTCGGCAATTTTCGATACAGCGCAGGTAGCGGCAAAACACGGTATTCCCGTTATCGGCGACGGTGGTGTCAAGTTCTCCGGCGATATTGTCAAAGGTATTGCGGCGGGAGCAGATGTGATTATGATAGGTTCACTTGTTGCAGGTTGTGAGGAAGCACCCGGAGAGCTTGAGATTTTTCAGGGCAGACAGTTCAAGACATACAGGGGCATGGGCTCAATCAGCGCTATGCAGAGCGGCAGTAAGGACAGGTATTTCCAGTCTGAAGTAAAAAAACTCGTACCCGAAGGTGTTGAAGGTCGAGTGGCGTATAAAGGATCGCTTTCCGAGACTATATATCAGTTAATGGGCGGTCTTCGCAGCGGAATGGGTTATTGCGGCACTCCGACGATAAAGGATTTAAAGGAGAACAGCCGATTTGTCCGCATAACCGGAGCCGGCTTAAAAGAAAGCCATCCGCATGATGTTTATATTACAAAGGAAGCACCTAATTACAGCTTTAATCCCAACGCTTAGTAATAAGGTATCAGTTAAAAATCAATACCCGATGAAGCGGATTTCATCGGGTATTTTTGCTGAGAGTCTTTGTTTTTTATTATTTAATTATCAGATATAAAAATATAAAAATGACCATACACAAAAAAACAAAGCAACAATAACAATGCAGTTTCTTATTGATTTTAAATATAAAGTCCGCCTAAGTGAGATATAGCGGTTAAAATCCTCGTCATTTATAGAGTTAAGGAATTCCTCCGCTTTTTCCTCGGTAATTTCCTCATTCTCAAAGAATTTCAAATCAATAAAGCAGTTTATGGCTTTTTTTCTAAGCTTGTTCATTCTTTTTATCCTTTCTTCGCACTCTTTTTATATCGAGGGACGCCTGCTTTTTGTGTAGAATTCCTTTGTTAGCGCCGGAATCATCTCATCGTTTTTTATGAGACGCACCGCATCGACAAAATTTTTTATGTTTCCTTCTAAAAAATCCTTTCCGAACTCCGAAGCGGAGCAATAGGGATCGCCAGCTATCTGATGCGGATAATCGGCATACCAGCTTATTCCGTGATTAATACCCTTTACTTCAAAGGATGCATATCTTTCGAGTGATGCCGTCTCGCTCCGGTCTAACAGCTCCATATGTACCAATCCGGAATCAATAGCCATCATCTGAGAGCTCTCCGTAATATCGGCATGACCTCCGTCCGGCTTTACATTATGCTTTTTAAAAACAGCGTTGTATTCTTCGTCTGTAAGTGACCAGATGTTCTGCGTATAAACGTCGTAATCACGCTCTTTGTCGAGCATTGAAACAATAAAATAGCTTAAAAAAGCGTTGTTTCCTCCATGTCCGTTTGCAACAACTATTTTTTTAAAGCCGTTTCTGGAAATCTCCTCACAGACGGCTTCAAGCAGCCGCATTTGCAGATCCGCCGGCAGAGCGATAGTTCCGAGCTTGTGCCTGACTTCGCTTACCTGGCCGAACGGATAATAGGGAAAGATTACAAAATCCTCTCTCTCAGCCGCTTTTTCGCATACATACCTTGAAATAATAATATCGGTGGCAAGAGGGAGATGGTTTCCGTGCTTTTCAAGACAGCTTATGGGTATAACACACACGCCCTTTGATGTTTCGATCGCTTTTTCAAATTCAAGTACATTCATCTTATCCCAGTTCATATGTAAGCCTCTGTATATTAGTAAAAAAGATAGTATCACAAATCAAGCATAAATGCAAATATTAAAGCATCGTCATAAAAAAGTCCCCGAATCGTGAGATACGGGGACAATCGTTATTTATACAACCATTTCTTTTGTTATTACCAGCTTTTTTATATTATCATCCGAAGGGATTTCGTACATAAACTTGGTCATTACTCGTTCACAGGCGTTGCGCAGACCTCTTGCGCCGGTTTTTTGCTCAAGTGCAAGATCGGCAAATGCGTCTATTGCCTCGTCAGTAAACTCAAGCTCAACATTGTCAAGTGAAAACAACTTCTGATATTGCTTGATAAGTGCGTTCTTTGGCTCTTTTAAGATACGGACAAGAGCATCTTTATCAAGCGGCTGCAAAGCGACGATAACCGGGATTCTGCCGACAAGTTCCGGTATAATTCCATACTTGATAAGGTCGTGCGGTGTAACCTTTGAAAGGGAAGGGTCCTTAGCCCTCTCAAGCTTGTTCTGTATCTTTGAATTGAAGCCTACTACCTGTTTTCCGAGTCTGCTGTCAATAATATCGTTTAACCCGTCAAATGCTCCCCCGCATATAAAGAGTATATTTGATGTGTTCATCTGAATAAACTCCTGATTGGGGTGTTTTCTGCCACCCTGCGGAGGTACGTTTGCTGTCGTACCTTCTATAATTTTCAACAGCGCCTGCTGAACACCCTCGCCGGAAACATCTCTGGTTATCGAGCGGTTTTCACTGCGTCTTGAGATTTTATCGATTTCATCAATATAAATAATGCCTTTTTCAGCTTTCTGGACATCAAAGTCTGCCGCTTGTATCAGGCGGAGCAAAATGTTCTCGACATCCTCACCGACATAACCTGCTTCTGTTAAGGTGGTTGCGTCCGCAATCGCAAACGGAACCGCAAGCATTCCGGCGAGTGTCTGGGCGAGCAGCGTCTTACCGACACCGGACGGACCTAAGAGCAGTACGTTGCTTTTTTTAAGCTCAACATCGCTGTCATTGTCTGCTTTATTAACATTCAGAGCATTGATACGCTTGTAGTGATTATATACCGCAACAGAGAGTGCTACCTTCGCATCCTCCTGTCCTATTACATAGTTATCAAGCGCTGCTTTTAATTCCTTAGGCTTCGGCAGAACGATATTTTCATCTTTTTTTGCCTTCGACTTTTGTTTATCCGCTTTTAAATCCCTGTAAGAATCGGTTATTTCGCTGCAAATATCTATGCAATCGGTACAAATTGGGACAATTTCGTCAAGCAGTCTAAGCTTCACAATACTTTGTGATGGTCTGCCGCAGAAGGAACAAACTTTTTCTTGATTCACCATTCCAAATCCATTTTCTCAACGATTATATATTTAAAACAGATCGCTGCCTGTCGTTGTCAGGCAAAGCTCATAAAAGTTCAATCTATAATAAAGTCGATCTTGTAATCCTAAACTCTTTTTACAAGAACTTTGTCGACCAAACCATAAGCTTTTGCAGTCTCCGCATTCATATAGTAATTGCGGTCCGTATCTTTCTCAATCTGCTCTATGCTTTTTCCTGATGCTTCAGCAAGAATTCTGTTGATCGTATTCTTTGTCTCAAGCATATTCTTCGCCTCAATTTCAAGATTTGTTGTCTGATCCTGAAACTGTCTGCTCAAAAGCGGCTGATGAATCATAATTTTACTGTTCGGCAGAGCGATTCTCTTTCCCTTTGTGCCGCAGGCAAATAAAACCGCCGCCATGCTTGCGCAAATTCCGATACATATCGTCGAAACATCACATTTTATAAAACGCATGGTATCGTAAATCGCCATTCCGGCGGTAACGCTTCCTCCGGGTGAGTTGATATACAAAGAAATCTCCTTATCGTTATCCTGGCTTTCCAAATATAACAGTTGCGCGATAACAAGAGAGGCAAGCGGATCGGTAATCTGCTCAGAGATGAATATTATTCTGTCATTTAAGAGTCTCGAAAAAATGTCGTATGACCTTTCTCCTCTCGATGTTTGTTCTACGACCATCGGAACCAACGACATACAAAACACGCACCTTTCTAAAGTCGGATATTTATGTTTTTGTTTTACTTTATAACCGCGTTTTCTTTTATAAATTCGACCGCCTTGCGAAGCGAGATATCTGCGCTGATACCATCTGCCGGTATGCTGCTCTTAACCTTTTCTATATCGATATTATAACCTGATGCGATTTTCCTATATTCTTCCTCAAGCTCCTCATCTGTCGGCTTTATACCCTCAAGCTCAACAATTTTTTCAAGTGCAAGACGAGTTTTTACCTGTCTTTCGGAGGAGTCTTTAAAGGATTCGCGAAGCTGCTCCATAGTCATACCGGTATACTTGAAGTACATATCAAGCGAGCCGCCCTGGGAGGAGAGTCTGTAATCATAATCCTTCACAGCACCGTCTATCTCGTTTTCAATCATCGGCTGCGGAATATCGACATTTACATTCGCAAGAAGCTCGTCGATAAGATTCTCTTCAAGCGTATTCTCGGCGACCTTTTCTTTTCGCTCTGTAATCTTCTTCTGTATATCCGCCTTATACTCCTCAACAGTATTCAATACGGAAACATCCTTTACAAACTCGTCGTCAAGCTCCGGCAGTTCGCTTCTGAATATTTCATGGAGCTTTATTTTAAATATGGCTTCCTTGCCTGCAAGATTCTCGGCGTTATAATCCTCGGGGAAGGTTACTGTTATATCAAACTCCTCGCCCGCTTTCCTGCCTATAAGCTGCTCCTCAAATCCGGGGATAAAGCTATTGCTTCCGATTTTCAGAGTGTATTTCTCCGATTTTCCGCCCTCAAACGCAACTCCGTCGGTAAAGCCCTCAAAATCTATAACGGTTTCATCGTCGTTCTCGACAGCACCGTCGGTAATCGTGAGCTTGCGGGCATTACGTTTCCTTACGCTGTCAATCTCGGCGGTGATATCCTCATCGGTAACGACCACCTTTTCCTTTTCCACCTCAAGTCCCTTGTACTTCGTCACTTCGGCCGTGGGCTTTGTATAAACCTTTGCCTTAAGCAGCACACCATTCTCATCAATGGAAACGACTTCAAGCTCCGGTCTTGAAACGACATCGAGGTTTGATTCTTTGATTGCCGATTCGTATAATCCGGGCAGAATATTGTCAATAGCTTCATCATAGAAAACTGCGGAGCCGTACATTTTTTCTATTATACCCTTAGGCGCTTTGCCTTTTCTGAAGCCGGGAACATTCATTTTAACAACGTTCTTTTTATATACACGCATAACTTCTGCGTCAAAATCCGTTTTGTCTATAGCCAGCTCGAGCTCGCTTCTGTTTTTTTCTATTTCCTTCACACTTTTTAAACCCATTCCAATATCCTCCCGAAAAATACCATTTAATTGCGAAATTTAATTACATACCTTATTATTCTATACTTTTTTTCGCTCTTGTCAACAGTATTTACTTGTATTGGTTGTAAATAATAATTAATATTTCGGGAAAAATATTTTCCGGAGGGAATTATCCGTAATTTTGTAACGAATTTTGAAAATATTATATATATGCTTGCTTTTTTAAAAACCGGCATTATATAATGGGCTTATCACTCAAGGAGGAACAGCCATATGACAGGTGAACACCGTAAGTATAAGGCGATTAAAACAGAACCGTCGAACGCATTCATATCATCGGTAGATTCATTCACTTCCGACGATATAAAATGTGCACCTGATAATGATAAGCTCAAGACAATTAAGCCGCTAATTATTCGTTCACTCGTAATGGCGGTATCCTTTGCTGTGTTCTGTTATTCGATATACACGATAGGCGTGCGCATGGCGGACGACAGGGAGCAGGATGAATTATATAGTGGTATACGCCCTAATAAAGTTGAAGCTGCTTCCGCGCTCTCAAGACCTGAGGAGTTGCAGGAGCCCAACAATATGTATACTCTGCTTGAGATGCTCTCTTCCAACGGTGTTTACAACGAGTATAAGGGTGATAAGGTTGTCGATGAAAAAACCATTGATGATTACCGTCAGGCGCTTTTGAATGTTTCTGCTCAAAATGCGGAGACATTAGGCTGGATCGTATTCCGCGGAACAGAGCAGTTTACTGAAAACGGTATAGACTATCCTATTATGCTCGGCAGCAACGAATATTATTTAAAACATAACTATAAGGGTGAGGCAACAAAAAACGGTTCTATTTTCGCCTCTCAGGAGCTGGACAGAAACTTTGAGGCAAATTACAATATGCTTATTTACGGGCACTGTATGAAAAACGGAAGCATGTTCAGAGCGATAAAACTCTGGTATGACAGCGCGAATAAAAATACTATTGCAAAGGATATGCAGATAGAGATATATACCAAGGATGGCTTGTATATTTATGAGCTAATGTCAGCTTATCGTTCGGACGAGTTTAAATTTACAAAAACCTCATTTGTAAACAACTCGGAATATAAGGCGTTCCTTGACGATATTTACCGCAGATCGACGCTGAACAAAAAAGTCAAGTACTCCTCCGACTCGAAAATATGTACGCTTGTAACCTGCACAAATGTAAGCGCAAATCCTTTAGAACGTTATGTTGTTCACGGTATTTTAACACAGTATATCCCATATGAGTAAGTGAAAAATAATCTGTATTGAAAAAATAACTGTTGACAAAGATAAAAACATTGATATAATTAAAGAGCAAAACATAAAAAATCCAAATAGAAAACTATGAAGCGAATGCTTTGGCAAACATTATCGAAATTAAGAACTTTGATTACTCCGTAAGAACCGTCAAAATCGATATACAAAATCGATATAATTTAACGAACGGAAAAGATGTGTTCATTCAAAGCAGTTGATTCGCCGAGGCAAAAGCATAAGCGCATACATTTTTAGATCACAACAGTATAAGAGAAATACTGATTAATTTAATAAGCGGGTATGGCGGAACTGGCAGACGCGCTAGATTCAGGTTCTAGTGAGGATTCCCTCATGCAGGTTCAATTCCTGTTACCCGCACCAGAATGAGTGTTCATAACGTATTTGAGTTATGAACACTCATTTTTTATGGCTATTAATGTTATTCTATGAATAGTAATCTTGAAATCTTGCGGCCATAAGTTATATTATATTCGTTGTTATACTTCCCGAAGGGTAGTACACTTGTGCGAAGCACAATATAACTTGGCAAAACAAAATAAAATTCATTAAAAGAAAATATAACAAAAAAGCTGATGTAAGCTTATAAACTGAACCTACAATTACTTATTTTTAGTAACTACAGAAGAAAAAAGCTCGGGAAATTTAATTTTGCTCAATATCCGTTGGCTTCTACACCATATACAGCTTGTTCGTGAGTAAAACCTTCATATTTCAACTGTTCTATCAGAGCTTCCCTTGAAAAGGATGAAAACTTAAGATAAGAAGCAGCGGTTTTCTTTGCTTGTTCATTCCAGTTAGCACCACAATTGTCTGCGGCGTATTTCGCTTGACTATATGTGAACTGTTCATATTCAAGTTGACCGATTAAACCTTTGTATGAAAATGAAGTATAGTTCAAATACGACTTTGCGGACTTCAGAGCTTGTTCATTCCAGTTAGCGCCACAATTATTAGCAGCATATACAGCTTCGTCGTGAGTGTACTTTTCATATTTCAATTGATTTATTAATCCTTCATATGAAAATGCAGAATAGCTTAAATATGACTTTGCCGATTTCAAAGCATTAGATTGCCCTAATGTTCTTAATGTTTTTCCACAATGTGTGCATATTTCACCATCGGTATGTCCTAATGCGTTACCTTGAGTCGTACCACATAGCTTACATGTTTTCGGTTCTGTGCAAGTAGCATCTTTCCATGAGTGACCTTTAGCAGGAATATCCTCCGTATAGGTATTTCCACATAATGAGCAAACATAAATCTTTTTTCCATCTTCCGTGCATGTAGCTTCGGTTATATCGGTTACGTTGTATGTATGTTCAAGCGCTTTTCCTTCATTTATGCCGCATTTTGAGCATGTTTTAGGTGAAGTGCATGTTGCTTCTGACCACACATGGATGCATTCAGAAACGGAAGGCTCATCAGAAACGGAAGGCTCATCAGAAACAGAAGGCTCATTAGAAATTGAAGATTCATTAGAAATTGAAAGCTCATTTGATATGGAAAGCTCATTTGATATGGAAAGCTCATTTGATATGGAAAGCTCATTAGATACGGAAGGTTTATTAGATTGGGATGAAGTTTCACAAGACGAGAATAATAAAGTCACCATAAGCAAGCATGCTGTAAACAAAAAAGTCCGCATTTTCATTTTTTCCCTCCTGTGTTATAAATTATTTGTGTTTACAATTCCGACTGTATATTCGATATCACACTCAATTGTCTGGCAATTTTTTTCGAGTATCTCCATCGACACCATTTTTTTCTTACTGAGTGTTGAAATAGCGTTCATGCTAATTGCCGGAGGCTTCCTTGAGATTCGTTCTATTCATTATCTTATCTGTCAATAGATTTAATAATTTCGCGTAACTAACTGCTATAATCTGTCTAAATATGTACTAATTTATAATAACATATTTAGATGTCAGCGTCAAGGTATTATTAAAATATGACGAGATGATTGTAATTATAAATATATAATATAGTAGCATTTATCAAGGACTTACAGACTGAGTACATCTGAACAACTGTGATTTCTAATGAAATATCAGATAAATGTAAGAAGTATCGGATAATCCTCCCTTGCTTCTTTTAGACCTTTAACATTTCTCGCATCCTTCCATGAAACACAATATTATGATAGTTTGAAATAGACCGGAGAATTAAGATAAAAATAAAGAAACTATTTATATATCAAGAGATTTTTGGTGGGGGAAGGTGTGATTCAATGTCTCGCTATGCGAGCCACAAGCTGCGTCGCTATCGCTCCTTGTCCGAATCCTACCATCCCCGCGTGGCACAAAACAAAAAGCCCATCCTTTCGGATGAACTTTCTGTTTTGGTGGGGGAAGGTGGATTCGGACCACCGAAGTCAGTGACAACAGATTTACAGTCTGCCCCCTTTAGCCGCTCGGGAATTCCCCCATTTTATTTTATGTGTGATTGTGTACATGAAGGAGAATTTTAGTTTGGATAACTGAAATTCTCTCTAGATTACTGCGTAGCAGTAATGTTTGGAGCTGGTGAAGGGAGTCGAACCCCCAACCTGCTGATTACAAATCAGCTGCTCTGCCATTGAGCCACACCAGCGTTTTGCCTGCGACAAGCGATAGTATATCATACGGCTATTTTTTTGTCAAGACACTTTTTTGCATTTTTTTATTTTCCTCGCACGGCTTGACTAATAACGCCCAATAGTGTAAAATATCTTACAGTTACATAGTAATATCCATAATTCCAGCAGAGTAGGTGAGTTGATTTGAATGAATATACAGCGATTTCCTATAACGATATAAATGCCGAAAAAGACCCTTTTTATTATTATAAGAGAGTGCTTTTATATTCGCTTGTCATAAGCGCTTTAATAACCGTGCCGTTTGTTCTCGTCGAGTTGATGAAAACCGGCAAGCCTATTTTTTTGTATTACGGGGATTACAATGCTCAGCAGATTGCATTTTACAGGCACTGCGTGGAGATGGTCAGAAACGGAGATATTTTTTGGGATTGGAACACTGATTTAGGTTCTAACTTTATTGGAAGTTACTCCTATTATATGCTCGGAAGTCCGTTTTTCTGGATAATGTGTGCTTTCCCTTCGTCATGGACACCCTATCTTATGGCACCGATGTTTATTCTCAAATATATAACCGCGGCGATTTTTGCTTACGCCTATATAAAACGCTTTGTAAAACATCAGAATTACGCAGTTATGGGTGCACTTTTATATGCGTTCTGCGGTTTTCAGATATATAACACCTTCTTCAACCAATTCCATGAATGCGTCGCGCTTTTTCCGCTGCTGCTGATTGGAATGGAGGAGCTTGTTCAGAACAACAGGAGAGGTCTGTTTGCGGTTGCGGTTGCTTTAAACGCGATGTGTAATTACTTTATGTTCGCCGGACAGGTTGCTTTCTGCATTATATACTTCCTGTTCCGTTTTTCACAAAAATCCTTCAGATTGACTTTAAAAAAGTTCGGAGCGCTGGCGTTTGAGGCGGTATTGGGCGCAATGCTATCTATGGTGATTTTCCTGCCTGCCGCACTTGAAATCACAGGAAACAACAGGGTTGATAATTTTCTTGACATAAAAAACGGTCTTATCTGGAAACAAAACGACAATATTTACTGGAAGAGATACGGACATATCGTTTCCTCCTTCTTTTTCCCGCCCGACATACCTTCACGCGTCAACCTGTTTTATGGGCATACAACGCGCTGGGCATCAGTTGCTGCTTATGTTCCCATGTTCGGTCTGAGCGGTGTGTTCGCTCTGTTTGCGACAAGAAAAAAGCGTACATGGCTGAAGTTTCTGATAATGTTCCTTATGGTCTGCTCGGTTGTACCTGCTTTGAACTGTATGTTTTATATGTTTAACTCTTCATATTATGCCAGATGGTTTTATATGATGGTGCTAATGATGATTTTGGGTACAGTCGTTATGCTTGACGACGACAACACAAAAAGCGACAGAAAATGGAAGGGCGGAATAGTTGCTTATCTTATCGGTGCCGCCGCTTTCATAATCCCACTCGGTCTGATGTTCTCCGATAACACGGACACTTCGCGTTACTCATTGGGCGGATGTATGCCCTTCTTATGGAGGTTTTGGATCTATGTTTCCATAACCCTGGCTTCTATCGCAATCTTGTGGTATATTTTCAAGAAATACAGACATACTCCTGCTTTTGAAAAGGTATGTATGATTGCCATGAGCGCTGTCATTGTCGTTTACAGCGTTGTTCACATAACAAACGGAAAGCAGCACTCAAATTCAAGCAAATTTATGGTCAACCAGGTTGTAGAGGGTGAGGTTGAACTTGAGTTGGCGGAGGATAATTTCTTTAGAATAGATTTCTACCGTGACAGCAGCATTTCACCGTTCGACAACCTCGGTTTATACTGGGGGTATCCGTCAATTGAGTGCTTCCATACCGTCGTACCCGGCTCTGTTATGGATTTTTATCCGAAAATAGGCGTTTCCCGCTCGGTCGGTTCGAGAGCCGAAACAAAATACTTCGGTCTGCGTGCGTTCGCCTCGGTAAAATACTCATTAGTGTCGGAGACCAGCAAGGTCAATGATAATACATTTTACGGTTTCTCTGAATATGACACTCAGAATGGTTATGATATATATATTAATGAAAATTTCATCCCGATGGGCTTTTCTTATACGAAATTCATTACGCAGAAGCAGTTTGAGAAAATAACCAAGTCAAAGCGTCACGAATATTTGTGTTTTTATATAGTGGTCCCCGATGAGCTTGCCGAATATTACAGTCAGTTTATGACACAGGTAAACTACAAGGGAAAACCTATGGATGCTGAGGAAACCGAACCCGTTACCGAAAATGAGGAATCACAAGAGAGCGACGACTCCTCAGAGAGTTCAAGCATTTCGTTAATGGCTACTAAATCAGAATCAAAGCTTGCATTTGAAGCAGCAGTTGAAGAACGAAGGTCGATGGCTTGCGATACTTTTGAGTATTCAAGCTCGGGCTTCAGAGCAACAACAACACTCGATTCAAGGAATGTGGTGGTTTTCAGCGTTCCTTATGACGACGGATGGCAAGCAAAGGTAAACGGCGAGGAAGCCAAGGTGCTAAAAGTCGCATACGGTTTTATGGCGGTTGAGTGCCCGGAGGGCGACAGCGTTATAGAGTTTTCTTACCGCGCTCCCGGTATGTATGAGGGTATTATTATTACAGGTGCAGGAATTGTGATTCTTCTCGGATACCTTTTTTACAATAAGAAGAGGGGAGAAAAGGCTTCTTACAGGTTTTTCTTTGAAGACTATTATGAAGAAGATGATATCATCACTGTTACAGAAAAAATTGATGTCGATAAAATTGAGGAAGAGGCGTTCAATAACGTCGGAGCCGACTTGAATGAGGAAAATCCGGCGGATACGAATAATCATGTCGGGCAGGATTCCGACGGCACATAAGTAAAAATCGTAAAAAATCTCCTGAAACTATACAGCTTCAGGAGATTTTTGATTTTCTATAAGTTACCTTATATATTGTGCCGAAACAAATCCGTCTATGTTATTATAGCGGATTCTGTACCAGTCTCCGGTCCGTGATATAATATTCACGGTTTGACCGTTTGGTATCTGTCCGATGATATTACCCTTTCCGGATGGTGCGTCCCTTATGTTCAGCCTGCCTCCCTGCGTTGTTACTCTGGCGGTTTGCATTGAGGAGGGTTCTTTGAACGGCAATCCTAAAAACTCCGCGGTCGATATTGACAACGCTCGCGCTATTGCCGGAAGGTTTTCCTCAATCCATCTTGCATCCTCAGGATTATCGTGATAAGCGACCTCTACGAGAATTGCGGGAGCAATCGTATTGTTAAGCTCATAAAGACCGGTAGTTCCAAGAGCTCTTACCCTGTCCGGTATAGGGTAGATTTTTTTAATCTGCGCGACGGCAAGATCTGCTGCTCGTCTTCCCTCATCGCTCCATGTATAGTAATATACGTCGCTGCCCCTTATCTTACCCATATTTGCGCTTCCTGCCGCGTTGGAGTGAAGCGCAAGATGAAAATCGTAATTGCCGGCGTTCGATTGTCTTACCGAGCCACCCACCGTTTGGTTTGGATCGTTTCTTGTAAATTTGATTCCGCTTGCCGTCAGATAGGGCTCCATTAAATCAGCAAGCTTGTTCATGTAAAATTCCTCGCTGCCGCTTCCGTCGGTATAGATGTTATATTCCTGAGTGGAAGGGCTCAAAAAAACACTTGCCATATATAACTCCTTTCAAAAGAACCTTATAGCTCTTATTTAAGTATATGCAGGCGGTTTGCAAAAAGCGAAAATCAAAAATATATTACCCGGACTATCAAAATAATAAAAAAAGTATTGACAAGCACTGCTTTTTATGATAATATAATCGGGTACAAAGAAGAAGAACTTGTTTCTCACCCGCTTTTTTAATATCAAGAGCGTGGTTAATAGCATTTTTACTTGTGGTTTATACCATGCTATGATCTTCTTTATACGAATTTCAGCGCATGGTTTTTATTATTATGGAGGTGTCTTTCTATCAGTAAAAAAACGCTCATCAATGAGGAGATCAAATCAAGCGAGGTACGGGTTATCGGCTCGGATGGCCGGCAGCTTGGGATTTTAAAAATCGAGCAGGCTTTACGATTAGCCAACGAGGAATCTCTTGATCTC
>ENA-UOOR01000661-UOOR01000661.1-fermentation-metagenome-genome-assembly--contig:-NODE-661-length-46749-cov-6.749625_pt1 | contig 46749 bp, 30 predicted proteins | sample MGYA00245780_ERZ724029 | MGnify/ENA primary metagenome ERZ724029 (study PRJEB28704, sample SAMN03018315) | fermentation metagenome | biome: anthropogenic terrestrial biome; feature: soil; material...
CTCACTCGACACGGCGAGAGTGCGCTTCCCGCGTCGCGGGATCCTCACTCGACACGGCGAGAGTGCGCTTCCCGCGTCGCGGGATCCTCACTCGACACCGCGAGAGTGCGCATCACGCGTCCCGAGCCCTAGTCTCGCCGCGAGCGCGCCCGGCGCGCCGCGAGAGCGCTCCGGGCGAGGGGTCGTTCGCCGAGCGCGTCTCGAGGCGGCCTCTGCCCAGATACGCGCACCTCGACTGCACGGGTCTGCGTAGCGCGGCCTATCGCCTCGTCGAGCGCAAGCCCGGGCGACAGGCAAGCTTCACGGCGGTCGCCGAATCCTCGAGCGCAGAAAGGCCGCGCTGGCATCTGCGGCCAGCGCGGCCTTCCGAGAACCGAACGGCTGGGGCTCGCTTAGTCGAGGTCGAGCAGCGCGCCCACTCGCAGCATGAAGGCCATCGGCCGGCCGTCGAGGGCGGTCTTGTCGTAGGTGAGCGCGGGCTCTCCGGTGCCCTCGAAGAAGATCCCGACGGTGTCGAGCAATGCGAGCTGCCAGCCGATTCCGACGATGCCCGTGTGCGTCAGGTCGCCCGCGCCGTTGATGTTGCCCAGGCCATAGCCGGCGCGCGCGTAGAGGCCGACGACCGGGAAGAAGACCTTCACGCCCGGACGCACCGCGAAGATGTTCGCCACGGGCTTGAGCTGCATCTCGACCGGCACCTCGAGGCGCACGATGTCGAGGATCTCGTGGAAGGGGGTCAGCTCGAGGGCGCCCTTGAGCGAGTCCTTCAGCTCAGGGGCCTTCGGGTGCAGGTAGCCGCCGCCCGCCGACAGCGAGATGCCTACGGCGAACGAGGAGGCGGGAGCGAGCAGGGTCAGGCAAGCCGCGATCCACTTGAGGCTTTTCATGGCTGGTCTTGGTCTCCGGTTGGTTGGCCCGAGGCCGCCGGCGCGGCGGCCTGCATGGCGACAAACCTAGGGCCAAAGCCCGCCAGCGTTCAAGAGGCGGCAGTCTCCCCGAGCACGACTCTCGAGGCGGCGGTGTCGGTCAGCACGAGGTCGGGGAACTTCTCCTGCGTCCAGCGCAGGGCCCAGTCGCTGCGAAACAGCAGCACCGGCCTCGCCTCGCGGTCCTCGACCAGGGTGACGCTCTCGTTGACCGCGAGCCGCCTCGGGTCGCCCAGCTCGCTGTCGACCCAGCGGGCGTGGACAAAGGGCAGGGGGTCGAGGATGGGCGGCACGCCGTACTCGTGCTCGAGCCGGAACTTGAGCACGTCGAACTGGAGCTGGCCGACCGCGCCGACGAACGGGTCCTGGGCGCCCAGGCCGGGCTGGTAGAAGACCTGGATCGCGCCCTCCTGACAGAGCTGATCGAGCCCCTTGGTGAGCTGCTTGCGCTTGAGGGCGTCCTTGATGCGCACCCGGGCGAAGTGCTCGGGCGAGAAGCTGGGGATGCCGCCGAACTCGAAGGGCTCGCCGGTGCACAGCGTGTCGCCGATGCGAAAGTGGCCGGGGTCGAAGAGCCCGAGGATGTCGCCCGCGTAGGCCTCCTCGACCGTCGAGCGCTCCTGGGCCAAGAACTGCTGCGGGTTGGCCAGGCGCAGGTCGCGCCCGAGGCGCACGTGCTTGGCGGTCATCCCGCGGGTGAAGCGGCCGCTGCAGACGCGCAAGAACGCGATGCGGTCGCGGTGCGCGGGGTCCATGTTTGCCTGGATCTTGAAGATGAAGCCCGAGAAGCGCTCGTCGGTCGGCTCGATGCGCCCGCGGGTGGTGGGGAAGCCGGCCGGCGGCGGCGCCAGCTCGAGGAAGCCCTGGAGAAAGGGCATCACGCCGAAGTTGGTCATCGCGCTGCCGAAGAAGACCGGGGTCAATTCGCCGCGCAGCACCCGCTCGTGGTCGAAGGGGTCGCCGGCGATGTCGAGCAGCGACAGCTCCTCCATCATCGTGAGGTGGGCGGCCTCGCCGACCAGCGAGCGCACCTTGGGGTCGTCGGCGCCGGCGACCTCCATCGGCGCCTCGCGGGTGCCGTGGTGGCCGCTCGAGAAGAGCAAAAACTGGCTCTTGCGCCGGTCGAAGACCCCGCGAAAGTGGCTCCCCGAGCCGACCGGCCAGTTGATCGGGCAGCTCCGGATGCCGAGGACCGACTCGAGCTCGTCGAGCAGCTCGAGCGGCGGGCGGGTCTCGCGGTCGAGCTTGTTGACGAAGGTGAAGATGGGGATGCCGCGCTGGCGGCAGACGTGGAAGAGCTTGCGGGTCTGCGCCTCGACGCCCTTGGCGCCGTCGATGAGCATCACCGCCGCGTCGGTGGCCGACAGGGTGCGGTAGGTGTCCTCCGAGAAGTCCTGGTGGCCCGGGGTGTCGAGGATGTTGACCGAGAAGCCGTCGAACTCGAACTGCAGCACCGAGCTGGTCACCGAGATGCCGCGCTGGCGCTCGAGCTCCATCCAGTCGCTGGTCGCGTAGCGGCTCGCCCGGCGGGCCTTGACCGAGCCGGCCAGGTGGATGGCGCCGCCGTAGAGCAGCAGCTTCTCGGTCAGCGTCGTCTTGCCCGCGTCGGGGTGCGAGATGATGGCGAAGGTGCGGCGGCGGTTGGTCTCTCGCTCAAGATGGGTGCTGGGCATCGGTTCGGCTCTTCCCTCGCCCCCTTCGATGGGGCGCGCAACCTACAAGAACACCCCGGGCCCGGCAATCCCGACAGCGTCGCGGCCGCAAGGTCCAAATCGCGGGAGGCCGGGCGAGCTCGCGCGCTTCTGAACAGCGGCCACTGCCGCCCCGATGGGCCCGGGCGGCCGGCAGGGGCGCGGGCGAGTGCCGCGTCGAGCCGAGCGCTCTATCGTTTCAGGCGAAGGGGTCGGGGGGCCGGTTGCCGCGGCGAGAGGCTGAAACAAGGGGAGCGGGCGAGGTCGACGGAGGCAAGTCAAATGATGGTGCCTGCCAGCCCGACGAAGGGGCTCTTTGCGGCCCGGCTCACCGGCGCGCTGCAGCCGTACGTCGACGATCGCGACCTGGGCGCGGTCCTTACCGCCGAACCGGGCTTCGCGTTCGGCTCCGGGCCTGGCGAGAGCGTTTGGGCGCCCGACGTGGCCTTCGTGGCCCGGGAGCACCTTCCCTCTGCCGACGAGCAGGCAGGCTACTGGCCGGTCGCACCCGACCTCGCGGTCGAGATCGTCTCGCCTTCCGACCCGGCGGACGAGCTGCAGGCGAAGGTGAAGCATTACCTGAGCGCGGGCGTGCGGCTGGTCTGGGTGGTCTACCCGAGGACGCAGACAGTCGTCGCGTTCAGCGAGGACGGCACCATCCGCCAATTCGACAAGGCCCAGATGCTCGAGGCCGGGCCCGTGCTGCCAGGCTTCGCGTATCCGCTGGCGCGCCTGTTTCGCGAGTAGGCGCAGGGCCCCGAGCGCGTTGCGACACGCCCGGACCGGCGCTTGACCAAGGCAACGGGGCGAAGAGACGGCGGGCGGGCTGCGATGCGGCCCCACCAACCTGCGACCGAATCGCCAAGGCTCCGGGCGAGGCCCGCCGCTGTCGACTCTCGACCAGCGCGCCGCTACGTCACCCGCACCGTCGTCTTCATCTCCTTGCCGGTGGCCGGGTCGCGGGCGCTCATGGTGAGAATGCCCTCGACGCTGACGTCGAAGGTGATCTCCACCTGGACGCGGCCGGCTTTGTCCGGGCGGATGCCGGAGAAGGTGAACTCGCCGAGCAGCTCGTTGTCCTTCACCAGCTTGTGATCGCCCTGGAAGATGCGCATCGCGAGCGCGTCCTGGTTGTCGTAGCTGGTGGTGGCGACGATGCGCTTGGCGTTGGGGATGGCCGCGTTGCGCGGGAAGACGACGTGGAACTCGCCGCCGGCCTTCTCGAGGCCGATCGCCATGGGGATGACGTCGAGGAGCTGCAGCCGGATGTTCGAGTTGTCCTCGAGCGAGTGGGCGTAGAGGGCCGCGCCGACGGCGACCGCCTCGTCGGGGTTGACGCCCTTGGACGGCGCCTTGCCGAAGAACTTGGTGAGGCGCTCCTGCACCAGCGACATGCGCGTCTGGCCGCCGACGAGCATCACCTCGTCGATGCTGCCCGAGGCGAGATTGGCGTCGACGAGCACCTGCGCACAGGTCTTCAACGTGCGGTCGACCAGGTGGCTGGTGAGCTGCTCGAGCAGCTTGCGCGTGAACATCATCTCGATGTTCAGCGGCATCCCCTGCGGCGTCATGGTGATGAAGGGGATGTTGAAGGGCACCTCGGCGCGCGACGACAGGTCGATCTTGGTGCGCTCGGCGAGGTCCTTGATGCGCTGCATCGCCACCGGGTCGGTCGACAGATCGACGCCGTGCTTAGACTGGAAGTCGGCGAGCACGTGCTTGATCATCGCGTTGTCGAAGTCGATACCGCCGAGGAAGACGTCGCCGCCGGTCGCCTTGACCTCGAAGACCCGGTCGCGAATCTCGATGATCGACACGTCGAAGGTGCCGCCGCCCAGGTCGTAGACGAGCACCGTCTCCTTGAGCCCCTTGCCGACACCGTAGGCGAGCGAAGCGCTGGTCGGCTCGTTGATGATGCGCATGACCTCGAGGTCGATGAGCAGACCGGCGTCCTTGACCGCCTGGCGCTGCCGGTCGGTGAAGTAGGCCGGGACGGTGACCACGGCGCGGCTGACCGGCACCTTGAGGTAGTCGGAGGCGACGGTGCGGATCTTGTTGAGGATCCGGGCCGAGACCTCCACCGTGCGGAAGGTGCGGTTGGCGCACTCGATGACGACGTCGTTGCGGTCGCCCGCGGCCAGGTTGAAGGCGACCACGTCCCTCATGGTGTTGACGACGTCGTCCTTGGGCGAGCGGCCGATGAGGCGCTTGGCGGCGTAGATGGTGTTCTTGGGGTTGAGCTGCCACTGGCGCTTGGCCTCGTGGCCGATGAGCTCGTTGCCCTTGTCGTCCACCGCGTAGATCGACGGGATGGTGTAGTCGCCGCCCTTGTACGGGATCAGCTTGACCTTGCCGTCCTCCTGGACGAACGCGGCGCACGAGTTGGTGGTGCCCAGGTCGATTCCGATGATCGGGCTCTTGGTCGAAGGCATTGGCGTCGGCCTTTGGGGAAGGGTCTGTAGTCTGGCGCACTCTATCCGATCCGGCTCAATCGAGCCATCTCCGGGTGAAAAAAACGCAAGGTCCCAGGGTGCGCCGGTCGTCCGTCTTGCGGCACGTTCCACGCGAGGGGCGCCCCCTCCGGCAGTATGGGCCGCGGGCGGGTTGGCGATCGCCTGGCTTGATGAGCGATGTCGCCGGCCAGCCGGTGGCCTCGCCAGGCTTTTCCCCCAGCGGCGCGGGCAACGGGCGCGTGCCGGGTTGCCACGGAGGGGAGCAGAAATGCGCCTATTCGCGTGTTGCGGTCAATCGGGGCATTGCCGAGAATTTCCGGTGCCGACCGGAGGGGGGCTGGCATGGAGTCGGCGTTCTCCGTTCAGGCTCACCTCCCGCGAAAGGCTGCTCCCGACATGTCTGTCCCACGAATCGCCATGCTCTTCGCCCTTGCGGCCCTTGGCGCCTGTGCCGGCCGGCAGGCACCGACTGCCACCCCGTCGAAAGGCGCGCCGGCGCCGACCCGTCAGCAGCGCATCCACACCGCGCTTGCCCAGAGTGTTCGGGTGGTGGTTGCCGACGAGGGCAGGGCCGCGCGCAGCGCCTCGGGCGTCGCGCTGGCGGGCGGCTCGGGGGCCGGCGGCGCGGTCTCCTACATCGTGACCAACGCCCACGTCGTGCAGCCCAGGCAGGGCGAAGAGCCGCGCTACTTCGTGCTCGTCGACCTGCCGAGCGGTCAGACCCAGGAGCACGTCGCGAAGCTCGAGGCGCTTGGCCAGGTCCCCGAAGCCGACCTCGCCGTCCTGAGCGTTCGCGGCGTCAGCCTCCCGGTGGCCGCCCTTGCCGACGACGGGGAGCTGTCGGTGGGCGAGGAGGTCTTCGTCGTCGCCGCGCCCTACGGGCGGGCCCTGTCCATCTCGGGCGGCCTGGTGAGCCAGATCGATTTCGAGCAGGAGGGCAAGCGAGTGCCGCAGATGATGAAGACCGACGCGGCGATTGGCTACGGAGCCTCCGGCGGCGGCGTCTTCTCGGCGACCACGGGAAAGCTGCTCGGAATCATCGAGGGCTACCGCACCGCGAAGGTGACCATCCCCATGGCCGAGGAGGCCGTCTCGTTCGACCTGCCGATGCCCGGGGAGACGTTCGCGGCGCCCGCGGCGAAGGTGCGCAGATTCCTGGGGGAGAAGGGGCTCGACTCGCTCGTCGGCTCTGCCGAGGCGCTGACGAGCGCGCAGGCGAGGTAGCAGGGGGCACCGAGCGGGTGGCGCAGGCGCGCCCCCGGCCTTTGCTCGAGACGGGCGCACGGGCTCGAGGAGAGCAATCGGCGAAATGCCCGAGGGCAAAGCGCCCGCGAGGGGGCGCTGCGCCCTTCCGCGGCCCTTCGTGCAGAGACTTTTGCTCCCGAGCCGCGCGCAGGCGGGCTCAAAGAAACAGCACGCCCCCTCTTCGCCTGGAAGAGGGGGCGCAGAAGCTTCGGGTCTGGCGGGTTCGGCTAGAAGCGCGCCTGGAGCAAGGTGTTGAAGCCGACGATCCAGGGGTCCTCGAACACGGGCTGGGCAACGCCGGCGGCCGAGTCGCGGAAGGTCGTGCGGTTCCAGTCGTAGTTCACGTAGAACTCGCCCGCGGCCGCGAAGTAGTCCGAGATGTCCCAGCGCAGCGTCACCTTGCCGGAATAGATGGGCTTGGGGTCGGCGTCGCTCGGGAGCACCGTGAGCTGGTTCTGGTCGCGGACGACGACGGTGCGGGTGCCGAGGAAGCTCTCCGGCGGGTTGTTCGAGCCGAGGCTCTCGGTGGTGAACGAGGCGGGGATCTGCACGCCGCCGATGATGCCGGGGGTCAGGTGCAGGCCGCGCAGGTAGTAGTCGGCGCCCACGGCGATGAACTTCTCGGCGACGAGATCGGTGCCGCCCGGGAAGTCCTGGAACGGCGGCAGGCCGGGGACGTTGAACTGGATGAAGGAGAGCGAGCGGTAGAGGCCGAGGACGTTGAAGCGCAGGTAGTCCCACTTCGCGCGAAGTTGCAGGGCGCCGGCCTGGGCGCTCTGTCGGGTGGTCGCGCCGAACTCGTCCGGATCGGCCAAGACCTGCTGCAGGACGCTGCCCTCGATGGCCGCGGTGAAAGCGAAGCCGCCCGGGTAGCTCTCCGGCTTGAAGAAGCGCGTCGGCAGGTCCGGATCGTTCTTGTAGAGGGCGAAGTCGACGGAGCGGCCGACCGGAGCGCCGAAGTGGAAGACGAGCTCGCTCGACAGGCCGCGCGCGTCGACCGGCTTGCCGAGGACGGCGGTGTTCGGGTTGACGCCCTTCTGGAAGAAGCCGCCGGAGATGTCCCAGCGCAGCCACCGGGTGAAGTCGACGCCGGCGCCGGCGAGGAAGCCGTAGTTGGTCTCCTGCTCGTGGATCTTGTCGTTGAGGATCAGGGTCGTCTTCAGGCCGACGAAGCCGTAGACGATCTGGTCGTCGTTGATGGCCTTGGTGACCTGCAGCTTGGCGCCGGGGACCGACTCGTTGGTCGGGAAGGCGCTGCTGCCGCCCCAAGAGATCTTGTAGGCGTAGCCCAGCCGGAAGCGGTCGGCCGACATCGGGAAGCCGGTGAGCGAGATGCCCTCGCCCTGCTTCGCGCTCCAGCTCCGGGGCACGTAGTTGAGGCGCAGGTAGCTCGAGGCGTCGCCGATCTTCACCGCGTCGAGCGAGGAGGTGCCGCGCTCGCGGGCGACGAGCAGGTTGAGCGCGAGTGCGGCCTCGGTCGTCAGGCCCTCGAAGTAGGAGGGGGCCTGCTTGTAGAGCACGAGGTTGGTCAGGGTCTCGAAGCCCGAGTACTTGGTGTTGAAGTTGTCGTAGAACTGCGAGTTCGACGAGTTCGCCGCGCCCAGCCGCGCACTCGGGCTGTTGGGCGTGGTCTCGCCCGCGTCGGCGAGAATGTTGTCATCCGAGAAGAGCAGGGTGACGCGGGTGTCCACGAAGTCCCCTGCCCACGCGCTCGCGGGGAGCGCGGCGGCAAGCAAGCCGGCGACAATGGTGAAGAGCGCGCTGCGGTTCGTCAGCATCCTTCCTCCAGGGGCTGCAGTCCTGCGAAGTGGTCGAGTCACTTGAATTCCTTCCTGCGCCCCCGTTGAGCGTTTCGGTGAAGCAGTTGGGCTGCGGGCCTACTGGCCGCAGACGGGAATACCGGTGGGACAGGTTTTGCCCTCGGGCGCGCGGCAGCAGACGTCCGTCTCCTCGCGGGCGATGACGATCCACCGCGGGCGGGCCGCCTGCGTCTGGCGCATGATTCCGGCGATGTCGACGGTGCAGCCGGCATGCTCGGGCTTGGCGAAGTCGCGCGGGTCGAACAGGGGCAGGGCGTCACGGGTGGAGACGTTCAGGCGCACCGACCAGCGGTCCTCGAGTTGCACAAGCCACTGGCCGTACGTCTCGAAGGAGTTGAGCTCGGTGCACACCTTGCCGTCGAACTCGCCGTGGCCGATGACGCACTCGAGGTAGCACTGGCAGTCGTCCTTGTCCTCGCCCTCCTCGAAGCAGAGCCAGTGCCACAGATCGGTCTCCTCGTCCTTGGTCTGGCCGAACAGGCCGATGTTCGCGTTGCCGTTGCGGTCGCAGTTGACGAAAGCAGTCGAGGGCCGGGCGTTGGCGATCTTGACGAGCGAGCTCTCGAGCGACTCGATGTGGACGTTGTTGGTCGAGTAGCCGCACAGCAGGTCGAGGTTCTCCATGCGGTTGGGCTTCGGGTCGTAGCGCGTCCCGGTCTTGCAGACCGTGTAGCCGACCGACGGGGTGATCGGGTCGGAGAAGTCGAGGACGAACGGCGCGGGGATGTCCTCGGGCCGCGGGTCGCCCTCGAGCCGCACCCAGCTCGGGAAGACGAGCTGGGTCGCGCCGGAGAACTCCTGGACGGTGCCGGTCAGCGAGGTGACGCGGTCGCCGACGTAGAGACCGTCGGGGTACGAGTAGCTGTAGACGAACAGGTGCCCAAGGGTGCCGACCGCGCTCTTGTACGGCTCGCGATCGAACCTCTGGGCGAGCAGGTCGGTGACGTAGAAGCCCTCGTTGGTGATCGAGGTGACGATCATGTCTCCGAGGGGGCGCGGCGCGTCGATGGTCAGGAAGTTGCCGATGAAGGGCGACAGGCGGTTGTCGACGCGGCAATAGGCGTCCTGACAACCCGGAGGATCGGTGGGGACGCGCTGCACGTCGCGGATGGCCGGAGCGACGAAGTAGATCGGGTTGCTGACGCCCCCGGCGAAGGTGCGGCTGCCTTCCACCTCTACATAAAGGGGCTCCTGCTCTCCCGCGTCGGGGCCCGGCACGCCGCCGTCGGCGCCGCCCTCGCCGGGCAGCTCGAGCTCGTAGATTGGCGGCGGGGGCGCGTCCTCGGCCCAGATTCGAAACTCGCCGAAGATCTTGTCGACCGTCACCCAGCCGGTGGCGACCCCGTCGTTGAAGGGCAGCAGGCGATCGGCCCAGGGCTTGCCGTCCTCGAGAGCGGTGGCGAGCACGTTGCCCGGGGTGGCCCGGAACGAGACCGGGCGGGAGTAGTCGCTCATCACCTCGCCGCGCTCGTCGACGGCGACCACCCGCACCTTGAAGAGCACCGGGTCGATGGGGATGGGCAGAGCTTTGTCCGGGCTCTCGCCAGTCTGGTTGGGCGGAAAGGTCGGGCGGACCTCTTCGATGGTGACTTTGAAGGAGTCGACCCTATGCGGGAGGTTGTACTTGGTGTCGTTGCCGCACCCGGTGGCAGTCAGGCCGAGTGCGCAGAGGGCCGCGAGTGCCCGGAGCGTCCTGGAGATCATTTGACCCTCCGGCCGATCCGACCATCCTCCTCGCCGATGGCGATGGGGACCTTGGTCGGTGCCTGGCAGAAGTTGCGAAGATCGTTGGTGAGGTGACCGCAGGCTTTCTTGTTGCCGTTGAAGACGTCCTGGCAGGTGCACTTGCCAGCCGAAAGGTCGGGCATTCCTTCGAGTCGGTCGCTCGGCGAATGGGCCTTGAGCCATTCCGCGTAGGCCGCTTCGAACTGCCTGGCCGAGTTGCACCAGCTCACGACCACCGGGTCGATGATGCGCTGGTCGCCGTCCGAAGCGCGCGCGCAGAGGGCGCCGGGGCCATCGCCCGCCGGGGCGGCGCGCTTCTGGGCGTCGGGCACGTCGCGGTTCCAAGGGGAGATGCCGAGGATGTCCTCGCAGGTGCACTGCCCGCGCAGCCAGTCGATGAGGCTGTCGCGCAGGCTGATGCCGGTCTCGACGCGGGTGGTGTTGCGCTTGAGGACCTTGAAGCCCGAGCCGCCCTTGGCGATGTAGTCGTTGACCGCGATCTTGTAGTTGGCGTCCGGGTTGAGCGGCTGGTCGCCGATGACGATGTCGTAGGAGGAGGCCGCGGTGCAGACCTTCTCTTCGGAGCAGCGCCAGCCGTAGTTGGCTGCGACCTCGGGGCCGGCCGCGGCCATCCGCTCGGCCGGGTTGCCATAGGGGGCGCAGTCGTCGGCGGTCTGGCAGGAGTAGCGCTCCCAGTTGCGCTGGGCCTGGGCGCAGTCCATGACGAAGGTGATGCCCGAAACCTGGGCCTGGGCCTGGCAGCCGCGCTCGGCCGAGCGGCTGGCGACGTAGTCGGTCAGCTCCTGAACCTCGGCGCCGGAGAGGTACATGATGTTGATGGTGTTCTCGAAGGGGAACACGTTGAACATCGACTCGAGGGTGACCGGGCCGGCGTAGAGGTTGTCGCGGATGCCCAGGGTGTTGGTGAGCGCGAATTCGGCCTCGACGCGCCGGCGCACGCGCATCGACTCGGAGGTCATGTTGCCGAGCGGGCTGTCGCCGCCGGTCGAGCTGTTGCGGCGCACGATGTTCTTGGGGGCGAAGGCGAAGATGCGCGGCAGGGCGAAGGTCTGGTCGAGCTCGGAGATGTACGGCTGCAACAGGTGCGTCGTCTCCAAGTCCTCGTAGCGCGAGCAGCGCTCGATGCGCGAGGCGCACTCCTCGGGCAGATAGCGGCTGCAGTCCCAGTCGCTGCGGTCGTCGGTGTAGTACATCGCCATGCAGCGGTCGGCCATCGAGGGCGGCAGGGCGTCATGGTAGCGGCGGGCGCAGTTGGCGGCCGGCGACTTGCAGTCCGGAAGGAACTCGGCGAGGAACTGCGCGAGCCCCACGTTCTCGCTGCCCTCCCAGATCGCGGCCAGGAACCCGTCGACGATCTCCTGGGGCACTCCCTGCTCCTGCGCCTTCTGCTGGAGTCGAGGCACACAGTCGTGGCCGGGGCGGGACTTGATGAGCGCCTCGTACTCCTCGAACTGCAGGTCGCCTCGCCAAGCGCGGGCCTCCTCGTCACACCAGATGGCGTCGATGGGGAAGACCCGATAGTCGTGGGCCACCACCTCGGCGCCCCAGAACTTGCGCCGCTCCCAGGCCCGGTAGGCGTCGCTGTCGATGGGCGCGGCCGGGGCGTCGGGCGGGAAGGCGAGCTGCAGGTCGAGCCTGCCCAGGTACTTGGCAAAGGCGCCCGAGTGGCTGATGAGCACCGGGCGGTTGTCGGGGTCGCGGATAACCTGCGGAGGGTTGAGGACCACGTGCAGGTGGCCTCCCTCGATGATGTCGATGCCCGAGACGCCGGGGATGAAGACGCGGATCGTGCCGTCGGAGAAGGTGTTCGGCTTGGCGCCGGGGGCCGCGGGGGCCGGCTCGAGCTGGACCCAGGGGGCGCGGGCCCGCTCGATGAACGGGCGGGCGCTCTCGTACGGATAGTACGCGTCGTAGCCGGTGAGCAGGTCCTGGTCCTCGGTCAGGCCGAGATGCGAGAGGATGACGACGAAGTCGACGGTGGGCGCGAGCAGGTCGACATAGGCGCGGGCGGTCTCGTTCTGCTCGAGTGGCAAGGCCTGTGTCGAGTTGCCGCCGTCGGTCAACCCGTACATCGAGCTGGTCGAGGCCATGCCGATGATGGCCGTGCGCACGCCGCGCACGTTGGTGATGGTGTAAGGGGCCGACACCTTGTCGAGCCCGTGGGCGTTCGGGTCCTCGGTGTTCTCCCAAAGGTAGTTCGCCGCGAGCAGCGGATAGCTGGCAAAGCGCTTGACCTTGTCGGCGAAGTTCATCGGGCCCATGTCGAACTCATGGTTGCCCATGACCACGCCGTCGTAGCCCATCATCGAGACCCAGCGCACCTCGGGCTCGCCGGTGTTCGCATTGAAGATCGGGCCGCCCTGGAAGTAGTCGCCCGAGTCGAGCAGCAGCGTGCGGTCTGACAGGGCGCGCTCGCGCTTGATGAGCGCGGCAAGGCGCGCCGCACCGCCGTACGGCGGGGCTTCGGAGGCGAGCCCGAGATCCTGGTCGGTCTTCAGCGGCGCCAGGTCGTAGGGCAGCATGCGCGAGTGAATGTCGGTCGTGTGCAGGACCGTAAGGCGTACGGTCTGACCGGCGAGATCGGGATTGTCACCCTCGGTGACGGGAAGGCAGGCGATTGTTGCGACCAACAACGCAGGGAGGACGGAGCCGCCAGCTCGCACGTCGAACCTCTACTTTCTTGCAAAACGCGTTTGCCCCCTAGGCTGCACCGGGGGCGAAGCGCCGCTTGACCGCCGGAAAGACGCGGACGGTAGAGAAAGGTCGCTTTTCTGTCAAGCTAAGGACTGTGTTAGCGGTTTGAATACGCCGCGCGCATAGGGACGCCTGGAACTGGCGGGCGAGCGAGCGCTCGCCGCAGGGGCCCGTACATGACTGCCGGTATGGGGCGCGGTCCGGCTTCTCAGGGCCTGAGTCCCCGGCCAAGCGCCCTCGCCCGACGAGGGACGGCGCTGGCCGTTCGGTCGCATTTTCTGCCTTTCAGCCGAGCGGGCCCACCGCCAGCGGGTCGTCTCCAATAATGAGGGTGGAGCCCAGGTTGGATGCTGCGGCGAGAGGGCGCCCAGGCCCGCGTGATGGCGGCGAGCAGCGGCCGCTCCATGCGCGGGAAGTCGTCGAAACGAATCTCGAGCGCGTCGTCGTTGGAGCCCGCCCGGAAGATGAGTGGCTCGCCGGATTGCTCGGTCGACCGGGCGAGCGATTCGTCGACGACCACCGGGAGACCGAACAGGCGCCCGAACGGCGGTTCAGCTCCGAGCTCGCAGCCGGGAAATAGTGAGGCGAGCTCGCGCTCGGCGGCGATTCGGACTTGCCTGGCACCGAGAGCCTCGGCGAGCCGCTGCTCGTCAAGCAGCTCGGTGGCGGGGAGTACCGCGAGGTACATGCGCCCGTCGGCCTGCGCGACCACCGACTTGGCGACCCGCCGGCCTGTCACGTGGACCGAGGCGGCAAGCTCTTGGGCGCCGACGGCGCGCCGATGCGGGAGCGGCCGAAACGGCGTACGGTTGCGGTGCAGGTAGTCGAGGATCGTCACGGGGACCATGCGGGCCTCCTCGAGACAAGATGTGCAGCGGCAGCGAGCACGCGCAGCGCGGCGCGCGCGCCGGCTGCGGCGAAGCGACGGTCGAGCGCCGAGTCCAAGGGCTACTTGCGCCGGGCGGTCTGTGCGAGCTCGAGGACGATCTCGCCGTCCTTGAAGACTCGCACCGCGCCGCTTGTTTGGCTGACCGCGATCGCTATCGCCCGGGTGTCGATGGTGATCGCGGCGGCGGCCGCGTGCCGCGCACCGAGTCCGAGGGGCAGCTTGGCCTTTTCGCTGGTCGCCTGGAGGTAGCGACCGGCGGCGAGCACCACGCCGTCCTCGCGGATGACGAAGGCGCCGTCGAGAACCGAGAAGGTCTTGACTGCGTCGCGAATCTTCGGATCGAGCACGTTGCGCTCGGCCTCGCCGAAGCCTTGGAAGGGATTGAGGATAAGCTGGCGGCTCTTCTCCATGACCGCCGTCGAGTCGCCGACGACGATGATCGCGCCGACCGAATGGCCTTCGTAGCCTTGCTGGCCAATCGCCAGGCCGAGTTGCACGAGCGCCTCGACGACCTGGGAGTTGAACTCGGCCCCCAAGTTCATCGCGTCGATGGAGACGACCCGGTCCTCGAACTGCTCGCCAAACTCAATCTTGATGAGCGTGTCGATGGTGCGCGCCTCGCCGTGCCCGGTGAGGCAGAGCACGGTGTCGCCATCCTTGATCATGTTCTCCGAGGCCGCGGCGACCAAGGCGACCTTGACCTTCTCGACCCGTGCGTAGTCGTAGGAGGGGATTACGACCGATTGGTAGTGCTGGGCGCGCAGGTTCTCGGCCAGCTTGTCGCTGGAGGTCGCGTAGATTAGCTTTTTCCTCAACGGTCGCCCCCGGAGCATTTCACCGGTCAGGTGGGGGCTGTCGCTGATAAAGAGCAGGTGGTCGACATCGCTCTTTGAGGCGAGCGTGAGCACGGCGCGCAGGAATTCCCGGTCAAACTTGCTGAGGTCGGCCATGGTGGGGAGCCGCGGCGAGCCGCGTGGAGGGAGCGTGATTGCGACCGTTCGAAACGGGCGCCAAACTACTTCGGAAATCGCGACCTTGCAAGCAACTGCACGCTTGGTCGCAGCGCAGGCGGAAGGAGAGGCGGCGCGCGCCGCAGCAGGGTGCGCCAAGGTGTTTCCGGCTTGACAAGCGCAACGGGGGCCGACTAAAAAGTCGGGCTTCTCAGAAAGGGGGGGTAACTCGGTTACCCGCATGCCGCGCTGGGGGTTAGTCGCTTGAACCAGAAGGACATAAAGCGCTTCAAGAAGATGCTCGAGGAGAGCAAGCAAAACTTGCTCCAATCGGCGAAGAAGACCCTCCGCGAGGAGAGCAACTTCGACACCGACGACCTCCCGGACGAGATCGACCTCGCATCCTCGGAGTACAGCCAGTCGATGGTCTTTCGGCTGCGGGATCGCGAGAAGTTCCTCCTCAAGAAGATCGAGAAGGCGCTCGGTCGCATCGACGAGGGCACCTTCGGAATATGCGAGCGGTGCGAGGAGGACATCAGCCTCAAGAGGCTTGAGGCCCGCCCGGTGACGACCCTGTGCATCCGCTGCAAGGAGGACCAGGAAAAGAAGGAAAAGTCGTACGGGTAAGCCTGTTTTCCTAGTCTTTCGGGTTTTGGGCGAGGGCGACGCTCCTGGAGCGCCGCCCTCGCTGCATTCTTCCGTGCGATATCGGTCAGCCCGGACGGCAATCGAGGCCGAGAGAGGGCGGGACTATTCGGCCATCCCGGCTATCGCTTGCTCGGGATGGTGCACGGGCGCCCGCTGGCCCTGGCTCCAGCCCGGCCGGGCATGGCCAAGAAGCTCGGCGCGAGACGAAAGGGCGGCGCTTCACCCGCGCTCCCCCCGCGGTTTGTGGCCTTGCCCACTTACGGAGGGCTAGCCGCGCTGAACTCAAGGCAGTGGCGCTGGACATCGCGCTGCCTGTCGTTCAGGCCGGGGGCACCAGGTCCAGCTTGAGCAGGTGGCGGCCGATGAGCAGATGGTCGCCATGATTGATCTGCATCGGAGCTCCAAGGCGCAGGAAGGTGCCGTTCGAGGAGCCGGCATCGCGGATCTTGACGAGGTCGGCACTCACCGAGACGACCGCATGGCGCCCCGAAACAAAGCCATCGCCGGGGAAGGTGATGTCGCCCACCTCGCGACCGACCAGGTTCTCTCCCTCGCGCAGCACAAAGGCGTCGCCACGGCGACCTCCTTCGAGCATTTGCACGAGTCGGGCGCGATATCCCGGATCGGGTGAGCCCCAGGTCGGCGGCTCGCACGCCTTAGCCATGGGCTCGAGCACCAGGCGTTGGCGGCCGCAGCGGACCTCGTTGCCCGGCGTCAGCCAACTCTCCCCGCGAAGGCGGGCGAAGACCCCGTTTGCCGCGCCCACGTCTTCGACCATCAGCGCCCCGCCCTGGAAGTAGAGCCTCGCCTGCGCGCGGGCGACGAAGGGGTCGTCCATCAACAGGATGTCACCAGCGCTGCCGACCAGGGCCTCGTCCTTCTTCAGGCCGAAGGCCGCCTCCGGGCCTCCGTCGGCGCGGACCACGCGGACGGTGACCAAAGGGCGAGGCTGGGTTGCTGTGGTCGCGGTTTCCCCGGTGGCGAGCATCGTACCCCAGGACATCATGCGCAAGCCGCAGGACTGGCAGCTCAAGGCGCCGAGGGGGTTATCGGTCATGCAGTGTGGGCACTGGCTCATGGCGCTCTTTCCCGTATGGTCAACCGGCTTCCCATCGTCTTTCAGAGGACTTGCGGAAAGCAAGCACGGCGGCGCGCCGCAGATGCCTTGAACGGGGCAGGCAGGCTGTGCGATTGTTGGCGGCCGCTTCGCCCGCTGACCACCGGGCGGTCTTGAACCGAGGGGTCGCGCACTTGAGTCTGTGCCCATCCTGCAACAGGGAAGTCGGCAACGCTGCGAAGTATTGCCCAGCCTGCGGCGCTTCCATCGTCCATGGCCCGGCCGAGGATGCCTATACCGGCCGAATCATCGCCGGCAAGTACCGCGTCGAAGCCCTCATCGGCGAGGGAGGGATGGGCAAGGTCTTTCGCGCGACCCAACTGTCGCTCGACAAGACCATCGTGCTCAAGGTCCTGCGGCAGTCGCTGCTCTCTGATGCTCGCACGGTCGCCCGCTTTCAACGCGAGGCGAAGGCCGCCAGCAGGCTCAACCACCCCAACTCCATTGGCGTGCTCGATTTTGGCCAGGGCGACGACGGCTCGCTCTACATCGCGATGGAGCACGTCAGCGGGGTCGACCTCCACCAACTGCTGTCGACCGAGGGGCCTCTTCCCGAGCGGCGGATCGTGCGGATTGTCTCGCAGGTGCTCTCAGCGCTGGCGGATGCGCACGCGGCCGGCGTCATCCATCGGGATCTCAAGCCCGAGAATATCATGGTGGAGCAGCGCCGAGGCGAGCCCGACTTCGTCAAGGTACTCGACTTTGGCATCGCCAAGATCCAGGAGAGCGACGGAAGCGAGAGCCAGGCGCTGACGCGGGCCGGCTTTGTGTGCGGCACCCCCGAGTACATGAGCCCCGAGCAGGCGCGCGGTGGCGCGCTCGATCCGCGGAGCGATCTCTACGCGGTCGGCGTTCTCTGCTACCAGTGCGCAACGAACATGCTGCCCTTCGAGGCCGACTCGGCGGTCGCGCTGGCGACGATGCACCTGACCACGTCGCCGACTCCACCGAGGGCCCGGCGGCCCGACGCCCCCATCGGCGATGCGATGGAGGCCTTGATCCTTCGCGCCATGTCGAAGGATCCCAACGACAGGCCCCAGAGCGCCGAGGAGTTTCGAGCCGATCTCTTCGCCGTACTCAAGCATTCGGCCGAGACGAGGGTGCAGTCGGTCCCCATGATGACTGCGCACGAGCCACGGGCGCGAAAGGTGAGCCGAAGCGGAGCGCGCGTGGTCCAGGAAGAGGCGACGACGCTGACCCGCACGCCGTCCTGGGTGACCTCTCCGGGCTTTGGCGAGGAGATGACCGTCGCCGCGACCGACCCTGGAGTCCCTGCGCGCGGGAAGAAGCCCGACGGTGGCAAGAGGCCCCTTTGGGTCGCGTTGGGTGTCGGAGCGCTGCTGTTCGCGGTCGGCGGATTCTTCGCCTACCGGCACTTGTCGGCAAGGCCGAGCCTTGCGGTGCTCGTGCCCACGGCCGACGGCTTGGCGCGCGGCGACGGTCCTGTCGCAGCCAAGCAGCCGCCATCCGACATCGACCTCTCTTTGGAAACGGACGGTGGCCCGGCTCCAAGGCAGGAGAACGCGAGGGCGAAGGAGCTCATGGCCAAGGGTGATCACGCCGTCGTCGCCCAGCAGTATGACGAGGCCCTGCTCTTCTATACGCGAGCCTACGAAGCACGTCGGAGCGCTCAGACGAGCAAGCGTATCGCCTTCGGCTACATGATGAAGGGCGACGCGGCCAACTCAACAAAGTGGCTGCGCGAGTATCTGGAGGCGGGGACCGAGGCGGCTGACGCCGAATTTATCGCCCGTCACCTCGATAGGCAGTAGGGCGCAGGCACTCAGAAGGCGTAGGCAGCAACCAGAGTGAGCGCCCAGAGATCCGCGGCGAGGCTGCCCGCTTCGCGAACCAGCTCGTTGTCGAAGATGAGGTCGTAGCTCAGGCGCGCGCCGAGCCGCAGATGCCTCGAGAGGCTGCCCTCGGCGCCAAGACCGACCGGAACGATGCCCGCGGTGTCGGAGCGAAGCAGGCTTTCGGCCTCCGCGGGCACGGTTGAGCGCAAGAGCCCCGCGCCCGCGAAGGCGTAGGGACGCACGGGCCAGTCGTTGACGACCTCGAGTTGCAGCGCCGCATACCCGCCGTTCGAAAGGGTGAAGGGCGTGCCTTCAACCGGCTCGGCCACGACCCGCGAGGCGGCGCCCTGGTAGCCGATGACCAGCGACAGGGAGGAGGCGAGCGGGACGATCGCGCGAGCGCCCCAGGCCGGGCCCAGGCCGAGCAGTCGCGACAGGTCTCGATTGAAGCCGGCGATGCCAGCCTCCAATTCAACCCGGGGAGCTGTCGCCTCTTGGGCGTGCGCGGGCAGGCCGAGCGCGAGCGTCAGCCCGAGCGCGAACACGGTGCGATGCATGAGCGGGCTCCTGTTGCGAAACTCGGGGGAAACTTGATCCAAGCTTCGGTCAGGTCGCCCTCTGGACAAGGGCTCCGCGGGCACGCCGGTCGCGCGGGGAAGAGCAACGGATGCTGGGCTGAAAACCTGCCTGCCGACCACTCGCTTTTCTTAGGAGCGGCTGGCGATCCGCATACGGGGCACCGAGCTCGCGCGGCAGCCGCCCGGCGCGCTCTTACCCCTGCTCAATGCGCAGCAGCTGCATCCCGATGCGGACCGAGTCGCCGGGGACAAGCGGGTACTCGACACCCGGTGGCAGGCGAACGTAGGTGCCATCGGCCGTGCCGAGATCGCGCAAGGTGGCTCCGCCCGGGTCGACGTGCAGCTCGCAATGGCGCGCAGCCAGGTGCTTGTCACCCGGGAAGCTGAGGTCGGTGCCGTTGCGACCGACCGAGATGACCGGGCCGGGGCGCGCACAGGCCCGGCCCGGTCGGCCTCCTACGACGATCTCCTCGACAGCAAAGAGCTGGGGAGAAGCGGGCGCGCCGTAGGCGGTCGGGCTGTTGGGCGAAATCGGCTCGAGCGGGCCGCCAAACCGCAGCAGATGGTCGCCGGCGGCGAACAAGCTCCCCGGGGCGAGCCTCTCTGCCTTCTTGATGCGAACGAACGTCCCCGAGGGGCTCGCTTCGTCGCGCACGGCGAGCTCGCCGTCCTTGACGAGAAAGGTGGCATGCAGAGGGGCGAGGTAGGGATCGTCGGGAAACAGCAGCAGGCCTTTTGCGGAGCCCGCGCCGATCATCCCTTTGGGAAGACGAAACGCCGAGCCGGCGCTGCGGCCGCGCACGACAGTCACCTTCAGCCTGAGCTGGTTCGACACCGAACCTGCCGCAGGCGCTCTGTCAGGCGCGAGTGGCGTGCCTGCCCCCTGGCCGGCCACCCGGGCGGGCGCAGGGGCGCTGGCCGGGGGCTGAAGAAAAGGTGCCGGAGCGCTGGCGGGGACGCTCGGGCCAAGGCGCACCCCCGGCGGCGGCGCGGTCGGCTTGGGCGCGGGGGAGGGAACAGAGCCGTTGGCCAACGGTGCTGGCCCAGAAGGCCTCGGGGCCGTCGCCGCCGCAGGGGGCCTGACGGGCGACGGGCATGCCAGGTCGGGGCCGCGGGCGCCGGGTTTGTCGGCAACCGGGACCTGGGGGCAGGCGCGCACTGCAGGCGGGACGCCGGCGACCGGGGCCGGCTTGGCCGCGACTGGCGCCGCGGGGCTGTGGGCTGGCGCCGACACTGGCGGGCTCGTCGGGTGGGCGGCGCGCTGGGCAGGCCCGAGCGGGGCCGGAGGGCTCGGCGTGGGGGACGAGGGGGCGACCAGCCGGTGCGCGGCCGAGGCTGCGGCCAGGGATGCGGCCGGCTCGAGGCGCGGTTTGACAGCGGCCTGCGCCCGGGCACGGGGAGAAGCCCCGGCAAGCTGTTGACCGCACGTGACACAACAGCTTGCGTCGGCCTCGTTGTACGAGTCGCAGCCAGAGCAGACCGCACCAAGCTCGGCGAGTAGGATGCTTGCCATTTGGGCGGGGACAATATCGGCCCCTGCAACAGGTCGTCAACGTGCTCGAGTGAGCGGCGCAGGGCCACGATGGGCGGGTTTTGCCGCGCTTTCTGGCGGCAAGACCAGGCTCGCCCCGGTCGTCGCGCGGCCGTTCGGGGGCCAGCAAGGGCACCTTGCGGTGGCAACACGTCAAGTAGACAACCAGGCCAGGGCGAGACTAAGATCCCGACCCTGCTTGTGCGCCCGACGCGCAATTTTCCCTGGCCGGGAAGAGGTTGAAAGAGGTTCTTCCCAGGTAACTACACGGTTTTCTCGAAAAGACGAGCGACCTGGCTACCGGGTGCAACGGCGAGGGTTTGCCGGACCTGCTCGGGCGCTCCAGACCTTGATGCTTCGACTCAACGACATTCTCGACCGGGTCGCCCAATACCACCCGGATCCTGACCTGGACATCATCAAGAAGGCGTACGTCTACAGCGCCAAGGTCCACCAAGGTCAGACCCGGAAGTCGGGAGAGCCCTACCTCGTGCATCCGCTCGAGGTTGCGGGAGTCCTCGCCCAGCTCAAGCTCGACGAGGCCTCGATAGTCACCGGGCTACTCCACGACACCATCGAGGATACGCTGACCACGTTGGAGGACCTCACCGAGCTTTTCGGCGCGGAGGTCGCTCAGCTCGTCGACGGGGTCACCAAGCTGTCCCAGTTTTCGGCCAGCGCCAACGTGTCTCAGGAAGAGAAGCAGGCCGAGAACTTCCGGAAGATGATCGTCGCGATGGCCCGCGACATCCGGGTCATCCTCGTCAAGCTCGCCGACCGCACGCACAACATGCGCACCCTCGGGCACATGGTTCCCGAGAAGCAGAAGCGCATTGCCCAGGAGACCCTCGACATCTACGCGCCGCTCGCCAACCGGCTCGGCATCAGTTGGATCAAGCAGGAGCTCGAGGACATGTCCTTCAAGTACCTGCGGACAGCCGAGTATGAGGAGCTGCGCGAGAAGGTCGAAAAGAAGAAGAAGGCGAGCGAGAAGTACGTCGAGGAGGTCAAAGATATCCTCCAAAAGAAGCTGGCCGAGAACAACCTTCAGTTCGAGGTCCAGGGGCGCTTCAAGCACCTGTACAGCATCGCGCGAAAAATGCGCGCGCAGGGCGTCGATTTCGACCAGATCCACGACGTGATCGCCTTTCGGCTGATCATGAGCTCGATGCCCGCTTGCTACGAGGCACTGGGCTTGGTGCACACGATGTGGAAGCCGGTGCCCGGGCGTTTCAAGGACTACATCGCCATCCCCAAGCCGAACATGTACCAGTCGCTGCACACGACGGTCATCGGTCCGTTCGGCGACCGGCTCGAGGTGCAGATCCGCACCGAGGAGATGCACAAGATCGCCGAAGAGGGCATCGCCGCGCACTGGGCCTACAAGGAGGGCAAGAACCTCGGCAAGGACTCGGCCAAGTTCGCTTGGCTGCGCCAGTTGATGGAGTGGCAGCAGGATCTGAAGGACCCCAAGGAGTTCCTCGAGACCGTCAAGGTTGATCTCTTCACCGACGAGGTCTTCGTCTTCACTCCCCGCGGCGACGTCAAGTCGCTGCCGCGCGGGGCGACCCCGGTCGACTTCGCCTATGGCATCCACTCGGACATTGGCGCCAAGTGCGTGGGGGCGAAGGTCAACGGCAAGATCGTCCCGCTGCGCTACAAGCTCAAGAACGGCGACACCGTCGAGGTGCTCACCAGCGCCAACGCACACCCCTCGAAGGACTGGCTCACCTTCGTCAAGACGAGCCGCGCGCAGGCGAGGATCCGCGGCTACATCAAGGCCCAGCAGCGCGAAAAGAGCCTCGAGCTCGGCCGCGACCTCGCCGAGCGCGAGCTGCGGCGGGTGGAGCTGAACCTCAATAGGCTGTCGAAGTCTGGCGAGCTCAAGAAGGCGGCCGAGGGGCTGGGCTACCGAACCGTCGACGACGTGCTCGTCGCCATCGGGTATGGCAAGGTCTCGACCTCTCAGCTCGCCGCGAAGTTGCTGCCTGCCGACAAGCTGGCCGAACGCCAGGCCGAGGCGCCCCCGCGCGAGCCGGCGCCGGTCAACAAGATCGCCGAGATCTTCAAGAAGGTGACCGGCAAGTCGAAGTCCGGCGTCCAGATCAACGGCATCGACGATGTGCTGGTGCGCTTCGGGCGCTGCTGCAATCCGGTTCCCGGTGACCGCATCGTCGGTTTCATCACCCGCGGCCGCGGGGTGACCGTGCACACCATCGATTGCGAGAAGGCGCTCGCCACCGACCCGGAGCGCCGAGTCGATGTCTCCTGGGACGTCAAGTCGGACTTCAAGCGCCCGGTAACCATCCGTGTGCTTACTGTCGACCGACCGGGCCTGCTTGCCGACATCTCGCAGACCTTCAGCAAGAAGGGCGTCAACATCTCGCAGGCCAACTGCCGGGCGACCGGCGACGACCGGGCGGTCAACACGTTCGAGGTCACCATCTCCGACCTCAAGCAGCTCACCGACGTGATGCAGACCATCGAGCGCATCCAAGGGGTGTTTGCGGTCGAGCGGGTGTAGAGTCGAGTGCCGCCCGGCGCGCCTGCGCGGCTCAGCGCCTTGTCCGCATCGTAGAGGCGATACTCAAGTGTAGAGTCGAGTGCCGCCCGGCGCGCCTGCGCGGCTGCCGGCGGCCCATCTTCCTCGATACCTAGCCGGCCGAGCCCGAACCGATAGGGCAACCGAGGCTGCAGGAGCGGACTCCAGGCCCCAGGCCGTGCCTTCCCGGGCGCGGACCGACTTGGCCAGACGGAACCGCGAAGGGACCAAGAGCGCGCGCCGCCGGCCGACCGATGGCAACTCGCCCGGCTGGCGGTTACGGTATTGCTGTAACCTTACGACCAGCCTGGAATCCTGCCCCTCGCACGCAGGCTCGCCGGGGTCGTTCGTGATCGGTTCAGGGCGTTTGCGGTCCCACGGGTGTCCGTTGGTCAGGACTGGGTGTTTGTCGAATTGATACGAGTACTTACAGGGTGCTACAGTCGGTGCCGATGACAGCCTCGTTCCGCTATTGCCGAAACCCCGAGGTGGTCGACCGAGCCATCGACGGTGAGCGCCTGCTCATCCCTATCCGCCACGACGCAACGCGGCCGGTTGAGCTGATGGTGCTGAACAAGGTCGGCGCGGCAATCTGGGACGCGCTCGAGGTTCCGAGCGGCGCAGAGCCGGTGGTCCAGGCCATCGTCGCCCGTTTCGAGGTCCCTCGAAAACGGGCAGAGCGCGACGTGGAGAGCTTCCTGGCGCGGCTGGCCGAGTTGGATTTGATCGTGCGAGAGGCCGATTGATGGGCCCGATCGAAGGCAAGCGCATCATGAGGCTGGACCAGAGCGCCTTGCATTCGGTGGCCCGAGAGGTGCTGTCGCGAGGCGATGCCCTCCGGCTTTGCGTCCATGGAAGCTCTATGGCGCCCGCCATCCGCGACGGCGAGGATCTCGTCGTCCTGCCTGTCGACAGGGGTCGAATCAGATTGGGCGACGTGGTTCTTTGCCGGGTCGGAACGCGTCTGTTCCTTCACCGCGTCGTGCTCGTCGGTCGAGGCGGGGTCGTCGTCTGGGGCGATGGGCTCGCCTCGCCCGACGGCCACGTGGGGTGGGACGAGGTGCTTGGCGTTGCGCGGGGAAAGTGGCGGGAGCCGCGACCTTTGGCCCTGCGGTCGCTTCCCGGGGAATGGGCTGCCCGAGCGCGGCGAGCGCTGCGTCGGCTTGTGCCGGTGGGGGGGCATCCTTGAGCGCGACGCTCGACCGGCTCTACCGCAAGGCAAGGGAGCGGCGAATTCCGCTCTCGGGGAGCCTCGAGCTGACCTGGCGCTGCAACTTGCGGTGCGTGCACTGCTTCCAAGACAGCCAGCGCGATCGCTTCGAGGAGATGTCGACCGACGAGTGGAAGCGCCTCATCGACGAGATGGCCAGGGCCGGCTGCTTGCGCCTGACGTTGACCGGTGGCGAGCCGCTCGTTCGAGCCGATTTTCGGGAGATCTACGAGCACGCGCACGCCCGCGGCTTTCTGATTACGCTCTTTACGAACGGCGCGCTGCTGCGAGAGGAGCACCTCGAGCTTCTAGCCGAGCGACCGCCCCGCGCGATTGAAGTCACTCTCTACGGCGCCTCCGCGGCTCGCTACGAGGAGGTGAGCGGCTGCGGCGCGGCCTTCGAGCCGGTGATGAGCGCGACACGAGCCCTGGCCAAGAGAGGGCTGCCTCTGACGCTGAAGACGGTCGTGACTCGACAGCTCGCCGGGGAATTCGCCAGCATCCGCGGGGTTGCCGAAGAGCTGGGAGTCGGCTTTCGGTGGGATTCGACCGTCGTCCCCCGGCTCGACGGTGACAAGGCGCCGCTCGCGTGGCGGCTCGGGCCGCAGCAGAGCCTGCTGCTCGAGCGGGCCGCCTTGGGCTCGGCATCCGAGCGCTGTCCCCAAGGGGCTGCAAGAGGCGAAGAGCTGCTGACCTGCGCGGCGACGCGCACCGCCTTCAATGTCGGCCCCGACGGGAGCCTGACCGGGTGTGTCTTGCTCAGGCAGCCCGCATTTTCCGCCCGCGAGTTCGGCTTCTTCGAGGCCTGGGAGAGGCTGGGAGAGGTGAGCCTTCTTCGACGCTCTGCCGTGGCCGGAACCTGTGGAAGCTGTGACCTTTGGGCCTATTGTCGTTGCTGCCCGGCAGTTTCCAACCTTGAGCAGGGCTCACCTGAGGCGCCGGTCGAATATCACTGCAGGTTGGCCGCGATGCGGCAGGGGTCGTCGAGGGGAAGGAGCGCACATGAGTGCAGAAGGCAAAGCAGAGCTCGAGTGCCCTGAGAAAGAGATCTACGAGCCGCCGCAGATCGAAGTTATTGTCCTCGGGAGCGCCGAAGCGCTGCTCGGGGTCTGCTTCGTCGTGGCCGAGGGCGGAGGCGGGTGTCTGCAGCCGTTTGCGACCAGCGCCTAAAGGGCCGATGTGAAGTCCGTCCTTCCCCTTGGTGCCACGTCGATTGAGCTCGAGGGCGCTCTCCCCGAAAGCGTCCGAGCGGAGCTGGCCGGCTTCTCCTTGCTGCCTTGCGGGCCGGGAATCACGCTCTCGGTTCTCAGTGCGACACCGGCGCGCCTGGAGGCCAGGAGAGGGCTCATCGCGAGCGTCCACGGCATCTGGGAGTTGGGCAATGAGGGTCACTCGCTGGCGGTGTACGCACGTGAATTGTCGACCGAGATGCCGGTGGTCCGCTTCGACCTCGAGGGCGCCGAAGGGGAGCTGCGCATCGCTCCGTCGATTCCAGACTGGGCGCTCGTGCCCGCGGTCGTGAGCGTCGGCCTACAGGTGCTCTCCATGCGCCTGCTTGCCGAGAGGGGCGGTGTGCTCCTCCATGCCAGCGGCATCGCCTGCGAGCGGGCGATTCTCTTTGTCGGACCGTCGGGCGCTGGGAAGACGACTGCCGCGAGAAACTCCCGCGCCAAGGCCACCACCTTCTGTGACGATCGCGCCGTTGTCTATTTGGACCGCGGAGGTGAATACCGTGTCCTCGCCTCGCCCTTTCAGCAGAGGTCGCGCTCGGTGCCCGGTGACCACCCGTTGGCAGCGCTCTGCTTGCTGACGCAGGCGCTGCGCCCAAGGGTTCGGGAGCTGTCGAGGGCGCGAGGGGTCGCGCGCCTGGCTTCGCGGGCGTTCTTGCCCCTTTGGGACCGGCAGGCGGTCGAGCGCTCTTTGTCCTTCCTGGGGCGGTTGGCCCGAAGGGTGCCGACGGTGGACCTCGAGCTGGCGGATTCTCCTTCCTTCCTTGCTTTGCTAGAACCTTGGCTTTGCCCTCCAACCCCGCCGTCGAGGGCCGCGACCTCGGTGGCTGAAAGGGGGAATCGGTGAATCGGTCGCTATGCTTGACAGCGCTCGCCATTATTGCGGCGGTTTTTCCAACCGGCGCCCACGCCGATCGCGACATCGCGCTCGACGGCGTCGACACGGTTCTTTCGGGCGGGGCAAGGGAGTGGGACAACACCTCCCTTTGGCTCGACACGACCAGCGCCCCTTTCGACTTGGGGTCGATATCGATTACGAACAACAATGCGAGCGGCACCGATGGCTATCTCTTCGTATTGATCGTTTTCAATACCCTGGCTGGCAACAAGGACTTCGCCTTTGAAATAATCCTGCCGGGAGACGTGATCGCGACAATTGGTTGGAATACCAAGACGACGACCGTGACTCGCAGTTGGGGGAGCGATCCGCGCACGTTGACCGACGCCCAGATGGCTTTCGGGCCAAAGAATATGAGTCTGGAATTGGCGATTCCCTATGCCGAGCTGAATTCCATCAGCCCGAGTTTTTCTTACGGCAGCGACGCCATTACCTTCCTTGCCACGACCGATGTCGGCGGCTCGACCAGGGACACCCTCACCGGCACCTACGACGGCAGGCTTGATCCGGCTCCGTCGAAGGCGGCGCTGTGGGAAGCCTTCAGCCGTCCCGAGCGCTTCGGCATGGCGGTCGGATGGCGGACCGTCTTCGAGACCTCGAACCTCGCCTTCCGCGTCGAGCGCGAGGACCGGGGCGCCTGGACCGACGTGGCGCTCGTTCCTGGCCGCCTCGATTCTCCCGGCGACTACGAGATCTTCGATGCGCAGGGGAGCAAGGGCGATCGCTACCGCATCGTGGACATCGACTCCCGGGGCATCGAGACGCCGCACGAGGTGTCGGCCTTTTGGGCTCTGCCGCATCGCCGGGACGTGCGGAAGAGGAAGACAGGAGCGGCGAGCGCTGCCCGCGCCCCCGCGGGCAGCCTGGCCGGCACCGCTCTTGCCGAGGTGAAGGCCGAAGGGTTGGTCAAGCTGATCGCAGGGGATCTTGCCGGATTCGGTTTGGCTGCATCGCGCACCCGGATCATCGGGCCCGACGGGCCGGTTCCTTCCTTCATCGAGGGCGACGACGCCTACTTTTGGGCGCCGCCGCCGCGGCGAGGCTATGACGGCCTGGCGACCTACCAGCTTGTTGCCGCGCCGCCGGTGAAGCCCAGGTCGATGGTGGCCTTTGGGCGAGTCGGTTCCGCGCCGACCTCGGTTCGAGTCAATCAGCGCTTCGAAGAGGACCGGTTCCGGTGGACCGGGGCGAGCACTGAGGCGACCTTCGTATGGGCGACGGCCATCGACCGGTTCTACCCGGCCAGCGTAATCCTTCCGGTCGTGGCCCCGGCGGACGCGAGCGCAACCTTGACCGTTGCGCTCGAGGGAGGAACCTCCTATTCGGCAGTTCCCGACCACATTGCCGAGATCGCGCTCAACGGGACTTTCCTGGGGACGGTTTCTTTCGACGGCTATGACGCTGGCCGATTCGAGCTCTCGGTGCCCGCCGGACTCCTCGAGGAAGGCGCCAATATCCTGACGGTCACCGCGCAGCGGATTCCGGGCGTCTCCTACAACGCCGTCTATCTCGACTGGGCCGAGCTGAGCTATCAGCGTCAGGTTTCGGTCCCCGGATACGTCGCCAACCTGAGGGGCGGCACTAATCTCAAGGTCGCGGGCCCCGGTGTTCGGGTGCTCGATGTCACCTCGCCGTTCGATCCGCAGGAGCTGCGGCCGGCCGGCCGCATGGGAATCGTCGTGCCCGGCAACCGCTTCCGACGCATCGCCGTCGTCCGCCTCGGCGATGCCCAGCCGGCGCGGCTGCGCGCGCTGCCCAAGCCGCTTGCCCCGGTCACTGGCGCCGACTACCTCGTGGTCTACGCGCCTGGCTTCGAGAGCGCCGCCGCGCGGCTGACCTCGGCGCGGGCGAGGCAAGGCCTGCGCACCGCCGGTTTCCCCATGGACTCCGTCGAGCTCGCGTATGCCGGTGGGGCACGCGGACCGGAGGCGTTGAGGGCCCTGTTCCAGGAGATGGGCTCCTGGCGCCCGGTGCCCCGCGCCGTTGTCCTCCTCGGCGCAGCGAGCCAGGACCCGCGCGACATTACCCGAAGCGGACATCAGGACCTGGTGCCGACTTCGATGGTGCGCACCCTCCTAGGCCTCTGGGCCGATTCCGATCTCGCCCTTGCCGCTGCTCCCGGCGAGCCCCTTCCGCCTTTCGCCATCGGCCGCATTCCTGCCCGCGACCCGGACGAAGCGCTCACCTTGGTGGAGAAGATTCTCGCGGGCGAGCGCCAAAGGCCTCTGGGGCGTAAGCTCTCGGTGGTCGAAGACACGGGGCGCGAGGCGGTCGAATTCCTGTCTCTGGCCGATTCGCTGGCCGCCGAGGTCCCGGGGGTGGCGACGGTCAGGCTTTCGGCGTCCGACGGGCGCCAGCAGATCTCCACCTCGCTCGGCGAGGGCATCGATTCGCTCTTTTTCGCAGGTCACGGGCAGCCGCTGGGTTGGGCGAACCAGTCGATTTGGAGCGCGGACGATGCTCTGGCCGCGCGCAACGCGCACCTGCCGGTCGTCTATTCGTTCACGTGCTACGACGGCATGTTTGCCTATCCGAATGCAACGGCCCTCTCCGCCGGGATGCTGCTCTCGCCCGGCGGCGCTCGGGCGGTGTTCTCTCCGAGCTCCGCCTTGAGCCCGGTTCAGCATCGTTTCCTGCTGGAGGCTCTGGTCGCCCAGCAGCACGCCTCCACACTCGGTGAGCGGCTCCAACGCGTGCGCGAGGTACTGCTGAGCGCCGGCGCGGGCGCCGCCGAGCTTGTCTACATCTACAACCTGCTTGGTGACCCAATGAGCCGGGCCGACTAGCCTGGATTTCCCCGGACGGCAGTTGCCCCAAAGCAGTTGCCGCGCGATGCAGCAATTCTTCCCGCGGACGACGACACCGGGCGCTGGGGCTTTCCGCCCCACCGCGCGCGACAGGGCTATCGGGCAAGCCCAGGCCTTTTCTCGCGCGAATCTCGGACGGCTTGACGTGGAGCCGCGAGTCCGGAGCCCCGGCTGCCTTGTTGATTTCCGGCTCGGCCGGCTGAGGTATCGGTGTTCTGAGAGCTCGCAGGGGCGAGACCGGGCACTTCGCTTTCGCCCCTTCGAGCTCAGGCCGGCGACTCGTTTTGCCCGCGACACCTGCGCGGCCATGCGCTAGAAGAGCCCCCAATCATTTGCCCGCGCCTGCGGAGGGCAGGGCGGCTCTATTCTCAAGGAGTCCTGTCATGCCCCGCCAAGCTATCTCCACTTCCCAGGCGCCCAAGGCCATCGGTCCCTATTCGCAGGCGATCGCGGTGCCGGCTGGCGAGATGGTCTTCGTCTCGGGTCAGATCCCCATCCATCCCGAGACCGGAGAGATGGTCGGCGAGGGTATCGTCGCCCAGACCGAGCGGGTGATGGAGAACCTGAAGGCGGTGCTCGCGGCGGCCAACCTGTCGTTCGACCACGTCGTGAAGACCACCATCCTTCTCACCGATCTGGGCGATTTTGCCAAGGTCAACGAGACCTATGGCCGCTACTTCTCGGAAAACCCGCCCGCGCGCGCCACCTTTCAGGTGGCCGCTCTTCCGCGCGGCGCGTGCGTGGAGATCGAGGCCATCGCCGTCCGCTGAGGCGCCGGTCTCGCGCCTGTGGCAAGATCTTTCTCCCCGACTGGTCCTTGTCCTCGAGGGCTTCTGGAGGTCGCCATGCCCCCATCTCGTCTGGTTCTTCGAGCCGCGCTGTTCGGCTCGCTGTTTTTCGCTGGCTGTGCCTGCGAGACGGTCGCCCCTGTTGGCCCGCCATGTTCGACGAGCGATGACTGCGCCGACGAAATGGTGTGCGTCAACGGTTACTGCGCGGCTCCCAGCGACAGGGACGGCGGCGAGAGTGACTCGGGCGAGATCCTGCTGCCCGACGGTGGCCAGCGGCCGGACGGGGGCGCGGTCATCTCCGACCCGAACAACCCGAACAAGGACACCGATTGCGACGGGTTGAGCGACGCCGAGGAGTTCGCCAACCGCTGGGGCCCCGAGCGCAAGCAGACCGATCCGAACAACCCGGACACGGATGGCGACGGAATCCTCGACGGCGTCGAGGTCGGGCGCACCGCCTCGGTCGACCCGAGGTGCACCGACTTTGTCGGCGACGCCGATCCGAGCACGAAGACCTCGCCGGTCGAAAAGGACACCGACGGCGACGGGCTCGACGACGGGGTCGAGGATCGCGACCGAAACGGAAAGCGCGAGCCTCAGGAGACCGATCCGCTGCTCGCGGACACCGACGGCGACGGCATCCCGGACGGCCAGGAAGACCTCAACGGCAACGGCTTCGTCGACCCGGGCGAGACCGACCCGTTGAAGGCCGACACCGACGGCGACGGCCTGCCCGACGGCCTCGAGAGGCGCACCGGGACCGACCCGACCAAGATCGACTCGGACGGCGACACCTGCGCCGACGGGCTCGAGGACAAGAACCGCAACGGCATCGTCGACTCCGGCGAGACCGATCCGCGGGTCGCCGATTGCTCGGGCGCCGGGAAAGACACCGACGGCGACGGCATCCCCGACGACATCGAGCTGACGGTCACCCATACCGACCCGACCCGCGCCGACACCGACGGCGACGGGCTGCTCGACGGCGAGGAGGACAAGAACCTCAACGGCGTCGTCGACCCCGGCGAGACCGACCCGCGCAGCGCCGACAGCGACTGTGACGGGCTCTCCGATTACCTCGAGATCAAGGGCTATCGGACCGACCCGCTGGTCGCCGACACCGACGGCGACGGGCTGCTCGACGGCCTCGAGGCAGGCATCGTCAGCAACCCCGACCCGGTCCGATGCACCTCGTTTGTTCCGGACGCCGATTCGTCGACCCGGACCAACCCGCTGCTGGCCGACTCGGACTGCGACGGGCTCTCCGACGGGGCCGAGGACGCCAACCGCAACGGCCGGGTCGACCCCGGCGAGACTGACCCCAAGCGCCGCGACACCGACGCCGACGGCCTGCCCGACGGCTTGGAGAAGGGCGTCTGCGTCAATCTCGACCCCGCGAATTGCCCAGCCTTCATCCCCGACGGCGACTGCGGGGCGAGCCAGACCAACCCGCTGGTCGCCGACCACGACGGCGACGGACTGCTCGACGGGGAGGAGGACCTCAACAAGAACGGCGTCGTCGATCCGGGCGAGAGCAGCCCGTTGCGGCTCGACTCGGACTGCGACGGCCTCGCCGACGGCGAGGAGCGGGCGCTGTTCCGCACCGACCCGGCCCGGCCGGACACCGATGGCGACGGCATCCTCGACGGCGTCGAGGTGGGGCGCACGACGAGCCCCGACCCCGCGTGCAGCTTCACCGCCGACGCGGATCCGAGCACGCGCACGCTGCCCTATTCGGCCGACACCGACGGCGACGGCATCCCCGACGGCGTCGAGGACGGCAACCGCAACGGACGGGTCGATCCGGGCGAGACCGATCCGGCCAACCCGGACACCGACGGCGACGGGCTGCCCGACGGAATCGAGGACGCCAACAAGAACGGCCGGTTCGACTCCGGGGAGACCAATCCCCTCAACCCCGACACGGACGGCGACGGCATCCCCGACGGCGTCGAAGACTTCAACCGCGACGGGGTGAGGCAGGCCAACGAGACCGATCCGCGCAAGGCGGATACCGACGGCGACGGTTGCCCCGACGGCGACGAAGACCGCAACTGGAACCACATCGTCGACCCGGGCGAGACCAATCCGCTGTTGGCCGGTGACTGTCCGCTGCCCACCGCGGTCGACTCGGACTGCGACGGCCTCTCGGACGACACGGAGCGGAACGTCACCCATACCAATCCGAACAATCCGGACACCGACGGCGACGGCATCAAGGACGGGATCGAGGCGGGAGCGGTCTTCAACCCGAACCCGGCCGCCTGCCCAAGCTTCGTGCCCGACGCCGACCCGAGCACCACGACCGACCCGAAGCGAATCGACACCGACTGTGACGGCATCCGCGACGACCAGGAGGACGTGAACCGCAACGGCCGCGTCGACCCCGGCGAGACCGACCCCTCGAACCCCGACACCGACGGCGACGGGTTGACCGACGGGGTCGAGCTCGGCAAGACCGTGAACCTCGACCCGGCCAACTGCCCCGACTTCGTTGCGGACGCTCATCCGAGCAGCCGCACCGACCCGCTCGACCCGGACACCGACGGCGACGGCATCGCCGACGGCGCCGAGGACCTCAACGGCAACGGCCGGGTCGACCCGGGCGAGCTCGATCCGAACAACCGCGCCGACGCGACCGGCCCGGTGCAGGCGGCCTGCGCCAGCCCGCGCCCGCTGGTCTCGCACGAGCTTCACGACTCGGACCTGCACGTCGCCGCGGTCGCCGACTACAGCGAGGTCACCCGGATAGTCAGCGGAGGCAAGGAGGTCGGGCTGGTGCTCTACGACCCGACTCGGAAGATCGTCGGCATCGCCCTGCACCGCGTCCCGGCGCTCGCCAACGTGACCGCGCAGGAGGCCGACGGGCGCGCCAAGCTGACCGCTATCTCCGGGGGCGTCAGCTCCGCGCTCACCCAGGGGATGACGAGCTGGGACGGCTTCAACGCGATGATTGGGCACTACGACCACGGGTCCGCCGCGGACCTCAAGGCGCTCGCCCGCAGCATCGTCGGCAGCTACTTCTCCGGCGCCAACGTGCCGTCCGGCTCAGCCGGCGCCAGCGGCCCCTTCCGTATCCAGGCCGAGTACCTGCGCCGCAGCGCCAACCGCGCGATGGTGGTGATGGCCATCGTGCCCAAGGGCCTCGCCGGGTCGGGCGACCGGCTGCTGAGGGTCGACGATTTGGCCAACGGCACCGCGCTCGCCCAGTTCGGCGACGCCCATCGCCCGGTCTGCGAGAAGCTGTCGGCGCAGAACTACCCGAAGGTCGACTTCGTCTGGGTCATCGACAACTCGTACTCGATGGACCCCTACCAGGCGCAGGTCGCCAGCGCGGCCACGGCGATGCAGCAGCAGCTTGCCAGCGCGCCCATCGACTGGCGCATCGCGACCCTCTACATGGACACCGACCGCGAGCAGACCCGCATCAACGCCCCGACGCCCTTCCGGACCAGCCTGAGCCAGTTCGGGCAGGATGCGCAGGTGCCTGCGGTGGCCCTGAGCCCGGAGCGCGGCTTTGCGCCGGTCAACTACATGCTGCAGTCCGGGCGCTGGCTGCAGCCGACCCCCGGCACCGACGTGAACAAGATTCGCCAGGGTGCCAAGGTCGTCATCATCTGGCTCACCGACGCGCGTGAACAGTCGACGACCTCGGTCTGCGACAACTCCTGGGTCGGTTGCTACAACACCGTCGATCGCATCAACCCCTGGATCTCGGTTCCTTCTCCCTATGCGAATTGGACGGCCTACTTCAACAGCCTGCCGGGCGGGCTCGGCAAGGCCTTCGTCGCGGGAATCATCCCGCCGGTCGGGGTGAGGATGAGCGGCGAGGAGGAGCAGACCTCCGAGTACCGCGACGTGATTTCCGCGCTGCAGGGCATCGAGACCGACATTCGCGACGTGACCGCCATCCCCGCGGCCATCAGCCAGATCATCACCGCCGCCATCGGCCAGGCGACCAACACCCGGCTCGCCAAGCCGCCCATCTCCGCGAGCATCAAGGTCGCGCTCGCCTCGCCGATAGGGGCGGCCTGCCAGTCGCTCAAAAACGACGTGCCCCGCAGCCGCACCCACGGCTTCGACTACGACGGGGCGTCCAAGTCGCTCGTCTTCTACGGAGACTGCCGCCCGACCGCCAACACCGAGATTGCGGTCTCCTATCAGTACTGGGAGGATTTGACCCCCAACCCCGACGGCAGCCCGCGCCCCTGCGGAGGCCCGTGCCCCGAGCCCCTGGTCTGCGACCCGGTGACCGACAGGTGCGTCTGTCCAGCCGACTGCGGCGGGGGCTGCGGCTCGAGCGAGGTCTGCGACACGGGGAGCTGCGAGTGCGTCTGTCCGCCGGACTGCGGCGGGCGCTGCGCCGGCAACTTCACCTGCAACACCGCGAGCTGCGGCTGCGAGTGCCGCCAGAACGTCACCTGCGGGGTCGGGTTCCGGTTCGACACCGGGCGCTGCGCATGTGTCTGCGATACCGGCGCGCTCGGCTGTGGCCCGACGATGCAGGCCAACGCCGACACCTGCACCTGCGACTGCAAGCCGGGATGCGGCGGTGTCTGCGGAACCGGCAAGGTGTGCAACGAGGGCTCGTGCAGTTGCACCTGCGACCCGACGAAGACCTGTCCGCCCAACCACCTCCTCGACCCGGCGACCTGCAACTGCGCCTGCGACCTCGCGAGCGTCGTCTGCCCGGCGAACATGGAGCCGGATCCGGCGACCTGCGGATGCCGCTGCCAAGCCGACTGCGGCGGGGTCTGCGGCACCGGAACCGGCTTCGACTGCGATTCGCAGAGCTGCGCCTGCGTCTGCGACACGAGCGCGCCGTGCGGCTCGGGCCTGAGGCGAGATCCCGCCACGTGCGCCTGCATCTGCGACGCTTCGCTGCTCGGCTGCAGCCCGCCGCTGTTCGCCGACCCGATCGCCTGTGCCTGCGTGTGCAACCCGGACTGCTCGCACGAGGGCTTCGAGGGCTGCGCCGCGGGTGAGACCTGCGACTCGGCGTCCTGCGCCTGCGAATGCAGCCTCACCTGTGGCCCGGGGATGAAGCGGGCCGATGGCCGCTGCGCCTGCGTCTGCGACACCGAGGCGCTCGACTGCGGCGTGCTCGGCGACACGTTCGAGGCCGACCCCGAGAGCTGCTCGTGCGTCTGCAAGCCGAACTGCGGCGGCTGCCCGGCGGGCAACCGCTGCGACCCCTCGAACTGTAGCTGTCGCGGCGGTCCGACCTGAGCGGTTGAGCTGGCCGCAGCCGGCGTTCCTCGAGCCTGTCGAAGGGGAAGCCCTTCGACAGGCTCTTGCTCTCTTGGGGTTGAAGAACCCGGAACCAGCGTCCACCGGTGCGTCGGACTCTGTTGGAAGCCAGGGGACAGGCCTCTGCCGGGCTTGTACCTTCGGCCCGAGGATTCGCTCCGGGAGACGGGCCGGTTCGCCGCCCGGCGACCGCGCCCGCGGGGCTGACTCTGTGAGTCGTTCCTCTCTCCTTGTTCAGGATCCCACGCCCCGCTAGCATGCGCGGCTTCCGCGGACGCGCCGCAGGCAGCCGGTCAGCGCCCGGGACAACGCGCGAGCCGACGCGCCCGCGCTCAATCGAGTGGAGAGCACCATGGCCGAACACGTCTACGTCGCCGACATCGCCCAGCACGAAGGCAAGCAAGTCACGCTCAAGGGCTGGCTCCACAACCGCAGCTCGAAGGGCAAGCTGCACTTCCTTCAGGTGCGCGACGGCACCGGGACCATTCAGTGCGTCGTCTTCAAGGGCGACGTCGACGAGGCGACCTTCCACGAGGCCGACCATCTGCCCCAGGAGACCTCGCTCGAGGTGACCGGGACGGTGAAGGCCGACAAGCGCAGCCCCATCGGCTTCGAGCTCGGGGTCCAGGCCATCCGGGTCGTCGCCAAGCCGGTCGCCGAGTTCCCGCTCGGCCACAAGGAGCACGGCGTCGCCTTCCTGATGGACAACCGGCACCTGTGGCTGCGCAGCGCCCGCCAGACGGTGATCCAGCGGGTGCGCCACACGATCATCAAGTCGGTGCGCGACTACTTCGATGACCGGGGCTTTACGCTCTTCGACGCCCCCATCCTGACCCCGGCGGCCTGCGAGGGCACGAGCACGCTGTTCGAGGTGCCGTACTTCGACATGGGCAAGGCCTACCTGACGCAGTCGGGCCAGCTCTACGGCGAGGCGGGCGCGCTGGCGCTCGGCAAGGTCTACGTCTTCGGCCCGACCTTCCGCGCCGAGAAGAGCAAGACGCGCCGCCATCTGACCGAGTTCTGGATGGTCGAGCCGGAGGTCGCCTACATGGACCTCGCCGGCGACATGGACCTGATGGAGGACTTCGTCGAGAACATCGTCGGCAAGGTGCTCGAGAAGCACGAGAAGGAGCTCGCCACCGTGCTCGAGCGCGACCTGACCGTCCTCAAGCGCGTCAAGAAGCCCTTCCCGCGCATCACCTACGACGAGGCGATCGAGCGCATCAAGGCCGCCGGCCACCCCATCAACTGGGGCGACGACATCGGCGGCGACGAGGAGACCGTGCTCGCCAACCAGTTCGACCGCCCGGTCCTGGTCCACCGCTATCCGGCCGAGATGAAGGCCTTCTACTTCAAGAAGGATCCCGCGAACCCCAAGGTCGCGCTCGGCTGCGACATGCTCGCCCCCGAGGGCTACGGCGAGATCATCGGTGGCGGCCAGCGCGAGGACGACTACGACACCTTGCTCGCGGCCATCGACGCCGCTGGCCTGCCGCGCAGCGCCTTCGAGTGGTACCTCGACCTGCGCCGCTACGGTTCGGTTCCACATGCCGGCTTCGGCCTGGGCATCGAGCGCACGGTCGGCTGGATCTGCGGCCTGCACCACGTGCGCGAGACGGTCCCGTTCCCTCGGCTGATGGAGCGGCTGACGCCGTAGTCCGCGCCCGCTTCGGCGCCATCGCCCTCATCCGGGCCGCCGCCCGGGGGCACGGCCCCATCCCTGGCGGACGGTCCGGGGGGAGCGGGGCCGCATCGGGCCTGCGAGCAGGGCGAGCGGCGGGAATAAGCGCTTTGGTTACGGGCGGTTGCCCATCGCGAAAATGGGCTCGGGAAGGTGCCCTCCGGGGCCAGGAATGCCCCCTGCGCGGCCTGAGGCCAACCAGGCTTGCTAGTTACAAGCCCGGCAGCCCCTGCGGGCCTCCACGGTGCCTTCCTGGCCCTCAGGCTGCCTTTGGTGGCCTCTCGAGCCCGGTTTTTGGGCGCTCTTTGCGCCGCGCTCGGCGCGCCCGCGCCAGCGCTGTGACTGCCGGTCTCTCGCGATCGATCCTCAACTGCGGCAAGATCGGGTCAATCCTGACTGCCGCGGAGGACGACCATGAACGCGAAGACCCTGGTGCCGTGCTTGCTCCTCGCCGGCCTTGGAGCCTGTAGCTGCGAGGACCCCGAGACGGCGAATCCCGCCTACTGCTCCGTGGACGCGGACTGCGACGGGGGACGGTGCGTCGACGGCGCCTGCCAGGCGGGCGCCCCCGACGGTTCGACCGAGCCTCCCGACGGCTCGACCGAGCCTCCCGACGCTTCGATCCTCTGCCTGGAGTTCCAGCAGCCATGCACGCCGGGCGAAGAACCGGCCTGTTGCTCAGGACTCTGCCGCGCCGAGGCCGACGGCGGGCCTACCGTCTGCGCGATGGAGGCGCTCTGCAGCCCGGACGGCTCGGTCTGCACGGCGTCGACAGACTGCTGCTCGCTGCGCTGCGGGGGCGGAGTCTGCGAGGGCGAGCGGTGCGTCCAGATCGACGGCGCCTGCGGCGAAGCAGAGGAGTGCTGCTCGGGCATCTGCACCGGCGGCAAGTGCGCCCAGATCCCGGGCGCGATCTGCGGCACCCTCGGCGAGACGTGCACCGACCGCTCGCAGTGCTGCTCCAAGAACTGCCAGGGCGAGCGCTGCGTGCGCGCCTCGAGCTGCAGCGCGGCCGGCGACATCTGCTACGCGGCGCTCGACTGCTGCAACGGCGGCTGCCAGCTTCCCGCCGGCGGCGGACCCGGCACCTGCGCCGAGTCGGTGACCGCCCCGGGCAGCCCCGGCTGCACGGTGGGCGGCGAGCCATGCGACGCGAACTCCGGATGCTGCAGCCGGGTGTGCACCGACCTCGGCAGCGGCCAGGCGACCTGCGTGACGGGCACCGGCTGCCGCCAGACCGGCGAGGTCTGCAGCAAGGACGACGACTGCTGCGGATGGGACACGAGCGAAGTGACTTGCTCCCTCTTCCAGACCGATCCTCCCGTCGGCCGCTGCACCAACGGCACCGCCTGCCAGCCGGTCGGCAACTGCTGCGGGGCCTTCGGCTCGAACTGCTCGCAAAACTGCTGCGACGGAAAGAAGGAGGTCTGCCGGCTCGACCTGGGCGGCCTGTCGCGCTGCTTTGGCGGCGGCACAGTCTGTCCCAACGGCTACGACGGCCTCGATCCGGACTGCTGCATCGCCGAGGGCGACAGGTGCCAGTTCCGCGACCAATGCTGCAACCTCGCGCCCTGCGTCCAGGTCGATGGCCAATTCATCTGCCAGTCGCCCGAGTGCCTCGCCGCCGGCCAGCGCTGCACACCGGGAGCGACCGGCGAGGGCGAGTGCTGCAACGGCCTTGATTGCCTGGCGTCGGGCGAGCTGGGCGGCGCCGTCTGCCGCGTTCGGCCGAGCGGGGCCGATGCCGGGGTCGGGAGCGACGGTGGCAGCGCCACGGGCGATGGCGGAGCGGGTGACCCCGACGGCGGCTCCGGTCAGGACGGCGGGGTCGTCTGCAGCGCGAACGGCGTGAGCTGCGCCTCCGGGTCGGAGTGCTGCTCCGGCGTCTGCCTCTCGGGGGTCTGCGGCACCTGCAAGGTTGACGGCCTCGACTGCACCGCCGCCGCCGACTGCTGCTCGGGAGTCTGCAGCGCCGGCCGCTGCATCCCGCCCCAGACCTGCGTCAACGAGGACGGCACCTGCTCGGGGACCGCGGAGTGCTGCGTGGGGCTGAGCTGCGTCATCGCCGCCGGACAGGCGAACGGCACCTGCCAGCCGGGCTCGAGCTGCTCGGCCTCCGGGCAGTCGTGTTCGGCAACGCAGGCCTGCTGCCAGGGCCTGCGCTGCGCGAGCGTGGCGACGAGCGCGACCTGCACCGAGTCTGATCCTCAGTGCGTGTGCCGGGTGGTGCTCAACTGAGTTGGGAGTGCGGGGCCCAACTGATCGTGTGAAGAGTGACGGGCGCCCGGGACCATAGGTCTCGGGCGCCCGTGTCCTTCGCCGACTCACCTAAAGCGGACGACCCGCCGGCGGGAGGCGCCGCGAGCCGGGCGCTCGACGCTCTCAGAGCGCGCGGATGCGCCCGCTTCACGGCCCGGCCCGAGCGCGGCTGCCGGCTGGCAGAAACCGCGCCTTCCCTCCGAACGCCTTCTGGTACGCCATGCCGAGGGCCTGCTCCTCGGCCGGAATCCGTCTGCGCAACAGCGACGCGTTGGCGGCCGAGAAGGCGAGGGCGCTCAGCCAGGCACCGTGGATCAGCGGCACGCACGCCATCTCGAGGATGACCGCGAGGTAGTTCGGGTGCCGCAGGAAGCGATACGGGCCACGGGTGACCGGGTCGGCGCCCGGGACCACGATTATCCGCACGTTCCATCGGTCGCCAAGCGTCCTGAGCGCCCAGTAGCGCAGCCCCTGCGCGAGCAGTGCGCCGGCGAGCGCGACCCCGCCGAGCGCACCGGGGAAGGCCCGCTCGAAGAGCAAGACCTCGGCCGCGCACGCCGGAATGAAGAGCGCGTGGACCAGCGCCATCGCCCGGAAGTGCGGAGCGCCGACCTCGTAGCCGCCGCGCTCGAACGCCCGCCGGGCGTTGCGCCGCGAGACGACGAGCTCGAGCAGCCGCTCGCAGGCGAGCAATCCGAGGAGCAGGAGGTAGAGCTGCCGGCTCGTTACCATCGAAGCAGGACCAGCTCGGTCCCAAAGCCTGGCCCCATCGCCAACACCAGGCCGTAGTCGCCAGGCGCTCCCTGCTCGCGTACCTGCTGCAGCACGAAGAGCACCGAGGCCGAGGAGACGTTGCCCACCTCGGCGAGCGTCCTCCAGCTCGCCTCGAGCGCAGCGTCGCCGAGCCCGAGCGCGGCCTGGATGACCTCGAGGATCTTCGGGCCGCCGGGGTGGCAGACCCAGTGGCGGATCTGCTCGCGCCGCAGGCCGTGGCTCGCGAGGAAGCGGTCGACATCGCCGGCGATGTGCTCACCGATGACCTGCGGCACCTTGGGCGAGAGGACGAGCTTGAACCCGGTGTCGATGGTCTCCCAGCCCATCACCGACTCGGTTTCCGGGTAGAAGACCGAGCGGCTGTCGACGACCCGCGGCCCGTTCTCTGCGCGGTGGGCTCCGCCGAGGATGACCGCCGCCGCGCCGTCGCCGAAGAGCGCCGAGGCGATGCTGTTGGCCATCGAGGCATCCTCGCGCTGCAGCGTCAGCGAGCAGAGCTCGACGGCGACGAGCGCGGCGACGTGATCGGGGAAGGCGCGCAGGTAGTCGGCGGCGCGGGCGAGGCCGGTCGCCCCGCCCAGGCAGCCCAGGCCGAACATCGGGGTGCGCCGGGTGTCGGGGCGAAGCTCGAGCCGGTTGATGAGCCGGGCGTCGATGTTGGGCGTCGCGACCCCGGTGACGGTGACGAAGAAGAGGTGGTCTATCGCCGAGGCGGCCAGGCCTGCGGCCGCGAGCGCCTCTTGCAGCGCCTGCGCGCCGACGTCGGTCGCCACCCTGAGCCAGGTGGTGTTCGACCTCCCGAAAGAGACCTCGCGGCCGTACTCCTCGAGCGGCAACGCGAGATAGCGGCCCTGGACGCGCGTGGCGCGATGCAGCGAGTCGAGCTTGCCGAGGTCGAGGCCGGCGTCTTTCCAGAACCTTCGCGCTGCCTCGAGGATGGCCTGCTGGTCCGCGTAGTGAGGTGGCAGCGCGCTTCCGACGGACAGGACTCCGGGAACTGAATGGGTCGCGGGCATGGTCACGCCTCCAGCTCGAGCTGCTTCGGTTGGTTGGGACTTATGCACGCGGCAGAAGGGTCGACACGACTGAGCCGAGGCTGGGTGAGCTGCCGCTCGCCCGGGGGGCAGGCGCCGGTCGCCTGCGCCGGCAGCCCAGCCCGTGCGCACCGACCGCGCGGCGAAGGCAGGTGCGGGCCTTGCGTAGGGCGCGGGCGCCGTCCCGCACCACGTGGGCATCGGCGCGGGCCCACGCTCCGGCACCGCTGCCCACCGCGGCCGCAGCCGACCGGCCAGGATTGCCTCCTTCGCTATACTCGGCTCCGCTTTGTCCTCGGCCTCTTCGACACGCCTCGCCACCGCCCGTCTCTTCCTGCTCGGCGCCTCCACGGCGCTGTTCCAGACGCTCTTCTCGCGAGAGCTGCTCTCCGCCTTCTCCGGCAACGAAGCGGTGCTCGCCGCGCTGCTCGCTCCGTGGCTTGTGCTCACCTCGGGCGGCGCGCTCGCGGCAAGGAAGCGTCTGCCGCGCCCGTCGCTCGCGCTGGCGCTCCTCGGACCTGCGGCGGTCTGCTCGCTCGCCTCGGCGCGCCTGCTGCCGATGACCTTCGCCGGTGGCGCCGCGCCCGGAACCGGCACGGCGCTCGTCTGGTCTTTCATCCTGCTCGCGCCGGCCTGTCTGCTCTCGGGCCTCGCCTTCACCTGGCTCGTCGCCGGGCGGGGCGACTCGGGTCGCGGGTATCTCGCCGAGTCGCTGGGCGCCGGGGTCGCCGGCGCGCTCGCGAGCCTGTTGCTGCTTGGCTGGTTGCCGACCTTTTCTCTGGCGGCGCTCGCGCTGGTCGCGTCGGGCCTCGGCGCCGTGCTCGGCCTCGCGAGGCGACGCGCCCTCCTCGCGGCGCTGCCGAGCCTCGCTGTCGCCGGTGCGCTCTTCGCCCTTCCGGTCGGGCCGTGGCTGCTCGGCCTGCAGGCCGAGCACCTGCGGGGCGCCGTCGAGCGGGAATCGCCCTTCGGCTCGCTGGTGATCGTCGACCGGCGGGGTCAGCTCGAGGTCTTCGCCGATCGCCTGCCGGTCGTCGCCGGACTCGATCCCGCGGCGGCCGAGGAGGCGGCGCACCTGCCGCTCGCGCTCGTCGAGAGCCCTTCATCGGTCGCTATCATCGGCGTGCCTCCGGCCGGTGCCGTGGCGGAGCTGCTCGCGCACGGGGTGGCGAGGCTCGATTACGTCCTCGAGGACCAGGTCCTCCTCGGCGCCCTCGGCGAGCGGCTCGCCGAGCTGCGGGACGAGCGCGTCCGCCTGCACGCCGCCGATCCGCGCCGGTGGCTGCAGGGCAGGGCGGGCGCCTTCGACGCCATCCTCCTCTTCTCGCCCGAGCCGACCTCCGCCCAGCTCAACCGCACCTTCACCGCGGAGTTCTTCTCCGTCGCAGCGCGCGCGCTCGCGCCCGGCGGCCTCGTCGCGGTGAGCCTGCCTGGCCACGCCGAGTACGCCTCGCACGAGAAGCGGCGCCTCCACTCCTCGGTCCGCCGCACGCTCGACTCGGTGTTCGCCCGGTCGCTCACGCTGCCCGCGGGGGCGACGCTCTACCTCGCGCGCGCGAGCGGCGATCTGCCGGAGAAGGAGCTTCCGGGCGCGATCGCCGGGGCGCTCTCCGCCCGCGGGATAGCCCCCGCGCATCTCAACCGCGCAAGCCTCGAAGGCCTGCTCTCCAAGCGCCGGCTCGAGGACGCGGAGCGGTGGTCCAGCCTGGCCGAGCCGGTCAACCGCGACCTGCGCCCGACGACCTACCATCTGGCGCTCGAGCAGGCCCTGGCCGAGCTCGGCGAGGTCGGCTCCGGCGGGCTCCTCCTCCTCGCGCTCGCGTTGATTGTCGGCGCGCTGCTCGTCTTCGGCCCGCGCTCGAGGCCGCTGGACTTCGCCGTCTTCACGAGCGGCGCCGGAGGGATGGCCAATCAGCTCCTGCTGATGCTCGCCTACCAGCTCGCCGCCGGCGCGCTCTACCGCGAGATAGGCCTGCTGCTCGCCGGGTTCATGTTCGGCGCGGCCGCGGGGGCTTGGCTCGGCGAGCGACGTGCCCCGCGGATTGTGGCCATCGGCGCCGACGCCGCGCAGCTCCTCTTCGCGCTGCTCTTTGCCCTCGCGCTTCCGGGGCTCGTCTCCTCGGGCCCGTGGGCGCGAGGCCTCGGCTTCGCCGCGACCTTCGTTGCCGGCCTGCTCCCGGGGCTGCAGTTCACGGCCGCCGCGCGCGCGGTCGGTGGCCCCGCGGCCTCGGTCGGCGGGCGCCTCTACGCCGCCGACCTGATGGGCGCCGCCCTCGCCGCCCTGGTCACCTTCACCTTCCTCGTCCCGACCCTCGGGCTCCGAGGCACCGCGCTCGCCGTCGCCGGCCTCAAGCTGCTCAGCCTGCTGGCGCTCCTCGCCTTCCGCGAGGAGCCAAAGGAGATGCGGAGCAACGCGCTGCCGGCGCTCCTGCCGCTCGCCTTCGTCGCGCTCGTCGCCGCGGCCGCGGGCGCCCCAGGCCAGGGTCGGCTCTTCGCGCTGGGCTCCTCGCGCCCGTACGGGCTCGCGGTCGCGCTCGGCCTGCTGCTCTGCCTGCTCGCCGCCTTCGAGCCGAAGCGCGTCCATGCCCTGATCGTCGCGGCGAGCCGCCGGGTGCGCGCGCTCGGCGTCGGCGTCGAGCGGGCCGCCTACTTCGTCCTGCTCTCGCCGCTCGCCGCCCTCCCGCTGGGCCGCTGCTACTTCGAGGTCCCCTTCGTCCTCTGCCACGCCTGCCCGCGGCCGTGCGTCTTCGGCGTCTTCCGGCGCTACCTCGTCCTCGTCGCGCTGGTGGCGAACCTCCACGACCGCCGCTTCTGCGAGCGCACCTGCCCGCTGGGCGCGGCGCAGGTCGCCTGCGGCCGGGTGCGCGGGCGGAGTCTGCGGCGGCTGCCGCTCGCGCGGGGACTGCGCCTCGTCTCGCTGCTGCTCGTCGCCGTCGCCTGGTTTGCGGCCCGCGGGGCGCGCGGCGAGGGCGTGGAAGGGCAGGGCGTCTATGCGCTCTTCTTCAAGAACGCCTTCACGCCGAGCCTCGCGGTCCTCGCCGTGTCGCTGGGCCTGCTGCTGCTCTCGTTCTTCGTCCGCCGGCCGTTCTGCGAGGCGCTCTGCCCGATAGGCGCCGCCTCCTCGCTGATCGGCGGCCTCGAGCGGCGCCTCGACCGCCGGCCGGCCGGGCTCGATGCTCCGGCCGCAGGGGGCGAGGGATGACCAGCCGCCGCCTCTTCCTCAAACGCTGTCTCGCCGGTTGCGGCGCCGCGGTCCTCGGCGCGGAGGCCTTCGACGAATTCGTCCTCGGCGGCCGCGAATCGGGCCTCGGGGTGGGGTTTCGCAACGACGCGCCCGAGGCTCTCGACGGCTTCTCCCGGCCCGCCGCCTACGCCGAGGGGCACGGCGCGCTGGTGCGCTGCACGCTCTGCCCGCACGGCTGCCTCCTCGGGGAGAACGACCGCGGCTTCTGCCGCACCCGCGTCGTCAAGGACGGGCGGCTGCAGACCGTCGCCTACGGCAACCTCTGCTCGGCCGCGCTCGATCCCATCGAGAAGAAGCCGCTCTTCCACTACCTGCCGCGCACGCCCATCCTCTCGGTCGCCATGGGCGGCTGCAACCTGCGCTGCCTCAACTGCCAGAACTGGGAGATCTCGCAGTCGCCCCCGCACGAGGTGGCGCGCACCGAGGCGCTGCCCGAGGACTTGGTCGGCCTCGCGTCGGAGAGGGGCATCGGCGCCATCGCCTACACCTACAGCGAGCCGCTCACCTGGTTCGAGTACGTGCGCGACACCGCGGCCCACGCCCGCGAGAAGGGCATCAAGAACGTGCTCGTCAGCGCCGGCTACGTGAACGAGCGGCCGCTGCGCGAGCTGTGCCGCTCGCTCGACGCGGTGACGCTCGACGTGAAGGCCTTCAGCGAGGCGCGCTACCGCGAGCTGAGCGGTGGGCGCCTGAAGCCGGTCTTGCGAGCGCTCGAGGTCTTCCGCGAGGAGCGCGTCTGGACCGAGGTGAGCTTCCTGATGGTCCCCGGCCACTCGGACGGCGCCGCGGAGATCGCCGGCTTCGCGCGCTGGGTCGCGCAGAACCTGGGCGCGGGCATCCCGTTCCACATCCTGCGCTTCCACCCACGGCACCGGCTGCGGCACCTGCCCTCGACGCCGGTCGGCGACATGGAGACGGCCCGCGAGCGCTGCCTCGACGCGGGGCTGCGCTTCGTCTACCTCGGCAACGTCCCCGGCCACGACGCCAACCACACCCGCTGTCCGCGCGACGGGCGCTTGCTCATCGAGCGGCAGGGCTATGAAGTGAAGCGCATCGACCTTCAGCAAGGCCGCTGCCCGTGCGGCGAGCCCATCGACGGAGTCTTCTCATGAGAACGCCGACCCTCCTCGCCCTGTGCTCCCTGCTGCTCGCCTGCACTTGCCAGAAGAAGACCGCGCCCGCCGCACCGGTCGAGAAGCGGGTGCGCGAGGCGAGCGTCGCCGGCAGCTTCTATCCCGACGATCCGGCCGAGCTGCAGTCGGTGGTGAAGGGCTACCTCGACAAGGTCGAGCGCGAGGCGAAGGCGCCAGTGCGGATGGTGCTCGCGCCTCACGCGGGCTTCATCTACTCGGGCCAGATAGCAGCGCGCGCCCTCAAGCAGCTCGACCCGGGGTTCGAGCGGGTCGTCATCGTCGCCGCCAACCACAGCAACGACGCCAACTACCTCGGCGTCTCGGTCGATCGCGTGACGCACTTCCGGCTGCCGGGCTTCGAGGTCCCGGTCTCGAAGGAGGCCGGGGCCCTGCTCGGCAAGCAAGGCTTCGGCGACGTCCCCGAGGCGCACACCTCGCACGTCATCGAGGTCGAGCTGCCGTTCCTGCGGGCGATTCGAGGCGAGAAGCCCTTCGAGGTCCTCCCGCTGCTCGTCGGCGGGCTGAACCGCGCCCAGGCCAGCGGGATAGCCGCCGAGCTGAAGCGGCTCGACGACGGCAAGACAGCGTTCCTCTTCAGCCTCGACCTCTCGCACTACCACCCGTACGACGAGGCGGTGCGGCTCGACCGGAGCTGCCTCGACGCGCTCGAGCGGATGAACGCCGACGAGGTCGCGCGCTGCGACACCGACGGCACGCAGATCCTGATGGTGATGACCGAGCTCGCCGCGCTGCAGGGCTTCACGCCGCGGCTGCTCGACTACAAGAACTCGGGCGACGTCTCCGGCGACAAGTCGCGGGTCGTCGGCTACGGGGCGCTGGTTTACGAGGACCGTTTCGCGCTGACCGAGGAGGAGGGCGGGGCGCTGCTCGAGCTGGCACGCCAGGCGCTCGAGGCCAGGGTTCGCGAGCGCAAGGAGATCGACGTCCCGGCGCAGCTACTCGCCCGCTATCCGCGTCTCGGAATCGAGCGCGGCGCCTTCGTCACCTTGAAGAAGGGCGGGGAGCTGCGCGGCTGCATCGGCACGCTGCAGGCGCACCGGTCGCTCGCGCAGGACGTGGTGAGCAACGCGATCAACGCGGCGGTCAACGACTCGCGCTTCGAGCCGGTCAAGCCCGAGGAGTTGGTCGCCATCGACCTGTCGATCTCGGTGCTCGACGCGCCGCGGCCGCTCGAGGGCGTTCGCGGCGATGCGCTGGTCGCCAAGCTCGGCGCGGAGCGGCCGGGGCTCATCATCAACTACCGCGGCCGGCGCTCGACCTTCCTGCCGGAGGTCTGGGAGCAGCTCCCCGAGCCGACCGAGTTCCTCGGGCACCTGTGTACCAAGCAGGGCTCACCGGCTGATTGCTGGCGCAAGGACGAGGCTCGGTTCGAGAGCTATGGGGCGCAGCATCTGGGGAAGGAGTGATTCGAATGTCACTGCACCAGCGATTCCGATCGGTCGTGATTGCCCTGTTCGTGGTTGCGGCGACGGGGTGCGCGACAACCAGGAGCACCGAAGAGAGGAAGGCGAATTCGGGCGCGACGACTCCAAGCTTTTCGTGTCGCTCGACCTCACGGCGCTTTGGCTTGCGTCCGTTGCCGGTGCCTCCAAAGCGAGCGCCGGTTCAGGACGGCGTCGCAGGGCGTCTGGAAATCAAGCTCCTCGGCCCGGCGGTCGACGGCGCGGAGGTCGCAACGGAGAAGAGCGAGGCGCCTGACGACCTGGGCGGACTTGGCTCCAAGCGCATCTCAGTCGTTGCGGAGAATGCGACCGTGGGCGACATCGCAGGGGCACTCGCGGAAGTCCTCGGTGCC